>Ga0116221_1000854_pt1 | contig 20754 bp, 12 predicted proteins | sample Sb_taG_5_FD_88965 | JGI IMG/M metagenome (GOLD analysis project Ga0116221, IMG submission 88965) | Peat soil microbial communities from Weissenstadt, Germany - Sb_50d_8_FC metaG | ecosystem: Environmental > Terrestrial > Soil > Wetlands > Peat | place: Germany: Weissenstadt | collected 2010-09-21 | reverse complement strand
GTTCTGGGACCAGAGCGCGAACATGAAGGACGATCTGGACGGGATCGATCTTCGGTTGCGCGCCGAGACCGACAGCATCGAGGCGGCGAAGGTGGTGACCGCGGTTCTCAACTCCACGCACCATGGCGTGCAGGATTTCACGGTCACGATACCGGCGGCCCTGCTGGCGCAGCAGCAGCGGACGCAGACCATCTTCACGTACGTGATGGTGGCGATCGCGGCAATTTCGCTGCTGGTGGGCGGCATCGGCATCATGAACATCGTGCTGGCGACGGTGCTCGAGCGCACGCGCGAGATCGGCATCCGGCGCTCGATCGGCGCGAGAAGATTCGATATCGTGCGGCAGTTCCTGACGGAATCGGTGCTAATCTCGGTGGGCGGCGGGCTAATGGGGATCGGCTTCGGCTTCTTCCTGGCGTGGCTGATCGCGCGGACGGCGGAGTGGAAGACCATTGTCACATCGGCATCGGTAGCGATCGCGTTTGGGGTATCGGTGGTGGTGGGCGTGGTCTTCGGGATTTATCCGGCGGTGAAGGCATCGCGGATCAATCCGATCGACGCGCTGCGGTACGAGTAAAAAGCACCAGCAAGAGTGACACAGGCAGGAATGCCTGTGCTACGTTGCTTCCGGCCTGCATATAGAGTTATCCTGGGGGCAGATTTAAGGGTTTTAGAATCTGAATAGTTTTGCCTCCAAAGGAGGACTTATGGTGATTTGGGTTGCTTTACTGATGGCGCAAAGCGCCGCGGCTCAGACGCAGATCGAGCGCGGCGAAGCGCTTTTTCTCGATCCCGCCCTGGGTTGTGGGACCTGTCACGCTCTCAAGGGTAAAGGTACGGCGGTCGGGCCGGATTTAAGGGGTATTGCGCGCCTCAGTCCCGCGGGGATCGCGATGGCGATTCGCTCGAGCGTCACGCAATATGTGCAGGTCGTGACCCTGAAATCCGGCGAGTCGTTTCCGACCCTGCCTCCTCCGGCCGGCGATCAGCCGGTCAAAATCTACGATCTATCGAAGATGCCCCCGGAAGCACATGACGTGCAGCGGGCAGACATTGGGTCGATGGCGCCCAACAGTGCCTGGAAGCACCCGCCCAGCACCCGAAAGTACACGGACGAGCAGATGGCCGACATCATCGCTTACGTTCGTTACGCCGGCGCGGGTAGCAAGACTCCGGTCGATCCGGCCGACGTCAAATAATCCGCGGTGGGACAGACGCTTTCGCCTGTCAGCTTCTTACGGCCGCGCGCACCTGGGTCCCCACAGCGGTGACGGCGTCGCGGACAGGCCGTCAGACCAGCAGTTGCTTGACCACTTCGCCCTCTACATCCGTCAGGCGGAAGTCGCGGCCCTGGAAGCGGTACGTGAGGCGCTTGTGGTCGATCCCCAGGCAGTGCAGGATGGTCGCCTGCAGATCGTGGACGTGGACCGGGTCCTTGATGATGTTGTACGAGTAGTCGTCGGTTTCGCCGAACGTGATACCGGGCTTCATCCCGCCGCCCGCCATCCAGACGGTGAAGCACCGGCCGTGGTGGTCGCGTCCATAATCCGTGGCGGTGAGGCGGCCCTGGCAATAGACGGTGCGTCCGAACTCCCCGCCCCAGATCACCAGCGTGTCGTCGAGCATGCCGCGCTGGGCGAGATCCGCGATGAGGCCCGCGGACGCCTGGTCGACGTCCCTGCAGCGCTTGGGCAGGCTTGCCGGGAGGTCGCCGTGGTGGTCCCAATCGCGATGGTAGAGCTGGATGAAGCGCACGCCGCGCTCGGCGAGCCGGCGCGCCAGCAGGCAGTTGGCCGCGAAGGTGCCGGGCTTCTTGGCGTCCTCGCCGTAAAGCTCGAACGTGTGGGCGGGCTCTTTCGAGATGTCGGTGAGTTCGGGGACCGAAGATTGCATTCGAAACGCCATCTCGTACTGCGCGACGCGGGCGGCGATCTCCGGGTCGCCGAACTCGTCGAAGGTGGCCTGGTTCAGCTCGCCCAAAGCGTCCAGAAAGGTGCGGCGTTTAGCGGCCGAGAAGCCCTCCGGATTGGACAGGAACAGCACCGGGTCGCCCGACGAGCGGAACTTCACGCCCTGGTAGCGGCTGGGCAGGAAGGCGCTGCCCCACAGGCGGTCGTAGAGCGGCTGGCCGCCGCCGGAATTCGAGATCATCACGCAGAACGCAGGCAGCTCATCGGTCTCGCAGCCGATGCCGTAGGAAACCCAAGCGCCCAGGCTGGGCCGTCCGCCGAGACGGAAGCCGGTCTGCATCATGGTGACCGCGGGATCGTGGTTGATCTCTTCGGTGTGGACGGATTTGATGAAGGTGAGGCGGTCGGCGATCTTCGCGATGTGAGGCAGCAGGTCGCTGACCCATGCGCCCGACTGGCCGCGGCGCGCGAACGCGAATTTCGACGGCACTACCGGAAACGTCGACTGCGATGCCGACATGCCGGTAAGCCGCTGACCATTGCGCACGGACTCGGGAAGCTCCGTGCCCTGGAACTCGACGAGGCGCGGTTTGTAATCGAACAGCTCGATCTGCGTTGGTCCGCCCGATTGGAACAGGAAGATGACGCGCATGGCTTTGGGTGGGAAGTGCGGCAAGCCGGGAAGACCGCGCTCGACCCGCTCCGCGGCCCGCAGCACCGACGCTAACGCCAGACCGGTGAAAAAGCGCCTCGTCATATTCACTCCTTGGTGATGGCCTCATCCATGTTCAGAATCAGGCTCGCGACGCTGGCGTAGGCCGCCAGCTCGGCGCGGTCGAGTCCGGGCCGGACCGCCGATTCGCCCACCTCGAGGAACGCCGCGGCAGCTTTCGGATCTTGGCGAAACTCGGCCGCAAATTTGTCGAACACCCGCGACAGCACCTCCGCCTGGCGCGCACCGGGCGGGCGCGCGAGCACCAGCGCGTAGCCGTAGCCGACGCGCGCCTGCGGGGTCGCGCCGCCTTCCGTCATCATGCGCTCGGCCAGCTTGCGTGACGCTTCCAGGAAGGTCACCTCGTTCATCAGGTCCAGTCCCTGGAGCGGCGAGTTAGTTCGGTTTTCGAAGACCGCGCACTGCTCGCGATTGGGCGAATCGAAGTTCATCATGTAGGGCGGGGGCACGGTGCGCTTCCAGTAGGTGTACAGGCTGCGGCGGTACAGGTCCGCGCCTTTCGATTGCACGTAGCCCTTGTCGCCGGAAAGCTCCTGCCACAAGCCAGCCGGCTGGTAAGGCTTCACGGAAGGCCCGCCGATCTTTTCGGCCAGCAATCCGGAGACGGCCAACGCCTGGTCGCGGATCATCTCCGGCCCAAGGCGCAGGCGCGGGCCGCGCGCCTGCAGTCGGTTGTCGGGGTCCCGTTCGAGCAGGGCCGGAGTGATGGCCGAGGATTGCCGATAGGCGGCGGACATCACGATCAGCTTCTGCAGCGCCTTGACGTTCCAGCCGCTCTCCATGAATTCCACCGCCAGCCAATCGAGCAACTCCGGATGGACTGGCCATTCGCCCTGGGAGCCGAAATCGTCCACCGTTTTGACGATGCCAAAGCCGAAATAGGATTGCCAGAAGCGATTCACCGTGACGCGGGCGGTCAGCGGGTTGGAGCGGGAAATCAGCCATTGCGCAAGGCACAGGCGATTGGCGCAATCGGGGCCGCCGAGCGCCGCGGGAATTCCGGGCGTGACCTTCTCGCCGGGCGCGTCGTAGGCGCCGCGTTTCAGCAGGAACGTTTCGCGATGCGCGCCATCGGCCATTACCATCACGGTGGGAATCTGGTCGTAGAAGGCATCGCGATCGGCCTGCGCTTTCTCCAGCGCGGTGCGCGCCTGGCGAATCCCGGTCGGCGCGGCGGTATCGAGGAAGGCCAAATCGAGTTTGGCTTGCTGGGCTTTGGAGCGCCGGGCCGGGATAGCGGCGATCTGCGCGAGGGTCTCCTCCCTCGAGGCCGCCGCCGCTTCCTCGGGCGTGAGAGCGCGCTTGTAGATGCGGGCGTCGCGGATGGAGCCGTCGAATTTCATGCCACCACCGGCGCCCACGCGGATGGGTGTGTCCTTCTTGTGGAACGGTTCGTTGTTCTGGTCGAAGAGAATCCTGATCTCGCGCGGTTCGCCATCGACGTAGATGCGCACGCCCGACGCCATCCGCTTCCCGTCGTAGGTGACGAGCACGTGCTGCCACTGGTTCAGCTTGACCGGCTCGGCGGTCTCGACGCGCCATCCGAGATCGGTGAAACGATGAGTCAGGTGCATGCGCACGCGGCCCTTCATCAGGTAGAGCCCGTGGCCCTGGCTCTCCATGTAGTCGTCGAGGCGGGTGAGGATGGCCCCGTCGGCGGCGGCAGGCTTGATCCAGGCTGAGTACGTGAAGGCTTGCAGGTAGCCGAACTCGGCGGCGTCGCCGTTGAACGTGCCGGGGACGTCGGAGCGAAAGACGAGGTCCCGGGTGGGGGTCCACTCGGCGGCGTGCCTGGCGGCGGACTTTTCCCAGCGGGCCTGCGCCTTGCGCGTTTGCGGCTTGAGAGCCTCGTAGGCGCGGCGATGGGCTTCGACCTGCCGGTCGAGCTCCGCCAGCTTCCTCTGCTGATCTGGCAGCGGAGCTTTCACGAAGGGCTCCTCGGGGCCGTAGTTCCACACGAAGCCCCGCTCGTTGGGCACCTGGTTGAAATAGGCGAAGAGGCGGTAGAAATCCCGCTGAGCGATGGGGTCGTACTTGTGGTCGTGGCAGCGCGCGCAGCCGGCGGTGAGGCCCAGCCAGACGGTCGAAGTGGTCTGCGCGCGATCGGCCACGTACTCCACGCGGTACTCCTCGGGGATGATCCCGCCTTCGCCGGTGGTGCGGTGGTTGCGGTTGAAGCCCGAGGCGATGCGCTGCTCGAGTGTGGCGTCAGGCAGGAGGTCGCCGGCGAGCTGCTCGATGGTGAAGCGGTCGTACGGCATGTTGCGGTTGAAGGCGTCGATCACCCAATCGCGCCAGCGCCACATGTCGCGCGCGCCATCGGTCTGGTAGCCGTTGCTGTCGCCGTAGCGCGCCACTTCCATCCAGCGGAAGGCCATGCGCTCGCCGTAGCGCGGCGATGCGAGCAGGCGGTCCACCACCGCCTCGTACGCGTCGGGAGAGGAATCGGCGAGGAACGCCTGGACTTCGGCGGGCGTGGGCGGCAGGCCCGTGAGATCGAACGAGACGCGGCGGATCAGCAGGCGTTTATCGGCCTCCGGAGACGGGTGGAGGCCTTCGCGCTCGAGCCGCGCGAGAATGAAACGGTCGATGGGATTCTTCGTCCAGGCCGCGTCCTTCACCGCGAGGAGGTCCGGACGCCGCGGGGGTACGAACGACCAGAACGGCTGCCAAGGAGCGCCCTGCCGGATCCACGCGCGCAGCAGCTCGATCTCGTGCGGAGTTAGCTTCACCTTGCCGGATGAGGGCGGAGGCATGCGCTCTGCCGGATCGCCGGACGCCACGCGGCGCAGGATTTCGTCGCGGACCTCTTTGGCGCCGCCTTCGAGATCGAAGCGGAGTCCGGCCTGGCGATGCCCGGCGTCGGGGCCATGGCAGGCGAAGCAGTGATCGGAGAGGATCGGCCGGATGTCGCGATTGAATTCGACGGTTTGGGCGGAGAGCGCTGGAACGAATAGCAGCGCGGCCAGACTGTATCCCCTCTTGTCCACTAGGGCCACGTTAGCAGGTTGCGGCCAGGCAACTCAACCCTGCCAGGAGCTAGGATCATACGTAGATGCGACTCCACTCGCTGTTGCTTCTGGCCGTTGTGCCCGCCCTCACTCTCGGCGCCGCCGATTCCAACCGCATCGACCTAAGCGGCTCGTGGGCCTTTCAACTCGATGCCGCCGGCGCGGGACGCACCGAACGCTGGCAGGAACGCAAACTGGGGCCCGACGTCATCTTCCTGCCCGGCAGTACCGACCAGGCGGGCTACGGCACGAAGGTCGTGGAGCCCGAAAACGGCTGGCTCACGCGTCCTTATAAATATGAGGGCGCCGCCTGGTATCAGAAGGAAGTGGCGATCCCCGCAGGGTGGCAGGCGAAGCACATCACCCTCTTTCTGGAACGTCCGCATTGGCAGACCGAAGTGTGGGTCGATGGCAAACCCTTCGGCGCCGGGAACAGCCTCTCCACGCCGCATGAATACGACCTTTCCGGCGCACTCACGCCCGGCCGGCACCGCATCACGATCTGCGTCGACAATTCGTACAAGATCGACGTGGGCCGCAGCGCCCACAGCGTCACCGAGCACACGCAGACGAATTGGAACGGCATCGTGGGGGCGATCGAACTGCGCGCCACCGACCCGGTGTGGATCGAGTCGGTCGCGGTCTACCCGGGCGCGCAGCAGCAGGCGCGCTTCGTATGCGTCATTCGCAACCGCACCGGCGCGCCGGTGGACGGCGAAATCACCGCGGCAGCCGGCGGCGCCCCAACCGTCGCACGCTTTACCCGCGCCGCGGCCGAAAGCACCGTCGAGCTCACCGTCTCCATCCCGGAAGCCCGCGCGTGGGACGAGTACCAGCCAGCGCTCTACAGCCTGAGCTTGGCGCTTGCCGCGGAACGCTACCGCGACCGGCGCGAGCTCGAGATCGGTCTCCGCCGGATCGCGACGCGCGGCACGCAGTTCACGCTCAACGGCCGTCCCATTTTCCTGCGCGGCACGCTGGAGTGCAACATCTTCCCGCTCACCGGGTATCCCTCCACCAGGGTGGACGACTGGCAGCGCATCTTCCGCATCGCGCGCTCCTACGGCCTGAACGCCTTCCGCTTTCACTCCTACTGCCCGCCGGAAGCCGCATTCGTGGCCGCTGATCGCGAGGGCTTCCTGCTGCACGTGGAACTCCCCGTGTGGAGCAGGGCCGTGGGCAAGGACGCGGCGCTCGACGACTTCATGCGCGCCGAAGGATCCCGCATCCTGAAGACCTACGGCAACCATCCGTCCTTCACCATGCTCTGCCTGGGGAACGAGCTGCAGGGCGACTTCCAGTTCATGGACGCGCTTTTGAACGAGTTCAAGAAGTCCGACGCGCGCCGCCTCTACACGTTCTCCAGCGATCACGTCCGCCGCGCGCCCGGCCCCACTTCGGATTACTACGTCACGCAGCAGACTTCGGTGGGGCGCTTGCGCATCAACGGCGCGCGCTTCACCACAGCCGAAGACGGCACGGACCTCGATTTTTCGCCTTCCGTGGCCGCCGTGCATGTTCCGCTGGTCAGTCACGAACTGGGCCAGTGGGCGGTGTATCCCAGCTTCGACGAAATCGCCAAATACACCGGCGTACTGAAGGCGCGCAACCTGGAGCCGTTCCGCGAGAGCCTGGCCGCCGCCGGCATGATCGACCAGGCGCGCGATTTTCAGGTGGCTACCGGCCGCTTTTCCTGGGCCGTATACAAGGAGGACATGGAGGCCGCTCTGCGCACGCCTAACTATGGCGGCTTCTTCCTGCTACAGCTCGAGGATTTCCCCGGCCAGGGCGAAGCGCTGGTGGGCCTGCTGGATTCGTTTTGGGATTCCAAGGGCATCCTCACGCCCGAAGAATTCCGCCGCTTCTGCGGCCCCACCGTTCCGCTGCTGCGCATGAAAAAGTTCGTGTGGACCGCGGGCGAGTCCTTCACCGCCCGCGCGGAGGTGGCACACTACGGCCACGTGGCTCTATCGAACGCCGCCGCCACGTGGTCCGCCATCGATGACGCGGGCCGAGCGGCCGCCTCCGGCAAATTCGCCCCAGTCACACTGACGCCCGGCAGCGTCACCGCGCTTGGCGACATCCACCTGCCGCTCGATTCCGTCACCCGAGCCGCGCACTGGAAGATCTCCATCCACCTCGCCGGCACCGAGTTTCGCAACGATTGGGACGTGTGGGTATACCCGAAGCCTTCTGTCGAACCGCCGCCGGCGGGCATTCTGATCAAGACCTCACTGGATGCCGAAGCGCGCTCCGCGCTCGACCAGGGCCGCAAAGTAGTGCTGCTGGCGCCACCGGAACAGAAGGGCGAAATGCTCCTGCCCATGCGTTTCTTGCCGGTCTTCTGGTCCAACGGCTACTTCACCAATCAGCCGGGCACCATGGGGATTCTCTGCGATCCGAAACATCCCGCGCTGGCTGAGTTTCCCACGTTCGCGCACGAGAGCTGGCAATATTGGGAGCTCACCGAAGGCTCGCATGCCTTCATTCTGGACAAAGCGCCGCTCGGCTTCCGGCCCATCATTCAGGTGATCGACGACTTCCATCGCAATCACCGGCTCGGGGCGGTCATCGAAGCGACGGTGGGCAAAGGCAAGCTTCTGGCGGTCTCTTTCGATCTCACTACGGCGCTCGATCGGCGGCCGGTGGCGCGCCAGTTGCTCCACAGCCTGCTGGACTATGCGGCCAGCGAACGCTTTGCTCCGAAACAAGCGCTCTCGCTTTCCGACATCGCATACTGAGATGTCTTATAACAAGCGCTATGTCGGACTCATCTGCGGCGCTGCCGCGCTGGGCGGTCTGCTCTTCGGGTACGATTGGGTGGTCATCGGCGGCGCCAAGCCCTTCTATGAAAAATATTTCCAGCTCTCGAGCCAACAGCTCATCGGTTGGGCCAACAGTTGCGCGCTGCTTGGATGCCTGGTGGGCTCGCTGGCTTCCGGCCTGCTGACCGACCGCTTCGGCCGCAAGAAAATCCTTCTGCTCTCCGCTTTTCTCTTCGCGGTTTCCTCCATCTTCACTGGCTGGGCTCAGTCCTTCACGTGGTTCGTCGTTTGGCGGATCGCCGGTGGCTCGGCCATCGGGCTCGCCTCCAACGTCTCGCCCATGTACATCGCCGAAGTCAGTCCCGCCGAGTGGCGCGGACGCCTGGTTTCGCTGAACCAGTTGACCATTGTCATCGGCATCCTGGCGGCGCAGGTGGTCAATTGGCTCATCGCTCGACCGGTGCCGGATGGCGCCAGCTCCGAAACGATCCGTCTTTCGTGGAACGGCCAGTTCGCATGGCGATGGATGTTCAGCGCGGTCGCGGTGCCTTCCGCCATCTTCTTTTTCAGTGCGTGGTTTCTACCGGAAAGCCCGCGATGGCTCGCCAGGAACGGCGCCAAGGGGCTTGCTCACAGCATCCTGAGCCGCATCGGCGGCGCGGCATATGCCGATCGCGAGATGCACGACATCTCCGGCACGCTCGTCGAAGGGCCCGGCGCCCGCTGGCGGAGCCTGTTCACACCCGGCCTGCTGCGCATCCTCGGCATCGGCGTCTTCCTCGCCGTCCTTCAGCAGTGGAGCGGCATCAACGTCATCTTCAATTACGCCGAGGAGATCTACCGCGGCGCGGGCTACAACGTCAATGGCGTTCTGTTTAATATCGTGACCACCGGCGCCATCAACCTGGTCTGCACGCTCATCGCGCTCGGCTTCGTAGACCGGTTTGGCCGCCGCGCCCTCATGCTGATGGGCTGCGCCGCCATCGCCGTCTCCCACACGCTGCTCGGCCTGGCTTACCATTTCGGAATGAAAGGGCTGCCCGTGCTGGTGTTGACGCTCTGCGCCATCGGCTGCTACGCCATGTCGCTTGCGCCCATCACCTGGGTGCTGATTTCGGAGATCTTTCCCAACCGCGTGCGCGGCCTGGCCGTTTCGATCTCCGTCTCCGCGCTTTGGATCGCCTGCTTCCTGCTCACCTTCACCTTCCCGCTTCTCAATTCCGCGCTCGGCCCGGCAGGCGCCTTCTGGCTCTACGCGGGAATCTGCTCCGTGGGCTTTCTGTTCGTCCTGCTGCGCGTTCCCGAGACTAAGGGCAAGAGCCTGGAGCAAATCGAACGCGAGCTGTTAAAGGTCAAGCCTGTGAAGTTGAGGAGGTTTCCATGACTCTACGCCGATTTCGGACCATACCTTATTTCCTGATGGCGCTGTGCGCCCTGGCTTCCGCTCAGACAGCTCCCTGGACGACCACCCTTCGCGGATCGTGGGTTCAGACGGGACCACCGGCCCAAGGTGACTTGACCCTGGCGGCCAGCGAAGTCGTGGTGAGCGATGGCGAGAGCTCCGCGGTGCATCAGGCTGCCGAGTTCCTGGCGGGCGACATCGAGAAGATCAGCGGGTACAGGCCACCCGTCGTGAAGACACCGAGCGGGGATCGGGTCGGAATCCGGCTGGTGACGCTAGGCCATGGAGAGGTGCCGGCCGCGATCGAGGCCGGCGCCATGCAGGGTCAATGGGAGAGCTACCGCATCGTTACCGCCGGCCGCACCGTGTGGCTGGTCGGGTCGAACTCGCGCGGTACCGCGTTCGCTGCGTACACCCTGTCCGAGCGGCTGGGCATCGACCCGCTGTACAGTTGGACCGGCTACGCGCCCGAGCATCGCGACCCGCTGGTGCTGAAGCGCACCAGCTTCTCCCAGGATCCGCCGGCCTTCCGCTATCGCGGTTTCTTTCACGATGACGAGGACCTCCTGCCGCGGCCTTTCGACGCCAACGGGTACCCCTTGCAGACCGGCGACGTCCCGCTGGATTGGTACAAGAGGTTCTTCGAGACCGCGCTGCGCCTGCGGATGAACATGGTGGCGCCCTACACGCGAGTCCACCGGCGCTACGAGGTGCAGAAGCTGGCCAGCGACTGGGGACTCTACTACACCTCGCACCACTACGACATCCTGGTTTCTAATCCGTTTGGCCTGGTGCGGTATAACCTGGCCGCCGAGCGCGGCGTACGGCCGGAGTGGAACTGGTTCACCAACCGCGAAGGGATGCTCCGGTTCTGGCGCGGCGGTGTGATGGAGAACCGCGACCTGGATGTAATTTGGCCTGTGGGCATGCGCGGCACCGAGGACCGCCCCTTCGTCTTCCCCCCGGGGACCACGGATGACGACAAGGCGAAAACCTTCCGCGAGGTGATCAACGAACAGGTCAAGATGGTCGGCGAGCTGCTCCCGAAGGACAAGACTCCCCTGTTTCACTTCACCATGTACTCGGAGATGCTGCCCCAGTACCAGCGCAATCCCGCGGCGTTCGACCTGCCCTCCGATGTGATCGTGGTGTGGCCGGACGATAACGACGGCCACATGCGCGCCTTGCCTTCGGGGTTGGGGCGCTGGAAGCATGGCGTGTACTACCACCTGGCTTACCTGGGCGGCAGATTGACCAAGCAGTTGACCCATACCGTGGCGCCTTCGACGGTCGCGGAGCAGTTCGACAATATTGTGAAGTCGGGAGCCACGGAATACATGCTGGTCAACGTGTCGGAGCTGCGCGATTACGTCATGGGCGCGCGCATGCTTGCGGACATCACCTGGGACGCTCCTGCGATCTATCGCGCGGCCGACCCCGCCGGGCGCTATACCGCGTGGTGGTCGCGCGAGTATTTCGGGGCGGGTGCGGCCCGGGCCGCCGGGGACACGTACAACCGGTACTTCACCGCGATTGATACGCCGGACAAATTTTGGGCCGCCCCCGATGCGATTGAGGAATTGCTCGACCGGCTATATCGCAAGGTGGCGGGCGAAACCTATCCGGCGATGGACGCCGGTACGATGGCCCCGATCGAGTCGCGCAACCGGCAGTTGGAGGAGGCGATGGCGGCGGAATCGCGGGCGGAGAACGGAATGTCGCTCTCCGAACAGCGGTTCTTCTCCCTGGACGTAGCGCTCGGCCTGCAGGTGGCCCAGCGGCAGACGCAGGCGGCGCTCAAGCTGGAAGAGGCGCTGCGCGCGCCGGACGCGGCGCGGATGTGGCAGCTCGTTCGGGAGGCGCGCGGGTCACTGGAGCAGTTGGAAACGGAATTGGCCCGGGCCGAGTATCCGCCATTCGACCGCTGGTACCAGGAGAGCTGGATCCGCACCACCCTGAGCCCATCCAACCCGCACCGTCCTTACATCCAACTGCGCGCTCTTATCTCGAGTGAGGGCCGTGGGCACCTCATTCGCGCACGCCGGCCCTGAAAAAACCGCGTGGAGGACGGGCTCCAGCATTGGCCCGAACACCTATAATAAGAGACATGTTGGGTAGCCCTCCGGGCGCGGTCGCATGGATCGGGAACACCAAAGGCACAGTCAAGCCATCAAAGACATCTATGCGTATCCGCTGGTCCACGATGCCCGGCAGCGTTTATGCGGCGATCCCACACACCAGGGAGCCTGGAGATGAAAACGCTCGTCACCAATGAACTCTTTTTGGATTTCCTCGAATGCAGATACCGGGGGTATCTGAAGATCACTGGCGCGAGTGAACCAAAATCAGATCTCGTTGACGTGTCGGGCAGACTCCGTGAAAGCTACCATAGCCAGGCTCGCGAGCACCTCTTGCGGGCCTACCGTGACGAAGGCAAACAGGTGTGCACTGATGTCGGATTATCCGCGGTCCTTGCCAACGGATATGACCTCGCCATCGACGTCACTGCGACTGACACCGACGTCTCTGTCCGGTTTGACGCGCTAATGGCGGCTCCGGGCAATGCGAGCGGGAACCAACCTGACTACATCCCCATCATCTTCGTCAATAATGACAAGGTTAGCAAAGAGGACGAATTGCGGCTCGCACTGTGTGCTTCGGTTCTCATTCGCTGGCACGCCTGTCGGCCTTCGTTCGGAAGGATTCTCCATGGCAGCGACTTCAGGATGAGGAAGGTCAAGCTGGCCAGAGCATTGGAACGCGCTGACAAGGCACTTGAAGCTATACGTGCGCTCGACGAGCGGCCCAGCGAACCTCCGCCGCTGCACTTGAACGCACATTGCCCAACCTGTGTTTTCAGGAACAGCTGCCGGGCAACTGCCATTGAGAAAGATGACCTTAGTCTCCTTCGAGGAATCAAGGAAAAGGAGATCCTCAAGCTCAGGAACAAGGGTATTTTCACCGTTACGCAGTTGTCCTACACCTTTCGCCCGAGAAAGAATTCAAGACGATCTAACCCCCGAACAATCAAGTACTACCATGCCCTCAAGGCCCTTGCGCTTCGGGAGAAACGGATCTATGTCGTTGGAAAGCCAGAGCTGACCATCACGGGCACTCCCATATATATTGACGTCGAGGGGACGCCCGATCGCGACTCCTACTATCTCATTGGCCTGAGAATTCCAGGCGCCACCTCGGTTCTTCAACGATCTCTTTGGGCGGATGACCGTGCGGACGAAGAGAGCATCTGGAGGGAGTTTCTTCAAATCATCACGAAGATCGAGAATCCTCAGCTGATTTACTATGGCAGCTACGAGACTGTATTTCTCCGGCGCCTGACGAGGCGGTACGGCGACACCGCAGGGGACGCGCGCTCGGTGGTGCACGGATTGATGAGATCCGCCCAGAATATTCTCTCGGTTGTGTATGGGCGCGTTTATTTTCCGACGTACTCCAACGGTCTCAAGGACATTGCATCCTATCTCGGCTTTAAGTGGTCAATTGAGGAACCGTCGGGCCAGCGAAGTCTAGCTCTCCGACGGGCGTGGGAACTCACGGGTAGCGAAACTGCCAAGCAGGATCTCATAAACTACAACACTGACGATTGCGCCGCCCTGGAAGTAGTAGTGAAGACGTTGCTCCAACTGATCCCGAGAGACGGCGCCTCGCCCACAGCGCTGCCGTTTCCAAATGCCGTCCACGTTGACTCCCTGAAGCCACAGACGCCGTACAGGCTGGGACCAGTGGATTTCGTCCTTCCCGAGCTCGACCGGATAAACAAGTGTGCGTACTGGGACTATCAGCGCGACCGAATATACATTCGGTCAAATCCTCGCCTCAAGCGAGTCGCTAGAAGGAATCAGCGCAAGAACCGTCGCCGCAAGATTCTGCCAGTGAACGTGACAGTCGGCGCCTCCCGACCTTGGAAGTGCCCAGGGTGTGCCTCTAATAAAATCACCATGAACGGAAGGCACAGCAAGTTACTGTACGATCTGCGGTTCACTGCTGGCGGCGTTAAGCGGTGGGTTAGCAAATACATCATTGACCATTACAGGTGCCGGAGTTGTGGGATGCCGTTCGCTTCGGACGTGTATGACTGGACGCGGCATCGTTATGGTCGGCAGCTCCTAGCATATGTGATTCATAACATCATTGAGTTACATATTCCTCAGCTGAAACTGTCTGGAAGTCTGCTCACGCTCTTTGGTTATCAAGTGGGTCAGCCAACAATCAACCGCTTGAAGCGGAGGGCTTCGGAGCTTTATCAGGACGGATATGAAGAGATCAAGCACACGCTACTGCATGGAAAGCTGATCCATGCTGACGAAACTCACCTGAGCACTAAAAGTAGTAGTGGTTACGTGTGGGTATTCACGAGCATGGAGGAGGTGGTCTACCTTTGGTCTGCGACCCGTGAAGGGAACGTTGCCGAGGAGTTCCTGAGTGGTTTCAACGGTGTATTGGTCTCCGATTTTTATTCTGCGTACGATTCGATCAGTTGCGCACAACAGAAATGCCTGGTCCATTTGATTCGCGATTTGAACGAGGACGTTCTTAAGGAGCCCTTTAATGAAGAAATGAAGGCACTGGTGCACGAGTTCACGGCGCTACTGAAGCCCGTAGTAGAGACCATCGACCGGTTTGGCCTGAGGGCTCGGTTTCTCAAGAAGCACAAGGAAGAGGTGGCGGGATTCTACGAGCGCCTCCTGACTCGCGAGTACAAGACAGAACTGGCGTTGAAGGCGCAGGACAGGTTCAGGAGAAACCAAGGAAAGCTCTTCACCTTTCTCGAGCATGATAATATTCCCTGGAACAATAACAACGCAGAACACGCGATAAAGGCGTTCGCAGCGCTGCGCAACGTGATCGAGGCATATTCAACAGAAAGTGGCATCCGTGATTATCTGGTGCTGTTGAGCGTTTATCAAACCTGCGACTACAGGGGAGTTGACTTTCTCCAATTCCTTCGGTCTGGAGAGAAGCGGGTCGATGATTACATTCGCAAGAGGCACTCCTAGCGGCGGTATTGGCGGCCGAGTTCGCGCCGGAGGCAAGGGTCCACGAAAGAAGACGATTGGGTGACGCGTCTGAACAGCCGCACGCGGAATGGAGGGAAGACACACACGACACACGAACCCTGGTCGCCAACTGCACATACGCTGGCTAGACCGTTGGGCAGGGTCGCCTGGTCTGGGAGCCCAGAGCTCACCGCCAAGCATCCAAGAGACTGCGCGTATTCGACCCTGGCAACATTTCTGGAGCGAGTCCGCCCGGTAAACAAATACTAAAAGAATACTTCCCCTCCCTCTGCTTCCATAGCCCCCGCGGGAGTCGGCTGCTTTGGCACAAAATATGCATCAGACAATCTTTGGCGCAGACTTCTCGCTGACCTGGGTCCTTCCCGTGAGGGGGTAAAGTTCGTTCGTCCCAGCCCCACTTCACTTACGAGCACCTGCGAGATCCTACTGCAGGAGGCGTTTACCATTGATCTTGTAAACCACGCCGCCTTTCATCACGAATTGAACATGCTCCAGCTCGGTGATGTCGGTGAGCGGATCTCCCGCGGTGGCGACGATGTCGGCATAGCGGCCTTCCTGGACCGTGCCGATTTGATCCGGGACGCCGATCAGATCCGCGGCGGAGCGAGTTGCCGAGAGAATGATGTCCATGGGCGTCATGCCGTCCTTCCGGAGCAGGCCGAATTCCCGCACATCGGCGCCGGGGCCGACATCCGTGCCGAACGCGATCTTGACTCCGGCCTTATATGCGGCGGCCACCATCTTGTCCTTGAAGCGAACGGCCTCAGTCACTTTGGCAGCCACTTCCGCGGATGTCTCGCCGGCGGAGGCCCGGTCCATGGTAGCCATGGCCACAATAATCGTGGGCACCAGGTAGGCGCCGTGCTGCTTGAAAAGGGCGAACGACGCTCCATCGGCGTACGTTCCATGCTCGATCGAGTCAATCCCCAGCCGCAGCGAGTTATCGATGGCTTCCTTGCCCTGGGCATGAGCCGCCACCTTCATTCCGAGCGCATGCGCGGTGTCGATGGCCGCCTTGATTTCATCGTTGGTCATGAGCTGCAGATGCGGATTGTCGCCGGTGCTGAGCACTCCGCCACTGGGCATGATCTTGATCAGATCGGCGCCGCGCTTATGGTGGTCGCGGACCGCGGCAGTCATCTCGAAGGGACCGGTCACCACGGAGCGCGCGAGCCGCAGCGGATCGAACGGAAGATTGGGATCGAGAGCATTCGTGGGGTCGCCATGGCCGCCGGCCGGACTGAGCGGTTCGAGAGAAACCCACATGCGCGGGCCGGCGATCACTCCCGAATCGACGGCGTGCTTCAGAGCCAGGTCGATTCCGTCCGCCGCTCCCACGCTGCGGACTGCCGTGAACCCCTCTTCGAGAATCTGGCGGACGGGAACGGTGGCGGCCAGGACCGCATCCAGATTGGTCCGCGGTCCTCGCTCCGCCACGGCGCGCCGGCCCCGCCCCGGTCCGGACGCCATATGCTTGTGAGCGTCGATGAGGCCCGGCAGCAGCGTCCCGTTGGAAAGATCGATTACTTCCGCGCCGGGTACTACCACGAATCCCTGCTGCACCCCGGTAATCCGGTCGTCTTTGATCAGAATAGAGATTTGCGTGCGGGGTGAGTTGCCGGTGCCATCGATCAGGCGGCCGGCATGAATGACGATGTCTTTGGCGAATGCGCCGCCAGGAAACAGGTACAGATACAAGCCCAGCAGCGGCGCGATGGCTGGTTTCATGGGGACCTCAAAAAGGAGTTTGACTCCAATCCTAGCACCGTCAGCGAAGCGGGAAAGTGCCGGTCTTCGCACACGAGCTGAAGATCGACGCCTTCGGGGCCAACGTTGACAGGCCCGCGGGCGGACGGCATCCTGACAGTAGATGAAGCCGGCTGTTCAGAACCGAGAACAAGACGGTTTCAGGTTCCGCCGGTGTGCCTGTCAGGCCCGCCTCGTTGAGAACGGAGAAGGCGACGCTCTCGGTCTCGGTAACACCCGCGCTAGTTACGGTGAACCCGTTAATCAGCGTGTCCACGTTGGCCCCGGTGGTCAGCGTGATGGTTCTCGCACCCGTTGCTGCGCCAGGATCGATGTTGATGACCGCAGTTGCGCTTGCAGGAGAGGTCACGGTTAAAGACGCCACCGTGATCCCGGCCCCGAAGCTTGCTGTCGTTGTCCCCTGGATCCAGTTGGTGAGCTGGCCCGCGAGGGCTACGGAGAGGTTCTGCTGTCCCTGCTGGCCGCTGTTGGGACTGGCCGATAATAGGACCGGCGTGCCTGCCGTCACCGTGAAGCCGTTGGCCCGCGTGTTCACTGTGGTTCCAGTGGTTAGAGCGATCGTTCTTGCGCCCGTTGCTGCCGCGGGGTCGATGTTGATGACCGCTGTGGCGCTTGTGGGCGAGCTCACGGTCAACGATGCCACGGTTACTCCTGCCCCGAAACTTGCAGTGGTCGACCCTGTTGGCCGCTGTTCGGATTCGGCGACAGTAGAACCGGCGTGCCGGCAGCCACCGTGAAGCCGTTGGTCAGCGTTTCCACTTCGGTTCCGGTGGTCAGGGTGATTGTCCGCGGGCCCGTTGCTGCTGCGATATCGATGTTCAGGATCGCGGTCGCACTCGTAAGGGAGGTCACGGTCAACGACGCCACCGTGACCCCTGCCCCAAAGCTCGCGGTGGTCGTTGCTTGAACCCAGCTTGTGAACTGGCCCGCGAGAGCAACAGAAAGGTGCTGTCCCTGCTGGCCGCTGTTGGGATTGGCCGAAAGCAGAACCGGCGTGCCTGCCGTCACGGTGAAGCCGTTGGCGAGCGTGGCCACTTCAGATCCGGTGGTGAGGGAAACGGTTCTCGCCCCGGTTGCCGCTGCGGGATCGATGTTAACGACCGCATTCGCACTTGTGGAAGAGTTCACCGTCAACGACGCCACTGTGATCCCTGCCCCGAAGCTTGCCGCGGTCGTCCCTTGCACCCAGACTCGTGAACTGCCCCGCCAGCACTACGGAGAGGCTCTGCTGCCCCTGCGGGCCAGTATTCGGGATGACCGAACTAATGGCTGCCTGGCCTCTGCACTCTCCGGCGCCGCCGGCAGCGAATATTGCTTGGATCTCAGACTGGGACAGTGCTCGATTGAAGGCCTGTACCTCGTCAATTACGCCGTTCCAGGTCCTTGGGAAGCCTCCGCGAAATGTCGAACCCGTCGAGCCAATATTCCATGTCAACGATGAATACGCGATGGTCTTTGCCTCTGCGAATTGCCCTTCAAGAGCGCCGTCCACGAACAGTTTGAAGGTCGAGCCGTCGTACGTGCCGGTGACCAGGTAGAACAGGCCGGGCGCGAAGGAATCCGTTGAAACGATCAGCTCCGAAGAAGTACTTCCGAATATGAAGAGGAACCGGTTGTCGGTGGCGCTCCACAAGAGTTCGGCGGAGGCGTGGAAACCATCTATAAGCTGTCCCACAATGACGTTCCCGAAGCCATCATTGTTCGGTCCGGGCCCATCAGGTCTTGCCCACGACGACCAGGTGAATTGCTGGTTCGCCAGGCTGGAAGACGCAGGTATGTCAATAAAACCGCCCGTCCCGAATGCGAACCCAGTCCCCACCTCGCCCGGAACAAAGGTAACGGCATTCGAACCAGAAGGGTCATTGGCGCCCAACACATCGCCGGTGTTACCATCTCCCGGCCACCAGCTAACGAGCCCGGATGGCGCGGCTATACATGTAGCCACCGGCGTAATGATGGTCACATCGCTGGCAGTATCGTTTGCAGTGTTCACTTCGCCGCCGCCCGAGACGGTAACCGTGTTGGTGACGGATGCTGCCGCGTTGGCTGCCACGCTCACGGTCAACGTGATCGACGGATAGCTCGCGGCCGCCGCCAGCGGATCGCTCCGCGTACAGGTGACGGGGCTGGTCAGCGTGCCGGTGGGGCAGGTCCAGCCCGTTCCGCTCATGCTCTTCCTCCACGGCCACGGAGTCAGCACCAGCAAGGCCGTGCGGATCTACAAGACACCTTTGTGTGATCCGTCTGCTCGTCGGGAAAACACCACGCGGAGGCTATCGAGGCATCAATGACGACGGCCGCCATCAACGGCGCCCATAATTAATGTAGTCGCGGGAGGTCGAGCCTTCGGGATCGGGTTTAACGCGCTTCTGAATCGAACAGCCGCCAGGCGTAGACTGGTTAAAACGTCACGCTCGTTTTAATCTTTGGCTTCTGGGCAATCCACTGGACCGCCTCCGGAGTTTCCGATAAACCACATCCCAGGGAGCGTTCCCCTTTCGTGGAATCTCCTCCCAAGCCTGCTTGATCCTTAGCCGGCGCTTGGGTCCGATGCCTTCCACCGTTACGAGTTCCCCGGAGCGGTGCTCGATCACGGAAAGGATGTCCGCGCCAAATCTCTCCACCATCCTCTTGGCGAAGATTGGCCCGATTCCCTTGACCATTCCGCTGCCCAATACCTCTCGATCGCTTCGGGCGTGGTTGGCGGTGCGGTGCGGAGAACTGCGGCCTTTAGTTGCAACCCGTGTTCCTTGTCCCGGACCCACGTGCCTTCAGCGGTCAGCCATTCGCCGGCGCAGACGGACGGCAAGGAACCGACAACCGTTACAAGATCGCGATGGCCGGGGGATCTCACTCGTAGGACGCAGAAGCCGGAGTCCTCATTGAAGAACGTTACACGCTCGATGATACGGGGATCAGGCGATCGGGAAGGTCAAGAACAACCCCTACGTGCTAGCCAAGGACATCTATGGCATCGGCTTCAAGACCGCCGACCAGATCGCCCAGAACGTCGGGATCCCCAAGGATTCGCTCAGTAGGGCCAGTGCCGGCATCGATCACGTCCTGCTGGAAGCCACGACGGAGGGCCACTGCGCCTTGCCCGTGGTTCAACTGACCGCCTCGGTTGTCAAGCTGCTGGAGGTCGGGGAGGGGACGGTTGAGCAAGCACTGTCCCAGATGATAACCAGCGGCTCTCTGCTGCTGGAAGCGATCCGCGGCGAGTCCCTAATCTTCCTGCCCCACCTCAGGAAAGCGGAGGAAGGCATTGCAGCGAAGATCCGGGCGTTGATTGAGGCGCAGCCGGCATATCCGCCAATCGATTTCGAAAAGGCGGTGCAGTGGTGCGAGGCCAAGACGGGCAAGACGTTGGCTTCAAGCCAGCGGGACGCGCTCCAGACGGCGCTCACCTGCCGAGTAGTGATCATTACGGGTGGTCCCGGCGTGGGCAAGACGACCCTCGTGAATTCGATCCTGACGATTCTCCGGGCCAAGGGCGTGAAATGCCTTCTCTGTGCGCCCACCGGCAGGGCGGCGAAGCGCCTGTCAGAGGTTACCGGCATGGAGGCGAAAACCATTCACCGCCTCCTGGAGGTACAGCCAGGCACAGGCCGGTTCGCCCGCAACGAGTCCAACCCGCTCGATTGCGAACTTGTAGTCATGGACGAAGCCTCGATGGTGGACGTAGTGCTGATGCACAGCGTCCTGAAGGCGGTTCCCTTCCGGGCTTCCCTGATCCTGGTGGGCGATGTGGACCAACTTCCGTCTGTGGGTCCGGGAAGCGTTCTGAAGGATCTGATCGATTGCGGACGGGTGCATCGTGACGGCTCACCGGATTCGTCGCGGCCTGATGCCGGAGTTCGTTCAAGGGACGGAATCCGATTTCTACTTCGTCCAACGAGACGAACCGGAACGGATCGCCGCCACGCTGGAGGACTTGGTCCAGAACCGCATTCCACGCCGGTTCCAGTTGGATCCGATCCGGGATGTGCAAATACTCTGCCCGATGACTTCGGCACTCGCGAGAATTTACCCGGTTTTGCTCGCCAAAAGTGACCCACCCAAACCGCGCGAAAGAGCCGTTTGGCGCGGGGCAACACCGTGTTTTGGCGCGCGCCAAATGCTGTTGG
>Ga0116221_1000853_pt1 | contig 20759 bp, 17 predicted proteins | sample Sb_taG_5_FD_88965 | JGI IMG/M metagenome (GOLD analysis project Ga0116221, IMG submission 88965) | Peat soil microbial communities from Weissenstadt, Germany - Sb_50d_8_FC metaG | ecosystem: Environmental > Terrestrial > Soil > Wetlands > Peat | place: Germany: Weissenstadt | collected 2010-09-21 | reverse complement strand
CCCGGATCTGTTCAACGTGCTCCTGCAAATCATGGATCACGGCAAGCTGACCGACCACAACGGCAAGCAGGTCGACTTCCGCAACGTCATCCTGATCATGACCACGAATGCCGGCGCGGCTGATATGGCGAGAGCCGCGTTCGGCTTCACGCGCAGCAAGCGTGAAGGCGACGACATGGAGGCGATCACGCGGCTGTTCGCGCCCGAGTTCCGCAACCGTCTCGACGCCATCATCACCTTCGCGCATCTTTCGCCAGAAGTCATCGCCATGGTGGTCGAGAAGTTCGTGCTCCAGCTGGAAGCGCAGCTGGCCGACCGCGATGTGACCATCGAGCTCACCGATGAGTCGTCGAAATGGCTTATTGCCAGCGGCTATGACGAATTGATGGGCGCCCGGCCGATGGCGCGGGTGATCCAGGAGTACATCAAGAAGCCGCTCGCCGACGAAGTGCTGTTCGGGCGCTTGAAGTCGGGCGGTCACGTACGCGTTGTGGTGATCACGGGCGAGGACGGCAAGACGAAACTCGGCTTCGAGTATCCCGACGGTCCGGTGACACCGCGGCCGGAGAAGTTGCCCGAGCCGCGCCGCGCCAAGAAGCGCCGTGCGTCACCGCGGCGTAAGCCGCCGGGCGGCCCGGGCGGCAATTCTCCGCCGCGCCGCGGCTCGGTCCCGAAAGTGCCGCTGGTCAAAGTCTAGACCGAAGCAGCGTCGTCTGAGACTGCCGCTATTCAATCGAACGGCGGCGCAGCAGGCTTGCGAACCACAGCGCCAGTAGCGGAAATGCGATCGCGGTGCCGATATAGAGCGGTACGGCGCCCAGGCGATCGATCACCAGCGCACCGGCGGCCACGCCGATTGTCTGCCCGAGATATAGCGCCGAGGTGAAGAACGAGACGGCGGTGCCACGTGCTTCCGGCGTCATCTGTGTCGCCTTCGTCTGCAGCGTATTGTGGAACATGTAAAAGCCGAGCCCGATGGCAGTCGTCGCGACCGGGGCAAGCCACCACGCCGGTTCGACCGCGAGCGCGAGAAAGGCAAGCCACCACGCCGGTTCGACCGCGAGCGCGAGAAAAGCGGCAGCAATGACGAGGCCGCCGCCGAGGGTGAGGCCGGTCTGTCCGAGCCGATAGACGAAATGCTTGACCAGCGCGGCGTAGATCAGTCCGCCGACCCCGAAGAACGCGACTGTCAGTCCGATAAGTGTGAAGCTCAGCGCGAAGCGCGCATGGAGGTCGGCGCCGATATAGGCGAACGCGCCCCACGCCAGCGCCGCCTCGATCACGCCGATGATGAGGATGAGGCGCGCAAAAGGATTCGACAATACGATGACATAGTCGGCGATGACGCCGCGCGAAGCCTGTGCGGAACTGCCGGAAGCCCGAGTTCGCGGGTCGATGACGAGCTCCATCATCAGGCCTACCGCCGCTATCCCGAACAGGCCGGCGAGGACGAAGAACACATAGCGCCAGCCGATCAGGTCGCCGAGGACGCCGCCGGCGGCTTGGCCGAACAACTGGCCGAGAATGTAGCCCGAGGCGTAGCGTGCAAGAATTGGCTGCGTCCGTTCGTGCGGCGTCACGTCGCCGATATAGGCCATCGAGATCGGGATCACCCATCCGGCCACCGCGCCGGTCATCAGCCGGGCAATCGCGAGTTGCGGGATCGATGAGACCGTGCCGCAGGCGGCAACGAGCAGTGTGGCGAGCAGGCTCGCGATCGCGACGGTGCGGAATTTACCGAAGCGGTCGGCCGCCGGACCGGCGACGAACTGGATGATGCCATGGGTCAGTGCATAAGCCGTGACCACGATGGCGGCCGCGCCCACCGTCGTATGAAAATCGGCAGCGATCTGCGGCAACAGCGAATCGGTCACCCGCACTTCGGCCTGGCTGGCGAAGCCGGCCACGTCGAGGAGCGCGATCGACCGAGTCGGCGTTTGCGCGCCGGGATCGAGGAAACTTCGGCTGAGGAGGTCACGTTGCGCTCACCTCCGACGAGAGGATGCAGGCGGATCGGCGAACACGGCACAGGCGTTGACACTATCCACTGCGCGGGTTTCTTAGGGCACCGTCGCGGAAGTTGAAACCCGATTTCTGGAGACGGCCTCGTTTCGATGAGTGCTGATATGCGGCGAAAGCAACACAATGCCGATTGAAAAGACCTACCTGCCGGCGGCGGTCGAGGGCCGCATCTATGAGGCGTGGGAGAGGGCCGGCGCGTTCCGCGCCGGGCGCCCGGAACGCGCCAAGGCGCAGCCCTATTGCATCGTCATTCCGCCGCCCAATGTGACCGGCGCGCTGCATATGGGGCATGCACTCAACAACACCTTGCAGGACATCCTCTGCCGCTTCGAGCGCATGCGCGGCAAGGACGTGTTGTGGCAGCCGGGCACCGATCACGCCGGCATTGCGACGCAAGCCGTGGTCGAGCGCCAATTGATGGCACGCCAACAGCCCGGCAGCCGCGCCATGGGCCGCGAAGCCTTCATCAAGCGCGTGTGGGAATGGAAGGCGGAATCGGGCGGCGCCATTCTCAGCCAGCTCAAGCGGCTCGGCGCCTCGTGCGACTGGTCGCGCGAGCGCTTTACCATGGACGAAGGCTTGTCGCGCGCGGTGGCGAAAGTGTTCGTCGCGCTTTATCGCGAGGGCCTCATCTACAAGGACAAACGTCTGGTCAACTGGGATCCGAAGCTCAAGACCGCCATCTCCGATCTGGAAGTGGTGCAGGTTGAGACCAGGGGCAATCTTTGGCACATCAACTATCCGATCGAGGGCAGCGACGAGTTTGTCGTCGTGGCGACGACGCGGCCGGAGACCATGCTGGGCGACGTCGCGGTTGCGGTGCATCCCGACAATGAGCGGCTCAGGCATTTGATCGGTAAGAGCGCGACCCTGCCGCTTGTCGGACGCCGCATTCCGATCATCGCCGACGAATATGCCGATCCGGAAAAAGGCTCAGGCGCGGTGAAGATCACGCCAGCGCATGACTTCAACGACTTCGAAGTCGGCAAGCGACATCACCTTCCGCTCATCAATGTATTCGATGACGAAGCGCACCTGACACTCAAGAACAACGAGGCATTTTTGCAGGACGCCCATCCGGAACCCGTTTTATTGGAGATATTGGAAGGCAAAAGTCGCGAGGTGGGGCGAAAACAAATTGTCGAGCAGCTTGAGTCGCGCGGGCTCATCGAGAAGATCGAGCCGACGGCGCACGTTGTGCCGCACGGCGATCGTTCCGGCGCCGTGCTCGAGCCGTTCCTCACCGATCAATGGTATGTCGACGCCAAGACGTTGGCCGCGCCGGCAATGGCGGCGGTGCGCGAGGGCAAGACCGTCTTCGTGCCGACGCAATGGGAAGCGACCTTCTTCAACTGGATGGAGAACATCCAACCCTGGTGCATCTCCCGGCAAATCTGGTGGGGTCATCAGATTCCAGCTTGGTACGGGCCGGACGGGAAGGTCTTCGTCGCCGAGAACGAGGACGACGCCGTCGCCGATGCGCTGGCGCACTATACCGATATCGAGGAGATCACCGCGGAGGATGGGCACGACATTGCCGCCGATCCGGCGCGGCGAACGCGCTTCGCTAACGAGTATCTGCACCGCGACGAGGACGTGCTCGATACCTGGTTTTCCTCGGCGCTGTGGCCGTTCTCCACGCTCGGCTGGCCGGACGAGACGCCGGAATTGCAGCGCTATTACCCGACCAGCGTTCTCGTGACCGGCTTCGACATCATCTTCTTCTGGGTGGCGCGTATGATGATGGTGGGGCTGCACTTCATGCACAAAGTGCCGTTCCCCACCGTCTACATCCACGCGCTGGTGCGCGATGCCAGCGGCGCCAAAATGTCGAAGTCGAAGGGTAACGTCATCGATCCGCTCGAAGTCATCGACGAATACGGCGCCGACGCCTTGCGCTTCACGCTTGCTGCCATGGCCGCGCAGGGCCGCGACATCAAGCTCTCGGCGCAGCGCGTCGAAGGCTACCGCAATTTCGCGACCAAGCTTTGGAACGCGGCGCGCTTCGCCGAGATGAACGCGTGTTTCATAGTATCGGACTTTAACCCTGCGTCAGTGAAAGAGCTGATCAATCAATGGATCATCTCGCAACTTGGCGACACGCTGGGCAAAATCGAACTGGCGCTCAGCGATTATCGCTTCAATGACGCGGCCAATCTGGTTTATCATTTTGTGTGGGACTTCTACTGCGATTGGTATTTGGAGCTTACCAAGCCAATCTTTGTCGTACCTCAGCCAAGCGATGCGGCAAAACGTGAGACGCGGGCAACCGTTGCCTATGTTCGTGATCAAATATTGAAGGTTCTGCACCCATTTATGCCTTTTATCACCGAAGAGCTTTGGGGAGTTTCCGAGAGAAATCGTAAGGAGCCGATGCTTGCTCTTGCTCTGTGGCCAACTCGGCACCTTCATTTCGCGCGTGCGCATGAGGAAGTGGGCTGGCTCATTGAGCTTGTCACGGCCGTGCGCTCGGTGCGTACGGAGATGAATGTTCCCGGTTCATCGCTTATCCCGATCGAATTCATAAATCCATCGGATACGACAAAGCGAAGAGCAAAGCTTTGGGACTCTGCGTTAAATAGGTTCGCGAGGCTTTTGGGTAGCACATTTCCTACCGAGTTGAAGCCCGGGTGAATTCAAATCGTGGTCGGCGGCGAAATTGCGGCGCTGCCCTTCGCAGGCATCATCGATTTCCCCCCGGAGCGGGCCCGGCTCGCCAAGGAAATGGCCAAGGCCGACGCCGACATCGCGCGCGTCGACGCAAAGCTCGGCAATCCGAATTTCGTCGCGCGGGCACCGGAAGAGATCATCGAAGAAGAAAAAGAAAAGCGCGAAGAGGCGCAAGCCCGCAAGGCCAAGCTCGCCGAGGCGCTGGAGCGCCTCAAGGGCGCGGCGTAATCATTGTATTCCGAACCGACACTGCCGTTGATCCTGCTCGCGCCGAGCATTAGCTTTGACTGTAAACAAGACGTCGTCGCCGAGGAGGAATCGTTGTGCCTGATTTGAATAACCGGCCGGGAGGGCCGAACCTGATCGTCACCGCAAAGACCGCGCACAAAGTGCACTTTCTCGATGCCGCGACGCTCACGCTTTGCAAAACCATCGACATGCCCGGCTCGACGCATGAGCTTGTGATCTCGGCTGACGGGCGGACCGCTTACGGCACGGTGTATGGCGACGGAATTTTTACCAAGCGGATCAACCCCGACCGGCGCATCGTCGTCATCGATCTGCCGTCGAAGGCGCTGACGCGCGTCATCGATCTCGGCGAGACTTACGCGCCACACGGCATCATGATGGATGAATTCGGCGCGGTCTGGTGCTCGGGAGAGCTGGGTAACGCGGTGCTGGTGATCGATCCGGCAACCGATAAGGTACAGCGGATCGACGTCGGCGGCACCGCGCACTGGGTTGCGATCAGCAATGCCGCCGGCAAGGCGTTCGCCTCGGTCAAAGGCGACTATGTCGTCGCAATCGATGTTGTCCGTCGCGCCGTCATCGACCGGATCAAGGTGCCGAATCTCACCGAGGGAATAGCCATCTCGCCGGACGGCGCCACGCTCTATGTCTGTGCGCAGACGGCGGCCGAATTCTACGTGATCGATGCGCGCACCCACGCGCTGCGGCAAACCGTTCCGATCGACGAAAGCAATGCGATAAATCCGCAAATGCGGCGTGTGCGCGTGTCACCGGACAACCGTTACATCCTCGTCTCGTCCAACAAAGGCAATTGCGCCGCGATCTATGCTGTGGTCGGATTAAAGCCGCTCGCATCGTTCCCGACCAAGAAAAGTCCGATGGGATTCGGCTTTGCGCCCGACGGCGCTCATGGCTATCTGTGCTGCCACGACGACGCGGTGGTGTTTGAATTCGACCTGTCGAGCGGTCTTGTCACGCGTACGTTTCCGACCGCGATCGGATGCGAATTCATCGTCGCTTATCACTGAAGGCAAACGTGCGGATTTTTCTTGCCGGCGCGAGCGGAGCGATCGGGCGTCGGCTGACGCCCCTGCTACTGGCCGCCGGGCACACCGTAAGCGGAACGACGCGCTCGGCCGGCAAGGCCGAAGAGCTTCATGCTCGCGGGGTCGAAGCCGTCGTCGTCGATGTCTTCGATGCCGCCGCCTTGCGCGATGCCGTGGTCCGCGCGCGGCCCGAGGTCGTCATTCATCAGCTGACCGACCTGCCGCAAGTGTTCGATCGCGCGCGCTTGGCGGCCGCGCTTGTCGGCAACGCCCGTCTGCGGATCGAGGGGACGGCCAACCTGGTCGCCGCAGCGATTGCCGGCGGCGCCCGCCGCTTGATCGCGCAAAGCATCGCTTTTGCGTATGTCGCGGGCCCCGAGCCGCATCGCGAAAGCGATCCGCTCGCGTCCGCCGCGGGAGAGAGTCCCGACGCGATCAGTGTCCGCGGGGTGCGAGCGCTGGAAAATGCCGTCGTCAATGCCCGCGGCATGGTCGGCATCGTGCTGCGCTACGGGTGGCTTTACGGCCCCGGCACCTGGAACACGCCGAGTGCTCGGGCGCCGCTCCATATCGACGCGGCAGCCCATGCAGCGCTGCTCGCCGTCACCCGTGGCGCGCCGGGCATCTACAACATTGCCGAGGACGATGGCGCCGTTACCATCGAAAAGGCCCGCAAGGAGCTCGGCTTCGATCCAGGCTTCAGATTGGCGAGCTGAACCGCCTGCTCAGGAAACGCGATCCCTCCAGTCCATAGCGCCACGGTTTGTCGACGGCCTTGGTAATGCCGATGCGCGGGCCGGCCACAATCTCAACTGCAGCCGTTCGCGCAAACAGCTCGAAAGGCGGCGCGTCGAGCGCCAAGCCATTGTGCGCGCCGGCGATGCCTAGCGCCTCGCAGAGCCGGCCGGGGCCGGCGCAAAGGAGGCGTTGGTCGGCCAAGCGCCTGCGCCGGCGCATGGCCGCCAAGCCGGTTTCCGGCTCGATGGCGCGAATAAGCACGGCGCTGGCCGAGCCTTCCGGTTCGCAGACGAAATTCAGGCACCAGTGGATGCCGTAGGATCGATAGACATAGGCGTAACCAGGCGGCCCGAACATCACCGCATTGCGGGAGGTTGGTCCGCGAAAACTGTGCGCTGCGGGATCGGTGTGGTGGTAGGCCTCGACCTCGACGATACGGCCGCCGACGCCCTTGAAAAGCAATGTCGTGCCGATGAGGTCTCGGGCGACCTCATGCACGCTTCGGCGGAAGAAGGCCTGGCTCAGGCTTTTTGCCATGCGCTCATCGTCGCAGGCCCGACGCCAGTTGGTAACTCGCGCGTTAACCAAACAGGCTTCGCACGCCGAATCTGTGGCTCCAATGCAACAGCCTTGGAACATTTGACCGCTTGCCCCCCGAGCGATCCAAAGCGCCGCTTTTTGGCCATAGGATTTTTTGACATCGATAGGCGCGACGGCCGGGACGGTCGAGACAAACCGTTGCGGTGCTTTCGATTTCAGGGCGCCTTGCTTTGGAACGAATGGGAGGGGGCGAGGGGGCCATGTTAGCCCGTTAGAGTTCGATGGATGCGAAGACCAACCTGAAATTGAGGCTGCCGAGCCGCCACGCCACCGAAGGCGCAGAACGTGCGCCGCACCGCGCTTTCTATTACGCCATGGGCCTGACGCGGGAGCAGATTCATCAGCCCTTCGTCGGCGTTGCGACCTGCTGGAACGAAGCCGCTCCTTGCAATATCGCGCTCATGCGGCAGGCCCAAGCGGTGAAGATGGGGGTCGCATCGGTCGGCGCCACGCCGCGCGAGTTCTGCACCATCACCGTGACCGACGGCATCGCCATGGGCCATGCCGGAATGAAATCATCCTTGCCCTCCCGCGAGGTCATCGCCGATTCCATCGAATTGACCGTGCGCGGCCACTCCTATGATGCGCTGGTCGGCGTCGCCGGCTGCGACAAGTCGCAGCCCGGCATGATGATGGCCATGTGCCGCCTCAATGTGCCGTCGATCTTCATCTATGGCGGTTCGATCCTGCCCGGCACGTTCAAGGGCAAGCCGGTCACCATTCAGGACGTCTATGAGGCAGTCGGCAGGCATTCGGTCGGCGCCATGTCCGACGGCGATCTCGATGTGCTCGAGCAGAACGCCTGTCCGTCGGCCGGCGCCTGCGGCGCCCAATTCACCGCCAATACAATGGCGACGGTCTCGGAGGCGATCGGCCTGGCACTGCCCTATTCGGCGGGAGCGCCGGCGCCCTACGAGATCCGTGACAAATTCTGCATGCTGGCGGGCGAGATGATCATGGATTTGATTGTCAAGAACATCCGCCCGCGCGATATCGTCACCCGTAAGGCATTGGAAAACGGCGCGGCCGTTGTCGCCGCCACCGGCGGCTCGACCAACGCCGCGCTGCATCTGCCGGCCATCGCCAACGAATGCGGCGTCAAGTTCGATCTCTTCGACGTGGCCGAAGTCTTCAAAAAGACGCCTTATATCGCGGATTTGAAACCATCCGGCCGCTATGTCGCCAAAGACATGTTCGAAGCTGGCGGCGTTCCGCTCTTGCTGAAGACGCTCCTCGACCATGGCTTCCTCCATGGCGAGTGCCTGACGGTCACCGGCCGGACCCTGGCCGAGAATCTCAAATCGGTGAAGTGGAACAAAGATCAGGACGTGGTTCGTCCGGCCGACAAACCGATTTCTCCGACCGGCGGCGTCATCGGCCTCAAAGGCAACCTCGCGCCGGACGGCGCGATCGTTAAGGTCGCCGGTATGGAGCGCACGCATTTCACCGGGCCAGCGCGCTGCTTCGACGGCGAGGAGGCATGTTTCGAAGCCGTGAAGAATAAGAAGTACAAGGAAGGCGACGTGCTGGTGATCCGTTACGAAGGGCCCAAGGGCGGGCCGGGCATGCGCGAGATGCTGTCGACGACCGCTGCGCTTTACGGGCAGGGCATGGGCGGCAAGGTCGCGTTGATCACCGATGGCCGTTTCTCCGGCGCGACCCGCGGCTTCTGCGTCGCCCACATCGGACCGGAAGCCGCGTTGGGTGGACCGATCGCGCTGCTGCGCGACGGCGACATTATCGAGCTCGACGCCGAGAAGGCGTCGCTGAACGTCAAGCTGACGAAAAGCGAACTCGAGAAGCGCGCCCGCGAATGGAAGCCGCGGTCGGGCGAGTACACCTCGGGCTATTTGTGGAAATACGCCCAACAGGTTGGGCCGGCGCGTCAGGGCGCCGTCACCCACCCGGGCGGGTCGGTCGAGACATCGTGTTATGCGGACATCTAAGCGAATAAAGTCTGCCGCATTTAGCGGCCTCGTCGTCACCGCCATTTGCGGGCTTGGCTTCGCCATTTTGGCCGGCCCGGCTTTCGCCTTCGACGGTTCGAGCACCCCGAACACGGCTTTGCTCGCGCCGGGCGACGGGTTGCGCGGACCGGGCGGCGCGACCGACGGGGGCGAGAAAGCCAGAGCGCTGACCGCGCTAGAATATGCGGCCGATCAGGGACACCTCGCGGCACAATGGAAGGTCGGCCGCATGTATGCGGTCGGCGATGGCGTTCCGCAGAGCGACCAGCGCGCGTTCGACTATTTCAGCCAGATCGCCAACACGCATCCGGATGAGCCGCCGGGCACCGCGCAGGCGCGCATTGTGGCCAACGCGTTCGTGGCTTTGGGGCACTATTATCTCAAAGGTATTCCCAATTCGCAGGTCGTGCCGGATGCGGCGCGTGCGCGCGAAATGTTCGCCTATGCAGCGTCCTTCTTCGGCGACGCCGACGCGCAATATCAGCTTGGCCGGCTTTATCTCGACGGCGCGCCAAGCGATCCGCACCAGGCGGCGCGCTGGTTCCAACTCGCCGCGACGAAAGGCGATTGCCGCGCCGAGGCGGTGCTGGGCGACATGCTGTTCCAGGGGCAAAAGGTGCCGCGGCAAGCCGCGCGCGGCCTGATGTGGCTCACGCTGAGCCGCGATTGCGCCGGAACCGAGGAAAGCTGGATCAAGTCACTCTACGACAGCGCTTTCCATCGCGCGAGCGACGACGAGCGCGCCATGGCGCTGGTCTATCTGGAAAGCTTGCTCAGGGAGCGCCGGGAATAAGCGGAGCGATCGCTGCGCTTGGCTTGCTTCAGAGTTTATAAGCCGAACGAAAACCGCCCCAGTGCTTGCCGAATACCCGGATGGGCGCGTCGATCTCGCGCATCATGATGGTGATGCCATTTCCCATATCGCGCGGATAAACCTGAATGATGTAGGGGCGCACGCTACGTCCGGCGGCGAGTCCGGCGCGGTCGTCGAAAATCCGCCGGTTGCGTGAGTTCGCGGTATTCCACGCCTGTTCGCCGGGCCGCTGCGGGTAGGAATACTTGCGGTTATGAACCGGAAGGTAGCCGTTCCGGTCGACGGCCGCGCAAAAGATCATCCGCGGATCGCTCGCCAACAACGTCTCCTGGATCGGCGGCAACACATCCTCGAATACGGAGAGAAACCGCGTCCGATGTTGCATCGGGTCGGTACCCTCGATGGGGACGTAATCGTTGTCGAACAGGTCTTCCTGCGTCAGCTTTCCCTGGGCAACCAGCGCTTCGAACAAGCGGGAGATTTCGTTGGCGACGTCGACCGCCCGCGAAATGATTTCGCGGTTCTCCTCGCGAATCGCCGCGAGCTTGCGTTCCAGCGTCGTGCGAGCGGTAGAGCCCATCTCCAGGAATTCGAGATGCAGGCCGAGTGATGACTTGTTGGCCACGCGCACGCGGGTCGTGCCTATGTCGTCGATCTTGGCCTCCAATGGGGCTTCTGAGGCGATCAACGGCATTTCATCGACGCGAACCAGCGCGCCGCCTTCCGAGAGGTCGGCGGTCTGGCCGCGAATGACTCCGGCATCGGTTCGCAATTCGACGCCGATCTCGCAGGGCAGGCGGTCATGCCGCCTGCGGTCTCCCGCTTCACTTTGGCGCAGGAATATCGTCACCCGCATCTTGAGCTTCTCGGCAAGCGCGATGACGCCCTTGCCGTGTTGTTCGACGGATTTCCCATAAGACGTTGCGCCGGCTGCGGCATCGTGAATTTCGGATGCGCCTTCGGACACGGCGCCGGTAAACCGCAGGGTCTCGTTGGCATTGCGGGCCACGGCCGTTGTCGCGCTGTTTTGTTGCTCGATCGCGGTGGCGACGTTACCGAACAATGGCCGCAGGACATTGATCACCTCGGTGATCCGCTGCACCGCCTCGAAACAAGCCGCCGCATCGTGTTGCAGCGCATCGACCTTCTGGGAAATCTCTTCCGTTGCTTTCTGCGTCTCTTGCGACAGCTTTTTCACTTCCGAGGCGACGACCGCGAAGCCGCGGCCGGCCTCCCCAGCGCGCGCGGCCTCGATGGTCGCGTTCAACGCCAGCAAATTCGTTTGCCGTGCGACCGTCGAAATCAGGCTCAACACATGGCCTATCTGCGTCGATGACTGCTTGAGACCTTCGACACCGCGCCCGGCCAGGGCGGCCGATTCATTCGCCTGGTTGGTGAGATCGTCCGCTTTGCGCACCTGGTAGCCGATGTCATCCGAGGAGCGCGCAAGTTCCTCGATCGCTGCGGCGAGTTGGGTCAAGTCGCGGCTCGCGGTGCCGGCTTGGGCGACCAAACTTTCCGTCTTCCGCGTGATCGTGTCGGTGGCGGCGGCGGAATCCTCCGCTTCGCGGCAAACGACTTCGCAAGCCTTGTGCACTGCGCCGATCATGGCGCCGAGATCGGACTCAAGGAGATTGATGGTCTCGCGGATGCTGCTGATCTGGATCGTCTGATCTGCTGCCGGGGGAATTTGCGATGGCTCCGCCTCGTGGCCCGCCGTCTGTTCGGCGCGTTCGGGCCGCTTTTTTGTAAGGAGCCATTGCATTCGGAGCCAGAGGTTCGGGTGGCCCCGGCAATTTGGGTCAGGTGTAGTGAATGATTGGTTAAGCCGGGCCTTCCGTGTGGACAGCCGAGCGCATTGCCGCCTTACCGAAGCTTACGGCCGGTTTGCCGCATCGATCGCCAGATCGAGCCAAACCGGCACATGGTCGGACGGCTTTTCCCAGGTACGCACGTGGCGATCTATGCCGACGCCGGTGAGGTGGTCGGCGGCTTGCGGTGACAGCAAGAGGTGATCAATGCGAATGCCGTTGTTCTTTTGCCAGGCGCCGGCCTGATAGTCCCAGAATGTATAGAGGCCTGCCTCATCGCTTGCCGCGCGCACGGCATCGGTCAGTCCGAGGTTGGTCAGCGCGCGAAACTCCGAGCGCGTTCGCGGCAGAAAGAGGGCATCGCCGACCCAGGCTTGCGGATTGCGCGCGTCGGCGGCGGTGGGAATGACGTTGAAATCGCCGCCGAGGACGAGTGGTTCGCCGAGCGAAAGCCGCTCGCGGGCGTAGGCAAACAGCCGCTTCATCCAGCCCATCTTGTAGGAGTATTTCTCGGTCTCCGGCGGATTGCCGTTGGGCAGATATATGGTCGCGATCCGCAACGCGCCGTGCGCGGTCGATACGACCGCCTCGATGAAGCGCGCGTGATCGTCGGTGTGGTCCCCGGGCAACCCGTTGCTCACCTCGTCGAACGGGAATTTCGAGAGCAGCGCCACGCCGTTGAAAGTTTTCTGCCCGTGGACGGCGAGATTGTAGCCGAGCGCCTCGAACGGTTCGCGCGGAAAGGCGTCATCGACGCACTTCGTCTCCTGCAAGCAGACAATGTCGGGTTTGCGCTCGGCCAGCCAGGTGAGCGCCGAATCGAGGCGCTGCTTGATCGAATTGACGTTCCAGGTAGCGATGCGCACGGGCCAAAGCCCTATTTGGAAATCAGGCGCTATAGCGCGAAGCTCGTCCCGCAGCCGCAGGACGCGGTGGCCTTCGGGTTGTTGACCTTGAAGGCCGAGCCGATCAGATCGTCGACGAAGTCGATCTCGGCACCGGCCATGTAATCGAGCGAGACCGGATCGATCAGCACCGTGGCGCCGGCGCGTTCGATCACGATGTCGTCGTCTGCCTTGGCGCGCTCGGTGCCGAATTTATATTGAAAGCCGGAGCAGCCGCCGCCTTCGACGCTGACGCGCAGCATGGTGCCTGTCGGCTCCCGGCTGAGGATTTCGCCGATCTTGCGTGCTGCGCGCTCGCTGACCGTGACGTTGGCCACCATGATTTTCTCCAACCGGGCATCGCACCGATTGCCACGGCGTTACGACGATAGTTAAGTGCGGCAGATGCTAAGGTCAATCCAGCTAGTGTCCCGAGAATCGGGCAGACCGATGGCCATTGGTTCCGCAGCTTTTCGCGCGCCCTATGCGTGCGACCCGGAGCAAAGCCGCGGGCGGCTGCATTCGGAGCCCCCCAGCAAGGGTCGCAGCCCTTTTCGCCGCGACTGCGACCGTATTATCCACTCGACGGCGTTTCGCCGGCTGAAGCATAAGACCCAGGTATTCGTGTTCGACGAGGGCGACCATTACCGCACGGGATTGACCCATACGCTCGAAGTCGCGCAGGTGGCGCGCGCGCTCGCCCGGGCGCTCGGCCTCGACGAGGATCTCGCCGAAGCGCTGGCACTCGCCCACGATCTCGGTCACCCGCCGTTCGGGCATGCCGGCGAGCGTGCGCTCGACGAGTGCCTGAGCATCTTCGGCGGCTTCGATCACAACGCGCAAACGCTGCGGGTGGTGACGACGCTCGAGCGACGCTACCCGGGCTTCGACGGGCTCAACCTCACCTGGGAAACGCTGGAGGGTCTGGTCAAGCACAATGGGCGGCTCACCGACAAGGACGGAAAGCCGCTTGGCCGCTACCGCGCGCACGGCATTCCCGAGACCATCCGGCAATATGTCCGGCAGCAGGATCTCCAATTGTGGAGCTTTCCGGGCGTGGAGGCGCAGGTCGCGGCCTTCGCTGACGATATCGCCTATGACGCTCACGACATCGACGACGGCTTGCGCGCCGAGTTGTTCAGTATCGGCGACATTGCCGCGGTCGCGCTTCCGGGCAAGATCATCGCCGACATCCGCGCTGTCTTTCCCCGGCTCGATTCCGCGCGTCTCGTGCACGAATTCGTACGCCGGCTGATCGGATTGCTGATCGAGGACGTGATCGCCGAGACCGGGCGCCGGCTTGCAGCTCTAGGACCAAGCTCGGCTGACGATGTACGCCGGGCGTCCGCCGCTGTGGTCGCCTTTTCGCCGGCGATCGTCGAGGCCGAGCGCCTCATCAAAGGTTTTCTTGAGACTAGGATGTATCGGCACGCGCGGATTCAGCGGGTCATGAGCGACGCGGCCGGCGTGGTTCGCGACCTCTTTTCCCGCTACAGCGCCCGTCCGGACGACTTGCCGGCAGAGTGGAAGGAAGGACTCGCCGGGGCCGGCGAAGCGGCGCGTGCCCGGCGCATCGCCGATTTCATCGCCGGTATGACCGACCGTTACGCGCTTGCCGAGCATGCGCGGCTTTTTGACTCGACCCCGGAATTGCGTTAGGCGCGCGGCGACAAAATGTCGAACCCGCCCCGACCAATCAACGTCTTTGCCGACACCCTCCAGCGCGTGCGCGCGGCGGCGCGCGGCATCCTTCCTGAAGGGACGGATTTGTCGTGCGTTCAAGTCGAACCGCCGCGCGACGCCGGCCACGGCGACATCGCGACCAACGCGGCCATGGTGCTGGCCAAAGACGTTCGCCAAAATCCGCGCGAACTTGCGCAAGCTATTGCCGCGCAGTTACGCACGGACTCAACTGTCGCCAGCGCGGAAATCGCCGGTCCGGGATTCATCAACCTCACGCTCAAGCCGGAAGTCTGGGCACAGGAGCTTCGGCAAGCGGTCATGGCAGGCGGCGATTATGGCCGCAGCGACATCGGCGGCGGTACGCAGGTCAACGTGGAATATGTGTCCGCCAACCCCACCGGGCCCATGCATGTCGGCCACGGTCGCGGCGCTGTGTTCGGCGACGCGCTCGCCAGGCTGCTTGCCTTTACCGGCTTTGAGGTGACGCGCGAGTACTACGTCAACGATGCCGGGGCACAGGTCGATCAGTTCGCGCGCTCGGCGTATTTGCGTTATCGCGAAGCGCTAGGGGAACACATCGGCGCGATTCCGGAAGGGCTTTATCCGGGCGAATACCTCAAGCCCGTCGGCGAACTCATCGCCAAGACCTTCGGCGATAAGCTCAAGAGCAGCCAGGAGGTAGAAAGACTTTCCGTCGTTCGCGCAATCGCGCTTGAAGAAATGATGGTTTCGATTCGCGATGATCTCGCGGCCCTCGGAGTGAGCCAAGATCGTTTTTTCTACGAGCGGACGCTGATTTTTCAGGAAGAGCTCGGGGCCAACTCGATCGATTTTGTCGGCCAGACAATCGATTGGCTGCGCGACCGCGGCTTCGTCTATGAGGGCCGCTTGCCGCCGCCGAAAGGGGCGCCGATCGAGGACTGGGAAGATCGCGAGCAGACTTTGTTCCGCTCGACGGCCTTCGGCGACGACGTCGACCGTCCACTGAAAAAATCCGACGGCTCGTATACCTATTTCGCGTCCGACATCGCCTATCACCGCAGTAAGATCGAGCGCGGCTTTCGTACGCTCATAGACGTCTGGGGCGCGGATCACGGCGGCTACATCAAGCGCATGCAGGCGGCCGTCGCGGCGCTCAGCGACCGCAAGGCCGAACTCGATGTCAAGCTCGTCCAGCTTGTGAAGCTCCTGCGCGCCGGCGAGCCAGTGAAAATGTCGAAGCGGGCAGGGGAGTTCGTGACTTTGCGTGAAGTCGTGGACGAGGTCGGGCGCGACGCCGTCCGCTTCATGATGCTATTCCGCAAGAACGATGCCGCGCTCGACTTCGATCTCGCGAAAGTCGTCGAGCAGTCACGCGACAATCCGGTGTTTTATGTCCAGTACGGACACGCTCGCGGCCAATCGGTGTTCCGCAACGCGCGCGAGGTCTTCCCCGATCTTCCGGCCGATCATCGGAAGTTACTGGAAATTGCGAATCTGCAACTGCTTGCGGATCCCGCGGAACTCGCGTTGATGCGCCGGATCGCGCTCTACCCGCGGGTCGTGGAAGCGGCCGCCGCGGCGCATGAGCCGCACCGGATCGCCTTTTATTTGTTCGATTTAGCCAGCGAATTTCATGCGTTATGGACGCACGGCACCGCAACGCCACATTTACGCTTCATTATCCAGAATGATCGAGAGCTGACCTTGGCTCGCCTCGTGCTTGTACAAGGCGTCGTGACGGTGCTGGCATCGGGGCTCGCGTTACTTGGCGTCGGGGCGCCCCATGAGATGCGATAGTTCCCCTTCGGGACGTTGGGACATTGCAAAAGCAGTCGCAGAGAATCGCCGTTCGCTATAGTTCGCTATAGATTGAACGCCACAATCGGAGCTTAAGCCCGATGGCCGATGATGATTTTCGCTCTTACCGCAGCCGCGATCCGCTGCCGCGGGATGAAGCCGGTCAGTTCGCCAACGACGAAAGCGATCCGCTCGCCGAATTGGCGCGCTTGATCGGTCAGAGCGATCCTAACGCCGCAGGCCGCCGCGCCCAATCCCACACTTCGCCGCGATCCGATAATGACGAAGCGCCTTCCGGCGTCGATTGGGCGGCCGATGAGGATTATGCGCAGGAGCAAGAGCAGGATCGTGCCGACGACCGTTACGCTCCGCCCCCTTCGGCGCCTCCGCCCGCCACATCCTACGTGCCGCGCGAGCGCGTCTACGACGACGAACCGGCGCAGGGCGGCAGATATTTTTCCGGACCCGCGGCGCAGTTCAACGGCTTCCGCGAAGAGCCCCCCGCCGGCTATCGCGAAGAACAAATGCCGGTCTTGCGCGCTCGCGACTTGCCCGCTTATGCGACGGCGGAGCCTGGGGAGAGCTATGAGGCCGAGGAGCCGGAGCTCGAAGGCAGCGAAGCCTACGGGACGGATGAATATTACGACCGGGCGCCAAGGCCCCGGCGGCGCGGCGGTCTGATCGTCATCATGGCGGTGCTTGGCTTGGCGGTGGTCGGTACCGCAGGCGCGTTCGGGTATCGCGCAATGTTCGGCGGTTCTGTCCTGCCGACGCTTCCTCCCATCATCAAAGCGGGCAACGGCCCGATCAGGATCGTGCCGAATTACGGCGAGTCCCAAGCGAGCAATTCGAACCAGGCCGGCGCCGCAGGCGCGGCTTCGAGCGAAAACCTCGTTTCGCGCGAAGAACAGCCGGTCAATATCGAGCCGGCGAAACCGGCTCCTCGGGTGGTTTCGACGATTCCGATGAACTCGGGGCAGACCTTAAGCCCGCCGACCGCAGCCGCGGCTGCACCATCCGGAGCGTTTGCAACCGCGCCGAATGCTGCGCCGGCGGCGTCGCCCTGGCCGCCACCTCCGCCGATGACGACGACGCTTCCGGCACCGGCGTCCGCCGCCGGACAGGCTCAGGCTCCGACCGAGCCCAAGCGAATTCACACGGTGACCATCCGGCCCGATCAGGCCGCTCCCGCGGAGGCGGCCAGTCCGCCGGCCAGCTCGCAGCCTGTTCCGCGCAATGCCGCGCGTCCGGTGCCGCCGGCACCCAAGCCGGCCGCCGCGACGAGCCCGCCGCCTTCCGGGCGCAACGCGCCGCTCTCGATCGTGCCCGGCAGCCCGGTTGAAACCGCTGCCCAGGCGCCGGCGCGCAGCCGTGCTGCTGCGGCGCCCGTGTCGGTCGCCAGCGCCGGGCCGGTGACCGGAGTTGCCGCCGCCCCCGCCCCGGCGTCCACTGGCGGCTATGCCGTGCAGGTCACCTCCCAGCGCAGCGAAGCTGAGGCGCAGGCCTCTTTCCGCGAACTACGGGCCAAATTCCCCAATCAGCTCAATGGGCGCGAGCCGATCATTCGGCGGGCCGATTTGCGCGCCAAGGGCACCTATTATCGTGCCTTAGTGGGCCCGTTTGCCTCGATGGAGGAGGCCGCCGGAATGTGCAGCGGCCTCAAAGCCGCCGGCGGCAATTGCATCGTCCAGAAGAACTGACGGTCGCGCGCTTGACGCTCGCGATACCCGCGGGCTAAGCGGCCGCGATGCGCGCCTTTATTACCGGCCTTGCCGGACCCGCTTTGACCAACGACGAGCGCGCATTCCTCCGTGAGGCGGAGCCATGGGGTCTTATCCTTTTTCAGCGCAATGTGACGGGCCCTGAGCCGTTACGCGAGCTGGTCGAGGAGGTGCGGTCAACGCTTGGGCGCGCTGCCCCGGTGCTGATCGACCAGGAAGGCGGCCGCGTGCAACGCCTGGGTCCGCCACACTGGCCGTCCTATCCGCCGGGGGCCGCTTATGGCGCGCTTTACGACCGCGACCGGCAAGCGGGCCTCGCCGCGGCACAACTCGGTGCCCGGCTGATCGCGGCCGATCTGGCGGCGCTCGGCATCGACGTCGACTGCATGCCGATCGCGGACGTCCCGGTTGCAGGTTCCGATCCGGTGGTCGGGGACCGCGCCTACGGCACAGAGCCGGCCAAAGTGGCCGCTATCGCCGAAGCCATTGCGCGGGGCCTGGGCGAGGAGGGGGTGCTGCCGGTCGTCAAGCATATTCCCGGCCACGGCCGTGCCGCAGCCGATAGTCATAAAAGGCTGCCGGTGGTCAGCACCGACCGGGCAACGTTGGAAGCCACGGATTTTGCTGCTTTTCGGCCCCTTGCGGGCTTGCCGCTGGCCATGACCGCGCATGTTGTGTTTACCGCCGTCGATCCCATCGCGCCGGCCACGATTTCGGGAACTATAGTGCGTGACGTGATTCGTGATTCGATTGGTTTCAAAGGCCTCTTGATGAGCGACGACATTTCCATGGGAGCGCTCTCCGGCTCGATCGCCGAACGGAGCCGCGCCGTCATCGCCGCCGGCTGCGACGTCGTGCTTCACTGCAACGGCGCGATGCCTGAGATGCGCGCCGTTGCCGCCGAAGCGCCAAAGCTCGCCGGCGAGGCGGCGCGCCGGTCGGCGGCTGCTCTGGCGTTGCGGAAACCGGCGGCGCCGATCGATCTTGCCGAAGGGCGCGCCGAGTTCCTAAGACGCATGGCCGGCGCCTGGCAGCCGGCGCAGGGGTTTGCATGATCGCCGGGGATTTGCAGTTCACGACCGAACTTCCGGAACGGGCCACCGACGAGCCCGCGCTGGTGATCGACGTCGAGGGTTTCGAGGGACCGCTCGATCTCCTGCTCACGCTCGCGCGCCAGCAAAAAGTCGATCTCGCCAAAATCTCGATCCTCGCGCTCGCCGATCAGTATCTCGCTTTCATCGAGGAGGCGCGCAAGCTGCGGCTTGAGCTCGCCGCCGATTATCTCGTCATGGCGGCGTGGCTCGCTTATCTGAAATCGCGCCTGTTGCTGCCCGAGCAGCACGAAGCCGACGGCATCAGCGCCGAAGACATGGCGACGGCGCTGGCGCAGCGCTTGCGCCGCCTCGAGGCCATCCGGCAGGTTGCCGAGCAATTGCTCAACCGGCCAAAACTCGGCCGGGAGGTGTTTCAGCGCGGCCTGCCGGAGCCGATCGCGGAGATCAAAAAGCCGGAATGGTCGGCGTCGCTCTACGATTTGCTTTCCGCTTATGCGGTGCGGCGCCAGACCCAGGCGCGATCGTTCGTCCGCATGCCCAAGCGCACGGTATGGTCGCTCGCCGAGGCGCGGGCGGCGGTCGAGAAGCTGATCGGCGGCGCCGCCGACTGGTGCGTGCTCGACGAATATCTCATCGCCTATATGGTCGAGCCGTCTTTGGCGGCGACGGTGCGCGCCTCGAGTTTTGCCGCCACCCTTGAATTGGTGCGGGAAGGCCGGATGGAAATGCACCAGCACGCGGCTTTCGCTCCGCTCTACGTCCGCAAGCGGCGGGATCAGGAAGCAGACGGGACTGCGGTGCAGCCGGGCAATGGATGAGGTGGAGGCTGGAAATGAGGTCGAGCGTGGCAAAGATGCGGGTAATCGTCGGCAACAAGAAGGATGAGGAAGTGCGCGCCGAGGAGCTGCGCATCCTCGAAGCATTGTTGTTCGCCGCCGACGAGCCGCTCGACGAAAAGGTCCTGGCCGCGCGGCTGCCGGCCGGCATCGACGCGCAGGCGCTGCTTTTGCAACTGCAAAAGGAATACGCCGCGCGCGGCGTCAATCTCGTGCGTGTCGGCGGCAAATGGTCGCTGCGCACGGCGAGCGATCTCGCCTGGCTGTTGACGCGGGAAACCGTGGTCACCAAGAAGCTGTCGCGTGCCGCCATCGAGACATTGGCGATCGTCGCCTATCACCAGCCGGTGACCCGCGCGGAAATCGAGGAAATCCGCGGCGTGACCACGTCGAAGGGGACGCTCGACGTGCTGCTTGAAACCGGGTGGATCCGGTTGCGTGGGCGGCGCAAGGCGCCCGGCCGGCCGGTGACCTACGGCACCACCGAGGCGTTCATGTCGCATTTCGGCCTCGACGTGCTCGCCGACCTCCCCGGCCTCGACGAGCTCAAAGGCGCGGGGCTCATGGATAAATCGCTGCCGGCGGGCTTCACCGTGCCGGTTCCTTCCGACGATCCTGCGCTGCGGGACGACGAAGACCCCCTGGAACCGGGCGATCTCGATCTGGGATTGGCGCCGCCGGCCGGGCGAAGCGAAGAATAAGGCAGTTTACTACCTCGGCATGAAGACCGTCCGCGGCTTCGCGGCGCTTGCCGTTGTGCTTGTTTTTGCCCCCTTCGACGCCTAGTTTCGGCTAAAATCGCAACTGGCGCGGGCGCGGCTGCGCACGGAGGATTTCATGGGCTCATTGAGCATCTGGCACTGGCTGATCGTCGGCGCCGTCCT
>Ga0116221_1000848_pt1 | contig 20825 bp, 24 predicted proteins | sample Sb_taG_5_FD_88965 | JGI IMG/M metagenome (GOLD analysis project Ga0116221, IMG submission 88965) | Peat soil microbial communities from Weissenstadt, Germany - Sb_50d_8_FC metaG | ecosystem: Environmental > Terrestrial > Soil > Wetlands > Peat | place: Germany: Weissenstadt | collected 2010-09-21 | reverse complement strand
GACCTCAGCGGGCGTCTCCAGCCGCAGATGCGACCGGATTTCGCGCACCGCGGCCAGGCCCACCCGGCGCCCCCTCTTCAGCTATCACGGAAGACACCAGTAATAGCAGAAGGAATCTCAGGAATCACGAGGAACGCCAAGGATGCTCGAATCGATACCCGCGCCCGGATGAGCCCAGGTCAGCCCGCTGCCAGCAGCAACCCCGGAACCAGGCGCGACAGGGAACCCGCAGGAACAGATTTAAACTGTGCGCGGACCGACGAGGGTGCTCAGCCATCTCGCACACGGACCGCCGACCGGACTGCCGTTGGCCATGAAGAGCGGGACGGGCACGTAGGCGCGAAGAGGGTTGTTCGGTCGCTGACCCGTATGCATGCAGAACTGACCATCTGTGCATGGGCTGCCATGCGCGCCGAGCAAACCTGAGCCGCACTAAATCGGCAGGGAGCCCTCCGGCAAAGCTAAGGCCGATATCCGGAATTCACGGATTGTAATCGTTCTGGGGGGCCGCCGGTTCGCTGTCTCCGCCTGCCGCCGATGGCCGCGTGCATGGCGAACGCTTGGGACAGCTGGATCATCGCAATGGCAGGACGTGAGCATGCTCGCCAAGGGGGCGGGCGCAGGTGCCGCACGAAGCCGGGGAACGGTCCGTGCGCTGACATGCTGTGAAACGCTGCCCTGGCCATTAAGCGCAGATGGCACCGCGTTTGCCGTCACGTCAGGATGAGGGTGCGGCCGTCGTTCCCGGCGAAGCCGGAGAAGTCCCTGGCGTTCAGGGTCGCCAGGGGCAGGTCGCAGGCGATGCAGCATGCGGCGGGCCTAGGTGTCGCTGACCGGGCGAGGACGGCCGCGGAACGTGGCCGCGGCTGACAGCTCGCCCCAGATCTCTGCGACGCTCTGCGCGCCGGGTATCACGGCATGGTCCGGGAGCCAGTCATCGGGCATGGCGCGGTTGCCTGGCCTCTGGTGACGGAGCTTCGTCCGCTGGGTCAGCGCCGATGGTCACGAACGTGAGCAATGGCTGCCTGCCAACCAGGCGAGCGGCGAGCGGTGCCGCGAGCGGTCCCCCGAGCGCCCGGGAAGCGACGTCTGCGTCCAGGACGACGGCCCCGCAGGACCGGTCCGGCAACGTCTGCGCGGCGGGACCCGGCGACGGAAGCGAGGAACGCGCCGAGGTCCTCGCCGGTCTCGAACACCACGCGGCGGAGCTCGTCGGGCGAGCTGATCGGGTGACCGCCGGGTGTCTGACGGATCAGCTCATCCAGGGGCGCCAGGTCATCGCCCTCCGGGCGCTGAGGGTACCCGGCGCTGCCGCTCGTGGCAGCCACCTCCTGCTGGCCTCTCCCTAGTGTCGCATCTGATGAGGACGGTCCGCTGATCACCGGCCGCCCGGCCGGCTCTCCAACCTGGCGCAGCTGGTGAGCCTGGCCGGCGATCCAGCCGGCTACTGTGGTTCTCCGGACCTCGGTTCAATGCCCGCGGACCAGGGCAGCTACTGAGCAGGCGTAGTAAGAACTGTAGTAGCGCCGCCTGATCCGGGCCGCAGCTGCTGAGACGCTGTGACAGGGCATGTGGTCGCTGTCCAGCGCGGACAGGTCGCTAGTGCGTGGCGGTGGTTCTGTTAAGACGAGGACCGGCTGACTCATAACCCAGAGGTCGCAGGTTCAAATCCTGCCCCCGCTACTAGGAAATGCAGGTCAGAGGCCCTTCCGGCGGGAGGGCCTCGTCTGTTTTAGCGATCTTGTAGTAAGCCGTGCAGCAAATGATGCCCTGGAACGTCCGGGCCGCGTGTCAGTGAGGCTCCTGTGCCGGGACTGGCGGCGGCTGGTGAGACGCAGCGAGACGCGGGGGACGGCCCGGCTGGGGATCTCTGGGCCCGGCCCCGGAGATCGCACCTTCCCGCCGCGCCGGCGGCGTGACCGGGATGCGGGCGGCCGGCCGGCTTCTGCTTCCCGCAAGCACGCTGCTGGCGGTCATCTGGACCTGGCGGAGGCGGCCCTGAGGACATGCCCATCGATGGCCAGGACCATCAGGGAATGTGACTACGCGGGACGCTGCCACCGCTCCTGACGGCGTTCTGCGCGCCAGCGTGCCGGCGGACGGAAACCCGATCGACACGCCAGACGGAACGTTATGGCGCTGCGCCGATCGCGCCAGCCGGGCTGGCGATCTGTCCCGACCCGTCAACACATGCCGAGAGTAGTGCGGGCCCCATTGCGCATGGCGATGATCTCCTATGCATACTCATACGTCATTGACGCGCTCAACGCGGCTGCTCTCAATGCGGAAGCCCGCGCTCCCATGTGCGAGTCGTGGGACGTTCGGGCGCAGCCTGCCGAATCGGAGTGGCTGGCCATGGTAGTTGTCCTGCGGGTGACGGCGCACAGATCAACCAGATCTGGGTGGACCGGCTAAGTCGCCGCTCACGCAAGGCTGGGACAAGGCAACGGTCATCGCGTCGGCGGCGACGTGCTCGCGTCCTGCAGCCAGCATTGCGCCTGGCTCCTCGTCATGGACGGGCCTCGTAGGCGAGGTTGAACGGCGTTTCCGCTACGCGGCGGTAGCGGGTGAAGCCGGCATCGGTCACGAGCCGCCTGATGGCTGCCTCTCCAGCTTGTGCTCCGAGTGCGCAGCCGCCTGGCTGAGACATCGCGTTCGGCACGCAGAGCAGGGTCGAGAAGTTGTAGTAGGCGCGGCCGACCGGGTTGAAGTTGTCGGACACCGCGTCTGCGGCCTACGGCTCCACGATGAGCCACGTGCCGTCGGGGGTGAGCGCCTGCCGAACACGGCGTGCCGCTGCGAGCGGGTCACCCATGTCGTGCAGGCAGTCGAACGTCGCGGCGAGGTCGTAACCGGTGCCAGAGAAGGCGGCCGCGGAGGCGACTTCGAAGGTCACCCGGTCAGCCACTCCGGCATCACCAGCCCGCTTGCGCGCGATCTCGATCGACCGGTCGTGGTGGTCCGAGCCGGTGAAGTCCGAGTTCGGGTACGCCCGGGCGAGCAGGATCGTCGACGCACCTAGCCTGCAGCCGATGTCGGCGACCTTGGCACCAGAGCGCAGCTTGTCGTATACGCCGTCCAGTGCCGGGATCCACGATCGCACGAAGCTGGCGGTGTAGCCGGGCCGGAAGAACTGCTCGCATCCGAGGAAGACGTCCTCGGCATGCTCGTGCTAGCCCATATCGCCGCCGTTGCGGTGTTCACTTGCTGCCCACGGGACGAAACTTTTCCCGGTCTATCCGGCCTTCGACGAGGTCTGCGGAGATCTCCCGCACTTTCCGGTTGGTGTTCTGTGAGACCCGGCTGAGCAGCTGGAACGCCTCCTCGGGCGGGACACCGTATTCCGCGTGCAAGATGCCCTTGGCCTGCTCGATGGTCGCCTGGGACTCCAGTGCAATGTGCAGGTTGTTGAGCATCCGGCGGCATTCCCGGTACTGGGCGGCGTTCCGCATGGCGGTGCCGCCCTGAGCTGCGAAGGTCAGCGCGATGTCGTGTGCGGTCCCCTGGAAGGCGTGCGGCTCCTGCCCGTAGAGCGCGACCGCGCCCGCGGGCCGCCGATCTGTGCGCAGCGGCAGCACCAGGCAGCTCCCGAAGCCCGCCTTGGCAGCCGCGCGGCAGAACGCGGGCCAGCGGAGCTCACCTGCGGTGTCGTCTATCCGACGGGGCTCGTTGTGTAGCAAGGTCTCCACCACTGGGCCCGCACCGTCGTCGAACTGCAGGCGGTGCAGCTCGTCGATCCGGGGGTCGGACGCGGCGAAGGTCAGGGCCTGGCTGCCTGCGGCGATGGTCACCGCGGCCGCCGTGCATCCCGGGACCAGCTCAACGCCCAGGTCAGTCAGCCGGCGCAGCGCCTCGTCTGGCGTCTCCTCGTTCTTCAGCAGCTGTGCGACGCTGGCGATGCGGTCGGCGAGTGCCCGGGTTACGGTCACCACCGGCGGCGCGTCCGTTCCGGCAGCGCTGATCCCATTCTCCGCACCTCCAGGCCGATCCGGGCCTCACCACTGTGCCCGTGCCGCGCAGTCGGCGTCAAGGCCGCAAACCAGCCAATGGCATGGTTTCGGTTCGTGAAGCCGGGTAAACTGGGACGCACCGGCACGGCAAGTGCGCGGGCCTGGCTTTCGAAACCGGTGGAGCCGGCCTGAAACCCTGAGCGACGCTCCGCCGTCGTTGCCGATTCAATTCAGGTACCAACTGTGGCCTCGAAACCTGCGGGGTCGATCTCAGCAGGCGACGAGCGATCTTGCGTCGCTTCCCTTGTGCGTCGAGCACGAGACGCGGAGGCCAGCTATGAAGACGGGAATGACCCGGCTGAGCGGGAGATCGCCCAGCCGGCCGCTCGCGGTCCCCGCGGTCCCATACCGGCGGCTGGCTGCCCGCGGGGGCCAGCCAGTGGCGCCCGCACGGGCAAGGGGCGCAGCGCCCGACATCATTGAACTGATCCTGGCTGGTCACGAGCGGATCCGCTGGCTGCTGCGTGGGGACGACGACGCCGCACGCTACGACGACGATCCGGGCTGTCCTGGAGCCCGACCCTCGGGTAGTGCCGGTGTGGCCGCCGCTGTCCGAGCACGGCGGATGAGATTCGACCAGGAGCCCGATTGAGAGACCACCGGGCCAAGGCACAGGTCCTGCCAGAACGGCGGACGGCGCACGATTGAGAGGCACGGCAATGGATCGGGAGCAGCGTCTCGCGGAGACCTTCGTAGAGCTGGCGGATACCCTGACCGATGACTTCGATGTCATCGACTTCCTCCAGGTACTGGCGGCCCGCTGTGTCGAGCTGCTCGGTGTGGCTGCCGCCGGCATCATGCTGGTCGGCCAGGGCGACTCGCTGATGACCGTGGCGGCCTCCGATGAGCGGGCCCGGCTGCTGGAGCTCTTCGAGATACAGAACGACGAGGGCCCGTGCCGTGACTGCTACCGGCTGGGGACCGCGGTGGTGAACGTGGACCTGCACGGCGCGCGCGAGCGCTGGCCGCAGTTCACCCCGCAGGCGATCGCCGGCGGGTTCCGCTCAGCCAATGCCGTGCCGCTGAGGCTGCGCAGCCAGGTGGTCGGGTCGCTCAACCTGTTCCACACAGGCACGGGCGGGCTGGGCAGCGCTGAGCTTCGCCTGGCGCAGGCCCTGGCCGATGCCGCCACGATCGGAATCTTGCAGCAACGCACCATCCGCCGCAGCGAAGTCGTCGCCGGGCAGCTGCAGGCGGCGCTGACCAGCCGGATCATCATCGAGCAGGCCAAGGGCGTGCTTGCCGAGCGGCTGAAGATCAGCGCCGACGACGCGTTCGAGGTGCTGCGCGGGGCGGCCCGCTCCCGCAACCGGTTGCTGTCGGACCTGGCCCGCGATGTCACCAGCGGTTCCGCAGACGCCGCGGAGCTACTGCGGCAGGCTCGCGTGAAGCGCGGCGGACCCCGATGAGCTCGCTGCCCGGGCGCACGCGATGCCGCGCTACACGTACCGCTCAGGCGGGCCCGCGTCCTGGACATGAAGCTGCCCCTCTGCGGTGATGCGGAAGTACTCCAGCTGCCACAGTTCTGGTTGGGTGAGCCAGCGGTCCAGCAAGTAACCGGCGCAGTTCACGTGACGCACCAGCAGCTCCAACGACGAAGCGGGGCATGACGAGATTGCCCAGGTCTATGTGCCCATGTCACCGTTGTTATCACGATTGCGCTTGGGCCAGGCTGTGCGTGCGCTGGCCGGCCACACGGACCGGCGCTACCGCGACCGTGAGTTTCTGCCGGGCGGCGACTACCTGACGCCCTTCGGGCTGGACCGCTGCTGCGACAAGCTGGCGATCAGGCCCGACCTGGCGCGCCAATATGACGTTCCCTCCGAGCTGTCGGAGGTCGCGGAACGCACCCACGAGGGTTGCTCCGAGTCGCTCCGGACCGGTCGACGGGGAACTCCTGGCCGTTGCCTTGCTGGACGAAGAAGCCGAGGGTTGGGCTACGTCATGGGCCAGCCCGATTACCCGGGCGAGACGTCCCGCGACGCGGGAGCAGTGCTCGGTAAGGCTCGCGCCACTGGCCCGTCACCGGCGTGAAAATCGGAGACTCCGGCAATCCGGGCAGGGTCTTGCCTCGGTGGTTGCCGCAGTGCCTTGTCCGCCGGCCTGGTGGCCTGCTGGCCCGCTGGGCGAAGCAGCGCCCGCGGGCCAAGGTTGGCAGAATCCGCGAGGTGCTGCTACGCGCTCGTCATCCTCTCACCTGGCCGTGGCTGCGTTGCCGTCGCGGCTAGCGTGGCCTAACCTTGTGGTGGAACGTTATCCCGTCCCTGCGCATGCAGGCACGATGGCGGGCCTTGCTGCCCCGGACCTCGGTGGCGTGTCCCAGCCGCGAGTGATCCGAGATAGGCGCCATGAAAGCACTCACTGGCCAGTACGCCTCGCTGTCAGTCCGCAGCAAGCAGGACATGCTGACCAGCGAGCGTGACCTGGCCGCGGGGGTGAGCAGTGCGCTGACAGCGAGCGGGCATGTCGTCTTCGACGACGCAGTGCCGCGGATCACCTTAACCCGCATGCCGCCCGGCCCGGCAATCAGCGGCGAAAGCGAAGAGTTCAGCTATCCCGCATTGGTCAGCGCACTGGAAGGATTCGCGGGCGAGCCCGGCGACATCTATGCCCACCTGGCCGGCCTGGCATTCTGCGGTCTCGTCGGCCTGACCCGAGTCAGCCTCCCCGGGCACGGCGCCAGGCGCGTCGTGCTGCATGGGGTTCCGCCGCACCTGAAGGCCGTGCCGCGCATCCTCGGCTGGGCCTGGTCCTGCACGAGCGGGACAGCAGCATCCCGCCGCGATCTGGCAGCGTGACCGGTGGCGCCGTGCAAGTGACCGAACTAGGTTTGGCGCTTGAGCGACCTTCGGGCAACGTCGACGACTCCCGTGGACGCCGCGCGGAACGCCAGTCAGCGTAGATGTGCGTGAGTGACCGCGCGGGCGGGCGATACGTCATTTTTCCGGGTGCGTACGGCCAGGAACCCAGCGTCGCTCGGCGACCCGCTGGTCCTGCACCATCTGGTGCTTTCCGCCCCGGCCGCCCGCGCTGCTACGTTGATCGTGATCTACTCCAATCGCGGCACCGATGCCGGCCGGCCGAGGCGGCCGATGTGCCGGACAGGCAGATAGGCCACCTCCAGGCGGATGTCCGTCTGCACGGCGCCCCGTGCATGGCAGCCCGGCGGGTGGTGCCGGGCGCGCTGTGTCGCCTTGGGGAAAGGACGATCGTGGCGCCGTCCGCAGCGCCCCGCTCGATGCTCGAACGGCGTTGCTGAGGTGGTGGTCAGCCCTGGCATGGCCGACGTCGTGGCTGCCTTGTCCCGGGATGATTCGCGGGGCCTGGGGGCGGTAGCGGCCGGGTTGTGCGCGGAGGCACTGCGGGTGAGCGGAGTCGCGGTGAGCGTGCTGCTGCCGGGTGGCGGCGATGTGGTGTGGCGGACTGAGGGGGTCAGCGCTCGCCTCGATGACCTGCAGTTCACGCTGGGTGAGGGCCCCAGCGTGGATGCGGCGGCATCTGGTGAGCTTGTCCTGGAGCCTGATCTGGAGGCAGTGCCGCTGCAGCGATGGCCGGTGTTCACTCCCGCTGCCCTAGAGCTGGGAGTGCGGGCCGTATTCGCGGTGCCGCTGCAGATCGGCGTTATCCGCATCGGTGTTCTGCTGGCCCAGCGGGACGCGCCGGGGGTGATGGATGACGGGATGCTCACCGACATGCTGGCATTCGCCGGTGTCGCGACCGAAGCACTCCTGGGGTCCGCCGGCACCGGGTCGGAGCCGCACTGGCTGTCCGGTCAGCAGTCCGGGTACCGCGCGGAGGTACACCAGGCCACCGGGATGATCAGCGCCCAGCTGCAGGTGACGCAGGCTGAGGCGCTGATCCGGATGCGCGCCTACGCCTTCACTCAGCGCCGTGCCCTGGCGGACGTGGCCGCCGACGTGGTGGGACGGCGGCTGAGGTTCGATGAGAATAGTGACTGACAGGCCACTTGGCGGCATGCGCGCCGTGTGCCCGCCGAGGCGGCGCGAGCGCTGAGGAGGCACGGCATCGGATAGGGGAACGGAGAAGGGCGCCGGCCCGTCGGGAGTCCCGGTAGGCGACCAGACTGCAAAGTATCCTGGAGCTGCCGCACAGAGCAGGTGGTACGGCAGACGGGCAGAGGCGTCGGGCTGGCCGTCCCTGGAGACTCAGACCGGAACGCAGCCAAGCCTCTCGGCGACGAGGCCAGCGAACGCTGACTTCCCGATCTTCGCATTCGCAGCGACCCCGGCCAGACACGGAAACGGCGGCCTGCCCGCCTCGCCGGTTCGCACGGCGCGGTCGGGAGCAGCGGGGTGGTAACACCGGCACGTCAGGCGCCAGAACCGCCCCTTCCCGTACGTACGGCACGGCACGCCGCTTGAGCAGAAAGGTCAGTACGACGTTGCCCGCACCGCGCTCTTGGCGTAGGCGGCGCCGCGCAGCGGGTCGTGCACCAGTGGCCGATCCACGCCTGACCATCACTCCGAGAGCGCCAGGAATGGCGGCTTTCCTGACCGGGCCTGGCAAACCCGGGGCAGCGGCCACCAATGCAGCCAAGCGCCGCGATCAGGTGCAGGAATCCGTCAATCCCGTGGACGGTGAAGGTCATCGCCCTACCGCCTTTCCTGAAAATGCTCCCTAGAAGAACCTGTCCCGCCTGCTCACCCACGCCCTCGGCTACCTAGTGCCCGGCGACTGCCTGCATGCCGAGCATGTGCTCCAGCCGCGGGTCCTCCTCGCCGAGAAGGTCAGCCACGATGGCCGCGCCGGCCTGGCCGGTCAGCGGCGGGCCAGCGAGGACGGCGAGAACGCCATCTCCGCCCGGCGGGCGTCCCGCAGCTCGCCGCCGGTGATGCCCAGGTGCCCGGCCAGATCGGACTCGGCGGGCTCACGGCCCAGCTCCTGGGTCAGCTGCCCGGCGCCTCGCGGACCTGGAGTACCAGCTCTTTCACCGAGCGCTTGACGTGAATCTGCCAACGTTTGTCCCGGAAGTGGCGCTTGATCTCGCCGGTGATGCACGGATAGGCGTAGGCGGCCAGGCTGAGGCCGACGGCCGGGTCGAAGTTGCTGATCGCCTTGACCAGGCCGACATATCCCTCCTGCATCAGGTCATCCGCCAGCTCGGGACGGCGCGAGTACCGCTGCACGCAGGCCCGGACCAGCCCGCGGTAGCGGATCACCAGCACCTCGCACGCCGCCGCGCGCTCCTCGCCGGCAGCGACCTGACGATGCCCAGCAGCTCCCGGTCATCCAGCGCGGCCAGACCCTCAGGCACCCGACAGGGCGCAGGGGCAGAGGTTGGCACGCAAGCGCCTAGGTCGCATGTTGCCATGATCGCTTCGAGTTGGCGGTGTGCCGTATCACGATCGCGGTACATTGTCAGTATGGATCATCTTGACCGCATCACCATCGAGCCCGGCAAGATGGGTGGCCAGCCCTGCATCCGCGGGCACCGTTTCACGGTGGAGCACTTGCTGGGCCTGGTGGGCGCGGGATGGAGCCTGGACCAGGTCCAGGAGGACTTCCCGTTCATCGAGGCTGCCGACATCCAGCAGGCCATCGCCTACGCCTCGTTCTCTGTCCGGGAATTTCATCTTCCTATCACCCGCCCCGCGTGAGGTTCCTGCCGGATGAGAACGTTTCCTACCGGGTCTGTGCTCATCTGAAGGCGGCTGGGCATGACGCCGTGCACGTCGACGAGATCGGGCTGGCGAGCACCGACGACCTGGTGGTCGCGGCCAGGGCTCGCGACGAGGACCGGATCCTGGTCTCGTGTGATCACGATTTCGTCCAGATCCTGTTTGCCTCCGGTGATACCCGCCCGTCGCTGCTGCTGATGCGCGAGGTAGATACGCTGCCGTCGGCCGAGATCGCGTCGTTGCTGCACGCCGCCATGTCTGCGGAGTTGATGGCGTTGCTGTCGGCTGGTGCTATCGCGACCCTCATGCCAGACCGGGTCCGGGTCCGGCCCCTCCCGCTGCGCAAGGATGCAGGCTCGTGAGGCCTGATCGCGAGCTGGTCGGCTATTCGGTGCGGCTGCCCGCCGACATGCTGGCCGATGCGCGCGATCTTGCCGCCGGCCGCGGGATGACGGTAGGCGCTTTGCTGCGGGAGTACACCGCAGCCGGGATCACCCGGGAGAAAGCAGCGGAGCTGTCTATCCCTGTGGACGTGCTGCTTGCTGCCGTCGAGGAGTACCGCCAGCAGCGCAAGGCATCCTGATCGGGGATACGTGCTTAATAGCGCTCGCCGCTCCCCGGCCGCCGCGGCCGCCGCGGCTTGAGTGCCCTCCGCTCGTACGCAGGACCCGCCCGGCTGGGCCTGATTGCCGGAGAGCCAGCCGCGAGGCGAGCGGTGCTGCGGCCTGGCTGGTCACCGCCCGGCGCGGCTGGCGTCCCCGGTCTGCCCGCATGCATGACGCCTTCTTGTTCCGCTGGAGCCGGCGCTCCTGCCCCGATCCTCCTGGCCAGCTTGATCCAGGTCGTCGGCGGCCGAGATATCGGAGCGCTGGCCGTCTTCAGTGAGGCCCGGTCCGCGCCGCCAGCTTCCCGCGAGACCCCTGAATCCGGGCCTGGCGTCCTCGTGCCGGAACATACCCAGCGGTAGCGCCAGATGCTGCTCCGGGTTGAACAATGCCGTCTTGGCTCATAACCCAGAGGTCGCAGGTTCAAATCCTGCCCCCGCTACGAGAAGTAGCAGGTCAGAAGCCCGATCGCCAGCACGGCGATCGGGCTTCTTGACTATTTGTTGGCGGTTCGTTGGCGGGATTAGACCTCGGAGCGCGGCATCGGCCGCATGGGATCGGCAGAGATCGGCATTGCGAGCGGGCCGTCAGGGCTCGCTGTTTGAACATTCGCTTGTCCGGCACGGGCTCAGAGTCCCAGTGGGTGATCGCTTAACTGGGCTGCATGCAGGCGGGTCGCAGGACGCGCAGGCCAGCTCCGATGGGCTGGGTCCGGGGCTGGCCGGGCTGGTCCAGATCCCTCACCGAGTGACCCCCACTGGGCGCGCGCCTGGCGGGCCTGCGGTCGTGGGGTGTACCGAGCTGGCGGGCAGCGCGATCCGGCGTGCCACGAGCGGAGCTAGGCCAGGAGCAGCGGACTGCCATGAGTGCCGTGCACGTTCCATGAGGGCGCCTGAACTGCTGGTCTCCAGCTCGGCAGTTCCGCGGAGCCGCGCCTCGGATGTGTGAACGAGCACCGCCCGCTCGGTGCCGGTCGCGTCGAGCACGGCCGCGATGTCGCTCGCGGAGGCGGTATCGGCGTAGGCGGCCGGGTCCTCGGGCCGGTCGGACCGGCCGTTGCCGCTCGGGTCGAAGGTGATCACCCGGTAGTTCCGGGCCAGGAACGGCACCTGCATCTTCCAGTGCCGGGAGTCCACGATCGCCCACGTGGGCAGCAGCAGGATCGGCGGCTGACCGGTGCCGTGCACCCGTAGTGAATCCGCACGCCTGAGTTGACAACATAACCCGACTCATCGGGTAGTCGTGCGCGCATCAGTTGCGCCCTCATCAGCGGGCCGCTAGCCAGCGGAGTAGGCCCACCGCATCGACCCCGGACTTCAACCGACCACATGGACCGCCACCATCGTGGCCAACGCGGCCCGGATAGCGCTATTGGGGGAAACCACTAGGTTCCATGCGGCCTCGGCTCCTGGCCAGGCCTGGGTCCATCCGGCTGATCCGGCTGGGCGCGCCGACCTGGCCCGGTTACTTAACGCGCTGGAGCGGACAGTTGTTGGGTGACGGCCCAGGCCGCTACTTCGGCCCGGCTGCGGACGTCCAGCTTGGACATCACATGATGCAGGTGGACTTCGGCGGTCTTTTCGGAGATGCCGAGCACCCTGCCGATCTGCCGGTTGGTCCGGCCCGACGCCACCAGCGCGGCCACCTGCCGTTCTCGCGGGGTGAGCGGCACATGCTGGGTGCGGTCCGGGTCACCGGGTGCAGCGCCCGAAGCGACTGCCATCGCGAGATCCGCAGCCTGCTGGGCGGGCATTGTCCGGCCAGCGTGGATGAGCCGGTCAGCGTCCTGAGGCCCAAGCGCCTGGGCGAGCACCCGCTCGACTGCCGAGTTCCTTGCCTGCTCGGTGTCGGGTGGGCGGGCGGCCTCCCGCACGCGCAGCGCCGCGGCCGCGCCGATCAGCCGTGCGGCAGACTCATAATGCGCCTGTTCACTGGCGACCCGCGCAAGCGCCTCCAGGCACTGGGCGACACCCCTAGGGTCGTTGACTTCTGTGTAGATCCGCAGAGCCTCAGCCAGCAACGGACGCGCTTCCTCCAGTCGGCCCTGAGCACTCAGCGTCGTGCCAAGACCCCACGCCGACCATGCCACCGCCCACGGATAGTCCAGTTCGCGGAAGTCTCGCAGGCTCGCCCGGAGCAGTTCCGCGGCGCTCTCCAGGTCACCGTGGTCCCGGGCGAGCAGCCCAAGGTCGTGCCGCGCCCACGCCACCCCCTGCGTGTTGCCCCCGTCACGGAAGCCCGCCTCCGCCCGCCGATGCCAGTCAGCAGACGCATCCCACTCGCCGCCGGCACGGGCCACATGCCCGAGAAAGGCGCACGCGATCGCCGCGCGGCGCATATCACCATGCTCCTCGCCGCGCTCAAGAGCGCGGAGCAGGAGGTCCTGGGCACGACCCGCCTCCCCTGTCGCCCAGGCCAGAACCCCGGCCACGATGAGCACGCCAGCCAAGCCGTCCGCCGTGGCGTCATCGCTCATCGCTGCCGGGTCATGCTGATCTGGGCCTAGCAAAAGGACCCTGTCCACGAGGGCCTGGCCTTGACCGAGGTCGCCCCGGGTGTAGTGGTACCAGCCGAGCGCCGCGGCCAGCGAAAGCGCCCAGCCATCCTGCCCCGCGCCCAGACAGTAATCCAGCGCGGAGCGCAGGTCCACGTGATGGCGGCCGACCCGCCGCACCCAGGTGCGCTCCTCCGGCAGGCCGATTGAGGCCTCGAACTGCGCCGCCAGCCCCGCGTAGTGGCCAGCGTGCCTGACCCGCGTCTCCTCGGCCTCGGCATGGGACGCCAGCTGCTCCGCCGCGTACTCACGCAAACTCTCCAGCATGGAGAACTCAGCGGTCTCCTCATCCCCGGGCAGCCGCCGGATCAGGCTCTTGTCGAGCAGCGACTCCACGACGGCGAGCACCTCACCGGCAGATATGCCGCAAACGCTGGCCACGTCGGCCAGCGTCCAGCCGCCAGCAAACACCGACAGCCTGCGAAACAGCGCCTGCTCGCCGGAGTCGAGCAGGTCATAGCTCCAGGCGATGGCGTTGCGTAGCGCACGCTGCCGGACCGGCACGTCCTGCATGCTCCCGGCCAGCACCTCCATCCTGCTGCCCAGCCGGAACAGCATCTCCCCGGGGGTCAGGACTTTCAGCCGGGCCGCGGCCAGCTCAATAGCCAGCGGCAGGCCTTCCAGCCGGATGCACGCGCTGGCCAGCAGCAGCGCATTAGCCGAAGTGAGATCAAAGCTCGGGTTGGTCCGGCGTGCGCGATCCAGCAGCAGCGCGACCGAGGGGTTCGCCGCCAAACGACCGAGGTCGGCCACGTCTGCTGTCGCGGGCAAGGCGAGCGGCGGAACCGGAAACTCCTGCTCGGCGGACAGTCGAAGCCGCTCCCGGCTGGTAGCGAGCACCCGCAGCCGCGGACATGCAGCGAGCACCTGGCCAACGTCCCGGGCTGCGGCCAGCACATGCTCGCAGTTGTCCAGGACCACGAGCCGCTCCTCGTCGCCCAGCGCCGCAGCCAGCTGGCCGATCAGATCCGTGCCGCCGCGCGACTCCACGCCCACCGTCTGGGCCAGCTCTACCATCACCAGCGCCGGATCCCGCATCGGTGCCAGGTCAACGAACAGCGCGACGCGTCCGCTGCGCTCGGCGTAAGCCGCCGCACACGCGACGGCGAGACGGGTCTTGCCAATGCCCGGCGGCCCGGTGAGGGTCACCAGCCGAGTCTGGGCATCTGCCAGCATCCGGGACACGGCCGCCAGCTCGCCGTCCCGGCCTACAAAGAGGTCGCCAGGCGATGGCAGGTTAGTGTGCGGTGCCCGCCTCGCGTCTCGCATCCGACCACCCCCGCCCATGTCCCTATACGTGCAGCCAGGAAGCCATACCCGAGCATACGAACGCCCAGCGCGGCTGCGCGCTGAGCTTCACATTCCGAATCACGCGAACGACTCATGTAGGGGGATTCCCCAATACCGAGATCGGAGTCCTCGCCCGTACAACGGATCCATGACGACGGCACCGCCTAACTGCAGCGCGGCTACTGCGGTGCCGCAGTTCGCCCTCGCGGGGTCGTTCCTCAAGGGCCTGGCCACTCAGGACTTCGCCCGGCTCGGTGACGCGCTCACCGCCGACGTCAGGCTCCGCGCGCTGCTGCCCCGTGGCCTCAGGGAGTGGGTCGGCGCCGAGGCGATCGCCGCCCAGTTCGCGTGCTGGTTCGGCGACACCGGGGACTTCGAGGTCATCGATGCCGCCGTCGGCGAGGTTGGTGGCCGCTTGCACCTGCACTGGCGGTTCCGGCTCCGGGCGGAGCGGCTCGGCACCGGCTGGTTCACCGTCGAACAGCAGGCCTATGCCGACACCGGCGCCAGTGGCCGCATCACCCGGCTCGACCTGCTCTGCACGGGTTACCGTCCCGAGGAAGACGATGACTGACACCCTGAGCACCTGGGGCGGCTGGGAGCCAGCGATCCGCGACGACCCGTTCAGTCACTTCGCCGAGACCCGTGCCCGGTGCCCGGTGCAGCGGGTGCGCCTCGCCGACGGTCACCCGGCCTGGGTCGTGCTCGGCTACAACGCTGCCCGGCAAGCGCTCAACGACGCCCGCATCTCCAAGGACATGCTCGCCGCGCTAGAAGACAACGGCGACATCGTGGCCGAGGGGCTGCCCGGACCGGAGTTCTCCCGGCACATGCTCAACGTCGACCCGCCGGACCACACCCGGCTGCGGCGGCTGGTGTCGCGGGCTTTCGTGCCGTCCCGGATCGCAGCGCTGGAGCCGGCCATCCGGTCGATCACGGACGACCTCCTCGACGAGCTGGACGCCGCCGGCCCTGGCGCCACCGTCGACCTCATCCAGGGATATGCCCATCCCCTGCCGTTCCGGGTGATCGGCGAGCTGCTGGGCATCCCCGCAGCCGACCGCCCGCGCCTGCACGCCTGGTTCCAGGTGCTGCTTACCTGCTGGGCCGGCGACCCACCGTCAGAGGCGGTCGAGGCATCGGACGGCATCGTGGCCTACCTGCGCGAGCTAGTCGATGCCAAGCGCCAGAGCCCCTCCGACGACCTGGTCAGCGTCCTGGTCGCCGCCGAAGACGACGCGCTTACCACGCAAGAGCTGCTGTCGACCCTGTTCCAGCTCGTGGTCGCCGGCCACGACACCACCGCCAGCCTCATCGGCAACGCGGTGGTGGCCCTGCTGGACCACCCCGGCCAACTCGACGCGCTGCTGGCCGACCCCGGGCGGCTTCCCGCCGCGATCGACGAGCTCATCCGCTTCACCGCCCCGGTCCCCCATGCCACGTTCCGGGTAACGACCGAGCCGGTAACTCTCGACGGCGTCCCGATCCCCCCGCACCAGCAGGTGCTCGTGTGCCTCGGCTCGGCCAACCGCGATCCGGGCCGCTTCCCATCCCCCGACGTCCTCGACATCAGCCGCAGCGACGGACCGAACCTCGGGTTCGGCCACGGCATCCACTACTGCCTCGGCGCCCCCCTGGCCCGGCTCGAAGCCAGGGTCGCCTTCGAAGCCCTGCTCGGCCGTCACCCCGGCCTGCGGCTCGCCGTCGACCGTGACGCGCTCACCTGGGCGCATGGCGACGGTCTCGTCCTGCGCGGGCTCGTCTCGCTCCCCGTCGTTCTCGGTCCCAGCCGCCGTCAGGTCGTTCTCGGCCCCAGCCGGCCTCAGGGATGAACGTGTCCGATCCCATCGAAACCAAGGAGACACCGATGACCATCACCGACAATCCCGTCGACAACGGAGTGAACGTCCAGGCCTTGCTCGGGGCGCGCGAGGCGCTGTCCGCCGCACCGGAGGCAGCAGAGTTCACCTGGCGGGCCAACTGCACCTGGCGCAACGGTACCCACAGCCGGTCCACCGTCGCCGACTTCACCGGCCTCGGCACCGAGCAACGGCACCGCACCACCTACGAGTTCGACGTCGACCACCCCGAGTGCTTCGCGTCCGAAGACAACGGCGCCACGCCGGTGGAGTTCGTGCTGGTCGGCCTGGTCGGGTGCCTGACCGCGGGCGTCGCCTCGGTCGCCCAACTCCGCGGCATCCAGCTTCGCTCGGTCACCGCCGCGATCGAAGGCCAGATGAATGTCCTGGGCATCCTCGGCGCCGACCCTGACATCCGGAACGGCTTCGACGCGGTCACCGTCAGGTTCGCCATCGACGCCGACGCTTCCCGCGAGGACCTCCAGGCGCTGATCGCCCAGTCGCAGAAGCGCTCCGCGGTCTTCGACATCGTGACCAACCCGACAAAAGTTCTCGTCGAGCTGGCCTGACAACCACGGCCGGGACGCCCGCATGCAGACCACGGCAGTCGTCATCGGCGCCGGCCACGCCGGCCTGGCCATGAGCCGCCGCCTCACCGAACGCTCGATCGATCACGTCGTACTCGAGCGCGGTGAGGTGGCGAACTCGTGGCGGACCCAACGCTGGCCGAGCCTGCGGCTGCTCACTCCGAACTGGCAGACCCGGCTGCCTGGCCACGACTACGCCGGTGATGACCCAGATGGCTACATGCCGGTCGCCGAAGTCGTGGCCACCCTCACCCGCTACGCCCGTCTCGTGTGCGCACCGGTGCGCACCGCCACAACGGTGCATGCCGTGCGCGCCTTGTCGCGGGGCTTCGAGATCCAGGCCAACGACGACCTCCTGCACGCCCGGGCAGTGGTGCTGGCGACCGGGGCGTGCAGCCAGCCAGCGATCCCAGGCATCGCCGACGCCGTCCCCGAGTCGATCACGATGCTCACCCCGCTCACCTACCGCGATCCCGGCCAGCTCCCCGAGGGCGGGGTGCTCGTCGTCGGCGCGTCAGCCACCGGCATCCAGCTCGCCGGTGAGATCCACCGGTCTGGGCGCCCGGTGACCCTGGCGGTCGGCGAGCACGTCCGGCTGCCCCGCACCTACCGCGGCCGCGATATCTTCTGGTGGCTGGAAGCGACGGGCCTGCTGGCCGAACGGTACGACCAGATCGACGACCTGACCCGGGCCCGCCATCTGCCCTCCCCCCAGCTCACCGGAACTCCCGAAGCCATCACGACCGACCTCAACGCGCTCACGGCGCAGGGGATCCGCATGGTTGGCCGCCTCGGCCGCGTCGCCGATGGCGTGGCCCAGTTCTCCGGGTCGCTCGCCAACACGTGCGCCCTCGCCGACCTGAAGATGAACCGGTTCCTGAACCGGGCCGATGAGTGGGCCACCGCGTCGGGGCTCGATGATGAGCTCCCGCTGCCGCACCGCTTCGCACCCACCCACGTCGATCCCCGCGCCCCCCTGGAACTGGACCTGACCACCGGAGAGATCACAACGGTGCTGTGGGCGACAGGCTTCCGGCCCGACCACTCCTGGCTCGACATCCCCGTGCGTGACCGCACCGGCCACCTCCGGCACGACGGCGGCGTGGTCACCCGCGCCCCCGGACTCTACGTCCTCGGCATGCCGGTGCTCCGCACCCGCGCCTCCACCTACATCCACGGCGCAGGCACGGACTCCGAAGCCCTAGCTGACCACCTGCACTCCTTCCTCAGCAGGCGACGCTGATGACAACCCGCCTAGCCGGGCTGGCGTCGACCGTCATCCATGCATCCTGGAACGACACCGGCCATCTCCAGGCCTTCGCGGGCGGCCCGCGCAATAACCGGCTGATCTGCCGTGAACTCTCGCGCGCACGATCCGAAGGCGTGCGCCTTGCCAGCCAAGCCGCGCCTGCTGGCCTGCGCGCCCGGCCGGTCGGCCCGGCAGACCGGTGAGAATAACGCAACGGAGACCTGGCGACGCAAAAGGGAGCAGCGATGACGAGGCCGAGCACAGACTTTCCCCAGTGGGCTATGGCGGACGAGGGCTGGGGCCGCAAGGTGGTGGACTTCGCGACGCTCAGCGAGCCGGGCAACTGCCGGGAGTACGTCGCTGTGCACCATCGGCTGGGCGTCGATGCCGGAGACCGGCTGCTCGACGTGGCTTGCGGGTCTGGGCTCGCGATCGAGCTGGCTCGCCTCCGCGGCGCTTTCTGCTCTGGTGTCGACGCCTCGGCCAGGCTGGTCGCGGTGGCCAGGGACCGGAACCCCGAATGCGACATCAGGGTCGGCGATATGCACGCCCTGCCGTGGGACCTGGCGTCGTTCGACGTTGTCACCAGTTTCCGGGGGATCTGGGGCACCACACCCGACGCGGTTGCCGAGATACATCGAGTCCTTCGCCCCGGCGGACGCGTCGGGATAACGGTGTGGGGTCACCTGAAAATTTCCCCTGGGGCCTGGGCGCTGGCGCCGTTCCGCCTTGCTGCGGCGGAGAAGGTCGACAACCAGGCCGTGATGGTGTCGCTCGGCCGGCCTGGTGCGGGCGAGCAACTCCTCGAGTCATATGGATTCCTCAATGTCGAGCGCCTGGGAGTTCCGTTCGCTTGGGAGTTCGCGGACCCAGAACTGTACGCGCGTGCGCTGGCCTCCAGCGGGCCGGCTTATGAGGCCATCCAGAACGTCGGCGAGGCTGAGTTCCATCGCGCGGCCGTCGAGCAGGCTCAGGGGCAGCTACGGGACGGCTTGCCGCTCCGGGCCGAAATCGACGTCGTGGCCTACCTGGCCCGCAAACCCGGAGGAGCGGAGCGCGCATGACCGGCAGCTTTCTCGACGAGCCCCGGTGTCCCCCAAGTGCAGGCGCTCTATGACGAAGACCTCGCAGACAGCGGCCCGTCCCGTCCGCGATCTCAACGGACGCGAGCGAGCCGCCGATGACAGCGGCCCTGCCGGCCGTCGCACACGATCGGCATTCGCCGATTCTGGACCCGCCACCCGCTCGCGCGGATTCGGCGCTTGCGGCGAAGACCGACTAGGACACGAAAGCTTGCCGTCTGACCATCAGGGAGCCCACACGGTGGTGAGAGAAGCCAGTTCGCGCAGCGGGGCAGCGGCAAGCCCGACAGTCGACCTGGCGGGTGCGGCGGACGGCGCGCCCGCGTCAGCGCGGGTTGGCCGGGTTGACCCGGCCAGCGGCGGCGAGACGAAGAGGAAGCGGTTCATCGCCTCACCGCCCGAGCCGGACGACCGGCGGGCGCCCCGGATCTTGCAGGCACGGCCAGGATGCCCGCCCTGACCTGCCTGGCCCTGGCCCGCCGCCAGGCCCGCGCCCAGTACCAGTCGATCACCCTGGCCGTCATGCTCCGCGCGCTCGCCCTGTTGTACTCGGGGAAGGTGTGCGCGACGATAGCCTCGGCAAGCGCGCTCGGGTCGAGGACGTGCGCGGCCCACGACGCCCCGGCGGACGGGTCGGCGCGCAGCTCGTCGTAGGACAAGAACGCGACCCGGTCGAGCGGAAGCTTCGAGACGCTGCGCGCCAGCCGCACGGCGTCCCTGCGCATCCTGCGCCTTTCGTCACGGATCACGCGCTGCCGTGCCAGAGGATCCAGGATCGCCCCGAGAGTCTCGGCCCTGCGACGGGGGTCGCCGATCAGCGCGCGCACGTACCGGTTGGACGTGGCCATCCGGTTCCAGGCCCGGCTCTGGCTGTCCTCGATCGCACTGAGATCACGCCGGACCAGCAGGACCCGCGAGTCGGCGAAATGGTCGAGCAGCAGCCGCTCCCGGCCGGTGTCCCGCGGGTTCTTGAGTACGACCGTGGCATCCCCGGCGCCGCCCGCAAGCTCATCGACCAGCGAGTGCAGCACGCCAGCCTGCGCCGCCTGCGTGCCGAAGGTCATGTCGCCGGTCACCGCGTTCAGCAGCCAGCCGTACTCCTCCGGGGTCGACTCGCTGACCGGCAGCCGGTCCACCCCGCGGTCGGTGACCGTCCCGTGCTTGCTGGCAGCCGCCAGGAACCGCTGCACGCTGGGCATGTGCCGGGCCAGGTCGCCCACGGTCAGGGTCCTGGCCTGGGCGGCCTGCGTTACGGCGGAGGTGACCAGCGTCGTCCCGCTGCGGTTGAATCCCGAGATGAACAGCACGCGTGCCATGATGACCTCCCGCTGGCGCTGCCATGAGTTGGGCCGGTGACGGTATCCGCTAGATCGGCCCCACTTCGTAGTGCTCGGGCCGCCCAGCACCAGGCTCACGTTGTGCCCGCCGAAGGCGAACGAGATGGACAGAGCGAACTCGATCCGGTGCTCCCGCGGCTTGTCGCGGACGCGGGCGAATCAGGGTGGCCAGCATCCGGAGGGTGGTCGCCTTCCCGGCTCCGTTGCCGCGCTGCACGGCGAAATCCACGCCGCCGAGCGCCTCGACACTGGTGACCTTGCGGCGGCGCCTGGTCGGGTATAACTTGCGCAGACCGCTGACCTCAATCATCGAGTCTCCTGGTGCGCGAAGCAAGCCGGGTGCCGCCGAAGACAGTCACGGTTGCGAGCCCAGGGCGCGGACGTGCGGACGTAAGGTCACATCGACAGGCTAGATCGGCGAGCTTAGTTAGACAACGGGCAATTTAATGGCTGCGGCGGCGCGCGCCAGCCGGTCCGAGAGCGCCGGCTTGAGCCGCGCGATCGGCTCAGGCAGCAGCATGTGCCGATGGTCGCAGTCCAATTCGACCGCCTCGATCGGGCCATCGACGAACGACTGCCAGCTTTCCAGCTTCTCGGCCAGCGATGGCTCATT
>Ga0116221_1000845_pt1 | contig 20846 bp, 16 predicted proteins | sample Sb_taG_5_FD_88965 | JGI IMG/M metagenome (GOLD analysis project Ga0116221, IMG submission 88965) | Peat soil microbial communities from Weissenstadt, Germany - Sb_50d_8_FC metaG | ecosystem: Environmental > Terrestrial > Soil > Wetlands > Peat | place: Germany: Weissenstadt | collected 2010-09-21 | reverse complement strand
TGTGCACTGGGTTCCCTCCCTGAGTTATATTTTAGTATAACATTATGGAGAAGGATTTTCAAGATCCTTTTCCGGCACCCTCCGGATGATTTGCGCCCTCGGCGAAGATGTTGCTGCCATCTGAAGCTACGACGCACATCACTAGAATTTGCCACAATAGGACCGGGAGTCATTTGTGGCCATCCAACTAAGCTCTGAGCAGGAGCATCGAGTTGCTGAAGCTTTGCGCTCCGGCGCTTATCAAGGACCCAAGGAAGTGATCGACCGGGCGCTGGAAGTTTTGCGCGAGCAGGATGAATGGCTCGCCGCAAATCGTCAGGAAATCGACGCGAAAATCAATCGAGGACTCCAGGAACTCGACCGTGGAGAAGGAATACCCGAAGACGAGCTTGACCCGTATCTGGAACGCTTGAAAGCACAGCCCGAATGAGGCGGAGGTGCATCCTCGCGCCTCAAGCAGCCCGGGATTTAGCACAGATCTGGCGCTATCTCAAGAAGGAGAGCGGCCAGGAAACCGCCGATCGCATCGAATCCATCATCCGCGACAAAATTGCTTTCCTTGCCGAGGCGCCTGGGATTGGACATTGGCGAAGGGATCTCACCACTGCGGATGTGCGGTTCTTTGCCGTCTACTCGTACCTCATCGTGTATCGTCCTGAGACGAAGCCATTGCAGGTTGTGAGCATTTTGCACGCCAGGCGGGACGTGGAGCGGATTCTCGCCAAGCGAATATGAGCCCGAACGCTCCTCCGCGGATTCTCACGTCTACTTCGCTAACAGACGCTTGCGCTCTCCTCGATTCGCTGCTGGATCTCCAGAATGCGATGGCACCATGAACGTGTTCCAGCGAGAGAGTCGGGAAGTTCTGCCGGATCGTCTCCGCGGTCGCACCATCGCGATACTCGTAGATGATCGACGCCAAAGAGACACGGCTCCCGGTCAGGTAGTAACCGCCTTCTCGCATTTCAACATATTCATGACGCATCAGGAGCACCTTCATCCGCCGTGAAGTACGCACAGTCCGGATGATGGAAAACCAGCGCGCTGACGCTCGCCTCGGGCTCCATCATCATGCCCTCGGTGAGCTTCACTCCGATATCTTCCGGATGCAGCAGCTTCCAGATTCCCTGTTGGTCGTCTAAGTTGGGGCACGCGGGATAGCCGAAGCTATACCGCTTGCCGTGATACTTCGACGTGAACCGGTCCTGCATGGTAGTGGTCGGCGGATCCGGAAAACCCCAATCCTCTCGAATGCGCCGATGCAGCCACTCGGCCGTCCCCTCCGCCGTCTCCGTAGCCAATGCCAGGATAGCGATCGACTTGAAGAACTCGCCGGCCTGCTTCCACTCCTCCGCGCGCTCGCGCACGCACGCGCCGGCCGTCACCACAAACAGCGGCAGGTGATCGCGGCGGCCCTCCTCAGCATCCAGAATGTAGTCGCTCAAGCACAGGCCGTCCTCGCGCCGCTGCCGCCCGAAATGAAATGTATGGATGGGCGACTGGCCGCCCGGCGAGAACAGATGAATTGAGTTGCCGTCGCGCTCGGCCTCGAAGAACTGCCACACCGCCTTCACCTTCATGAATCGCCAGGCTTCCTGCTTCACCGCTTCGACATTGTGAAATAACTCCAGCGCCTTGGGCTCGTGCTCGGCCAGGTCCTTCTCGAAATTCCCCTTGTAACCAAGATTCTTGCCGTAGAGCATGAACGGATTGATATAGCTCCATAGCTCCGCCAGGTGCGGCACGTCGCGCACCTTGCGGTCGAGATACGGCGCCGCGGGAATCGGGATGTTGGTCCGCACCTTGCCGCTCGGCCGCGTGGTCATCGGCGGCGGCGCTTCAGGCGGCGCCTCGACGGCCGCGGGCGCTTCCGTGAATCGATGGCCCTCCAGCACGGCGGACCGCTCCGCGGGATCCATGATGCGGTTCATCAGGCTCAGCCCCGTCATGGCGTCCTTGGCGTAGCACACCGCCTCGCCATAGGCCGGCGCGATCTTGGTGCGCGTGAACTTTTCGGAAAGCGCCGCGCCGCCCACCAGAAGCGGGACCGCGATCCCGGCGGTCTTGAGATCGGTCGCCGTGATCACCATCTGCTGCGTGCTTTTCACCAGCAGTCCCGAAAGCCCTATGGCATCGGGCTTGTGCTCCTGGCAGGCGCGGATCAGCGCGTCGGGCGGCACCTTGATCCCCAGGTTCACCACCTGGTAGCCGTTGTTCGAAAGGATGATCTCGACCAGATTCTTGCCGATATCGTGTACGTCGCCCTTCACCGTGGCGAGAATCACCTTGCCGCGCGCGGCCGTGTCGGCCTTCTCCATGAACCGCTAGAGATAGCTCACCGCCGCCTTCATGGCCTCGGCCGATTGCAGCACCTCGGCGACGATCAGCTCGTTGTTGTTGAAGAGACGCCCGACCTCCGCCATCCCGGCCATCAGCGGCCCGTTCACCACGTCGAGCGGCGCGGCGCCCTCGGCGAGCTTGCGGTCGAGGTCCGCAATGAGCCCGTCCTTGGTGCCCTCGATGATGTAGTTCGCCAGCCGCTGATCGAGCGGCAGGTCCTCGGCGTGCTGCTTGACGCGCTTGCCGGACTTGCGGAAATGGTCGGTGACGGCCGCGATGTGCCACTGGTTGATGGCCACCTTCTGCTCCGCCCTCTGCTGCCGCCAGTCCTCGGGCGCGGTGCGCAGCGATTCGTCCGCCGCGTCCACGGGCGGCGAATTGAAGAGCAGGTTCTCCGCCAGCCGCCGCTCCTCTTCGGGAATCGAGGCGAAGCGCTCCAGCTTCTCCGCGTTGACGATCGCCAGGTCGAGCCCCGCCTTGGTGCAGTAATAAAGGAAGACGGAGTTCACCACCTCGCGCGCCGCAGCCGGCAGCCCGAACGAGATGTTCGAAATCCCCAGCACCGTCTTGGCGAACGGCAGATTCTCCTTCACCAGCCGGATGCCCTCGATGGTCTCCACCGCCGCGCCGATGTAGTTCGCATCGCCCGTGGCGCACGGAAACACCAGCGGATCGATGATGATGTCCTCGGGCGGGATGCCGTACTTCTCCGTCAGCAGTTGGTACGAGCGCTCCGCCACCGCCAGCTTGCGCTCGCGCGTGAAGGCCTGCGCCTGCAGCTTGTCTTCGTCGATCGAGCCCACCACCAGCGCCGCGCCGTAGCGCCGCGCAATGGGGCAGACACGCTCGAATTTCTCCTCGCCGTCTTCGAGGTTGATGGAGTTGATGATGCTCTTTCCCTGGCACCAGGTGAGCGCCAGCTCCACGGCCTTGGGGTCGGTGGTGTCGATCATCACCGGCGCCTTGATCTTGCGGATCAGCTTGTCGTAGAAGGGCTGGATATCTTCCATTTCGTCGCGGTCGGTGCTTTGCAGGCACACGTCCACGATGTGCGCGCCGTTCTTCACCTGCCAGCGCGCGATCTCGGTGGCCTCCTCCCATTTCTCTTCGGCCACCATGTTCTTGAAGAGCCGCGACCCGATCACATTGGTGCGCTCGCCCACGATCAGCGGCCGGTTGCTCTCTTCAGCCTCCACCAGCTCGATGCCCGAGTAGTACGCGCGGTGCGAGCGGCCCGGCACGGCGCGCGGCCGTTTGCCCTCGGCCATCTGCGCGATCGCCCGGATGTGCGCGTCGGTAGTGCCGCAGCAGCCGCCCACGATGTTGAGCCATCCGTTGCCGATGAACCGCTCCAACTGCGCCGCCACCGACGTGGGCGTTTCGAGATACCTGCCTTCCTCGTTGGGCAGCCCCGCATTGGGATAGCAGGAGACTCGCCCCGGAGCCATCTCGGCGATGGTGCGCAGGTGGTCCGTCATGAACTCGGGCCCGGTGCCGCAGTTGAGCCCGATGGAAAGCAGCTCCGCATGTGAGATCGACGCGCAGAACGCGTCCGCGGTCTGTCCCGCGAGCATGGTGCCGATAGTCTCGATGGTGCCCGATACCATCGCGGGAATCTTACGGCCCATCTCGGCGCGCAGGCGTTCGATGGCGATGAGCGCCGCCTTCACGGTGCGCGTGTCGTTCGAAGTCTCCACCAGCAGGATATCGGCGCCGCCATCCACCAGCCCCTTGGCGCGCTCGTAGTAGACCTCGATCAACTGCGGAAAGGTGACTCCGCCGACCACCGTGATAGATTTCGTCGTCGGGCCCATCGCGCCGGCGACGAACCGCGGCTTGGCGGGGGTCGAGAATTCTTCCGCGGCCTGGCGCGCCAGCTTCGCGGCCGTGACGTTCAGCTCGTACACGTGGTCCTGAAGCCCGAAGTCGCCCAGCGAAATGCGGTCGCAATTGAACGAATTGGTCTCGACCACGTCCGACCCCGCGGCGAAATACTTGCGATGAATTCCCAGCACCCAATCGGGGCGCGTGCGCAGCAGGTTCTCGTTGCAGTTCTCGAACGCCGCGCCGCCGAAATCGGCAGCCGTGGGGTTGAGTTGTTGCAGCATGGTCCCCATGGCCCCGTCGAGCACGAGGACACGTTGCTCCAGGATGTCGGCGAGCGCCCGCTGGCGCTCTTCGGGTGTGGTCATAAAAGGCTTGCTCTATTGATTTTAGCGTGACCAGGAAATTATTGCCCGGTCGTTTGGCAAAGTGAATGCAATATCAACTTTGAGGGTATGGCTACGAAGCGTAGACTATGAAGCATAAAGGTCTGTTCCTTACGTTTGCGCTGCTGGCGGCGCTGGCGTGGCTCACGGCTCCCGTGAGTGCGCAATCGCCCAATCGGCGCGCCAACTTAATCAGTGCGACCGATCCTCACGAGGGACGTTGCACCGTCTCCGTCCTGGTGGACGGCGCTACCAATGTGGAGATCCGCGGCGACAGCGCCACCCTTCACGACATCTCCGGTGAGCCGTCACGCTGGCGGCGATTCGAATGCACCGGGCCGCTGCCCTACAGAGCGGCAGACTTGCGGATTAGGGCCGTTGAAGGCGATGGCACGATGACCCTGACGCACGATACCTACAACGGAGGTGTGGCCGTGGTGCGTGTCAACAATGCCGGCCGCGGCGACGAGTTGTACACGTTCGATGTGTTCTGGGATAACGGCCGTCCTTCGGCCTCGGGATTCGCGGACCGGGAAGTGACAGAAGATGACGTGGTTCAATCCTGCCGCAGCGCGGTGGAGACCAAGATTCGCAATGAGGGCTACCGCTACGTTCGGTTTGGATCGATCTCCGCGGATGACCGCGGAGTGAATGAGTGGGTGGATGGCACCGCGACGGGCGACCGCCCGGGCCGCAGCGATGTCTTCAGCTTTTCCTGCAGGCTGAATCCGGACGGACAGGTGCGGCACGTAGACATCTCGCGCAGGTAGTGGCGGGATAGACGATCGGTTTGTGTCGCCTGTCAGCAGCGGTATGCTAGGGCCATGAGAACTCCCCATATCGGGATCGCGCTCCTGGCCCTGGCGGCCGTGCTGCCGGCGCAGGTTCAATTCCGCGTGGCCAGGATGACGCGCACTGACGTTCCCGCGGGCAAGGGCCAGTGCGACATCCGCCTCCAGGTGGACGATCAGGTCGATGTGGCCGTGCACCGCGACGTGGTCAACATTCGGGTCCTTTCCGGACAGAATCCCCGCGATGACGGCTCGGAGTGCAACGCGCCCCTGCCGGACCGCGATTTCCAGGGCTTCCGCTTCGAAGTGATCGATAAGCGCAACGAGATCCGGCTGATCGAGGAGCCCTCGCGCCGCAACGATTTCACGGCCCTCGTGCACATACGGGATAGCGACGCCGGCTATGGCCGCTACCATTTCCGATTGTCTTGGGCGCTCGCCGGACCCGGCGACTTCCGGCCGGGCGGCCCTCCCGATTTCGGCCGTCCGGATGAGCGCGGCGCGCTCACCTGGAACAACGTGATCCACTACAGCGGCAATGGCCGCGGCGCCTCCGATCTGAGCGGCGCCGGCCAGCAGCGCCTCCTTAACGCGAACGTGGACATCGATCGCGGCGGGAAGATTCAGGTGACGTTCCGCACCGACAGCGGGCGGCCCATGACGTTTGTCGGGAACGTGATCGGCCGGGATGGAGACACCATCAAGGCCGACGTAGCGGCCGACGACCGCATGCTTCGCCTGCGCGGCCCCATGTATCTCTCCATCGACCAAAGGCAGAACATCTACCGGATTTCGCTCGATGCCACCAACGGCCGCGACAATCTGCGCGTGAATTGGGACGCGGGTAGAGACCGGCGATAAAGAGGTGGGGCAGGCGCTTTCGCGGGCGGAAGCCTGCCCCGCATAGCGCCGAATGTGAAGTCATTCTTGCGTTGGCCCTAACTAAAGATCGCGCCCTGGCGAGCCGTTCGGCTCTATTGTTCTTGGGCACGTTTCTTTTTCAGCTCGCGCTGAATAATGTAGGTTGCCAGAGAATCGGCCTCCCATCCGGCCTCCGGGCCGGATGCAGCCGCGCGCAACTGGTCAACGTCCTGTTGCGATGGCTGTGCGTACGCCGTGTACGAACATAGAACGCGGAGTGCCGCTTGAAGGAGTTCCGTACCCATTCGATACCTCCTCGCTCGACGCCACACCGCCGGCCTGTCCACCGTCGTGCCGGTCAACGAGCGAGACCAATCCGCTGGTGAGAGCCCAACGAAACAGCGCCACGGAGCTGTGCACACCCGCCTTCTCCATGAGACTGGCGCGGTGACATGCCACCGTCTTGAAGGTGATTCCGAGCCGCGCCGCTATCTCCTTGGTCGTGTAGCCGTCACAGACCAATTCAAGAACTTGCGATTCGCGTCGAGTAGGCTGAAGGTTCTGCAGCACGGCTGCGGTTCGAACATCCACCGGCTGATACATAAAGGCCTCAAAAACGCACCGAGGCGTTCAATAACACCTTATTATTAGGGCGGCAACTGATCTTTCGTCAATAACTAAGCCCTTGAAAAGGAAGATTATATGAACGGCAGCGTTCACTTCCATCTGTACGCCGCCGTATAGAGATCTGACTTTGGAGGGCCGGAGAACACCGACTGGTATACCCGGATGATGGCTTGATAGCAGTCGCAGGAAGCTGACTCGAGGCCGGGCCGGTCGATGACCGTGAGTTTCCCCCGCACGTACCGGATAAACCCGGCCTTCTTCAACATCCCCGTCGCTACGTTTACCGTCGCCCTACGGACGCCGAGCATATGGGAAAGGAATTCCTGCGTCAGCGGAAAGGTGTCCTGGCCGGCTCGGTCGTGCGTCATCAACAGCCAGCGGGCGCAACGCTCCTCCATGCTGTGGATCCGGTTGCAGGCAGCACCATACAGGATCTGCCGCATGAGCGCAAACAGATGCTGATCGATCGTCTTCTGCGCCAGTGGCCGGCGGCACATCAGTTTCCCGAAAGCCTCGGCCTCGATTCGCACCGCGGAGCCAGGTATCTGGACGAGATTCAAGCCCATGGCTCCCTGCCCTCGAATCAGCTCCGATGCTCCCACCACCCCTTCCTTCCCCACCGTGGCCATTTCCATCTGGGGCTGGCCATCGTTGCTGACCAGCAGTGAGACCATGCAGGTGAGCGGGAAATAAACGGCATTGATACTCTCGTCCTGCCGATGCAGCCGTTTGCGAAGTTTCAGGGAAACCACCTTGGCCTCCAGCATCAGCGCGTCGTAATCCGCCGATTCCAGCCGGGCCAGCAACTGGTTCGCTTTAGGGTCGGAACCCTCCCGCGGTTGGGTTTGCCTGGTCATGAAATGCTCCTCGCCGTGAAAGTCGTGTCACGACTTTTCAGGAGCGCTGCTCGGCGGAATTGTCGGGCTGACGATTCTGGAAAGGGGTACGAATTGTAACTGCTCTTTCAGTGTCGCACACAAGATGGTGGGGCGGACCCCTGGGCGGATCCCCTGGTCCGCGCGTCCGCCTAAGCGGCACTTGCGCTGGGAGTCAACGGACCACCCGTACTTACTTGCCGGCTGCAATCGCCGCTTCCAGCGCGGGGTCGCGGCCGGCCAGGGCGTCCGCCAACGTGTGCGGGGCGGCCAGGTCCGGCTCGAGTGCCGCGGGATCCCCACTCTTCGCCAGCGCAAAATACTTGGTGGTGTACCGCACCACCACCTTCGAATTGGGCAGCGTCAGGAGCTTGACCTCGCCGTAGCTGTTGGGCTTTTCGCCGGCGGCCTCACCCACCAGTGTGGCGTGCAAAGCCCGGCGCAACTCGATGGCATTCATCAAGGCCGAAGAAAAGGTCGACGGCCCGATCAGCACATAAACCGGTCCGATGGCCTTGAGACGCGATGCCAGCCCGCTCTTGAGAGGACCGATGACGCGCGAGTCGCCGCCGCCATTCTGGCGCAAGTCGATGACTACGCGCTTCGGCGGATGCGCGCCCGCTTCGCTCAAAACCTGGCGTGCGAACTCGCTGAACGGCAGCTTGGGATCGTTCCGGCAGGCGTTGTATTGGATGAAGAGCGTCTGCGAATCCGCCAGGTACCAATGCCAGTAGTCCTTGCCCGGCTGGCTGCGAAAAAGCGGCACCGGAGTGTGCAGGCCTTCGGCCATCGGAATCCTGGTCACTCGCGGATCGCCCGGCGTCACCGAGAGCGTAAACGGCGGCTCGCCCGGCTTTTCCAGGCTGAGCGCCACGCGGCCATCCTGGTCGAGCAGGCCGAAGTGCTGCAACACCGCCTGCGGCCGGAGAAACCCCACCGCCTGTTCGCGCAGCCATACCTCGTTCTCGTGCGCGATGTAAGGCGCGATCGCCGGCAGCAGTTGTTCCGGCGTCATGGAGCCGATGCGCAGAACTCGCGTGCCGAGCGCCGCCGAGTACTCGGGCGACGCGCCGATCACGGCCAACCCGTCCGGAAACCAGTGGAAGGTCAAAGGCAGGCGGGCGAAGAAGCCCATGCTCAAGGGCATGACCACGCTGTTGTGCGCGACGTTGGCGCTGGCCACCAGACGCATCAGACCCAGGACCATCTCCGCGTCGGAAACTCTGGGAATGTCCGCTTCCAGGGCTTCTATCGCGGCATCGAACCTCCCCTTCGGGTAAAGCTTCGCGAAATCGATCTGGCCGCGCGTGGAGATGCCGCTATGGAAATCCACGCTGTGGCCGGAGGCCCCCAGTCCGGCGGCAAAGAACTGCAAGTCCTGCCGCCAGTGCGCCTCGCGCTCGGCCGGCGCAGTCTGATCCTGCGCCAGGGCGGCGATCGAGAGCCCGGATGCCAGAAGCAGGATGCGGCGCAATGCCGACCTCACTGAATACTCCATTACGAACACCAGACGCACACCGCGCGCAAATGTTTTCATCTTTCTGAACGCCCTCCCGGCGCCGTGCAAGAATAATCGAAATGAGGCCACGAACCACTGCGGCGATGAAGCCGCAGCACGATGCCTACGGCCAGGAAATCTGGAATTGTCACCAGGGCAATAGCACCTGAGAGATCGTCGAGCGCGACGACGGGCTCATCGATATCGGCAGCGCACTGCCGTATTTTCAGGAGCGCGGCAACTGGCCGCCCCACGAGCGGGAAGCCATCCAGCATGCCCATGGTGACGTTCTGGACATCGGCTGCGGCGCCGGAAGGGTGGCTCTCGACCTGCAGCACGGAGGGCACAACGTACTGGCCATAGACAACTCGCCTCTGGCGGTCAAGGTAACCAGGCTGCGCGGCGTGAAGGCTGCCCGGATCCTCCCCATACGCGACATCCAAACCCTGCCTGGACCGTTCGACACCATCATAATGTACGGGAACAATTTCGGCCTGTTCGGCGGCATGACGCAAGCGCGCCGCCTGCTGGCAGCGATGCGCGGAATCACCTCGCCCGATGCCACCATCATCGCCGCCGCCGCCGATCCCTACCAAACCCGCGACCCCCTTCACCTGGCCTATCACCGCAGAAACCGGCAGCGTGGCCGAATGGGCGGACAGATCCGCCTGCGCCTCCGATATCGCCAGTTTCGGGGACCCTGGTTCGATTACCTGTTCGCCTCCCCCGGCGAGGTGCGTGCCATCGTGGCGAACACCGGCTGGAGCGTCAGCGCCATCGTGGAGTCGCCGGGGCCAGGGTACGTGGCAATCCTACAGAAGGGTTGAACCCTGGGGAGCCACGCGCCTCGCCGGTAACGCCGGCGGTCTTGCCGCCGGCCCGCTCGATCCGTACCACGATCGCCTCACGTGACTACTCGTACCGCAAAGCCTCCATCGGATCCACGCGCGCCGCCCGCCGCGCCGGCACATACGCCGCCGCCAGCGCCACCGCGACCATCGCCGCGGCCCCGAACGCGATCGCACCCGCGCTCTTCACCGCCAGTCCCTGGATCAAGCTCGCCGCCAATCCTCCACCTCGCAGCGCGATCGGCACGCCTACCGCCAGGCCCGCCACCACCATCCCCAGCGCATCCACCAGCACCATGCGGGTCACATCGCCGCGCGTCGCGCCGAGCGCCATCCGGATGCCGATCTCGTTGATGCGCCGCGCCACCGTGTACGCCAGCAGCCCGTACAGCCCCACCGCCGCCAGCAACGACCCCAAAGCCCCGAACAGCCCCGACAGCATGGCAATCAGCCGCTCCGGCACGATGGACGCATCCACCTGCTCGCCCAGCGTAGCGACCCGCACCACCGGCACCGTCTTCAGCAACCCCTGCACCGTGCGCCGCACATCGCCCGCCACGGCAGCCGGCGCCACGTTGGTCCGCAGCAGAAAATGCGACCCCACCCGGCTCGCCTGAAACGTATCCAGGTAGATGGTGCGCCACGTCTCTTCCCGAATCTCCTGGTACTTCGAATCGCCCACTACTCCCACAATCTCGTACGGCCGCTCGTCGCCGTCGAAAGTGACATGCATTCCCAGCGCTGAGCCGTTGCCGAAATAATACCGCGCCATGGTCCGATTGACGATCGCCACCAGCGGGCCGCCCTGGTCCTGCGGCCGGAAATCGCGCCCCGCGAGCAGTGGCGTGCCCAGAGTCTCGAAGTATCTCGGCGCCACCCAATTCTCCACGATCAGCCGCACTTCCCCCGGGCTCGCCTGGTAGCCCTGCACCGTCAGATTCCGCGAGGCCCCCGCGCCGGAGATCGGAGTCACTGCGCTGAGCGAGGCCGAGCGCACACCCGGAATCGCCTCCAGGCGTCCCAGCACTTCTTGATACGCGCGCGACAATCGCCCGGCCTCGTACCCGCTGCGCCCCGCATCGAGGGTCGCCAGCAGCACGTGGTCGCGCCGGAATCCCAGGTCGAGATTCTCCAGGTTCGCCAGGTGCCGCACAAACAGGCCGGCCGCGCTCACGAGCACCAGCGACAAAGCCACCTGCGCCGCCACCAGCCCCTTCCCGAAAAGCCGCCGCCACCGCGTCTCCCCCGCCCGCCCAAACGTGCACAACGCCGCGCGCAGCGCCGATGCCGGAACGCTGGCGTATGCGCGCAGCGCCGGCGCCAGCCCGAACAGCAAGCCCGTCAGCAGCCCGGCGCACGCGGTGGCGAGCAGCACGTCCACATCGGGCCTCGCCTGCAGCTCGATGCGCCCCGGTCCGGGCGTGGCCATGATGATCCGCACCAGCAGGCTCGTCCCGAAATACGCCATCAGGATCCCCAGCAGGCTGCCCGCCGCGGAGAGCAGCAGCGACTCCGTCAGCACCTGCCGCAGCAGCCGCAGCCGTCCCGCCCCCAGCGAGACGCGCACCGCCATTTCACGCTCCCGCGCAGCGCCGCGCGCCAGCAGCAGGCTGGCCACATTGGTGCACGCGATCAGCAGCAGCAGCCCTACCACCGCCATCATCGCGGCCAGCGGCCTGCCGTACTGCTCGCGCAGCCGCGACGTGAGACCCGCGCCCGCGGGCTCCAGGTCCAGCACCAGCTCGATGGTATAAGGATTGGTCCCAGTCCGGGCCTGTTCCACCACCAGCCTGTGATCCAGCCCCGACAGCTCCGCGTGCGCCTGTGCCAGCGATACACCCGGCTTCAGCCGCCCTACCAACGCCACCGTTACGTTGCGGGAAGTGCCGCGCGCGGGGTTCGCAGCCATCGGAAGCCATACGTCCCGATGGGTCCCCACCTGCCACGCCTCGAACCCGCGCGGCGCCACCCCTACGATCGTCACCGGCACATCCTGCACGAAGATTCGCTTGCCCAGCACGCCGCGGTCCCCTTGCAACCGGCTGTTCCACCACGACCAGCTCACTACCGCCACCGCGGAGGTATCGGCGCCCACGCGGTCGTCTTCCGGACCGATCAGCCGTCCCACCGCGGCCCTCATGCCCAGTACCGGAAAGAAATTCCCGTCCACGTATCCGCCGTCCACGCGCTCCAATTCGAGGCCCTCGCCGCGCACGTCGAAGCTCGCGGGCGCAGCCGCAATCAGGCCCGCGAGCACACGGTTGTTCTCGCGCAGTTCCTGGAAGGCCTGCCACGTGAAAGTGTTCGCCTGGTGGCCTTCCCGCGGCAACCGGTGCAGCAATTCGACAAGCTGCTCGGGATGTTCCACCGGCAGCGTGCGCAGCATCACCGTGTACATCAGGCTGAAGATCGCCGTGTTGGCCCCGATCCCCAGCACCAGCGACAGCACCGCCACCGCCGTGAATCCCGGACTGCGCCGCATCATGCGCAAGGCATAGCGAACATCTCCCCACATCTGGAGTCCCTCCTCCCAGCTAATGTATTAGATAACTAGTACATCAGTCAAGTAGTATTTTAGGCTCCCGGGGGCCCAAGACTAAGGTCCCGCCCGGTCCTACCCGGCGTTTCCCACGAACGGAGCGTACTTCTTGTCCGAGCCCGCGATGTGTTTCTCCAGCCAATCCTTCAAAAACTGGAGGAGCTGGATCGTCATGGTGGCCCGGCCGTTTTGGAAATCGGTCTGGAACTTCAGCACCTGGCTGGTAAGCGCTGCATGCTCGGCCTGGTGTGCGGTTAAATCGGGATAGTTGTGCGTGCGCATCAGCCGCTCCTCATGCGCAAAATGCATCGCCGTGTACTGGACAAGCCGGTCCAGGGTCTTCGCCAGAACGCTCTTGGCCTGGCCCGCCGCCATGGCGGCGTGCAATTCGCCCGCCATGCGGAAAAGGTTTTGATGCTGGGCATCAACGCTGAGAACGTGAACGCTGTAGTCGTCCTTCCATTCAAACATGGATAACAGATCGGCGGGTTGGGGTCGGGGCTTTAGGGGAGCCCAGCGGAAAGCATGTACCTGACGCGGAGTCGCGAAGTCGCGGAGGAAGAGGTGGAGAAAACCCGGAGAAAGTCAAAACCGGAGGGCGCCGAGAGAGCGGAGAAGAGGGCGGCCGAGGGGGACTTCGGGTGGGGGAGTTGGTGCGAGTGAGGTGTCCGGTTTCGCGTGTTGCGCGGGCGCCGAGGGTTAGACGGTAGAATTGAGTTATGCGCATCCTTCTCTTTAGCGGCAAAGGAGGCGTCGGAAAAACCAGTCTCGCCGCCGCCACGGGGCTTCAGCTTTCGCGCCTGGGTCACCGCACCCTGGTCATGAGCGTCGATCCGGCGCACAGCCTGGCCGATGCCTTCGACCTGGAAACCTCCCTCTTTCACGGCGCGACGGGCGATCCCTTCCCCATCGACGAACGGCTGGCCATACACGAAGTCAACATTCAGAAGGAGATCAAACGCCACTGGCGCGAGATCTCGTCCTACGTGATTTCCGTGCTGCGAACCACCGGCATCAGCGACGTGGAGGCCGAGGAGCTGGCCATCCTCCCCGGCATGGAAGAGCTCAGCGCCATGATGTACGTGAACCAGTTCCGCCGCGAGGAGCGCTACGACGCGATCGTTCTGGACTGCGCTCCCACGGCCGAGTCCATGCGGTTCGTCAGCATGCCGACCACTCTCGAGTGGTACATGAAGCATATATTCCCGTTCCAACGGGGGCTGCTGAAGGCCGTGCGGCCCATCGCCAAACCTTTTGCGCCCTTCGAGCTGCCCACCGACAATTACTTCGCCAACATCCAGGACCTGTTCGGCAAGCTGGATGGCATCGGCGAGTTGCTGGAAGACCCCCGGGTCACCAGCGTGCGGCTGGTGACCAATCCCGAGCGCATGGTGCTGCGCGAGACACAGCGCGCGTTCGTGTATTTCTCGCTGCACGGCCTGGCAGTGGACGGCGTGATCGTGAACCGCGTGCTCCCGCTTACCGTCACCGACACCTATTTCCAGGAATGGCAATTGTCGCAGGCCCGCATCATGACCGAGATCGACGCCTACTTCACGCCTGTGCCGGTGAAGCGGGTTCCGCTGTTTACCCACGAAGTGCTGGGGCGCGAGCGGCTGGAAGAGCTGGCCCGCGCGCTGTACGCGGACAAGGAAGACCCGGCGGCGGTCACGCGCACCGAAGCGCCCTTCACCTTCGCCAAGTGCGACGGGTGGTACGAGGTGAGGCTGCAACTGCCCTTCGCGGTTAAGGGCGAGGTGGGCCTCTTCAAGAAGGGCGATGAACTGGTAGTGGAGGTAGGAACGCTGCGGCGGCATATCGGGCTGCCGAGCTCGATGGCGGGGCTTTCGCCCAGCCGCGCAAAGTTGGAGAATAGAGTGTTGACCGTGGAAATGAAGGAGAGCTGATATGCCAGAAAATGAAGCCGAAGCGAAGCCACAGGCCGGATGCTTCTTCTGCACGACCGCGAAACCGCTGATGGAGCACGTGTGGCACGAAGCGACGCGCGAACACTTCCGGAACTCGCGCATCGAGTTTCTGAAGGGATTGCGCAGTTTGATCGACGATCGGATTGCGCACCTGTCCCGGCACGATGAGCCCAAGGGGACGCACGTTACTGTGGAGTAGGGGGAGGCCGACTGCCAGTCGGCCTGCAGGCTGCCAGCCTGCCCCACAAGGTAGAGACTAGTCATTGGAGTCAGTGGGGTAGAGGCCGTGCTGCCTGTTGACGTGCTGCAGGGCGTCGGCAACGCACTTCAGGGTCAGCCCGAGGTTGAAGCGTACTTCGCCACCGCAATCGATTTCGGCAAGATGCCGGAACTCGAAGACGATGGTCTGGCACATTTTTTCGAGCGCGGACACCCGATCGGGGATGGTTGGTTCGGGCTTCTCCTTGGGAGGCTGGTTGCGGCAGATTTCGTCCACGGCACCAGCGATCTTTTCGGCGTTTTGGGGATCGAGCTCGATGGCTTCGTCGTTGAAGTGGAGGGCGTTTTCCTTGATGAAGGGCTCGACGGCTTGAAAATCCTGGGGCGAGATGCGGATGAGTTGACGCAGCTCGAAGATGGCGGGGCCGTGGAGCTGCCAGAGGCGAATGATGCGATCGGCCTGAGAGGAGCTGATGTGCAGGTACGCGGGGCAAAACTCCTTCCAGGAGGATGCACAGCGCAGGTACAGGCGGCTCTCGCGGATGCGCAGAAGGGCCTCGGCCTGGGCCGCTGAACAGCGGCCGGCCACGATGGCGAAGGACTGGTTCTGTCCTACGATTATTCCTAATTGGAGCGCCTCGGCCAGTTCGGCCGGCAGATCGGGAATCGGCGGATGCATAGAGAACTCCATGAGGCGACGCATGATGCGTCGCCTAAGACTATCGATTTACTGAAAAGAAGGGACTTAGTTTAGGTCAGGCGACGCATCATGCGTCGCCACCCCCAAAAGGGGGTACCAAATGAAAACAGCTCCCCGGCCGGCGGGGAGCTGTTGGGGGAAGCGCTAAATCTCTTCCTAATTTAAGGATACCAAATAGGCATGGCGGAAACCGGTAAAAAGGGGGGACTGGGCGGCGCTGGATGGCTGGTAAGTGGTTTGGAATCAGTGGGCCGATGCATTTGAAAATATTTCCTCAAAATCGGTGACCGTCCAAATGGCTTGGTTACGGATGGGGGGATTTCCAGAGGGCGGCCGGGCTTGGAAGCTCTTGAAACTATGGTGGATCGGGGCGCTTTCTGCGGAGATTGAGATGAGCTTGAGGCCGGGGCATCCGGCAGGCGGTCTGGTGCGTTATGGAGAGTGAGATAATGTTCTCTGATTCTTCCGGAGGGGAGTCATGGGTCCAAGGATCGCAGGCTCTCGGAACTGGGCGGCGGTCAGGTCTGCCTGGATCGCGTTGCTGCTTGGCGCACCGGCGATCCTGACGGCACAATCGGTCAGGATTACAGAATACCAACCAACGGATGCCGCAGGCATCGTGACGGGGCCGGATGGGGCGCTGTGGTTTACCGAGTACGCCAACATCGGGCGGATTACTACGAGCGGGACGATCATGCGATACCCGATCCCAGCCGGCGGCGGCGCCGATCAGATCGCGGTGGGATCGGATAACGCCCTGTGGTTTACCGAGTTCGGGAGCAACAGAATCGGACGGATCACGACAAGCGGGATGTTGCACGAGTATCCCATCCCCACATCGAGCATCTTTGGCACCAGCGGGCCTTCAGGCATCACGGTAGGGCCAGACGGCGCGATGTGGTTTAGCGAATACTACGGCCATAACATCGGGCGGATCACCACCGCAGGAGTGCTCACCGAGTTTCCAATTCAGTACGGGTACCCTGCCGGCATCGTGGTTGGGCCGGATGGCGCGCTGTGGTTTACCGAGTTTAACTTCAGCGAGATTGGGCGGATTACCACATCCGGTGTAGTCACTCATTACCCGGTCCCGAGCCCGGTCAGCAACGGCATCGCAACAGGTCCGGATGGGGCGCTGTGGTTTACCGAGAACAACCCGGAAGGCACGGTCAACAATATCGGGCGGCTCACCACGTCCGGGGCGGTGACCGAGTACCCCCTGCCGGGCGGAAGCGACTATATCGCAGCAGGGCCGGATGGGGCGCTCTGGTTCACCGATAACGGCGGCAACCGGATCGGACGGATCAGCACCTCCGGAACGATTACCGAATACCTGGTTCCCACGTCCAACAGCGGACCCTCGGCCATCACGACCGGTCCAGACGGGGCGCTGTGGTTTGTAGAAGGAGCCGGAAGGATCGGGCAAGCGGTGGTGGTTCCGCCGGTGACCGGGAATGTGACCGTGACTGCTTCCCCCGCCGGGCTGACGGTGACGGTGGACGGCGCCAGCTACACCGGCTCGGTGTCGTTCAACTGGGCCGCCGGTCAGAGCCATTCGATCGGGGTTGCCACTGCCGTCCAAGGCGGAGGCGCCGGAACACGCTACGCGTTTACCGGTTGGAGCGACGGCGGCGGGCAAACCCATAACGTTACGGTTCCATCCTCGGCAATTACCTATACTGCCGCATTTACGCCGCAGTATCAGCTAAGCACGTCGGTCGCGCCGCCCGGCGGCGGTAGCATCTCGGTCAGCCCAACATCACCGGATGGTTTCTATAACAGCGGGAGCCAGGTGCAGTTTACGGCGACCGCGAACCCGGGCTTCGGGTTCTCCAACTGGAGCAGCGACCTTTCCGGAAGCGCCAATCCGCAGTCATTGACCATGAGCGCACCGCGCACCGTCCAGGCCAATTTCACAGGGCTAACGCAGACATTCAGTTTCAGCGAGTACCCCACTCCGACATCTGCCAGCGGTCCCTATAGCATCATGGCGGGGCCGGATGGGGCGCTCTGGTTTACGGAGCCTGGCGTGAACAAGATTGGGCGGATCACCACGGCTGGGGTGATTACCGAATATGCGACCGGCAGCACTCCGCAAAGAATCGCCACGGGGCCGGATGGCGCGTTGTGGTTCACGGAATCCTTAGCCAACAAGATCGGCCGGATCACCACATCCGGGGCGATCACGGAATATCCCGTCCCCACGTTGGGCACCGCCCCTAACAGCATCACGACGGGGCCGGATGGGGCGCTCTGGTTTACGGAGAGTGCGAAGATTGGGCGGATCGACGCGGCGGGAATGGTCAAGGAATACCCCATCCCATCGGGCGTTCAGCCTTCGGGTATCGCGACGGGACCCGATGGGGCACTGTGGTTTACCGAAACGTTCGACAACCGGATCGGGCGGATCACGACGTCCGGGGCGGTCACTGAGTATTCGATTCCTACCTCGGGGAGTGGAACTTATGAAATCGCCGCAGGGCCGGATGGGGCGCTGTGGTTTGCTGAAAACTTCACGAGCAAGATTGGCCGGATCACTACATCCGGCACGATCACGGAATATCCGGTCGCAGCGGGCACGCTGATCCCGGCGGGCATCGTTGCCGGACCGGATGGTGCGTTATGGTTCGTGGAGGAAGGCACCAACAACAGTATTGGAAGGATCACCACGGCTGGGGTGGCGACGGCGTATGCAATCCCCGGCAATCCCATGCACCCCGAGCTCATCGCGGCGGGACCGGATGGAGCATTGTGGTTTACCGCGGATGACAACGAGATCTGGCGACTGGTACCGCCGGGCGTTACTTGCACTTACTCGGTGCCACCGGGCGGTCAAGTGTTTCCGGCTGGCGGGGGCGGCGGCACGGCGGTGGTGCGCGCGCCGGCGGGGGGACAAGGAGGCTGCCCCTGGACGGCCAGCAGCGGCGTTCCGTGGGTGACGATCACGAGCGGCAGCAGCGGGAAGGGGAACGGGACGGTGGGCTTCACGGTGGTGGCGAATCCATTCGGCGCGGCGCGTTCGGGGACTCTGACAATCGCCAACCAGACGTACACCGTGACCCAGGCGGAAAGCGCTGCGGCCTTGAGTTGCGCCGGGAACGTTCCGTCAGTGCCGCAGGCGGCGATCGAAGGGCGAACGGAGTTATTGGGAGATTACGTGCTGAGTTGCAGCGGGCTGAGCGGGGCGTTGGCGGCCGACATCACGTTGACGCTGAATACGAACGTGACGAACAAGCTGGGCGGCAGCACGACGGACGCTGTATTGACGGTCAACGGGTCCGGTGCGGGGAACGGAGTGGTGGCAGGTTTCAACTCTCTACGCTGGCCCGGAGTTTCACTCGTGCCGGCGGGGAATAGCACGGCGAGTCTGCGGATCTCAGGAGTGCGGGCGGATGCGAGTCCGCTGCTGACCGAGAGAATTACGGCAAACCCGGGGACTCCGCAGCCGACGGCGATCACGGGCCAAGTGAGCGTGAGCGGTGTGCCGGTGAGCAACGCGGTCGAGGTAATGGCGAACGCGGTTCAGGCCATGGTTTTCACGGAGCAGGCGGCGAATCCGGCAATGGGCGGGCCGCAAACCCTGATTCCGATGGTATTTCAGGAAGCGCAGGCGAGCTCGTTTTCGGCCGCGGTGACGCGGCTGTACCTGTCGCTGAGCAATGTGCCGGCGACGGTGCAGGTGTATGCGCCGGTGTTTCCGAACGAGGGGGCGAGGGCGCAGTTGTACTCGGCGGACGTCAATGGATTTGGCGGGTCGCCGGTGGCGGGGAGTCCGTTTGCGGGCGGGGTGTATCAACCGTTGATCGCCAGCGGAGGGACGGTGACAGCGACCTGGGTGGTGCTGGCGGCCGATCCAGCGACGATCGAGACGTTTACCTTTCCGCTGGTGGTGGTGAATGCGGGGAGCGGCGATTTGAGCCAGATGCAAGTGGCGGCCAGCCTGGCTCCGTGGAGCGATCTGGGCATTCCGAGCGCTACGGCGCCCGTGCCGCGTTATCGGAACTTTTCGGTGCAGCCGAGGCTGGCGAATTTGCGGGTCGGCACGTCGGTGGCGGTCGCGGGGACGGCGGGGACGGTGAAGGGGAATGCAAGAACACAGGCAGGAATGCCTGTGCCACTGGTGGGGTCGAATCTGACTTTCCTTACGCAGGTGGTGAATGATACTTCCGACCCGAACCTCATCGCAACAAACGTCGTGGTGCGGGACAATTTACCCACGGGCCTGAACCTGATCAGTTGCATGACCGCGGCGGGTGTGAATTGCGGCGGAACGGGCGCCAATATCGGGACTTTGACGCCGGGGCAAGGGACGGCGGTGACGGTGGTGGCAGCGGTGGACCCGTCGTACACGGGCGCGACGGTGGAGAACCCGGTGAGCGCGAGCAGCGACGAGGTGAATCTGGATTTGCTGGCGAGCACGTCGAGCAGCGGCTTCCTTCTGGGTGGGGTTCCGGTGACGGTGGCGGCCAATCCCGCGGCGGGGAGCGGCCCTTCGCAGAACTTCACGTTTCAGTTTTCGGATGCGGCAGGGTACCAGATGCTGGGGGTGGTGAATGTGCTGATCAACAGCGTGCTGGATGGGCGGAATGCGTGCTACCTGGCGTACTCGGTGCCGCTGCAGACTCTGTACCTGGTGGACGACTCTGGGGATGCGGGCGGATCGTACTCGGGTTCGCTGGTGCTGGGGAGTTCGAGCACGATCCACAATAGTCAGTGCGCGGTGAGCCTGGTTTCGGTGTTGGGCAGCGAGACGACGCTAACGCTGACGTTGAACATCGCGTTCCAGGCGGGGTTTGGGGGGAACAAAGTGGCCTTTGTGGCGGCACGCGACCAGGGGACGGGGAACACGGACTGGCAGGCGCTGGGAGTGTGGCAGGTGCCGGCGGCGCCGGCAGGGGCGATCGCAGTGACGGGGGTAATGCCAACGCGTGGGGCGGGGCCCTCGGGTACAGGAGGGCAATTCCAGTTTACTTTAACGGATAGCAAGGGGACGGGTGATTTCGGGATCGTGAATGTGCTGGTCAATAAGTTCATCGATGGGCGTCAGGCTTGTTACCTGGCGTTTGTGGCTTCGAATGAGACGCTGGTGCTGGTGGACGACTCAGGAGATGCGGGCGGGCCGTGGGCGGGGTCGATGGTGCTGAACGGAGGGTCGGGGGCGATTAGTAATAGTCAGTGCTCGGTGAGTGGGACGGGGTCGGCGGTGGCGTACTCGCCGGGGACGATGACACTGACTCTGAATATCACGTTCCAGGGGGGCTTCGGCGGGAATCGGGTATTTTATGTGGCGGGGCGGGATCAGGCGGGCGGGAATAATACGGGTTGGCAGGCGGTGGGGACTTGGACGGTGCAGTGAAAAGCGGGGTTGGGGGTAGGGGTCAGGGGTTGGGGGGAGGTGGGGCCGGCACGC
>Ga0116221_1000839_pt1 | contig 20893 bp, 7 predicted proteins | sample Sb_taG_5_FD_88965 | JGI IMG/M metagenome (GOLD analysis project Ga0116221, IMG submission 88965) | Peat soil microbial communities from Weissenstadt, Germany - Sb_50d_8_FC metaG | ecosystem: Environmental > Terrestrial > Soil > Wetlands > Peat | place: Germany: Weissenstadt | collected 2010-09-21 | reverse complement strand
GCGGCCCAGCAGGAAGGGAACAAGACCGACTCAGCCCACGGGATCATGGCCGAGAGCACCGAAATGACCGAATTCCTGCTGGCCCAGATGGAGGGCGCCAAGACCTACCGCCGGGTCTATCCCGGCGTGGCGGGAGACTCGGTGGTACTCCGTTACATCAACGGTTACCTGCGGGCACCGGACATCACCGACCGTGAACTAGACCTGTTCCACAACAAACTGCGCGCGAGTCGGCCGAACGCCTTCCCGGGCCTCCCGGCCAAGCCCGCGGTGCTGCTCTACCCCGAAAAGGGCGGAAAGGCGCGGCTCGGCATTGCCACCGCCGCCTACCACAGCGCACCAGAATTTGACCTCGCCCTAGAGCAGCTTCCGCTGAATATCCTGAAACCCCCGCCGCTCGCCCGGCCGCACATCTACCTCACCGGGCCGTTCGCACACCACCCGCCCGCATCCGATGAGCAGCGCGCAGACCATGTCCTGGACCTGGTCCACAACCGCTACCCCGAAGCCATCCTGACCTTCGAAGGCCAGCAGTACCTCATCCACGGGACCCCTGCGGCTGCGCCCGCGGCGCACCATGCGGCCACCGCCCACCACCCGGCGACGCACCCGTCACATCATCCGCCACCATCAGGCGGCCACGGATCGACGGGCTCCCACGCCCAGCACGCCAGCCACGACGGCACGCACCCCGCATCCGCCCATGCAGCCGCGGCGCGCAGCCACCGCAGCCAGGCCGCCCGCGCGACCTCGATCTCCCACGTCGCCCAGGCTCACGCGCACTTCGCCAGCCGGCGGCTGGTACGGCTTTCCACCTCCAACGCCGATGACCTCGGCGAGGCCCTGCTGCAGCACGGCCTGGACGAGCTGTTGGCGCTGGATACCCAGCGGCGGCGGGAAAAGCCGGTCGGGTTCAAAATCCTCAGCCCGGCTGAGCTGCAGTACCCGGACGACGACCCGCACCACCTCAACTTCCGCGGCGCTATGGGCGACTACTACCGCGAGCTCTACCTGCACATCCCCTGGCTGATTGCCCGCGCGCTGCGCGCCGACGGAAAATACGAGGACGCGCTGTGGTGGTACCGGAAGATCTTCGACCCCACCGCCGAGGCCGACCCCCACCAGGACGCGAAGCCGACCGACCGTAACTGGCGCTACATCGAGTTCCGCGACCTCACCCTGCCCAGGCTGCAGGCCATGCTCACCGACCGGCCAGCCATCGACGCGTACGAGGCCGACCCGTTCAACCCGCATGCCATCGCCCGGCTGCGGCCCAGCGCCTACCAGCGGGCCATCGTCATGGACACCATCGGCACCCTGCGAGACATGGGTGACGCCCTGTTCACCCAGGACACGATGGAATCGGTCACCGAAGCCGGGATGATCTACAACCTGGCTGCGCAGATGCTGGGCCCGCGCCCGGCCCGGCTCGGCAGGTGCCGCACCGTCCCCGACGCCGCGCTGACCTACGCCGAGCTCGGACCCGTGGTCGCGAAACCCTCCGAGCTGCTGCTGATGCTGGAGAACTGGGCCTACGCCAACCACGCCGCAGGCACCGGCCTGACGCTCCGCCCCTATCACGCCGTCGCCGAGGGACGCCGCCAGGCAGCCGCCCTCGAGACCGCCGTCAAGCATGGCGCCGTGCCCGTGCCCGCTCGGCACGCCCCGGCCACCCATACCGTCCTGCCCAGCACCCTTGCCTTCTGCATACCCCCCAACGACGTGCTCCTCGACCTGTACAACCAAGTCGAGGACCGCCTGTTCAAGATCCGCAACTGCATGAACATCAGCGGCGTCCATCGCGAGCTCGCGCTGTTCGCGCCCCCGGTCGATGTGATGGCCTTGGTCCGGGCCCGGGCCGCCGGGCTCAGCCTGGACGAGGCGATGGCCGCCCTGGAGGCGCCCGTCCCGCCGTACCGGTTCACCCACCTGATCGACAAGGCTCGCCAGGCCGCGCAGACCGTGCAGTCCTTCGGCGGCGCGCTGCTGTCCGCGCTGGAGAAGAAAGACACTGAGGAACTTACCCTGCTCCGGTCGCTGCACGAGCGGGATGTGCTGCGCATGACCAAGAAAGTCAAGACCGACCAGGTAACCGAGGCCCAGCACCAGCTGCAGGCACTCGCCGAGACCAAGACCAACGTCCAGAACCGCATCGACTACTACAGCGGGCTCATCGACGCCGGTCACAGCACTTGGGAAATCACGGAGCAGCTCAGCCGCGTTACCGCCACGGTATCAAGGGGTTTCGAGACCTACTTTCACTTGGGAGCTGCCATAGCACATCTGGTTCCAGATGTTGGTAGCCCTTTCGCAATGAAATACGGCGGCACGCAACTAGGTGACGCACAATCGGCACTTGGTGCTTTCACTGCATCATTGGCTGGCGTACTCGACGGAGTCGCGGCATCCGCCGGTCTCCAGGCCACCTTCGAGCGGCGCGAGCAGGAATGGCACCAGCAGCTTCTCGTGGCCCAGCAGGAGTACAAACAAGTCGAGCAGCAGCGCCTCGCCGCCGAGATCCGGGCCGCTATCGCCGAGAAAGAGCTCGACATTCACCAGACCACGATGGACCAGGCCGACGAGCTCGACCATTTCTACAAGAACAAGTTCACCAGCCTCGGCCTCTACAACTACCTCGCCACGACCCTCACCCGGCTGCATCGCGACGCCTACAACACCGCCGAAGGCCTGGCCCGCATGGCCCAGCGCGCCTACGCCTTCGAACGCGGCGACGACACGACCTTTATCGCCCCGGGCAACTGGCAGTCCGATAAGAACGGCCTGCTCGCCGGCGAGAAACTCACCCTGCAGCTCGAGCAGCTGGAAACCGCCTACCTGCGCGCCAACACCCGCCAGCTCGAGGTGTCACAGTCCTTCTCCCTAGCCCTGCTCGACCCCGGAGCGCTTCTTACCTTCCGCGAAACCGGCAGCTGCGAGTTCACCCTCCCCGAGATCGTCTTCGACCTCGCCTACCCCGGCCAGTACAAGCGCATCATCAAGTCCGCGCGCATCAGCATCCCGTGCGTCGTCGGGCCCTACACGACGGTCAGCGCCAAGCTGACCCTCACCGACAGCAAGGTCCGCAAGCAGGCCACCACCAACCCTGACGACCTCATCGGCCTGCCAGCGCCGCCCACGCCCAGCATCGCCACCAGCACCGCCGTCAACGACGCCGGCGTGTTCGAGCTGACCTTCCGCGATGAGCGCTACCTGCCCTTCGAGGGCGCCGGCGCGATCAGCAGCTGGCGCCTCGAGCTTCCCAACCAGCTGCGCATGTTCGACTACGCCACCATTCCGGACATCGTCCTGCACATCAGCTACACCGCCCGCGACGATGACGCCTTCCGCGCCACCGTGGAGACGGCGATCACCGACAGCCTGACCGCCTACGCCTCCACGGCCGGGATGCACCGGCTGTTCAGCCTGCGCCACGACTTCCCTGACGCCTTCTACCAGCTCGAGCACCCAGCCGGCACCGCCCAGGAGACCCGCGTCAAACTCGGCCGGGAGCACTTCCCCTACTTCCTGTCCACCCGGACCCTGACCATCACCGGGGCCACACTCTTCCTCCAGCCCCAAGGGGCAGATCCCGCCGACACCACGGGCCTGACCATCTCGCTCAACGGCAACCCGGCCGCCACCTGGACCACACCGCCCAAGACCAACCTGCGCTCCGCCGACATTGCCGCCAGCGGACCAGCCCTCACCGACTGGGCCGTCAAGGTCACCGCCGGCCACCTCGACCCCGCTGCCGTCAACGACGTGCTGCTGCTCTTCAAATACGGCATCTCATGACCGGCGACCGTGACAATCGCCCGGCGGCGGGGGGACCGGCGGCGCAGGGTGAGAGCAACGGCGGTTCGTCGCAGGGTCGGCCGACCGGTTCTTCGTCACCGCTTGGCCAGGTGACCGGGGCGCCGGCGCCCGACCCACTGGCGCTGCCGTCGATCACCCTGCCGAAAGGCGGAGGGGCGATCCGCGGGATCGACGAGAAACTCTCGATCGGGCTGGCGACGGGGGCCGCGAACCTCACTGTGCCGGTCTTCACCAGCCCGGGACGCCAGGGCTTCGGGCCCGCTCTGTCCGTCAGCTACGATTCCGGCGCTGGCAACGGGCCGTTCGGAGTCGGCTGGCGGCTGTCCGTACCCTCGGTGAGCCGCAAGACCAGCAAGGGGCTGCCCAGGTACGAAGACGCCGCCGACAGCGACGCCTTCGTGCTGTCCGAGGCAGAGGACCTGGTCCCGCTGCTTCTGAATCAGGCCGGCGCGTGGGCCGAAGACACCTTCGCTGATCCGACCCAGACTTTCCAGGTGCGCCGCTACCGGCCCCGGGTGGAAGGCGGCTTCGCCCGGATCGAACGCTGGACCCACCTGGCTTCCGGCGACGTGCACTGGCGCACCACGTCCCGGGACAACGTCACGAGCCTGTACGGCCGCAGCCCGAACAGCCGGATCAGCGACCCGGCCGACCCGTCGCACGTATTCAGCTGGCTCCTTGACGCGACCGTCGATGACCGGGGCAACGCCGTCGTGTACGGCTACAAGGCCGAGGACGACGCTAATGTCCCGGCCAGCGCGCACGAGGCTGGCAGGCAGGTGACTGCCAACAGGTACCTCAAGCGCATCCGGTACGGCAACAACGTCCCGGTCAGCTGGCCAGCCGACCTGCGGGGGCTCGACGCGGCGGCGGCAAACCCGGCCGCCTGGCACTTCGAGGTCGTCTTCGACTACGGCGAGCACGACCCGGCCGCGCCCACGCCGGAGGAAAGCCTGACCTGGCCCTGCCGCATCGACCCGTTCTCCGCCTACCGGGCCGGATTCGAGGTACGGACCTACCGGACGTGCCGCCGCGTGCTGATGTTCCACCGCTTCACCGAGCACCTCGGTCCCGAGCCGGTGCTCGTCCGCTCGACCGACTTCACCTACACCACCGACGCGCCGGCCGACCCTTCCATCCCCGCCTACACCCTGTTGACGGCAGCCACCCAGACCGGCTACCGCCGGGCCAGCGCACCGGCCACCGGGTACACGATCAAGCAACTCCCGCCGCTTGAGTTCGCCTACAGCCCGGTCCGCGTCCACGATCGCGTCCGCATCCCCGGTCCCGACACGCTGGCCGACCTCCCCGCGAACCTGTCCGCGCCGCACGCCCGCTGGACTGACCTGGACGGCGAGGGCCTGGCGGGTGTTCTGGTCGACGACGACACCGCCTGGTACTACGCACGTAACATCAGTGCCCTCGGAGCGGGTGATCCGATGGCCACGGCCCGCTTCGAACCGCCACAGCTGGTCGCCGCTAAGCCCGCAGGTCCGCAGGCTGGCCCGGGCGTCCAGCTAGTCGACCTGCACGGCGACGGCCACCTGTGCGCTGTGGACTTCGCCCCACCCCACGCCGGCTACTACTCCCGCACCGGCGACGGCGGCTGGGAACCTTTCCGCCCCCTTCCGTCGACGGCGAACGTCGACTGGAGCAGCCCCAACCTGCGCAGCGTCGACCTGAACGGTGACGGCCTGGCCGACCTGCTGCTCACCGGCGATGACGGCTTTATCTGGTACCCGTGGCTAGCCGGGGACGGCTACGGCCCCGGCCAGCGGGTAGCGCCAGCCCTGGACGAGGACACCGGTCCCGCGCTGGTCTTCGCGAACGGGGGCGGCTCGGTGTACCTGGCCGACATGAGCGGCGACGGCCTGTCCGACCTGGTGCGGGTCCGCAACGGCGAGGTGGACTACTGGCCCAACCTCGGCTACGGCCGGTTCGGGCCGAAGATCACCATGGACCGGGCGCCCTGGTTCGACGCCCCGGATCTGTTCGCCCAGAACCGCCTGCGACTGGCCGACCTCGACGGATCCGGCACCACGGACCTGATCTACCTCGGCGGTGACGGCACAGTCCGGCTCTGGTTCAACCTCAGCGGCAACAGCTGGACCGCCCCGACGGTCCTCGCCTGCTATCCGCCATCGCACGACGTCGCCTCGGTCACCGTCATGGACCTGCTGGGCGCCGGGACGTCATGCCTCGTCTGGTCCTCGCCTCTGCCCGGTGACACCGGGACACGGCTGCGGTACGTCGACCTGATGGGCGGCATCAAGCCGCACTTGCTCACCCGCGTGGCGAACAACCTCGGTGCCGAGACGACGCTCACATGGGCGCCGTCCACGCGCTTCTACCTCGAAGACCGGAACGCCGGTAGGCCATGGGCGACGCGTCTCCCGTTCCCGGTCCAGGTCGTCACCCACCGGGAGGTATTGGACCGGATCAGCCGGACCCGGCTGGCGTCCACCTACCGTTACCATCACGGGTACTTCGACGGCGTCGAACGGGAATTCCGCGGATTCGGCATGGTCGAGCAGATCGACACCGACGCGCTGCCCGCCGCGTCCGGCACGGGCACGTTCACTAAGACCCCGGACGCCAGCGGCGGCGAGTTTACCCTGGCGCCCGTGCGTACCCGCACCTGGCTGCACACCGGCGCGTACGTCGGCAGCGAGGACATCGCCGCGGTCCTAGCCCGCGAGTACTACGCCGGCGACCCCAGAGCCGTGCACCTGGGCGGCACCGCCTTCCGTGGCCTCACTACATCGGAGGAGCTGCGGGAGGCCTGCCGCGCGCTGCGCGGCCGGGTGCTGCGCACCGAGGTCTATGCCGACGACGGCACACCGGCCTCTCCGCACCCTTACGTGGTCACCGAGCACCGCTACCAGGTTAGGCTCGTCCAGCCGCCGTCCGGCGCCGCGTACGGTAGCGTCTTCGCCGCCGACCTAGAAACCCTGGCCTACCACTACGAACGCAATCCCGCCGATCCGCGCATCAGCCACGACCTCACGCTCCAAGTCGACGATCTCGGGACGATCACCAAGGCGGCGGCCGTCGGCTACCCGCGTCGTGTGCCGACGTACCCCGAGCAGTCCGCGACCTTGCTCACCTACACCGAACACGATGTCACCCACGTCACCAACCAAGCCGACTGGTACCGCCTAGCCGCGCCCATCGAGACTAGGACATACGAACTCACCGGTGTCTCCCCTCCGCCACCGGCGATCCTATTCGGCCCCGACGCTTTGCTCGCCGCGGCCCGCAGTGCCGCCGCAATCCCCTATGAGACGACGCCCAGCGGGACTGGCCCGCAGCGGCGCCTGATCAAGCGGGCCCGCACCGTCTACCGCAAGGACGACCTGTCCGGCCCGCTCCCGGTCGGCCAGGTAGATCCGCTCGCGCTCGTGTATGCCACCTACCGTCTCGTATACACCCCCGGGCTGCTGGCCGCCTTCTACGGCACCAAGATCAGCCTCGCGGACCTCACTACCCTTCTCGCCACCCAAGGGGCCTACGCCGACCTTGACGGTGACGGATGCCAGTGGTCCCCGTCGCCGCGCCTGTTCTACTCCCCGGACCCCGCCGTCCCCGATCCCATGTTCGCTCGGCAGCACTTCTATCTCCCTCAGGGGGCGGCCGATCCGTGGGGCAACGCCGCGCGGGTCGGTTACGACGACAACAACCTCCTCGTCGCCAGGACCACTGACGCGGCCGGCAACACCACCCTGGCTTCTAGCAACTACCGGGTCCTGGGGCCGTGGCTGGTCACCGACGCCAACTCCAACCGCAGCGGCGTCCGCTATGACGCCCTGGGCATGGTGGTGGCGACCGCCCTGATGGGCAAACTCCAGCCGGACGGCACCGACGAAGGCGACCACCTCGACACCAGCACTGACGAGCCCTCCGCCGGCGACGACCCCACTACCCGCCTCGACTATGACCTGTCGGCCTACCAGACCTGGGCCGCCGACCCCGCCCGCGACGCTGGCCATCCGAGCCCGGTATGGGTCCGTACCCGGGCCCGGGTGCGGCACAAGGACCCGGCGACCCCCTGGCTGGAGACCTACACCTACAGCGACGGCCTCGGGCGGGTCGCCCTGTCCAAGGCCCAAGCGGAAGCAGGTCCCGCCCCCCAGCGTGACAGCGGCGGCCGCCTCGTCCGTGACCCGCACGAAGGCCTGGTCTTCCAGCCGGCCTCTACCCGCTGGGTGGGCAGCGGGCGGGTCGTCTACGACAACAAAGCCAACCCAGTCAAGGCCTACGAGCCGTTCTTCGACTCAAGCCCCGTGTACGACGACGAGACCGACCTCGTCAACTGGGGAGTCACCGCTATTACCCGCTACGACCCGCTCAGCCGGGCCATCCGGGTCGAGAACCCCAACGGCACCTTCCGCACCGTCGAGTTCGATCCGTGGCGCCAGGTCAACTTCGACGAGAACGACACGGTGCTGGCCAGCGGCTGGTACCAGGCCCGCCAGGCGGGGCAGCTCGGCCCCGCCGAGGCCGATGCGGCAGCTAAGGCGGCCGCCCACACGGCCACGCCGTCGGTGTCCGACCTGGATACCCTCGGCCGGGTCTTCCGCACCGTTGTCGACAACGGGCCGGGCGGCCAGTACCCAACGCTCCTCGGCCTCGACATCGAAGGCAACGTCCGTACCACCAGCGACGCTCTCGGCCGGAAGATCCTAACCCAGGACTATAATCTGGTCGGCGCCGAGATTCACTACCTCAACGTCGACGCGGGCGAGCGCTGGCTCGCCACCGACGTCGTCGGCCAGGCCCTAGCAGCGTGGGACAGCCGCGCTACCCATGTCCGGCACGGCTACGACGCGCTGCGCCGACCTGCCACCCTCCTCGTCACGCAGGGCAGCAAACCCGAACGCCTCGCGGAGCAGATTACCTACGGCGAAGGACTGGCCGACGCCCAGGCCCGCAACCTGCGCGGCGCCGCCTACCAGCAGCGAGACGAGGCCGGAGTTGCCACGACAGTCCATCGGGATTTCAAAGGCAACGTCCTTTCCGCCAGCCGCCAGCTACTCCAGGACTACTCCGGCAACGTCGACTGGACTCAGAACCCAGGTCTGGACGCGGAAACCTTCACGACGACGACCACCTATGACGCTCTGAACCGGGTCGTCACGGTCACCACTCCCGATGCCAGCGTGACTAGCCGCGGTTACAACGAACGAAGCCTGCTCGCCCAGACGACCGTCAGGCTCGCCGACACCGCCACCGCTACGAGTTTTGTCACAAGCGTCACCTACGATCCCAAGGGCCAACGGCAGGTGATCACATACGGCAATGGCGCAATCACCAACCACACTTACGATCCCGACACTTTCCGGCTCATCCGAATTCAGACATCCCGGCCCTTGGCGGGCAACCCCCTGCAGGATCTCACCTACAGTTACGACCCGATCGGCAACATCACCCGCATCACCGACGCAGGTCAGCAGACCATCTTCTTCGCCAACCAGATCGTCACCGCCAGCGCTGATTACACCTACGACGCCATCTACCGTCTCACAAGGGCCACCGGGCGAGAACACATCGGCCAAGTCGGCCAGCCGCAAACCAACTGGGACGACTTGGCAACGGTCCAAGTGCCGCTCCCCACTGACGGTCAAGCGATGCGTAACTACACCGAGACCTACACCTACGATCAGGTCGGTAATATCACCGGTGTCGTCCACTCCGCCGCCAACGGGAACTGGACCAGCGCTTACGCCTATGATCAGGCCGCCAGCCCACCGGTCAGCAACCGTCTCACTTCGACGACCGTCGGCTCGACGGTCAGCAGCTACACGTACGATCCCAACGGCAACATCACCAGCATGGCCCACCTCCCGGTCATGACCTGGGACTGGAAAAACCAGCTCAATGCCACAGCCCGCCAAGTGCTTGCCAATGGTCCCCCCCAGACGACCTACTACCAGTACAACTCCGCGGGCGAACGAATCCGCAAGGTCACCGCCAGTCAGACAGGCACCTCGGTGAGCCAGCACAGCTACGTTGGCAGCTACGAGGTCTACCGCGAATACTCGCCAAGCGGGGCAATCAACCTGGAACGCCAGAGCCTGCATGTCTCGGGCGGCACCAACCTTGTCTGCCTCGTCGAGACGACCACAATTGACAGCACCGCAGCGCCCGGCGCCACGCCCTCAAGCCTCAGCCGCTATCAGTTCGGCAACCATCTTGGCTCTGCCGTGCTCGAACTCGATCCGGCAGCCGCGGTCATCTCCTACGAGGAGTACTACCCCTACGGCAGCACCTCCTTCCAGGCCGGGCGCTCAGCCGCGGAGGTGAGCCTCAAGCGTTACCGCTACACAGGCAAAGAACGCGATGCCGAGAACGGCTTCTACTACCATGGCGCGCGGTATTACGCACCGTGGCTCGGTCGCTGGACTAGCTGTGATCCCAAGGGCCTTGCCGACGGCGTTAACCCGTTCTCCTACTGCAGGAACAGTCCCACGAATCTTGTCGACCGGAGCGGGCGCGATTCAGCGAAACCCGACGAATTTGGACCGTACGGGCTGACCGCCGAGGAAGTCCGAGACTACGTCAGCATGACGCGCGGCAGCATGACGCGCGGCGACTTTATGAACAAACATGGTCCCTTCCGGTTCTTCAGCGTACGCTCCGCGGTGCGTAAAGTGCCGACCGAAGTCCTGTCGCACGTGTTGCCGAAGGAGGATCAGACCGTATACATGTGGCCCAGCGGCCGACAAGGCACGGAGTCTGACGAGCGGGCTGCAGTGGTAGCCGATAAGGTCCAGAACTTCGACCCTGGTACGCCGATCGGAAAGGGTGCGGAGGGGGTGGCGCTTCTCGCAGGCGCATCCCCAGAGACAGCCGCGAACATCGGCAAAACGGTTACCCTCGTGGAGACCCTAGCGCCGGCTGTCGTAGCCGGCGCCGCATACTTGCAGAAAAAAGCAGCAACGCCATTGCCGGTGCCTACCGGGGGAACGCCGCCGAGCCCGTCGAGCGACACCGCCGAAACTGATACCGCCCCTCTTGCCAAAGAAGCCGAAGTGCAAACGTCAGCCACACTAGGGAGAGGTGTATGGGATAAGGGATTGCAAAAAAGAGGCCTCGATATCGAGGAGCGTCTCGGCGGCAATCTCCCTCCAGGCTTCCCGACTATTGACCGAGTGGATCGGGACACGGAAGGAGCAGTAACAGAGATCGCTAGCATTAAAAGCATGGATCTCACCCAACCACGTTATGCCAGCTCCGGAAGAATTTACGATACGCTCTGGGGATATGCCGAAAAGCTTTGGCAATTCGAGAGCGCATCCAAAGCAGGGGTACCAGTCGAAGCTAGCACTACAACGCAGCGAGTCCTCGAGCTTGCTATTCCCCCGAACGCCGCCACTCCTGAACAACTCGCAGAGATTTCGCAAGCCGCACATGACATTGCAACCCTCGGCATTAAGCTAAACGTAACGATTATGCAATGATGTCACATAACCTCGCAATCTATCAACGCGAGACGAATGCCTGGCGAAGGTGCCAGGTGAGGTAAGCCGCCAGCTTACACCGGCGTCGGCGAGTTTGATGTTGTGTCTAGCGATCCTTGGTTGCTAGGTGATGCTGTCAGGCTCTCTATAAGCCGATACGTTCTGTCCGGTCTTAAGTTTCTGGTTTGACAGACGGGTACAGTCTTCCACGATCGAATTGGAAAAATCTCCCTCGATGAACCAGGTCGTCCCGGTCCAAGTTTTTCCACCTCCAGCAGCGCGGTGTGGCAAGGGCCAGAGCGAAAGCCATCAAGGGCCAGCGAGGGTGCCAGCCCGGGCGCGATCACGGTACCGCCGCTGGGCATCACGGCGAGGCTGCCTAGGATGTAGGGCACGACTCGGGAGGAGCTTCAACATGCCGGGAACCGAACGCGTGGAGATCACCGGTCCCTACGGTGATCGCTACGACGAGATCCTTACGCCCCAGGCCATCGACCTCATCGCCGCCCTCCACGCCGAACTCGGCCCGCGCCGGTCCGAGCTGCTGGCCGCGCGCCGCCGCCGCCAGGCCGCGCTCTCCGGCGGAGCGATGCTCGACTTCCTGCCCGAGACGGCCGATATCCGCGAGGACCCAGGCTGGCGGGTCGCGCCGCCCGCGGCCGGGCTGGTCGACCGCCGGGTGGAGATCACCGGCCCGACCGATAAGAAGATGACGATCAACGCGCTCAACTCCGGCGCCAACGTGTGGCTGGCCGACTTCGAGGACGCCAATACCCCGCTGTGGGACAACATGATCACCGGCCAGCTCAACCTCAAGGACGCCCTGGACCGGACGATCGACTTCACCAGCGCCGAGGGAAAGGACTACGCGCTGCGGCCCGATGACGAGCTGGCCACGATCGTGGTCCGCCCGCGCGGCTGGCACCTGGACGAAAAGCACATCCTCATCGACGGTGTGCGGGCCTCGGGCAGCCTGGTCGACTTCGGGCTCTACATGGCCACCAGCGCGCAGGCCCAGCTGGATAAGGGCAAGGGCCCCTATTTCTACCTGGCCAAGAACGAGAGCCACCTCGAGGCGCGGCTGTGGAACGACGCGTTCAACCTGGCCCAGGACGCCCTCGGCATCCCGCGCGGCACGATCCGGGCCACGGTGCTGATCGAGACGATCCCGGCCGCGTTCGAGATGGAGGAGATCCTCTACGAGCTGCGGGAGCACTCGGCCGGGCTGAACGCGGGCCGCTGGGACTACCTGTTCAGCGTGATCAAGAAGTTCCGGACCCGGGGCCGCGAGTTCGTGCTGCCCGAGCGGAACTCGGTCACGATGACCGCCCCGTTCATGCGCGCGTACACCGAACTGCTGGTCAAGACCTGCCACCGGCGCGGGGCGCACGCGATCGGCGGCATGGCCGCGTTCATCCCGAGCCGGCGCGACCCCGAGGTCAACTCCAAGGCCATGGCCAAGGTGCGGGAAGACAAGACGCGCGAGTCGCAGGACGGCTTCGACGGCTCCTGGGTCGCCCATCCGGACCTGGTTCCGTTGTGCAAGGAGGTCTTCGACGGCGTCCTCGGCGAGAACCCGAACCAGATCGGCAAGACCCGCGAGGAGGTCAGCGTCACCGCTGAGGACCTGCTCGCGGTGAGCAAGACACCCGGCGTGATCACCGAGGCGGGGCTGCGCAACAACATAAGCGTGGCGCTGCAGTACCTGGCCAACTGGCTGGGCGGCAACGGCGCGGTGGGCATCTTCAACCTGATGGAGGACGCGGCCACCGCGGAGATCTCCCGCTCCCAGACCTGGCAGTGGATCCACAACGAGGTCACCCTGGACGACGGCACCCTGGTGACCAGGGACCTGGTCGAGCGGCTGATCGACGAGGAGCTGACCAAGATCCGCGCGCTGGCCGGAGAGGACTTCGACGCGGAACGGTACGGCCAGGCAACCGCGCTGTTCACCGAGGTCGCCCTGGCCGACACCTTCGCCGAGTTCCTCACGATCCCGGCCTACGAGCGGATGCCGTAGCTGGGTTTCTGTTCACCGGCACGGGAAAGGGGGACAATCACCTCAGGTTTCCCGGCAGGCGACGAGGTGGTGCGGGCATGACGGCGACCATCGGAGCCCTGGTGCCGCGGATGCGGGACATCTGCGGCGCGGGCAATGTCATCACGGATCCGCTCGATCTGCGCACCTACGAGTGCGACGGGCTCACCGCGCACCGCTGCGTGCCCGCGCTGGTGGTGCTGCCCGCCTCGGCCGGGGAAACGGCCGCCGTCGTGGCCGCGTGCGCCCAGGCCGGGGTGCCGTTCGTGGCCCGCGGCAGCGGTACCGGGCTGTCCGGCGGGGCCCTGCCGCATCAGGACGGCGTCCTGGTTGTGATGTCCCGGATGCGGCAGATCCTCGAGATCGACCCGGTGAGCAGGCGGGCCGTGGTCGAGCCGGGGGTGACCAACCTGTCGGTGAGCAAGGCCGCGGCGCCGTTCGGGCTGTTCTACGCGCCGGACCCGTCGAGCCAGGTGGTCTGTTCGGTCGGTGGCAACGTGGCCGAGAACTCCGGCGGGGCGCACTGCCTCAAGCACGGTTTCACCGTGCACCACGTGCTGGGCCTAGAGATCGTCACGCCGAGCGGGGAACTGACCTGGCTGGGCGACGGCACCGGCGTGACCGCCGGCTACGACCTGCTGGGCGCGTTCACCGGCTCGGAGGGCACGCTCGGCATCGTGACCAAGATCGTGGTCAAGCTGATGCCGCTGCCCGAGGTGGTGCACACGCTGCTGGCCGCGTACGCCACCACCAGCGAGGGCGGCCGCGCGGTGTCCGACATCATCGCGGCCGGCATCGTGCCCGCCGCGATCGAGATGATGGACGCGCTGTCCATCGAGGCGGCCGAGGCGGCGGTGCGCTGCAACTACCCGGCCGGGGCGGGCGCCGTGCTGATCGTCGAACTGGACGGCCCAGCCGCGGAGGTCGAGGCCGAACTGGCCACGGTCCGCGCCCTGTGCGAGGCGGCCGGGGCGACCGAGATCCGGGCGGCCGACGACCCGGCCGAGCGCGCGGTCATCTGGGCCGGCCGCAAGTCCGCGTTCGCCGCGGTGGGCCGGATCAGCCCGGCGTTCATCGTCCAGGACGGGGTGGTGCCGCGGACGTCGCTGGGCGCGGTCCTGGCCAAGATCGCCTCGCTGTCCGAAGAGGCGGGCGTCCGGGTGGCCAACGTGTTCCACGCCGGCGACGGGAACCTGCACCCGCTGGTGCTCTACGACGACGCCTCGCCCGCCGAGACGATCGCGGCCGAGGAACTGTCCGGTGCGATCCTGGATGCCTGCCTGGAGCACGGCGGCTCGATCACCGGCGAGCACGGCGTCGGCGTCGACAAGTCCCGGTACATGCCCAAGATGTTCGACGCCGACGACCTGGACACCATGCAGCTGGTCCGGTGCGCGTTCGACCCGGCCAGCCTGTGCAACCCGGGCAAGATCTTCCCCACGCCCCGGCTCTGCGGGGAGGTTCCCGGCCACCGGCGGGCTCCGCATCCCGCCGTAGCGGCAGGCCAGGCGGAGATCTTCTTAGATGGATACCGAACGATCTGAGGTTTCCGCCGTCCGTTCCGCTCTTGCCGCCGCCTGCCCGTTGCTGTGGGATGGGTCTGCTTCCAAAGCAGTGGCCGACGTGGTGCCGTCGTTCGTCGCCTCGCCTGCGAGCACCGAGGAGGCTTCGGCGCTGATGCGGGCCGCGGCCTCGGCCGGGCTCGCGGTGGTGCCGCGCGGCGCCGGGACCGGGCTGGGATGGGGAGCGCCGCCTTCCGCCTGCGACCTCGTCGTGGATCTGCGCTTGATGGACCAGGTCATCGAGCACGCGGCCGGGGACCTGGTGGCGCGGGTGCAGGCCGGCGTGACGATCGGGCAGCTGGCCACGGTGCTCGCCTCGGCCGGCCAGCAGCTGGCGCTCGACGCACCCGAAGACGCGACCGTGGGCGGGGTGGTCGCCACCGGCACCGCCGGGCCGCGGCGGTTCCGCTACGGCGCCCCGCGCGACCTGCTGATCGGCCTGACCGTGGTGCGCGCCGACGGGGTGATCGCGCACTCTGGCGGCAAGGTGGTCAAGAACGTGGCCGGCTACGACCTCGGCAAGCTCTTCTCCGGCTCGCAGGGCACGCTGGGGCTGATCACCGAGGTCACCTTCCGGCTGCATCCACGGCCGGCCGCGGTGGCGTGGGTAACCGGGGAGTTCGGGCCTTCGGACCGGGCTGGCGCGGTCGCGGCGGTGGCGTCGGCGGCGGGCTCGGCGCTGGTGCCCTCGGCGGTGGAGCTGGACTGGCCGGGTGGCTCGCAGCGGGCGCTGCGGGTCGGGGTGCTGATCGAGGGCACGTCCTCCGGAGTTGCCGAACGGGCCAAGCAGCTGTCCGAGCTGGTGGCGGCCGCGGGCGGAGCGGCCGCGGTGGCGGACGCGCCGCCGGCCCGGTGGGGGCAGCTGCCGTCGCCTAGCACGGTGATCCGGGTCTCGTTCTGGGTCAGCTCGCTGGGTGCCGTGCTCGAGGCGCTCACGGCGGCGGGCGACGAGGCCGCGGTGCGGCCGGCGGTGAGCGGGCCGGCCGGGGCGGGCGCGCTGTACGCCTGCCTTGAACCTGAGGCCTCGCACGATGCCGCCGCCCGGTTCGTGACGGTGCTGCGCGAGCGGATCGGGAGTGCCCTGGGTGCCCGGGGCAGCGTGGTCGTGCTGGCCGCGCCGGCGCCGGTGCTCCAGGCGGTCTCCGCGTCCGGGGCGATCCCGGGCGCGGCCTTGATGCGGGCGGTCAAGGACCAGTTCGATCCCGGTCACCGGATGTTCCCCGGCCGTTTCGTGTTCACGGGAGGCAGCTGATGCAGGACGAGAACACGCTGCGCGAGGTGGCGAAGGACTGCGTGCACTGCGGGTTCTGCCTGCCGGCCTGCCCGACCTACCAGCTGTGGGCCGAGGAGATGGACTCGCCGCGGGGCCGGATCTACCTGGTGAACCAGATCCTCGACGGAGCTCCGATGTCCGCCTCGGCCGCGGAGCACTTCGACCGCTGCCTGGGCTGCATGGCCTGCATGACGGCCTGTCCCTCGGGCGTGCAGTACGACCAGCTCATCGAGGCGGCCCGGGTGTGGACCGAGGAGGCGCGATCCTCGGCGCCCGCCGTGGAGGCGGCTGCGCCGGGGCGGACGGTGCGGGAGCGGGTGGCGCGGGCGGCCATCTTCTCGGTGTTCCCGTACCCCAGGCGGCTGCGGGCGCTGACCGCGCCGCTGCGCGCGGTGCAGCGCACCGGGCTTGACCGCCGGCTGGCCCGGTCCAGCCTGCCGGAGCGGGTCTCCCCCGTGCTCGGGGCGGCGCTGCGGCTGGCCCCCAGGGCCGGCGCGCCGGCTCTTGGGACCCGGCCGCTGCCCGAGCGCGTGCCCGCGCTCGGCACCCGCCGGGCCGTGGTCGGCATGCTCACCGGATGCGTGCAGTCGGTGTTCTTCCCGCAGGTGAACGCCGCGACCGCCCGGGTGCTCGCGGCCGAGGGCTGCGACGTGATCATCCCGCGCGGGCAGGGCTGCTGCGGCGCGCTGTCGCTGCACTCCGGCCGGGAGGCCGAGGCGGCCGCCTTCGCCCGGCGCACGATCGCCCTGTTCGAGCAGGCCGGCGTGGACGCGGTGGTGGTCAACTCGGCCGGATGCGGTTCGGCCATGAAGGAGTACGAGCGGCTGCTGGGCCAGGCCGGCCCCGGATGGACCGATCGCGCCGCCGAAATGAGCGGCAAAGTCCGCGACCTGGCCGAGTTCCTCGCCGAGATCGGGCCGGTGGCGCGGCGGCATCCGCTGCCGGTCACCGCCGCCTACCACGACGCCTGCCACCTGGCGCACGCGCAGCGGATCACCAGACAGCCGCGCGAGCTGCTGCGCGCGATCCCCGGGCTGAACCTGGTCGAGGTGCCCGACGCGGGCACCTGCTGCGGTTCGGCGGGGGTATACAACTTGCTGCAGCCCGAGGCGGCCAGCGAGCTCGGCGACCGCAAGGCCGAATCGGTACTGGCCACGGGCGCGCCGCTGCTCATCTCGGCCAATCCCGGCTGCTCGCTGCAGATCGCGTCCGCCCTGGCCAGACGCGGCCAGGACATTGCGGTCGCGCACACCGCCGAGGTGCTGGACGCCTCGATCCGCGGCCGCCCGCTTTAGGCGTTTTTGGGGTTTCCGGGATTTTCGGGGTTTTGGGGCCGGCCCCTCCCGGACCGTGGGAAAGAGGGGCCGGCTGGTGTTGGGCTAGCTGCCGGTACTCGCGCTCCCTGGAGCGCCCTGCATGTTGCCGCGCGTGCCGCCCATGTTCTGGCACTTATGCGTGGCGTTATGCGTCGCGGACGGCGAGGGAGACGGAGTGGCTGCGCTGCTCGGTGACCCGGCGTTGACCGCCGTGGTGCTCGCTCCCGACGACGACGATGTCGCCGAGGACGTGTGCGTGGTCGCGGCGCTGGCGACAGCCATGCTGGCGCCGAACCCCACGCCCAGCGCGCCTGCTCCGATTGCGGTGCCGATCATGATCTTGCCCAGTCTGGTTTTCAACGTGTCCGCCTCCTCGCGGTCGGGTGATGGTCCTGTGCTCAGGACACCCGCGCAGACTGCGGACTTTCTGCAGCGACGCTCTCCCAACCGTATGAAACCCTCTGATTACCGTATGAAATGACTCCAGAGTCTAGACGCGTCGTGGTAGTGCTCAGAAGCGCAGCACGGTGCTGGCGGTGCCGAGTTCCAGGCCCGGCTAATCGACGCGTTCCCCGGCGGGACCTGCGGCCCGCACCGGCAGTGCCGCGGGCCGGACCGCCGGGGACCAATGGCCCTGCCGACGCGGTCGATTCGGTCTTAGTGTCGGCAAGATGAGGACGACCGGCATCGCGTACATGCGGCCGAGCGACGCGTTCACCTGGTACATGGAACGCGACCCCGCGCTCCGCTCGACGGTCGTCGTTATCGACTGGCTTGACCGCGCACCCGACTGGGACGTGCTGGTCGGGCGCGTCGACCGGATCTCCCGGGTGATGCCCTCGCTCCGCCAGCGCGTCGTCGAGTCTCCGCTCCGCCTCACCGTCCCCCGGTGGAGCTACGATCCGCATTTCGACCTGAACTTCCACCTGAGCCGGGTCGCCGCTCCCCCGCCGGGCACGCGGGACGCGGTACTGGAGCTTGCGCGCCGGTCGGCGATGGCCGCCTTCGACCGGGCCCGCCCGCTGTGGGAGGTCACCCTGGTCGAAGGCATCGAGGGCGGCGAGGCGGCGCTCATCATCAAGCTCCACCATTCGCTGTCCGACGGCGTCGGGGCGATGCGCATGCTGGCGATCGTGGCCGATGCGCAGCGCGAACCCGCGGACCTGGGAGCGATGCCGCCCGTGCCGCCGGGCGAGACGCCGGACCTGCCCGGCCTGGTCGCCGGCACCGTCGGCTCGATGGCCGGGCGCGCCGCGAGCCTGGCCTGGCTCGGGACCGGAGCGGCGATCCCGGCCCTGATCCGCTACGCACGCGACCCCATCGGCGAGATCCGCGGCGCCGTGGAGATGGCCCGTTCGGTCTACCGGACGGCGGCGCCGAATTCCACCGCCCTGTCACCCCTCATGCGCGACCGGGCGATGACCCGTCAGCTCGCCATGATCGAGGTCTCCCTGGACGCGCTGAAGAAGGCGGCCAAGACCGTGGACGGGACCGTCAACGACGCCTACCTGGCGGCCATCGCCGGGGGGCTGCGCCGGTACCACGAGCGCCATGACACGCCCGTCGGCTCCCTGCGGGCCATGATGCCCATCAACCTGCGGGCCGGGCGAGACACCGACTGGGGCAACCGGATCACCCTGCAACGGCTGACCGTGCCCGTCGGGGAACCGGACCCGGCCGTCCGGATGCGCGCGCTGCACCGCGTCGCCCGGGCGGCCCGCGAGGAACCGTCGCTTTCGGTCACCGGAGCGATCGCGGGGGCGCTCAACATGCTGCCCGTCGCCTACGTGGCCGGGATCCTCAAGCACGTGGACTTCCTGGCGAGCAACGTACCGGGCGCTCCCGTGCCGGTCTACCTGGCCGGCAGCGAGGTCACCGGCATGTTCGCGTTCGGGCCGACCATCGGTGCCTCCGTCAACACCACCTTGATGTCTTACAACGGCCGCTGCGATATCGGCATCAACATCGACACCGCGGCGGTGCCGGACCCCGAGGTCCTGCTGGCCTGCCTCCGCGAGAGCTTCGCCGAGATCACGGCCCTCGGCGACGGCGACCCGGTTCCCGGCGGGTGATGGTTAGTCCTCACCGGCCGTCTGGCGTTACAGGTCCGGGTGGCTCGGGGGCACGTTCAGGGCGGGGTTGCGGTCGAAGAAGCCGAACGGCTTGAGCCAGAACGAGACGATGTCGCTCGGCATCACCGGCCAGTCCTCCGGCCGGGTGATGTGGTGGATGCCGAACACGTACCAGAGCACGACGTCGGTGTTCTCGATGGGCCGGTTCGCCGCGGTCCAGACGGCCAGGCCCGCGTCGTGCTCGCTCAGGTTCGGGAAGTCGCCGCAGGGCCAGCGCTCGTCCTCGCGGTAGGGCGTGACCCAGAGCGTGTGGCCGATCACCTCGGCGCGTTTGAAGGCCGGCGAGGCGGGGTCGAGCAGGGGCGGGAACGCGGCCGAGGGCACGAGCTTGTAGCCGACGGGGGTACCAAGACCGTTCGGTACATGGTCGTTCACCACCTTCCAGCCGCGCTGCGTGGCCCAGTCGTAGTCCTGCTTCCCCTCCGCCTCGGTGCGCAGCGGGGTGCTCCTGACCACCAGCCCCAGCCCGTACGGGTCGTCGGGATCGCCCGCCGCGGCCGGCTGGGACTCGAAGGCGTAGACCGTGTTGTCGGGCCCGTCCACGTCGAGGTCGAGCCGGGCGACGATGAAGTGCTGGTGGAACGGCGCGTAGGTGCGCAGGTCGACCAGCGTCCCGTTGGCTGGCCGGCTGCCCGGCGCGTCGGTGTGCGAGGTGACCAGGATCCCGGTCGCGCGGACCTCGCACTCGATGTTCCCGTCCTGGTAGAACCGCCAGTACACCAGGTACTCGTAGTTGGCCACGGTGACGTGGAAGGAGATCACCAGCCGCCGGGCCCGCCTGACCTCGACGCCGGCCCGCTCGTCGACGTGCTTCCACAGGACCCCGCTGTCCTCCTCGTGGACGCAGATCGCGTTTGGTATGGTCCGGGGCTCACCGCGGGAGTCGTGCACCACCGCGTCCAGGTAGGTGATCTCCCCCAGGCAGTCGCAGCCCAGGGCCAGCGAGGTGGTCATGAAGCCCAGGCCCCACTCGCCGATGTCGAACGCGGTCCGCCGGTAGTGGTCCGGGCTGGCGTCCCGGTAGGGGACGACCATCTCGGCGAACGACAGCCGGTGCGCCACCGGGCGCCATCTTTCCCCGTCGCGGACGGCAACCTGATGCAGCACCAGGCCCTCGCGGTGGTTGAACCCCAGCCGGAGCTGCCAGTTCTGCCAGGACAGCAGGTAGCCGTCGAGGGTGAAGCCGACCCCGTCCGGCTGGCTGATCTGCAGCGGCGTCACCTCGCGCAGCGGCGTGGGGATCAGCCTCGGCAGGTACTCGCCCATCACGTTCGGGGGGTCGCCGCCTTGGTAGCT
>Ga0116221_1000830_pt1 | contig 21042 bp, 10 predicted proteins | sample Sb_taG_5_FD_88965 | JGI IMG/M metagenome (GOLD analysis project Ga0116221, IMG submission 88965) | Peat soil microbial communities from Weissenstadt, Germany - Sb_50d_8_FC metaG | ecosystem: Environmental > Terrestrial > Soil > Wetlands > Peat | place: Germany: Weissenstadt | collected 2010-09-21 | reverse complement strand
GCTGATCCCGCTCATCGCCGTGCCCGTGGCCGTCATCGGCACGTTCGCCGTGATGGCGGCCATGGGCTTCAGTCTCAACAACCTGACGCTGTTCGGACTGGTGTTGGCCATCGGCATCGTCGTGGACGACGCCATCGTCGTCGTGGAGGCGGTGGAGCACCACATCGAGCATGGCATGGACCCCCGCGAGGCGACGCTGCGCGCCATGGAACAGGTGTCGGGCCCAGTGCTGGCGATCGGCCTGGTGCTGGCCGCCGTGTTCGTGCCCTGTGCATTCATCAGCGGCATCACCGGCCAGTTTTTCCGCCAGTTTGCACTGACGATTGCCGTTTCAACCCTGATCTCGGCGTTCAATTCGTTGACGCTCAGCCCAGCACTGTCGGCACTGCTGCTGCGCCGGCGCATCAAAGGGCACTTCGAGGCACTGCCGTGGTTCGCCTATCCACCCATGGGAGCATGGCTGGGCCACAAGCTTGGTTTGCATTGGGCGGCACCCGGACTGGCTCAGATGAACTTGGACCTGTCGCCCGAGATGATGAACGCCCTGCGTTTGTGGGGGCCCATTGTGGGCGGCGCACTCATCGCGACCTGTGTGGGTCTGATTTTCGGAAAGCTGCTCAACTTCTTGCTTGGCTGGGCGTTTCGCCTCTTTAACCAGGGCTTCGACCTGTCGATCAACGCCCACACGCGGGCCGTTTCAGGACTGCTGCGGGTCAGCCTTGTGGTAGTCGCGATCTACGGCGGCCTGTTGGTCATGACCTGGTGGGGCTTCACGCACACGCCAACCGGCTTCATTCCGCAGCAGGACAAGGGCTATCTGCTCGTCAACATCCAGTTGCCGGATGCTGCCTCGGTGGCACGCACGAAGGACGTCGTCGAGCGCATCGAGGGCATCGCCCGGGACACCCCCGGCGTCAGGCACACGGTCGCCATCTCCGGCCAGTCGATCTTGCTCAATGCCAACGCCTCCAACTTTGGCGCTCTCTATCTGATGCTCGACGAGTTCGACCAGCGCAGCGGACGCGAGCTTTCCGGCGACGCCATTGCCGCCAAGTTGCAAGAACGATTCCAGAAGGAGGTACCGGAGGCGATTGTGAATATCTTTGGCGCGGCCCCGGTGGAAGGCCTGGGCACGGCCGGCGGCTTCAAGATTATCGTTCAAGATACGGGGGACACCGGTCTGGCGGCGCTTCAGGAAACCGCCGACAAGATCGTCGTCGCCGGAGAGAAGGACCCGCACCTGGAAGGATTGTTCACCAGCTTCCGGGCAGATACGCCGTGGCTGGAGTTGGTCATCGACCGCGCCCAGGCCAAGGACCGGGGCATCTCGATTGACGACGTGCGCACCACATTAGAGTCCACCCTCGGGCCCTACTACATCAACGACTTCAACCGCTTTGGCCGGACCTGGCAGGTGAACGTGCAGGCGAAGGATATGTTCCGCCAATCGCCGGAAGCCATCAAGCTTCTCGAGGTGCGCAACAACCAGAACATCCCCGTGCCGCTGTCTGCGTTCGCCACGGTGCGTACCGTGAGTGGCCCAGTGCTGGTGATGCGCTACAACATGTACTCGGCCGCAGCCATCCACGCCGATCCCGGCCCGGACACCAGTTCCGGCCAGGCCATCGCCGCGCTGGAAGAGGTAGCTAATGAGGAATTGCCCACAACGATGCGGACTGAATGGACGGAGCTAGCTCTTCTGCAGCTTCAGACCGGGAACACCGCCATGTGGGTCTTCCTGTTGGCTGTCGCTCTGGTCTTCCTGGTGCTCGCGGCGCAGTACGAGAGTTGGGCGCTGCCGTTGGCGGTGATCCTTGTCGTGCCGATGTGTCTACTCTGCTCGATCACAGGAGTGGTGCTGGCAAGAATGGACGTGAACATCTTCACCCAGATCGGCTTCCTCGTGCTTGTCGGCCTTGCGTGCAAGAACGCTATCCTCATTGTGGAATTTGCCAAGGCCCAGCGCGAATCGGGAATGCCTCGTTACGAGTCGACGCTGGCTGCCTGCCGGTTGCGTTTGCGGCCAATCATCATGACCTCGTTTGCCTTCATCCTCGGCGTCGTGCCGTTGATGCTCTCGGAAGGCGCCGGCGCGGAAATGCGGCACACGCTGGGCACGGCCGTCTTCAGCGGCATGCTCGGTGTAACGCTCTTTGGTATCTTCCTGACTCCCGTGTTCTATTATGTCATCCAGTGGTTCGCTGACCGACGGGCGTTGGCCATGGCCAGCCCGGAGGACGGCACCTTGCCGGCGAGCGAGGTTTTCCTGACACACGTTGCCGTGGACGATGGCCACGGCGGCCACGATGGTGCGTTGCTGAAGCACGGCGTCGGTCATGCGGACGCCCCCCAGCCCGGCCCTGACTCCATGGAGGAGGTCGAAGCCGCACTGAAAGCTTTGCGAAGTGCCCGCGATCCGGCGGAGCGGCGCAAAGCCATGGAGACGTTGGACCGCGCCACAATGAAGCTCAGAGATCAGTTCCCTTGAGTCGGCAAGCTGAGGAGCAGGGTCCTTCTCGCGACATCGCTCATGGTTTCCCCACCTCCAAGCGGGGTGGAGAGGCGCCGTGGCACCGGTTATGAGCGCCTCTCCACCCCTTCATCTCCAGGCACTAGTTCACCACGCAGGGCGTCACTTAGCACCTTACCCACTTGGGCGCGCTCTGCCGATATTGCATCCGGGCACCCGGCAGGCTGTCCGCAGTCTTGCCGGAAGCGGCATGCGTTCCGCTCCAGCGTGACTAAACATCACGGCATGCCAATCTAGAAGGGGCGGGGTCTGGTTGCGGGCGGATGTCCGTCCGTGCCACGCGGAGCCGCAAACATTCGTTGTCGTTGGAGCAATCGCGTTAATCGGCGTCATTCCCACAATCGATAGCCTTTTTGAAGCTTTCCTGCGTTTTCTTAGCAAGAAATATTCATTTTTCACGACTGCTTGGCCATACTTTTTTTCGTAGCACGCAGGACCATTACAGCTTTCCCGAATTGAAGCTGAAACTTGCTCAATGAAGACGGCCCCGAGTGGGGTCACTACCGAAGGTCCGCGCCGTGTCGCAGTGATTGTTCTTTCTTTGGCGAGGATTCACCTATGTGGCTGATTCGGGTTCGTCGCGCCTGGTTTGGCTCCCGCAAGAGTTTCCCCATCGTCAATCCGTCCCGGCGCGAGGCCAAGGCCGTGCGCCCGTCGCTGGAATTCCTCGAAGATCGCGTCACGCCGTCCATCATCCAGGTCACCACCGTTTCCGATGCCCTCATGCACAGTGGAACGTCTTTGCGCGATGCCATTGCCCAGGCCAATACGGACGCCGGCAACGGTACTTCGGATACGATCGAATTTTCAGGCTTGAACCCAGGTGCCGTTATCACCCTGGCGCAGGGCGCCGTCGAACTGAGTGGTACAGATGGGTCCACCGTCGTCCCCATTGACATTGTGGGCGGCAAGCAGGTAACCGTCAGCGGCAACAATGCTAGCCTCGTCTTCCAGATCGACACGGGGGTTAACGCGCTTCTCAGCGGACTCACGATCACGGGGGCGTCGGGCACCATAGGCGGTGGCATCGACAACCTGGGCACCTTGACCGTGAGCGGCTCCACCCTGTCTGGAAACACCGCGGCCCTTGGCGGCGGCATCTACAACGACGGCTCCTTGACGGTGAGCAACAGCACGCTCAACGACAACACCGGGACACTTGGCGGCGGCATCTACAACAACGGCCCCTTGACGGTGAGCAACAGCACATTCAGCGGCAACTCCGCGGCCCTTGGCGGCGGCATCTACAACCTTGCAGGCTTGACGGTCAGCGCCTCAACACTCTCCACCAACACCGCGGACGATCTTGGCGGCGCCATTGACAATCAGGGTACGACGACGGTCAGCGATTCCCTCGTTACCGCCAATTCGGCCTTCCAGGGCGGCGGCATCTACAACAAGGGCACCTCCACCGTTGCCGACTCCACCCTGTCGGCCAACTCCGCCAACATGGGCGGAGCTATTTTCAACAAGACAACCCTGGTTTTGAGCGACGATACCGTTACCAGCAACACCGCCGATGCTACCGGCGGCGGTATTTACAGCCTGGACACGCTGACTCTCGAGAGCACGATCGTCGCCGGCAACACCGCGACCGGATCCGACGCTGACGTGTTCAGCACCGTCGCGGGCAGCGACAACCTGGTTGGCAGCAGCGCCGGCCTTTCCGGCATCAGCAACGACAACAACGGCAATATCGTCGGCGTGGAACCCGACCTGACCGCTCTCGGCAACTACGGCGGCCCCACCCAGACCTACGCCCTTCAGTCCGGCAGCCCCGCTCTCAACGCCGGCGGCTCCATCACGACCCTGACCAGCGCCATCAGCTCTTCCGATACGACCTTGTCGGTCGCCGACGCCGGCGCCATTGCCAGCACGCCCGGCTCCTATGTCATCATGATCGGCAGCGAGCAGATGCTCGTCACCGCTGTCGACCTGACAAACAACACCGTCACCGTGGAACGCGGCTACAACAATACCAGTGCCGGCGCCGACAGCGCGGGCGCCGCCGTTTTCTTCGCCAAAGACCAGCGCGGCCTGGCGCGGGTTGTCGATGGGGCCGCCGATATTGGCGCCTTCCAGACCCAGTCTGCCTTGACCGTCACTACCAACGCCGATCCAGGCGGCATTTTTGGCGACCTGTCCCTGCGCGAAGCGATCAACCTGGCCAACAATCTCACGGGCGGCGCCTCCATCATTTTTGCTTCGAGCCTTGAAGGCGCCACCGTCACACTGACCCAGGGGAAACTCGAGCTGACGAACACCAGCGGCGCGGTGAGCATTTCGGGCTACGGCTATAATTATCTCAATGCCAACAACGCAAGCTCGGTCTTTCAGATCGATAGCGGCGTGCAAGCCTCCCTGTCTGCGTTCGAAATCGAAAACGGTTCCGCCACCATGGGAGGCGGCATCCTCAACAGCGGCACCCTGACTCTGGAAGACGTCGAGCTCATCGACAACTCCGCAACTAACGGCGGCGGCATCGCCAACACCGGCACCCTGACCGTCAACTACAGCTTTTTCAGCAGCAACACCGCGAACTCCGACGGCGGTGCGATATACAACAACGGGGGCACGCTGACTCTGTCGAATACGACCCTCGGCGACAACTCCGCCGCGGACGGGGCCGCCCTCAGCAACAGCGGCACGGCGACTATCGCCACGGCAAACGTTACGAACAACACGGCAACGACGGTCAACGGCGGCGCTGTGGATAATAGTGGCGCCTTGACCGTGGATGAATCAACTCTGAGCGGCAATTCAGCCAACTCCCTTGGCGGCGCACTCTACAACAGCGGCACCACCACCCTCATCGACAGCACGCTCAGCGACAACAATGCCGAGCAGGGCGGCGGCGTCTACAACGTCGGCATTCTGTATGTGACCAGTTCGACCATCAGCGGAAATACGGCGGATTCGAGCGGCGGGGGCATCCGCACCATCGGCGGCCACACCGTTACTCTCCAGAGCACCATCGTAAGCGACAACACGGCGTCTGTCTTCGGCCCAGATTTCTACGGCCAGGCGAGCGGCAGCAATAACTTGATCGGCACCACCGATGCCAGCTTCTCCGGGCTCAGCAACGGCGAAAACGGCAATATCATCGGCACGGATCCTGAGCTCACGCCGCTGAACAACTATGGAGGGCCCACCCAGACGTTCGCTCTCTTGCCAACCAGTTCCGCCGTGGCCGCCGGCGGCCCAGCCACCACGCTCACGGACGCAATTGGCACGACGGACACTGTGCTCCAAGTGGGTAACGTGCTGACCCTGACCAGCACCGATAGCCAGTTCGAGATTCAGATCGACGGCGAGATAATGACCGTGACCGCCGTTGACTTCGCCGACAATACCCTCACAGTGGACCGAGGGGACGGGGACAGCACCCCGGCCGCTCACAGCGCGGGCGCCGGCGTCGGCCTTGTCACCGACCAGCGCGGCCTCGACCGCGTTGTCAACGGCCTCCAGGATATCGGCGCCTTTCAGACACAGACCGATCCGTACCTGGTCACCACACCGGCTGATCCGGGACTCGAATTTGGTTATCTCGCGCTGCGCGAGGCGATCAACCTGGCCAACGCAGAGCCCGGCAGCCATGCCATCACTTTCGACCTCGGGAACTACTACTACAACAACTCCTATCCTACTATCTACCTGGGCCAGGTCCTGGAACTGACCAATACCACCGGCACACAGAGCATCGACGGCGGCAGCCAGGTTGTGATCAGTGGCTACTACGGCGACACGCAAGTATTTGAAATCGACGCTGGCGTGGAGGCGGTGATTACCAACCTGTCCATCGAGAACGGATCTGGTGGGAGTGGCGGCGGCGTCGTCAACGATGGCACGCTAACCCTGAGTAACGTCTCGCTCTCCGGCAACCATGCCAGCAGCAGCAACGGCGGCGCCCTCCAGAATAATGGCACGCTGACCGCTTACAATGTCACCTTTGCGGACAATTCAGCCTCGGGTAGCACGAGTAAGGGGGGCGCCATTAACAACAATGGCACCATGACTCTCGGCAATGTCACCCTTTCCGGCAACAGCGCTTATGACGGCGGTGCCATCAGCAACTTCGGCGTCCTGACGATCAGCGACGCCACCATCGCCAATAACTCCGCGGCGGTATCCGGCGGCGGCATCTACGCTCCCAGCTCGGCGACCCTGCTTAACTCGATCATTGCCGGCAACTCCGCGAGCTCCAGCACGGATATCTACGGCTCCGTCAGCGGCAGCTACAACCTCGTGGGCTCCGGCGGCGTGTCCGGCATCACCAATGGAATCAACAACAACATCGTCGGTCAGCCCGCTCAGCTAACCTCCTTGGGAAACTACGGCGGCTACAACCAGACGCTCGCCTTGCTGCCCACCAGTCCGGGCCTGGGCGTCGGCGGAGCGCTCACCGAGCTCAGCGACGGCATCGGCCTCAGCGACACCACCATCTCCGTCGCCAACGCCAGCGCCATTGCCAGCACTTCCGGCGCCTACGTGATTCAAATTGGCAGCGAAGAAATGCTCGTTACCTCCGTCAATCTCGTAGAAAACACGCTTAACGTCGTGCGCGGCTACAACGACACCACGCCGGCCATCCACGCTATCGACTCTCCGGTGAGCTATGCCACCGATGAACGCGGCCTCCCCCGCATTGTCAATGGCCTTGAGGACATCGGCCCGTTCCAAACCCAGGCCTATCCGCTCCTGGTCACCACCACCGCCGATCCGGGGCAATTCGGCCAAATGTCGCTGCGAGACGCGGTCAACCTGGCCAACGTCCTGCCCGGCGATGAGACCATCGACTTTGCTGCGAGCCTGGACGGCGCCACCATCTCCTTGGTAAGGGGTTCGCTCGAACTGAACAGCCAAAACGGCATCAAAGCCATCGACGGCAACGGCCAGATCACGATTGGCGACAACACCTACAATCAACAGATTTTCGTGATTGATAGCGGCGCGCAAGCGGTCCTAGCCGGGCTTGTCCTGGAAGACGCCGATGTGAACGGCACCAACGGAGGCGCCGTCGCCAATAATGGCACGCTGACCTTGCTGAACGATGTCCTCAAAGATAATAGCACCAATCAAGATGGAGGTGCTCTTTACAATGCGGGAGTCGCGACGATTGAAAACACGACTCTCGAAAGCAACTCGGCCACCGGCACCGGCGGCGCCATCTTTAATACCGGCGCCATGACGGTGAGTGATTCCACCGTGAGCGACAACACTGCCAGCAGCGGTGGCGCCCTGGAGAACTCCGACGGACATGTCACGGCGCGCAACTCGAGCTTCTTTAACAACGAGGCTGAGCAGAATGGTGGAGCGATCGACAATGACGGCTCGACGACGCTGAGCAACGTGACCATCTCCGGCAACGAAGCCAACGCGGGCAACGGGATTTACAATAGCGGCACGTTGACGTTACAGTGCTCGCTCCTGGCCGACAACGGGCCGGCCGTCGCCGGCTCCGCCGTTAATTCCGCCAGTGCTCACAACTTGATTGACAACGGCACCGGACTGTCCGGTATCAGTAACGACGACGCCAACGGCAACATTGTCGGCGTCGACAATGTCCTGTTGACAGAGCCTGGCAACTATGGCGGGCCGACGCAAACCGCAGCCCTGCTGCCCGGCAGTCCCGCGCTCGCTGCCGGTGGCGCCCTGACCACGCTCACGGCGCCGGTAACGATCCTCGATACGGTCCTGCACGTCGCCGATGCCAGCACCATCGCCAGCACCCCGGGCAATTACGACATCGAGATCGGCGGCGAGGTCATGGTTGTCACGAGCGTTAACCTGGTAAACAATACGCTGACAGTGACTCGTCTCGATCCCGTTAGCCACGCCTCCGGGATAGGGGTCTACTACGCCACCGACCAGCGCGGCGCCGACCGGCCCCTCGGCGGAGCACCGGACATCGGCGCGTTTCAGTCCCAGGGCTTCACGCTCACAGTAGACAGTGGCAGCTCTCCACAGTCGACACGACTGAACAGCTCCTTCGCCGATCCGCTGGGCGTAACCGTTACCGCCAACAATCCGCTCGAGCCGGTTGACGGCGGCGTGATCACCTTCGCCGTGCAAACGGGCCTGGACAGCCAGGCTGCCAATCTGAGTGGCAGCACAGCCACGATCACAGACGGTCAGGCCAGTGTGACCGCCATCGCGAACGATTTCGCGGGCAGCTACACGGTTACCGCCTCTGCAGCCGGCCAAAACCAGACCGCCACCTTCGACCTGACCAACTACTCGGACTCTCTTGCTGTCACGCAGGTGCCAACCAGTGTCGTCTCCGGCAATGTCTTTACGCTGGTAATCACCGCGCAGAACATCGACAGCGAAACCGACACCTCCTTTAACGGCACGGTGACGGTGAGCTTGGCCAGTGGGCCGGGCACACTTGGCGGCACTCTGAGCGTTGCCGCGGTCGATGGAGTCGCGACCTTCGGCAACCTGACGCTGGACCACTTCGGCACTTACACAATCCACGCCAGTGCAGACGGTTTGACCGGAGTCACAACCGATAATATCCAGGTTACAACCAACCACCTGGTCGTGACGACGGCCCCTGCCAGTGTCACCGTCAACCACACCTTCACGGTGGAGGTTAGCGCCGAAGATATCCTGGACAACGTGGACACAACCTATGGCGGCACGGTGAGCGTGGCGCTGGCCGGTGGTCCCGGCAACCTGGGCGGTACGCTGAGCCAGGCCGCGTCTGACGGTGTGGCCGCCTTTGCCAATCTGACCCTGGACGCCGCCGGGACCTATACCATCCGGGCCAGTGCCAGCAGCCTGACGTCGGGAACGTCGGCCGGGATTTTGGCCAATACGCCTCATCCTCCGCCGACCGTCAGCATCAGCGGGACCGTTTTTACCGATTTCAACAACAATGGAACCCTCGACCCCGGCGAACCCGGTCTCGGTGGCATTGTCGTGTTTCTCGACTTGCACAATTCCGGGCACCTCGACCCTGGCGATCCGTCCATCACTACCGCTCCTAACGACCCGTACCTGTTCACGGGCTTGACCCCCGGCAGCTACACCGTGCGGGAAGTCACACAGTACCCCAACGTGGTCGTCACCGGTGCCGGGAGCAGCCGAGTGGTTGATGCTTCCAGCAACGTGACGGGCATTAATTTTGGCAATGTTGTGTACAGTGTGGCCTACCCGGTTTACCCGCAGGCGGACCTGTTCGTCCCCCATCCCAACGCGGACGCCAACACCGCGTACGTGCGCGGCTTGTACCAAACCATTCTCGATCGTCCGGCGGAGCCGGGTGGCCTGGCGAATTGGGTACTGGACCTGCGTAGCGGCCAAATGACACCAGCGCAGGTCGCTACAGCCATCTTCAATTCCCAGGAGCATCGCCAGGACGAGGTGGACTCCTACTACGAGCAATTCTTGGGTCGCGCCGCGGATCCCGGCAGCGCGCACTGGGTGGACATGCTTGAGAATGGCGGCACGGAACAACAGGTAATCGAGGGCATCATGACGTCGCCGGAGTACACGGCGGCGCACGCGAGCAATGCGACCTTTGTTAACAGCTTGTATTTCACCTTGTTGGGGCGACAGGCCGATAGCGGCGGCGTTGCCTTTTGGCTACAACAGCTGGACAATGGCAAATCCCGTGCGGCCGTGATCGATGGATTCCTCTTCTCGTCGGAATCCGCGACCCTGGCCGTCAACAGCTTCTACAGTGCGTTCCTGCACCGTGCCGGGGATTCCGCGAGTGTCGCCTCCTGGGTGAGCTCGTTGACGCGCAAATCCTCGACCATCGACCAGGTGGTGATCGAGTTTCTGTCGTCGCCGGAATTCCTGAGCGACGCGGCCCACGGCGTGCCCTAAGACAGCTCCCTCGCTACGCCGGGCAACCAGTCGAACCAGGGGATAGAAGATTGTGACACGGTCCGCGGACCGTGTCACAAGGAGGGAAGAGCCGGGCGCCCCGTGTGGTGCATCGGTCGCGTTGCCCCGGCTTCTCCAGAGTTGACGTGCTTGTATTATTAGGCAAATCGCACGCTTTTCCGGCGGTAGAGCAGGCCTAGCAGACCAGCGCCGCCAAATGCGAAAAGGCCAAGCGTCGCAGGTTCAGGAACGGCTGCTTGCGGCCAGCCAAGCAGCGCACAAGTGCCGCACAAGATCCTTCATGGGGTACTCCTCAACAGGTGCAACGGGAAGGATCACCAGGCCGGCGTCCGCACGGGACTCTCCAGGAAGCCGAAAGCGTCCACAGGTGACGCCGGAACAATACAACTGCTTGAGAAGGAAATCTAATCGCGGACAGTGTGATCATCGTGTAGAGAACGAGAAAGGTCCGGGAAGGCAGTCGAGATGGGTTTAATGATCGGTTGCACACGCAACCGCTGGCACTGGGATGTCAAGGGAGGCACCGACTGGATCCATGCCTCACTTGGAGAATTCTCTCGACTGCGTCGAGTCTGCAGCGACTTCAGCCGTGTAGGCCCATTCTTGCGACACGCGAACGCATCATAAAGATTTGATGAATTTCCTGTCGGCCCACTAGCAGACTCGATGCGCAGGGGTTAAGACCAATGAGTGAAAGCAACCGCCGCCGCCGGATCTGGAGTCGTCATGAAAGGCCCGCGTTCGCTCATTTATTGGGTGGCAGCGGCCTCCTGCTTGATGCTTGCCTCTTGTTCACCCCCGCAAGGCGATATTACCCTGCAAGGATCGGGCGCTACTTTCCCAGCTCCGCTCTACAAACGCTGGTTCCTTGAGTACTACAAACAGCATCCTGAGGTTCGGATTAACTACACACCCGTCGGCAGCGGAGCCGGCATCCGCCAGTTCACGGCAGAGCTGGTCACCTTTGGAGCCAGCGACGCCGGCATGTCAAAATCGGAGATTGGCAAACTTCCGCTAGCGTTCGGCAGCGTCAGTCTGTTGCCGATGACTGCGGGAAGTATCGTTCTCTGCTACAACCTTCCGGAGTTATCCGGCCCGCTCAAGTTGTCGCGAAAAGCCTATCTCGGCATCTTCCTGCGCGAAATTACAGCGTGGGACGACCCGGAGATCACTCGCGAAAATCCAAACCTGCACTTGCCGAGCACCGCGATCACTGTGGTTACACGGGCCGACAGCAGCGGCACCACATTCGCCTTCACCAATCATTTGCATGCGGTCGGCGAGGATGCGCGTGTCGGCATGAAATGGCTTCCGGGCGTCGACAAATCCGTCAGCTGGAAAGAATCGATCGCTGCACAAGGCAACGACGGCGTGGCTGCTCTCATCCAGCTCACGCCAGGGGCGATCGGCTATCTCGAATATGGCTTCGCCGATCTCGCCAAGTTGCCGATGGCCGCTCTCCAGAATCACGCGGGCAAGTTTATTCACCCTGACCTAGAGGACTGCCGGAAAGCGCTCGAAGGCGCTTCAATCCCCGAGGACCTGCAGATTAGAGTCCCTGACCCGGTTAAGAATCCCGACGCCTATCCCATCGTGACCTACACCTGGCTACTCTGCCGCAAGCACTATGCCAACGCCCAGGAGGCGCAGACGCTGAAAGAGGTTCTTTCCTTCTGCCTTGCTGAAGGGCAAGGATTCAGCGCGGACCTTGGCTACATCCCTCTTCCCAAGGACGTCGTCCAAAAGGTCAAGGAAGCGGTCGATCACATGGAAACAGGATCCTTGACGGCAAGCGGCCCGGACGAAATTCCTCGCCAGTTACGTCACGCGCACCTTTTGCCCCGGGAGGCGGCGGGCTCATGACTCAAGAGCAGCCCACAATCTCACGCCCGCCCACTTCCAGCGAGTTGATCCTGGACCGCTCGTTTCGCGCCCTGGCCAGAGGATTGGCTTCGCTCATTGTCGTGGTCATGGTGCTTCTCGTCTGTCTGATTGCGATCCAGGCCAGTCCCGCCATAAGGGGCTACGGATTGTCATTCGTTAGCGGCACGACCTGGAACGCCGGCAAAGAACAGTTCGGAATTCTTCCGGAGATCTGGGGAACACTCTATAGCTCGTTACTGGGTGTGGCGCTCGGCTCGCTCTTCGGTGTCGCAGTCGCCATCTTTCTGACGGAGGACTTCATCCCCCCGTGGCTTCAAGACTTGTTCAAGCACATCGTCAATCTCCTGGCTGCCATCCCCAGTGTCGTCTACGGACTGTGGGGAATCTTCGTGGTCATCCCAACGATTCGTCCGCCATGCAACTGGCTCCATGACCATCTCGGCTGGATCCCGATATTTGGCACGCCTTTGCTCAGCGTCGGCATGCTGCCAGCGGCAGCCGTGCTGGCGATTATGGTTCTGCCAACCGTGAGCGCCATCTCGCGGGACGCGCTCGCCTCGGTCAACCCGAGGTTGCGCGAGGCAGCTTACGGTCTGGGGGCGACGAGATGGGAGGCCATCCGCACGGTCATTGTGCCGACGGCTTCTCGAGGGATTTATGGCTCCATCATCCTCGGCTTCGGCAGGGCCCTGGGTGAGACCATGGCACTGGCGATGTTGGTCGGCAGCACAAGTACCATCAGCTGGTCGTTGTTTTCGCCGGGCAACACGCTGGCGGCACTCCTGGCCAATCGGTTCCCGGAGGCTGCTTCGCCCATGGAACTGGGCGTCTTGATGTACGCAGCGCTCGTGCTCCTGGCCCTCACGTTGATCGTCAATGTCTTGGGTGAATTGATCCTCATGCGCGGTACCGCTGCTGCCGCCCCGGCAAGGTGAAACGATGCGGCCACTGAACAAACCCTATCCCATTCTTGTCGAGGCTCTCTCCGGATCGTGCCGATCGCCGGAGTCGAGGGAGGCGCGCAATGAATGAGAAGAGTGCCCTACCCGCCTCCGAAGCAATTGATCTTCCGAGTCTGGAGAAGACCCTGCGCTCATCGCGGGCCTTGTTCAGCTACTGCATGAGCGTGGTGATCTGCCTGCTGACGGTGCTGGCGATGGTGCCGCTCTTCTCTGTGCTGTTCATGCTCGTCTGGCGCGGAGGGCGTCGTTTGAGCCTGGCGCTCCTGACCGAGCTGCCGCCCGCCGCGGGAATGGCGGGGGGCGGCATCGGCAACGCTCTCCTGGGAACGGTTTTCGTTGTCGCGATTGCCACTTTAATCAGCGTACCCATCGGCGTTCTGGGGGGTGTTTTCCTCGCGGAGATCCGGCCAAGGGGCCGAACGGCCACGGCGGTCCGCTTCTCGGCGAAAGTACTTACGGGATTGCCCTCCATCCTGGCAGGGGTCTTCGCCTTCACGACGGTTGTCTTGCTCACCGGCAAGTTCTCTCCGCTAGCAGGCGGCGTCGCACTGGCCTTGCTCATGCTCCCCACGATCTTGCTGACCTCGGAAGAGGCGCTCCGAATGGTGCCTGCGCGCATGCGGGAAGCGGCCATCGGCATGGGAGCAACCCAGACACAGACAGTCTTGCACATTCTGCTGCCCACTGCTTCGCCGGGAATCCTGACCGGCGTACTTCTCGCCGTCTCACGGGCCGCAGGGGAAACAGCGCCGTTGCTGTTCACGATGACGTTCAGCGATTACTGGATGAGCCGGCAGGTAATGGAACCCACGGCCTCGTTGGCCGTGCTGATCTATAACTTCTCCAAATCGCCTTTCGAGAATCAAAAAGAAATCGCCTGGGCCGCCTCGCTGGTGCTTGTCCTCCTGGTGCTGGGATTGAACCTCAGCGGACAGGCCGCTTCCAGGTGGTCCAGACGACTATAGGAGCAGCGCAGATGACGACAACGACTCATGGCAATGGGGCTGGCGGCGCTTCTGCAAACGGCCACATCATCGATGTGGACCTCAAGGAACTGTATTATGGCAACTTCAAGGCGGTGCGCGACACGCGTGTGCTGATCGAAAAGAAAACGGTCACCGCGTTCATTGGACCGTCCGGTTGCGGAAAAAGCACGGTTCTGCGTTGCTTGAATCGGATGAACGACCTGGTCCGCGGCTTCCGCTTTCACGGTCACGTGCGCTTTCGCGGCAAGGACATTTACGACAAAAAGGTCGACCCGGTCGCGGTCCGCCGCTACATCGGCATGGTTTTCCAGCAGCCCAATCCATTCGCCATGAGTGTTTTCCGCAATGTAGCTTTTGGGCTGCGCCTGAACGGCTACCGCGGCAACGTCAAGGAAAAAGTTGAATCGGCGCTGAGGGGCGCGGCACTGTGGGACGAGGTCAAGGACAAGCTCCATGCGAGCGCCTTGTCGCTCTCCGGTGGGCAGCAACAGCGCCTGTGCATTGCTCGGGCGATCGCGACCGAGCCAGAGGTGCTCCTCATGGACGAGCCCTGCTCCGCGCTGGATCCCGTTGCGACGCGCAAGATCGAAGACCTCATGCAGGAACTGAAGCAGAAGTTCACGATCGCCATTGTGACCCATAACCTCCAGCAGGCGAAGCGCGTCGCGGACAAGACGGCTTTTCTGTATGTGGACACCAGCCAGGGTGGCCGGACCGGCTATCTGGTCGAGTTCGGGGACACGACGCAGATTTTCGAAGATCCCAAGGAAAAGCCGACCCAGGAATACATCCGCGGCGAGTTCAGTTGATCTTGTTCGGTATTCCCTGCCTGTTGCTAGTAGCAAGCAAAACCCCAGCTCCCAAGTGGAAGCCGGGGTTTTCTCTTGCGCATGCAGGTCCGGGCGCCTGCGTTTCGCCGCTTGCGGGGAAGCGGGGGTGAAGCGCAAGCACCAGCGACCGCATAGGATAGGCGCTGCCGGCAAGAATTACGACGCCAGAGCCAACAGGGAATGCCCTCATTGGACTGCGCGAACGCGCTGCCGCCCATAGAATAATCATCAGCATGCCGGAAACTTTGCATTTCCAGATGCGCTTCGCTAGTTTTTTCGCGCAGTTTCGTTCGACTTGACCGTGGGAGAAATGTCGCATGATCAGCCTGACCAACAAAAAGCACAATTACGTAGACGCCCTGGCGACGGAGATGCGCTATGCCGTGTTGACCAAGGACTCCCGGATTCAAATCCTCATTCGGCCGACGGCGAGACAACTCCGTAAGCGCGGGAAACGTGGCTGGCAGCTCTTCGCGACTATGGGTAAGGATCGGAACGCGCAGCAAGTTCTGGAGGAGACCGTCAAACAGGCACTCGCTGAGCTGGAAACCAAGAATAAAAACGGGAAGGATCGAACTAAATGACCGTGTGCAAATCGGCTGATACTAGCCCGAAGCGTTAGCGAGGTCCTCGCTGACGCTTCGGGCTAGTATCAGCGGAATCGTGCACGGTGATGTAGGTCCAAGCCCTGACGGGTCGATGTCGCCGGCGGAGAGCAGGGTGCAAGTCGGACGTATTAAATCGCCGCCAGGCTCGCGCTCTACGAAAAGAGACACCCTTTTCATTTCGTGCGCGCAACGGAGAGCCCGTGAATCGCTACGGAGGCTACTATTGGGTCAATCTTTGACCCCGACGGGACAAACTTTGAAGGAAGAGTAGGATCCAGATGAAGAGTAGGATGTCATGCCTGCGTCTCAGGAGTGCTGGTTTGATCATGAGAAACTAGAAGTGTATCGAGAGGCGATCGCTTTCATTGGTTGGCTCTCGGCGCTCTTGGAAGGGACAGCGCGAATCGGTGAAGTCAAAGATCAGCTGGACCGGGCAGCCACTTCGATCCCACTCAATATCGCCGAAGGCAACGGCAAATACGGACCGAAGGATCGCTGCCGGTTCTTTGATATCGCGCATGGCTCCGCACTCGAGTGCGCCGCAGGTCTGGACATTCTCGTTGCCAAAACCAAGTTGACACCGGACCAAATTCTTCCCGGAAAAGAACGGCTTCAAAAAATCGTGCGGATGCTCATGGGGTTGATCAAGAGAAACTCGACACGCGAATACGACAAAGGCAAAGCTGCCAATTGAGTCATGCTCTTTCTCATGCTCATGCTCTTAATCCTCTTCCAAATCTTACTCTTCATCATAATTCTTTCTCTTATGCGTGGGCCGCTGGTCGACCCGTCAGTCGAAGACTGACAGAGCACTAGCCGCGCGCCTTCCCTGCAACGCTGCAACCTTCCTGCGCCGGTTCATGCACGTCGTCGGTACAACTTATTGCTGCTGCGCGAAAGACCGCGTTACATTCTGGCCTTCCGAGGGCCCAAATCTGCGCATTCAGTCCTGGATGAGAGGCTTTCGCGCCGTTCCGCAAAGTATGATTTCCAGGGATATCCACCGCGCAGCGCCAGGTCCGCTCCTCACCCCCCGGAAGAGAGGAGATGGATCGTCGCGTTCTGAGGCCGCCGATGGCACGCTCTTACAAGGCAGGAGACGAGCCCGTTCCCGGCTTCCGCCTGGCCAGCCTTCTCGCGCGCGGTAAGTTCAGTACGATTTGGAAGGCGAATGGCCCGGGCGGCACAGACGCGGCCCTCAAGATTCTCAAGCTGGCGAATACCCAAGCGGTCAAGGAATTTCGTTCTCTGCGCTTGCTCAAGCGGATCCGCCATCCAAACCTCGTCCCGATCCTGGCATTTTGGCTCAAAGACAGCCAGGGCGGCTTCCTGGACGAAGGGTTGCTCGAAGAACCATGCGCACCGGGAAAATCCCCCGTCAAACATCGGGATGTGGAACTCATCATCGCCATGGGCCTTGGCGACAAGAGCCTGGCGGACCGTTTGCAGGAGTGCCAGCAAGCTGGCTTGCCCGGCCTGCCGGTGGACGAACTTCTCGATTTTCTTGCCGATGCGGCGCGGGCCATCGACCATCTCAATCGCCCCATTCATGACCTGGGCTCCGGACCGATAGCCATTCAGCATTGCGACATCAAGCCACAGAACATTTTGATTGTCAGCAACGCTGCCCAGGTTTGCGATCTGGGCATCGCACGCGTTGTCGGCGATCCCGCCAGCACGGACCTGATGGGGTCGGCAGCTTACCTGCCGCCCGAAATTCTCTCGAAGAGCCTGCCGAGCGCGGCTAGCGACCAGTACTCGCTCGCTATCAGCTACTACGAACTCCGTTCCGGCCGGCTGCCGTTCGATGCCGCATCGACTGCCGGAGCCTACTTTGCGCACTTGCAAGGAAAATTGAATTTCGGAGAAGTGCCGGAACCGGAGCGCGCTGTGCTTGCCCGAGCCACGTGCCTCGAGCCGGATGAGCGCTACCCATCCTGCTCGAGCATGGTGCATGCCCTCAGGCAGGCGTGCGGCCGGATCGACGGCTCGGGCATCGGCAGGTGTGCAGATGCTGCGACGGAGAGCCAGCCGCAGGCTCTCCCACGAGCGTCGAACCCTCTCTGGGGCTCGCAAGCGCGCATCGAGGAGGAAGAACTGCAACTCGATCTCGTCCCTGACGGCCTGCCAGCCAGCGAGGTGGAGTGTGATACCGCACTGGAGACCAGGGACGGCTCCGATCTTGCACACCCCCGAAGCGACGGAGGGCATGTCGTCCCCAGGAAGCGCCGGCGCCGATCGCGCCTCGTCACGCTGGCCGTCTTGCTGATCGCGTCTTCGATAGGTCCGCTCGCCGCCTGGTTCACGCGCGGCTCCAGCGAAGAACCGAAGGGGGAATCTGGATTTGCGACAGCACAGGCTGAAATCCCCGAAGCCGCGGCGGCCGGAGAGACGCCACGCGCCGTGGCCCAGCTTCCTGCCAGGGAAGTGCAGGTCTCGCTTCGTACTCCGTTCGTGACCGAGAGCCAGTCGCGGGCGTTTGCCAGCCTGCGCGAGGCTCTCGCGGCCGCGCACGACGGCGACACGATCACCATTCACGGTAACGGTCCCTTTGTCACAGAACCTTTGGAACTGCGCGGCAAAGCGCTGACGATCAAGGCAGCGAAAGGAACTCGGCCGGTGTTTCAGTATGCGACCAGGTCTGCGGAACGCGCCTGGCAGCCGATGCTGACGTCCGACCGAAGTCTCGCTCTCGAGGGATTGGAATTGCGCCGTGATGGCTTCGGCGTGTCGGCTGTGCCTCAAGGCAGCGCCCCTGTGCTCGTTTGCGAGCGCGCTCCTCTTCGTCTTCTCGGTTGTCGGATCATCGTGCCGCGTGGCTCGGGAGCGATCGTGTGCCGCGCTCCTCGGACCGTGGAGATGACGAATTGCATGCTGGTCGCCTATGCATTGGCCCTTTTCGTCGAGCCCGACCAGGCCTCCTCGTGCAGCATCCGTCTGAGCGGCAGTTCGATTGACATTGCCAATCCGGAAGGGGCCGCCCTGTGTATCTGCGCTCCTCCCGATAAGGGCCACGAGGGGAATGTTCGCCTCGTGCTGGAAGGTAATGTGGTCCGATCGGGCAGACTGGCGGGCTTCCAGGGATTGGCGCGCGGCATCGATTTCGAGGCGGATGGAAACGAGTTTACGTTCCACGAGGCGTTGCTCAGCTTCCGGCAGATTCCTGTCCGGACTCGTTGGCAACACATCGCAGCATGGCGGGGCCGCGGCAACCGCTACTACGGCACGGCGGATTGGGTGGAAGTTGATGGAGTCCCCGCTGGAATCCATGGTCTGCAAAATTGGCAAGCCCTCTGGGGCTCGCCAGAACCCGACTCTCTCGAGGCGCCGTCGTATCCCGCAAATGTCTCGCGCTGGGAGCCGAGCGGACTAGCTGCAGCCCGTGGTCCGGACCCAGCGCTGCCCCCGGATTACCGATATGTGGCCCCGAGATAATCTGTGAGCTAGAGTTTGGACGCGGCGCAAAGCCCATCCCGAGGAAACCACCTATGGTTTCAAACTTCTTACTGAAACGGTCGTTCAAGGCGATCCCGGACTACGAGGTCCTGGAAAAAATTGACGACGGCGGCATGAGCGTGGTCTACAAAGGCCGCAGCCGCCTGACCGGCGCGCTCGTTGCCATCAAGGTATTCAGAGCCAACATGGCCAAGGACCCGACTTTGGTCAAACGCTTCCAGCAAGAATTTCGGGCCACGTCCAAACTCCTCCATCCAAATATCGTTCAAGCGCTGGCATTTAGCCAGGACGCGTCGACTTCCTACCTGGTCATGGAGTTCGTCGAGGGGGAGAGTCTGGGTCAACGCATCGATCGAGCTGGACGCTTTTCTGAAGAAGAGGCGATCGGCATTATCACACAGGTCGCCCAGGCCCTGCAGTATGCCCACGAGCACGGCATGGTCCACCGCGACGTCAAGCCGGACAACGTTTTGCTCAAGGGTGACGGGAAGACGAAGCTTGCGGACTTCGGTTTGGTCAAGGATTCGCTCGCGGACCTCAGGCTCACAGGGCCGGTAAGCGTGCTGGGCACGCCCCATTTCATGGCTCCGGAGCAGTACACCGATGCCGCGCACGTCGATGCACGCTGCGACATTTATTCCCTGGCGGCAACTTTGTACATGTCCGTTACCGGCCAGTTGCCTTTCAAGGCGTCCAACGCCCTGGACGTGATCAAGAGACAGGCGCGCAATGAACTTATCCCGCCGCGCGACGTTGTCCCAGACCTGAGCCCCGCCGTCGATCAAGCCATTTGCGCGGCCATGAACCCGGACCCGGCTCAGCGCCCTGCCAGTTGCCTGGCGTTTCTGAATAACCTGCGACCGAAGAAACCCGCCGGCAGCAAGCCCGAGCTGCTCCTGCCCGGGGCGGCCGACACGGTCGCTGCCCATCCCGATTTGCCCTCCGTCGCAGAACAGCGGGCCTCGGTGCGTTTTCCCTGTATCCTGGGAACTTCCTGCACCATGAGTACGTCGTTTCATCCAGATTCGGAGGATCCCGCCGAGTCCTGGCCTGCAATCGTGCAGGACCTTTCGCTCGAGGGAATTGCGTTGCTTCTTGGCCGTCGCTTCGAAATCGGCACGGTCCTGAACGTGCATCTGGAGGGCGCGACCCCCAACGATTCGCGCTCGGTCCTGGCGTCGATCATTCGGGTCACTCCGACGAGCTACGGTCAGTGGCTCGCCGGCTGCACTTTCTGCAAGCCATTGAACGAAGACGAGCTTCAGACTCTCCTTTAATCACTTCACGGATTCGCAAACGTCATTTGCGCCCTTCGAGAAAGGCGATGAGGTCCAGAAACTCGCGCCGCGTCATTAGCTCGTTGAGCTTTTCCGGCATGATGGAAGTGGGTAATGCGCGCCGTTCTTCGACCTCGGTGCGGTTGATGACATCGAGTTTGCCCTGGGCATCGGCAACCGTGATCGTGCTGTTGGGCCCCTCGTCCACGATGACGCCGGTGTGCAGCTTGCCGTCCCGGGTCGAGATAACCCACGAAACATATTGTGGAGCGATTTCCCTGCTCGGGTCGAGGATCGACTCGATAAGTTTATCGCGACTGGAGCCGCGGCCTATGTTGGAGAGGTCCGGCCCAATGGCGCCGCCGCGGCCGTCGACGCGGTGACAGGCGAAGCAGCGCGGTCCGTTCGCGTGAAAGAAAACGCGCCGTCCTTCTTCTGGATCTCCATGTCCGACAAGGGCTGCCCGCCATTCGGCACTCGTGCGCGGCTGCGGGTTCGCCGTGAGGCGAATCGCTTTGAGACGCTGCTGGATCTCTTGGTTCTTCGCAGATCCACAGGCAAGAACAAGTTGATCGGCCAGCTCTCGACGGCTCTCCGCGTCCACCGACGAATCTTTGGTAACCTTGTCCCACAGCCCCAGAAGAGCTTTCTC
>Ga0116221_1000819_pt1 | contig 21174 bp, 14 predicted proteins | sample Sb_taG_5_FD_88965 | JGI IMG/M metagenome (GOLD analysis project Ga0116221, IMG submission 88965) | Peat soil microbial communities from Weissenstadt, Germany - Sb_50d_8_FC metaG | ecosystem: Environmental > Terrestrial > Soil > Wetlands > Peat | place: Germany: Weissenstadt | collected 2010-09-21 | reverse complement strand
CGGATCGACTTTATACGGGAAGGCTTTCATGGCGAAAATTCCCTAACACCTATCAACTTTCCAGTATCCGTCACGCTGGAATCCAAGTTGCAGAAGGCGGTTCTTGGGATCGTGACGCTTGCCGCACTTCGGACATTTCAGATAGCGGCCCCACGCCGTGCCCTGGCGATCGTAGTTCTCAGAAACCGCGAAGGTTGTGCCGCAACTGCAGGGCACGAGAAACAGTTTCAAGTCGGCATCTGGCTTAGGATCCGACTTGTGGCAGCGTGCCATCAGCGCTCTTCTTCTGCCATGGCCAAAGTTCTTTTTCGCTTGTTGGCCTGTAGAATTTTCTTGCGCAGCCGCAGCGACTTCGGAGTGACCTCGACAAACTCGTCGTCGGCAATGAATTCAATCGCCTGCTCCAGATTCAGATTGCGAAACGGCACCAGGCGTACCGCAATATCGGACGTGGACGAACGCATGTTGGTCAGCTTTTTTTCACGAACAACATTCACGTCAAGGTCGTTATCTTTGGCATTTTCCCCAACGATCATGCCTTCGTAAACATCGATGGTCGGGCCAACAAATAGTTCGCCGCGTTCCTGCAGGTTGTAAAGCGAATACGGCGTAGTCACACCCGCGCGGTCGGATACCAGCGCGCCCGTGAGCCGGTGCGGAATGTCGCCCTGCCATTCGATGTACCCGTCAAAGAGAGAATTCATCACAATCGTTCCGCGAGTGTCGGTGAGCAGTTGACTGCGCAGGCCGATCAATCCACGGCTGGGCACGCGAAATTCGATGCGCACGCGGCCGTATCCGTGATTGTGCATGTTCAGCACTTCGCTTTTGCGGACACCCAACTGTTCCATCACTACGCCAACGAATTCTTCCGGCACGTCTACGGACAGTTTCTCGACTGGTTCCATCAGTTTTCCATCCACCCGCTTGGTAACGATCTCGGGCTTTCCCACCATGAGTTCGAAACCTTCGCGGCGCATCATCTCGATGAGAATCGAAAGCTGCAGTTCGCCTCGTCCCATCACCGTGAATGAATCTGTGGTCGCGGTATCCTCTACGCGCAAGGAAACGTTGGTCAGCAGTTCTTTCTGCAGGCGTTCGCGCAGATTTCGCGAAGTCACATACGTGCCTTCGCGCCCGGCAAACGGCGAAGTGTTCACCGTAAACAGCATTGCGATCGTGGGCTCATCAATGGTGATGTGCGGCAGCGGCGCCGGGTTCTCGGCGTCGGTGATGGTCTCGCCGATGGTGATGCCTTCAACGCCAGCCACGGCGATAATGTCGCCCAGCGTGGTCTCAGTGATGTCGGTCCGCTTGAGTCCCGAGAATGAAAACAGCTTCGTAATTTTCGTTTTGTGGAGCGTGCCGTCAAGCTTGGCGATGGCAACATCTTCACCGGTGTGCATGGTTCCGTTGAACACCCGTGCAATCGCGAGGCGTCCGAGATAATCGCTGTAATCAAGATTCGCCACCAGAATCTGCAGCGCTCCCGTTGCGTCGCCTTTGGGCACCGGAATAGTCTGGACGATGGTCTCGAACAGAGGCTGCAAGTTTACGCCGCCTCCTTTTATATCTCGCGAGGCAGTTCCGGCCTTGGCATTGGTATACAAAACCGGAAAGTCGAGCTGCTCCTCCTTGGCATCGAGATCGATGAAAAGGTCATAAACCTCGTTCAGGACTTCCTGCGGGCGCGCATCGGACCGGTCGATTTTGTTGATCACGAGAATGGGCGCAAGGTGAGCCTCAAGCGCCTTGCTGAGGACATAGCGCGTTTGTGGCAGCGGACCTTCACTGGCGTCGACCAGCAACATGACACCGTCAACCATCTTCAGTGCGCGCTCTACCTCTCCGCCAAAGTCGCTGTGGCCGGGTGTATCAACAATATTGATCTTCACATCGTGATAGAGAATGGCCGTGTTCTTGGCCAAAATGGTGATGCCGCGCTCGCGCTCCAGATCGTTCGAGTCCATCACCCGTTCGATGATGTGCTCGTTCGAGCGAAACGTTCCACTCTGCTGCAGCATGGCGTCCACGAGCGTGGTCTTGCCATGATCCACGTGGGCAATAATTGCGATATTACGAATGCTGGAACTCAAATGAGACTTCCTTCCCAATGACCTAAAAAACAGCCTACTATCACTTTACTATGGGTTCGGGGCGTTCACCACAGAGTCACAGAGCCACAAAGAAGAAGCCTGGTGATTTTCTCTGTGTCTCTGTGACTCTGTGGTCAATAAAGTGGTGAAAAGTGTCAGCCAGCCACAGTCTTGGGATGGGAGGCGGGCTTTCCGGCCAGCCGGCTCTCGGCCTCTTTCACGGCGCGGCGGGCCGCCACGATGGCCTTACTGGTAGTCGATTCCGCGCCTTCGGAATCAGTGTTGGCGAAAAACACGCGGTCCATCGGTTGCCGCACTAAAGGCTGTGTTTTGGTGTAAAGACCAGGGGTGGACATATATAGAGGATGACCCCGGCGGTAAATATGAACCTCGATGGGATCGACGTTGGAGCCCGGGAAAAGCCTCTGGAAATCGCCGAGCACGCTGACAGCTTTTTTTCGGGTGCCCGATTCCGTGAGCAGGTAACCGCGGTCGTCTTCGCTCATCGGCGTGTAACAAGTGAGGATGTTGTATTTCTGCTTATAACCGGGCTGGTTGCGAATGGTCCAATCGGCCACGATGAAATCGGTAAACGTGTTTCCCGGGCACCACGTGTCGTAGCTCTTGTTGAATACCGGTTTGTCAAAGATCAGGTTCACCACGGCGTAAGGAATGTAGCGGATCTGGTGCATGGCATCGCTCTGTTTCTCAGGGAGCCCCTGCACGATGCGCCGGGTGATGAACTTTGGTGTGGCCATTATGATGGCTTTCGCGGCCACGGTCTTCAGTTCAGCTCCCTGCATGTAGGTGACTTTCACTTCCGCGTTGTCCGCCACGACGGCCACCGTAGTCGCACCCAATTGCAGGCGGTCGGCAAATTTCGCCTGCAGAATCTCGGCCAACTTCTTGGTAATCGCACCCAGACCGCCGGGCCACGTGTAAAAATCCGGCACCGCATCTCCGCCAATCGTTTGGATTTCATCGATGCCCATTGCGGCCGCCGTGTCCTCAGTCGCCGCTCCCCAATTCGAAGGGCCGTAGTTGTCCCACCACTGTTTGACCTCGATCGGATAACCTTTCATGAAATCCGAAAACGGAAGGTTATAAAGTTCGCTGCCGCGCTTGTTGAGATCAACCGCCAGCATGTCCTTCTTGAACTTCTTGAAACCTTCACGCACCGACGCGGTATAAGGCAATTTATCGAGACCATCTGCCCAGGTATTGGCAATCCATTCGCCATTAATAATGGTGCTGTCGCGATCATGGATGGGCAGCGGTTCGAGGCCGATTTCTTTGGCGAAGCCGTAGGTGTACTCGCTCTTTTCCAGAAACGCCGATCCGGTTGCATAAGCGTTTCCCTGATACTCCATCAAATAGGCGTTGCCGCCCCAGTGCGGTTCTTTTTCCAGCAGAAGGAAATCGCGTGCGCGCAGCAGGTAGGCAGCGGTCATTCCGCTGACCCCGCCGCCAACGATGATTACATCGTGGCGTGCCGAGACCGGAGGCAGAGTGAAGACTTTGCCATCACGTACTTGATGGCAGATGCGATTGTCTTCGCCGTCTACTTCGGGCTGCGGCGTCTCGGCCGCCAATAAAGAAAGATCAACGGGGCAACCGGCCGCAACCGATCCGGCGACGACGAACTTGATGAAGTCCCTGCGACTTGTGGCCATAATTAGTTTCACTCCTGAACAGTTAATAGAGCCAGGCGTGCTCGCCTGGCGGGAACGGGCGAGACGTCCGTCCTCCATTATTCGCCGCGGCACTAAACGGCAGCCGCTCGCTTTTCCGCTCCCATCCGCAACCGGTACCAACTGACGATCGCAATCAAAGAAAAAACAAAGATGATGCTGGAGATGGCGTTGATCTCGGGCGTGATCCCACGCCGCAGCCGGCCCCAAATCTCAAGCGGCAGCGTGTTGTCGCGCCCAATCAGAAAAAAACTGACCGCGATCTCATCCATAGATAGCGTAAAAATCAGCAAAGCCGCGCCGATGATCGACAAGCGCAGGTTCGGAATCGTGATCCTCCAGAACGTCTGCCAATAATTCGCGCCCAGATCGAGCGACGCTTCCTCCTGCGCCCGATCCAGTTTCTGCAAGCCCGCGAATACTTCGGTAGTGGCGACAGAGATCAAAGCCGTGCCGTGCCCGAGCACAATCGTCACCAGACTTAACTTTACGTCCGCCTCGCGGAACAACATCAATAGCGAAAGGCCGGTAATGATTCCGGGCAGGATCAAGGGCAGAAGCACGAGTCGTCGGAATAATGCTTTACCTGGAAAGTCTGCGCGGTCGAGAGCCAGCGCGGCCGGAATGCCAAACGTTAGCGAAATTGCCATCGCGGCAAATGCGACGATCAGGCTGTTCATCACCGATTCCCAAATAGCATCGTCGGCAAAAAGCATGCGATACCAATCCATGGTCAGGTTGCGCGGAGGGAATCCACCAACCCCTGTCCCGTTGAACGAATAAACGATCAAGGTCACAATTGGCAGATAAAGAAATCCGAAAACCACGATGGCATGCCACGGCAACCAGCGGGAAGTGCTGCGGCCCACGCTCGTGCTCATCGGAAACTCCATTTCTTCTCCACTCTCTCCGAGAGCAAAAGCAGCGCCAGCACCAGCAGCAACATGCACAGCGAAATCGCCGCGCCCAGAGGCCAGTTGTAAGCCGCGCCGAACAAGCTGACGACGATGTTCGAGATCATGATCCCGCTCGGGCCGCCGAGCAGCACAGGTGCGAGGAAATCGCCGAGGCTCAAGACAAACGCGAACGTCGCTCCCGCCAGCACGCCGGGAATAGAAAGCGGAAAAATCACCCTCCAGAAAGTTTGCAACGGCGACGCTCCCAGATCATGCGACGCTTCGACCAGATTCCGCGGGATGTGCTCGAGCGACGCGTAGATCGGCAAGAAAGCAAACGGCGTGTAGATATGCGTCAGCGTGAGCACCACAGCGAACGGGCTGTAGAGCAGAAACTCCAGCGGATGTTTTGTAAGGTGGACGTATTGCAACAACGTGTTCAGCACGCCGTCACTACCCAGTATCGTTTTCCACGCATACGCGCGAACCAGATAGCTGACCCACAGCGGAATAATCACCAGCTGATAGAACAGATCTTTTCTCACTCCCGCATAAAATGAAAGATAGTAAGCGAGCGGATAGCCCAGCAGCAGGGAAAAGATCATGACGCGGGCCGCAATCCACATCGACCGGAAAAGAGTCTGCAGATAAACGTTTACGCGGAAGAGTTCGCGGTAGTTGTCGAGGGTCCAGCTGTGCACGATGGTTTGCGACGACGAAACTGTCCAAAAGCTGTAACACAAAAGCAACGCATAGGGGACCAGCAGGAACACCGCCACCCACAACAGCGGCGGCAACGTAATAGCAGCTCGATATGCGCGTGAAAACATTTTCTGAATTAACCTCTCTCCGGAGACTCGCGGACCGGAACCGCATCCGCCGGGGAGAATTCCAAAAGCAAGTCGCCCTGCCGGCTGTCGCGTGCCGCAGCTCTGACCGACAGGGTCAGCCCATCGTCACAGACAATCTGCAGCAGTTCGGTCGCGCCATGAAAAGCCTGATGCTGAATCTTGCCGTGGAATTGAACGACATTCGTCTCGGTGCCGTCGGTCGCCAATCGAATGTTCTCCGGCCGCAAGGAAAACAGAGCGGGGCCATCCGGCAGATCGGTCCTCCACGAGAGCGAGGTGCAACGCGCGATTCCAGACTTTATTTCGCCGCGGAGCAGGTTGGTGTGGCCAATGAACTGCGCCGTATAAGCCGTCGTCGGATGGCTATAGATTTCGCGCGGCGACGCTACCTGTTCCAACCCGCCCATTCGCAAAAGCGCAATGCGATCCGACATAACCATGGCCTCTTCCTGATCGTGGGTGACAAACACGAACGAAATACCGACCTCGCGTTGCAGTGATTTCAGTTCTACCTGCATCTGCCGGCGAAGGTTCGCGTCGAGCGCGGATAGCGGCTCATCCAGCAGCAAAAGCCGAGGCCGGTTTACCAGGGCGCGTGCGAGCGCAATACGCTGCTGCTGGCCGCCGCTGATTTTACCTGGCTTGGAACTGGCAAACGCAGTCATCTTGACCATCGCGAGAGCATCCGAAACGCGCGCCGCAATCTCGTCCTTCGGCACCCTGGCCACGCGCAGCCCGTAGCCAACATTTTCTTCCACAGTTAAATGCGGGAAGAGAGCGTAATGCTGAAAAACGGTATTGACGCGGCGACGGTACGGAGGCAAAAGATCAAGCCGTTCGTCTTCCATCAGGATCTCGCCAGAACTGGCGCTCTCGAAACCAGCAATGATGCGCAACAGCGTCGTTTTGCCCGAGCCGCTCTCCCCGAGAATCGTCAGGAACTCGCCTTCCGCAATTTGTAGGGAAATATCACGAAGCACGGGATTCTTGCCGAATACCTTGGCAACGTTGCGGATCGCCAGCAATGGTTCCGCGTCCGATTTGTCGGAGCGAGCAACCGCGGGCTCAGTGGTGGTAGCCATGTTCGTCACATATCGCGGCGTTGGAAGACGGGCGTCCTCGCCCGTCGTTTTCTCGCCTTACTGCGCCGCCTTCACTTCATTCCAAATCTCAACGTACTTCGTCCGGCGAGGCACGTCCTGCCAGAAATAAATGTGCCGCTGATAGTCGTCGACATCATCCAGATGCAGGCTCTTGACCTGCTCCGGGGTCATAGACTGCGCTGCTTGCGGATTCGCCGGCGTGTAGCCGGTTACGTCCGCGACCTTCTTCTGCGTCTGAGCCTCGATCATGTATTCGAGAAACTTGTAGGCGAGATCTTTGTTCTCGCTACCGGCAGTAACCATCAAGTGGTCGATCCAGCCCGTGGTATTTTCTTTCGGAATCGTTTCGCCGACGGGGAAATTAATCTTGCGAAGCTGATTGGTCATCAACGGCCAGCCCATGGCCAGAACGATTTCGTGACTTTGAAAAAGATTGGTAAGCTCGCCGCCGGTAGACCACATCTTCCGGATGTTCGGCTTTAACTCCTGTAGCTTTTTCTTGACCGCTTCCAGTTGTGCGTCGCTGAGGTTATAAAGCTGGGTGGGATCAGGTTTGTCGAAACCAAGGACCTGCGCTGCCATGTAAACCGTGGAAAGTTCATCCCAGACGGAAACCTTGCCGCGATATTTCGGATCCCAGAACACATTCCAACTGTCCGGCGGCTGCGGGAATGCGGTGGTGTCATAAAGGATCGGGTTTGGTCCCCACACAAACGGCACTCCGAAGACTTGTCCCTTCAGACGAACCAGGGGCAGGGAAGTGAGTTGGGGCGAGAGCTGTCCGTAGCTGGGAAACTTTGAAAGATCAAGCGGCGCAGCCAGTCCGGCCGCGGCGATCGAAGTGGCGACGTCGCTCGATGGTGAAATCACATCGTAATTGCCCGCGCTCCCGCCGCGCAGCTTGGCAACAAGTTCGTCGCTCGCTCCCATGTACGAGGCCGTAATCTTGCAGTGGTTCTGCTCTTCAAAACCGCGCACGAACGATGGATCGGCGTAACCTTCCCAGACCAGCAGGTTCAGCGTAGGCGTCTTCTTCGTGCACGCGCCAAGCAGGAGCGCGGACGTTGCCAACAGCACGACCAGAAAGCGTCGGATCATCAATAAGCCTCCAGAATCCTGCACTTTATTTTCGCGCTCACACGACTCTAGAAAGTCGGCGGCGTGTTAATCCAAAGCACCCGAGTCTCTGTGCGGCCCGGGTTGAACCATCGATGAGGCGTGGCGCTCTCAAAATAAAAACTGTCACCCGGCTTCAGCCGATACTCCACTTCCGCCACTGAAATATGCAATCGCCCCCGCAAGACGTGCAAGAACTCTTCGCCCTCGTGGGTGTAGGATTCGCCGCTCCCGGCGCGCGGAGAAATGCGAAACAGGTGCGGCTCCATCACTGTATTTCCCCACGCCAGCAACTCCATGCGGACACCCGGCCCCGCCTCGAGCACTTTTCGCTTACCCGACGGCACCAGCCGGCTATTCGATTCCGCAGCATCGAAAAAATCAAGAATGTTGGTCTTGTAGAATCTCGCCAACTTGCGCAGCGTGCTCACCGACGCACTCATGTGAGAACGCTCCAGGGCGCTCAGGAATCCCACCGAAATGCCAACTGTTTTAGCCACTCGGGCCAATGACAGTCCGCGCTGGACGCGCAACTGGCGCAGGTGCACACCGATAGCTGCGCTGACGTTCATGGCCGGGCGGACTAATCCTTCGCGCCTGAGCAATTGCGCAATGGCTGGCGCGTTCAGCCCGCGCACCTTGCGTAAAAACCGCGCACGCTTCAGGAGCTTCACATCTTCGGGTGTATATAAGCGGTATTTGCTGGTTGTCCGGTGAGGACGAGTGAGACCCAGACTCTCCCATGAGCGGATCACCGACGGAGAAACCCCCACCAGGCGGGCCACATCGCCGATTTTCAAGTAAGGTTTTGGGTCAGCGGGCTTCATCTCGAAAACTGCGCTCCCCACGTCTCATCCTGGCTTGATCACAGGTCTATTTTTTACTTGACAGCGTGCGCCGGGTTCTCTAACCTTGCGCGATTATAGCAAGGTTTGATTTTCACGCAAGCATTGTTAGTTGGCAATCTTCCACCCCGAATCGGGAGGTGCTCAATGCATCCGTCTCTGGTGAATCGTGCGTCAGCCTTGGGGCTGGCAGTGATTACCTTACTCACCTTTCTTTCCTTTCCCGCATTCTCCCAGAGCACCGGCGGCCGCATCCTCGGGCGTGTTGCCGATCCCACCGCTGCCGTCCTGGCCGGCGTGAAAATCACGCTTACAAATGAGGCGACCGGCGCCAGTCGCGACACTCAGACCAACGCCAGCGGCGACTACAATTTCGTGGAAGTCGTGCCCGGTACCTATCGGGTCGAATATGAGCTCGCCGGATTTAAGAAGAGCGTACAAAAGAGCGTCACCGTTGACGTCAACCAGGTAGTCACGCTCAATCAGACATTGGCAATCGGTGCTACCCAGGAAACCATCGAAGTAACCTCGGAAGCGCCTCAGGTGGACACAACCAGCACCCAACTCGGTGCTGTGATCAACGACCGATCCGTGAACGAACTGCCCCTGAACACCCGCGATACTTACCAGTTCCTGCAGCTTCAACCGGGCGTGCAGTCGCAGTTGGGCAGCAGCGGCAGCCTCTTCTACGGTTCAGATTCCGCCGGTTCGGTTTCCGTGAACGGCGGCCGTGGCCGCTCCAATAACTTCAGCGTGAACGGCGGAGACGCCAACGACCAGTTCGTAAATCTGCCGACCATCCAACCCACGCCGGACAGCATCGAGGAGTTCCGCGTCATTACTAATACGTTCGATGCCGAGTATGGCCGCAATTCCGGAGCTGTGGTCAATGTGATTACTAAATCCGGGACCAACAGCTTCCACGGCAACGTCTATGAATATTTTCGAAATAAAGTCTTGAATGCTCAGGGCTATTTCAATACCGTCAAACCCCAATTCAATCAGAACCAATTCGGCGGCACGTTTGGCGGACCCATTAAAAAGGATCGAACCTTTTTCTTCGTGTCGTATGAAGGGCGCCGCATCGTGCAGGGACAATCGGGTTCGCAGGTGTTAGTTCCTACCACAGCAGAGAGGACTGGAGATTTTTCTGGGATCGCTGTTGCTGGGCAACAGTTCGGCGGTGCGATCAGTGATCCATTTGTGGCGCAGGTCCTGAATGGACGGCCCGGTTGCAGCGCCGCCATCCAAACTGGGGGCGGCATTGCACTACCGAATAACTTTACCAATCCGATCCCCTGGGCTTCTGTTTTCCCGAACGGTGTCATTCCCACGCCATGCCAGGATCCCGTAGCTGCTAACCTGCTGCAGAAATACATTCCTGTCGCGAACGTCGGTGCCAATATTTTTCAAGCTGTACCGTCCGGAACCGATTTCCAGGATCAGTTTACGATCCGCTTCGATCACAAGATTACCGATCACCAGAACTTCACAGCTTATTACTATTACACCGACGACGCGAGCTTCACGCCGTTCTCGTTCTTTCAGGCGGCCGGCGCCAATATCCCCGGTTTCGGAAGTAATAACGACTCGCGTTATCAACAGGTGAACCTGAGCCACACCTGGACCATCGGCAATGCTTTGGTCAATGAGGGGCGCTTCACCTACATGCGCGAGGGCCAGCTTGGTTTTCAGGCTCCACAAACCAACAACTCCGTAACTGCATCGTGTTCGTCCGCGGTAGCGCAGTTCTGCTTTACCGGTCTTTCTGATTCTTCGGCGATCAACGCCTTGCCGGGCGCCGGTCCGGCATTCGGTATCACTCCGGGGCTGGGCGCCAGCCACGAAGGAGTACCGTTCACCACCATTTCCGGCGGCGCCGTCATTGGGAACAACTTCGAGGGCCAATTGCCGCAGGTGGGAAACAGTTTTCAGTGGTCAGACAGCCTGACATGGGTCAAGGGCAATCACACCTTGAAGTTTGGCATTGACGTCCGCCGTGCGCGTTTCGACCAGACGCTTTATTTCAACGTTAACGGCGCTCCTGTTTTCAGTAGTTCGAGTTCAAACGCCGTGATTACTGCCGACGGCGACAACTATGCTGGATACTTACTCGGTCTGGCGGATTCCTATACCCAGGGCGCCGCTCAGAGCGAGGCCATCCGTAGCACGTCGGTGTACCCGTTCGCGCAAGATAGTTGGAAGATCAGACCGAATATCACGCTCAATTACGGCCTTCGCTGGGAACTCGATACCCCACTTACCGACATCAGTCATCACGTGCAAACCTTCCGGCCGGGACAAAACTCGACAGTGTATCCATGTATTCTCACTGCGGCAGAGCAGGCGAGCTTCGGGCAGTCGAATTGCCTCAGCGCAGGCGTGCTTCCAACCGGACTCGTTTTTCCCGGCGACCAGGGAGTTCCGGCCGGCCTGACTCAGACCTATTACAAAGCTTTCGCGCCGCGTGTTGGTTTGGCCTACAGCCCCAACGCCACCAGCGGTTTCCTCGGCAAGCTGTTCGGCAGTAACGGAAAGACCAGCATTCGCACCGGGTGGGGCCTCTTTTACAATCCGATGGAGCAGTTGGTGATGGAGCAATTCGGCGCCGAGCCTCCCTTCGGTGGCAGCACGTTTCTATCCGGCGACTTTTTCAATACACCCTTCGTCGGCCAGAATGGAAGCGTCAGTCCGAATCCGTACAACGGAATTCTCCATCCCGTCCCCGGTCAGGCGCAGGATTGGCAGAAATTCCGTCCTATCGAACTTTTCGGTGAATTCCAGCCGCACATGCGGACCCAATATACCGCTCAATACAATCTGAACATTCAGCGGGAACTTGCCAAGGACTTGATGTTCCAGGTTGGGTACGTCGGCACTCAGGGCCATCGGCTGCTGGCTTCGCACGACATCAACCCATCCAATCCTCAAACCTGTCTGGACATCATGGCGTTGTCGAATGCCAATCCTGGCAACGTACTCTCTGGCCCAGCCAGCTCGAACCCCAGCCAGATCAATTGTGGCCCGGCCGGGGAAGATACGGAGTTCTTTATCCCGGCCGGGGCAACGGCTCCCGCCGGAGGCTTCCACGTTCCCTACGGTCCCAACGGCCCGACGGTAATTCCGGCAGGCGCTCCGATTGGTTCCGTTGCCCCGAATGGACTGACGCTGGTTGGGCTGCGTCCTTATTCTTCGCCCACCTGCAACCCGTTCACTGGCGCCAACTGTCCCGCCGACGGTGTTCCGGTGTTCACCGACATTTTTGCCGAGGACACGATCGCCAACTCCAACTACAACGCATTCGAAGCTATGCTCGAAAAGCGGTTTTCAAAGGGCTTGCAGTTCCAGGCTGCGTACACCTTCAGCAAGTCTATCGACGAAGCGTCGAGCTTCGAGGAAACCCTGAACCCCTTTAACTTCGATGCCAATCGTGCTCTCTCGCTGTTCAACTCCGCGCAGCGATTCGTGATCAGCTATTTCTGGGATCTGCCCATCCCCAAGTACTCGGGCTTGAAGGGTAAGCTCCTCGATGATTGGGCCGTCTCCGGCATCACAGAATTCCAGAGCGGCTTTCCCATCCGTTTGACGAACGACTCCATAAACGCCGCCAGCGACAGCGAGTTGGTCAACAGTTTCTTCTTCACCGGCACCGAGGCGCCGCAAAGGGTCGCGCCATTCAACACCCTCAATCCTAAAAACAATGGCGGCTATTGGTTCAACCCTAACGATTTTGCGTCTCCGCCGCTTGGTCAATTCAATACCGGCACCCAGCGCACCATCTGCTGCGGCCCGGGGTTGGTCAATACGGACTTCTCGGTACACAAACAGATGGCCATCACGGAAACCAAATATATGCAATTCCGTACCGAAATTTTCAACATTGCCAATCACACCCAATTTACGAATCCTGATGGCAATCTGGGCGACGGCGCGTTGTTCGGCAAGATTACTTCGGCCCAGAGCCCGCGCCTGGTCCAGTTCGCGTTAAAATTGTTCTTCTAGCCCGAAGCCCCGGACGGCCCTCGCGCCCGGGCACATTCTAATGGCCGCACAAGCGGCTTGAGATTCCTGGAGACCCGGATGTACCCCGCATTGCAAAAGGAGCTCGATACCTTCGAGCGTCGCACCCCTAAATCCGCCGCATCGCACAAGAAAAACCTGAAACGCATCCCGCTGGGCGTGGCCAGCAACTACCGCGCTTACGATCCCTACCCAATTTTCGTGAAGGAAGGCAGCGGCTCGCACTTTCGCGATCTCGATGGCAACGACTACATCGACCACAACCTATGTTTCGGCGCGCTCATGGCGGGACATTGTCATCCCGCAGTGATGAAGGCCGTCGAAAAACGCCTGAGCACCGGAACCATGTTCGGCATGCCGCACGACATGGAATGGGAACTCGCAGAAGAAATTTGCACCCGCTTCCCTGTCGAGATGGTTCGTTTCGGCAGCAGCGGCACCGAAGCGACCATGCACGCCGTCCGTCTGGCCCGCGCCGCTACCGGACGCGACAAGGTCCTCAAGTTTGAAGGCGGGTATCATGGCCTCCACGACGCCGCTCTGGTCAGCGTGAAACCTCACGCCCCGGAATTCGGTGACGTGAAAGCCCCCACATCAGTACCCGGCGGTCTGGGCGTTCCTAAAGCCAGCATCGCCAACGTCACCGTTGCCACGTTCAACGATCTCGCCAGCGTCGAGCTTCGCTTCCAACAGAATTCCGGTGAAATCGCCGCCATCATCCTCGAACCGATCATGATGAATGTCGGTCTCTGCATTCCGCAGCCAGGATTCCTCGAAGGCCTGCGCGAAATCGCAACCAAGAATGGCGCGTTACTGATCTTCGACGAAGTAAAAACCGGAGCGAAACTAAGCTGGGGCGGAGCCTCAGAATATTTTGGCGTGAAGCCGGACATGATCTGCCTCGCCAAATCAATTGGCGGTGGCTTGCCACTCGCAGCATTCGGCACGCACAAATCCGTCATGAACCTGATTTCCGAGCACAAGGTCTTTCACGGTGGCACCTACAACACGAATCCAGTTTCGATGGCCGCCGGCCTCGCCACATTTCGTGAGGTGCTCACGCGCGAGAACTACTCCCACGTCGACAAACTCAGCCAGAAACTTAATGCGGGTTATCGCAAGACCATCGCCAAAGTCGGCTTGCAAGCCTACATCGCGAGCGCGGGGGCGAACGGAGCACTAATGCTCTATCCCAAAGAGATCCGCAACTACCGCGACTGGACCACAATCGATATCGATCTCTGGCGCCTTTACTGGTTCGGAATGGTGAACCGGGGCGTGATGCCACAACCTTATTGGTGGGATGAGCAGTGGACGATCTCGGTCCAGCACACAGACGCTGATATCGACAAACATCTTGCAGCCTTTGAGGACGTGGCGCCAGCATTAGCCAAAGCCCAGCAAGAAAGAACAGCAGAAGTCCCTGTAGAGACGTAGCTAGCTATGTCTCTATAGCCTGAAGTATTTTGAATGCGGCTCAGCCGTCAAAAGTCTCCAAAGGGAGCGGTATTGTCAACCAACGCCCAAGACGCCAACCAGCCGCACCTCAAGCGCGTACTCGGTCGCTTCGACCTCGTGTTGCTTTTCGTGGTCGCCGTCTTCAACCTCAACGTCGTCCCGTCCATCGCCGCCAACGGCGGTGTCACCGTCTGGCTGTGGATCATCGCCTTGCTCCTCTTTTTCTGGCCGCAAGGCATCGCCGTCATCGAACTGGCCCACCGTTATCCCGGAGAAGGCGGCGTGTACCTGTGGGCCAAAGAAGTTTTCGGCGACTTCCACGGTTTCCTCTCCGGCTGGTGTTATTGGACGAACAACATGCTCTACGTCCCGACGGTCATGCTCTACTTCGTCGGCGTTTCGGTGTTCGCCATGGGCCCCGGCCACGCTGCGCTGGCTGACGACAAGAATTTCGCCATGGTCGCGTCGATAGCTCTGCTGGTGTTGCTTACTGTTCTCAATATCGTTGGCTTGAGTGTAGGGAAGTGGCTGAACAACGTGGGCGGGATCGGAACCTTCGTCGCGGCCGCTGTGCTAATCGGTCTCGGCATAACCGTCTGGTCACGCTTTGGAACACCTGTCGCTGGCTCGGATTTCAGAATCCCGGCAGACCCCAAATTTGTTCTCAATTCCTTCGGCGTGATTTGCTTTGGTCTGGTCGGACTCGAACTCGCCTCCGTGATGGGCGACGAAATTCGCGATCCCCAGAAAACTCTCCCCGGAGCCGTCGCCTGGGGAGGCGTGATCTCCGGCGTTCTCTACGTGGGCGCAACCCTCACGCTGCTTGTCGCCATTGGAAAAAACGACATCAACGTGCTGCAGGGAATCGTGCAAGCAGTCAGCCACATGGCCGGCAGGGTTGGTGTTTCTTGGATCATCGCACCCTTCGCCGTCATGCTGAGTTTGTCGATTGCCGGCATTGGTTCCGCCTGGATGGGGGGCTCCGCCCGCATCCCGTTCGTCGCCGGGCTCGATTCCTACATGCCCGCGGCCATGGGAAAAGTTCATCCCAGGTACGCCACTCCCCACGTCGCGCTGATTGTCCAGGGACTGGTCTCGCTCGTCCTGATCGTCCTCAACTTCACACTTTCCGGAGGTGTGCAGGAAGCGTTTCAGAAAATGCTTTCAGCCGCGGTCGTGTTGCAGTTGGTGCCATTTCTCTACGTTTTCGCTGCCTTGATCAAGTTTGCTGTGCGCGGTTCCCTCCAAGGATGCTATGGACGAGGCACGCTCCTCTTTGCCGGTGTGGCCGGGCTCATCACAACGACGCTAGCGATCGTCGTTGCCTTTTTCCCAGCCAAACAAATCACGTCCTTATGGAAATATGAAGTCAGTATGTTTGGCATCACGCTGGGTTTTATTGCGTTGGCGGTATTCTTCTTCTTTGGTTACGGCCGTCTGAAAATCCCAGAAGCAGCTCGTGTAAAGACAGGCGACTCGCCCGTCCATGCAAGCGAAGTAAATCGTTACTGAATTACGTGGGGACAGCCGCCCTCGGCTGTCCGGTCGAGCAAAGCTCGACTAGTCGCGGGAGGAAGCTATGCCAGGTGGAGTAAAAGCCGACGTTCGCAGCTATCAGATGTATGTCAACGGCGAATGGGTCGACAGTAAGTCCAACAAGACGTTCCCAGTCTACGATCCGTCAACCGAAGAAATAATCGCCCAGGTTCCCGAAGCGAACGCCGACGACGTCAACCGCGCCGTTGCCGCCGCCCGAGCCGCGTTCGACAATGGACCATGGGCCTCGACCACCGCGCAGGAACGCGGACGCGTTCTATTCCGCCTGGCCGACAAAATCCGCCAGAACACAACCATGCTGGCAGAGTTGGAATCGCGCAACACCGGCAAACCCATCGTCGAAGCGGAATTTGACATAGCCGACGTTGCCACTTGCTTCGAATATTACGGCGGGCTGGCGACAAAGATTCTGGGATACGTGAACCCGGTTCCAGACAATGCCGTAAGCCTCACTTTGAAAGAACCAATCGGCGTCGCCGGACAGATTATTCCTTGGAATTATCCTCTCTTGATGGCAGCGTGGAAACTTGCGCCCGCATTGGCCGCCGGCTGCACCTGCATATTGAAGCCCGCCGAGCAAACGCCCATCACCGCGCTCGAAATGGCGAAGTGGCTCACCGATGTGGGCTTACCCCCGGGCGTGGTGAATATCATCACCGGATTCGGCGAGAACTGTGGCGCTCCTTTAGTCCAGCATCCCGACGTAAATAAAATCGCTTTCACCGGCAGCGCCGCCGTCGGCAAAATCATAGTCAAACAAGCAGCCGATACTGTGAAGCGAGTCACCCTCGAACTCGGCGGCAAGTCCCCCAACATTTTTTTCGCTGACGCCGACTTCGAAAGTGCAATCGATGGCGCGTTGTTCGGCGTCTTCATCAATCAGGGCGAAGTTTGTTCAGCCGGCAGCCGTATCCTGGTACACAAACCGATCTATAAGAAGTTTGTCGACGCCATGACCGAAAAAGCGAAAACAATCAAGCTCGGCTCGCCCGCCGATCGCGATACGAAAATGGGACCCCTTGTCAGCCAGGACCAATACGATCGAGTTCGCTCGTATCAGGAACTCGGGAAAAAAGAAGCCAAACTTGCCATTGGTGGAGGACGTGCCGAGAAATTCCCGAAGGGCTACTACGTCGAACCCACTATCTTCTACGACGTGACCAACTCCGACCGCATCGCCCGCGAAGAAATTTTTGGCCCGGTCGCTGCCGTGATCCCATTCGAAGACGAAAAAGATGCAATCAAGATCGCCAACGACTCGCCCTACGGCCTGGCCGCTGCCGTCTGGACGCGCGACATTTTCAAAGCGTTCCGCACGGTAAAGGCCTTGCGCGCAGGCATCGTCTGGGTCAACCACATGCAACCAACCTACGTAGAAGCGCCCTGGGGAGGTTACAAACAATCCGGCTTCGGCCGTGAACTCGGCCCGTGGGGAATCGAAGAGTATCTCGAAACCAAACAAGTACACATCAATCTCAACGAAGCCCCGATCGGCTGGTACTGAACAATAATTATGATTCAATACTGTCATCCTGAGCGAAGTGCGGCTTTCGCGCAAAGCGCGAAGGCTGCCGAGTCGAAGGACCTTGCGTCCCCGGGACGACGATCACAGCGTCACGGAATTCGCACCATATCGCAGGAAGCATCATGAGCACAATTCAACTCAAAACCCCGATCCCCGGACCGAAGTCCAAAGCGCTCGCAGAGCGCCGCAACACAGCCGTACCGCGCGGCCTCTCCCACGGAAGTCCGATCTACGTGGCCAAGGCCAAAGGCGCCTGGCTCGAAGACGTAGACGGCAACCGCTACATCGACTTTGCCGGCGGCATCGGCTGCCTCAACATCGGGCATCGTCGTGAGCCCGTGATCAAGGCGATCCGTGAACAGCTCGAGAACTTTCTGCATACGTGCGTGCAAGTCACGCCGTACGAAAACTACATCCACTTAGCCGAGCGGATGAACCAAATCACTCCGGGCAAGTTTCCCAAGAAAACACTATTCGTCAACAGCGGAGCCGAAGCGGTCGAGAACGCAGTAAAAATCGCGCGCGCCCATACCGGACGCTCGGGAATCATTGCCTTTGAAGATGCGTTCCACGGCCGCACCATGATGACCTTGGCGCTCACTAGCAAAACTCACCCCTATAAGGCCGGGTTCGCGCCCTTTCCCGGCGACGTGTACCGCATCCCGTACGCTTACTGTTATCGCTGTTCCTACTCGCTAAAATATCCGTCGTGCGATCTTTTCTGCGCGCGTCATCTCGAAGACACATTCAAAAGAGTGGTCGCATCCGAGGATGTTGCTGCCGTGATTGCCGAGCCGGTGTTGGGTGAAGGAGGGTTTGTCGTCCCTCCGCCTGATTTCTTCCGCGTGCTGATCGACATCTGTCATAAACATGGCGTTCTCTTCATCGCCGACGAAGTTCAAAGCGGCTTCGGCCGAACCGGCAAGCTGTTTGCCAGCGAGCACTACGGCATCGAACCGGATATCCTGGTCACAGCCAAGTCACTTGGCGGAGGCTTGCCCTTGGCCGCAATCACGGGCCGCGCCGAAATCATGGACGCCCCCGGTCCGGGAGGCCTCGGCGGTACCTTCGCCGGCAATCCACTTTCCTGCGCAGCAGCTCTCGCCGTGTTAGACATTTTTGACCGCGAAGCGCTTCTTGTTCGCGCCAACGAAATTGGAAACAAATTCCAAAAGCGCGCAAAAGAATGGCAGAAGCGCTGGCCTATCATCGGCGATGTACGCGGCCTGGGTGGGATGCAGGCGATCGAACTCGTGAAGTCCTCCGACAAGCGTGAACCTGCGGCAGATGAAACCAAAGAAGTGACGCAGTACTGTTACGAGCACGGGTTAATTACAATTACAGCGGGCTCGTATTCCAACGTGATCCGCCTTCTGGTCCCGCTGGTCGTGACTGACGAACAGATGCATGAGGGTCTCGACGTGCTGGAATCCGCGCTGCACGCGGTTTCGGAAAAACGGGGCATAGTCAGTGCAACTGATCACGTAACGGCGGACGCCTCGTCCGCCAGCCGAGCAGGAGACGTAGCAAGCTAAGTCTCCACGGAGAACAACACCGACTGTAGAAACGTTGCTTGCAAAGTTTCGTAGCGGCGAAAATCAAATAGCGATTACAAAGGTAAAGCAAATGACGATCGCAGCACCCCCGTTAACCAAAGTTCCCAATTACGTAAACGGCCAATGGGTCGAATCCACCGCCACGGAATGGTTCGACGTCACTAATCCCGCCACCGGTGAGATCATCGCGAAAGCTCCGCTCTCGGCCGCCTCCGAAGTAGCGACCGCCGTGGACGGCGCCGCAGCAGCCTATCCCGAGTGGCGACGCACTCCTCCCGAGGACCGCATCCAGCCGCTATTCAAGCTGAAGCAACTTCTCGAAGCTCACATCGATGAGTTGAGCAGCCTTATCACCCAGGAAAACGGCAAGACTTTTGCCGAGGCCAAAGCCGAGTGGCGTCGCGCGATTGAGAACGTCGAAGTCGCCTGCGGCATTCCGATGATGATGCAGGGCTACAACCTCGAAGACGTAGCTCGCGGCATCGACGAGATCATGATCCGCCAACCACTTGGCGTAGTGGCGGCGATCACGCCCTTCAATTTCCCTGGCATGGTCCCGTTCTGGTTTTTGCCCTACGCCATCGCCTGCGGCAACACCTTCATCCTGAAACCCTCGGAGCGTGTGCCGTTAACGATCCAGCGGACGTATGAACTGCTAGCGCAAACTGGACTACCCAAGGGTGTAGTCAACTTAGTGAACGGTGGTAAAGCTGTAGTCAACGCACTGCTTGATCATCCGAAAGTGCGTGCCATCAGCTTCGTTGGCTCAACTCCAGTTGCGAAGTATGTTTATGAGCGCTCAGGCGCAACCGGAAAACGCGCCCAATGCCAGGGCGGCGCGAAAAATCACGTCATCGTTCTACCCGACGCCGACATGAAGATGGCCACGCAGATCATCAGCGACAGCGCTTTCGGCTGCGCCGGCCAGCGATGTCTGGCGGTCTCAGTAGCAGTCACAATTGGCGAAGCGCAGAAAACGTTCCGCGACGCAATCACCGATTCCGCCGCAAACCTCCGCGTGGGCAATGGTCTAGATGAGGGCGTCCAGATGGGCCCTGTGGTCTCGCGGGAGAGCAAATCGCGCATCGAATCCTTAATCGCGGCGGGGGAAAAGCAAGGCGCGAAAGTTCTGCTTGACGGCCGCAATCCGAAAATACAGAAATACGAAGCAGGGAACTTCGTGAAGCCGACCATTCTTGATGATGTTTCGCCGACGAGCGAAGTGGCGGACACGGAAATCTTTGGACCGGTTTTGAGTTTGATTCACGCCCGCGATCTGGACGAAGCGCTGGCATTTCTTGAGCGCAGTAAATACGGCAATCAGGCTTCGCTGTTCACTTCCAGCGGCGCGGCGGCGCGGCGGTTCCGGTACGAAGCGCAGGCCGGCAATATCGGAATCAACATCGGCGTAGCCGCGCCCATGGCCTATTTCCCCTTCAGCGGCTGGAAGGACAGCTTCTTCGGCATCCTGCATGGACAGGGCCGCGATGCCGTCGAGTTCTATACCGAGAAGAAAGTAGTGGTCGAACGGTGGGCCAAAGAACATTCGCGCAAGTTTTGATTGGTTGCTGTCCTCTTTAAAAGCCTTAACCCCAGAGGACACGAAGGTACAAAAAGGAAAATCTGGAACGCTATGTCCGACACCATCCAGAAATACAAAGATTATGTAATGACCGGCTTCATGAAGCAGGTCGTGCCCATTGTCATCGACCATGCCAACGGAGCCACGGTCACCGACGAAAACGGCCGCGAATATCTCGACTGCTTCTCGGGCATCTCAGTCGTGAACGCGGGACACTGTAATCCCGAAGTAATCGCCGCCGCCAAAGCTCAAATGGACAAGCTGGTCCACTGTTCTTCTTACATCTATCACGTGAAGCCGGTCGCCGATCTGGCCGAGAAGATTGCCCGCATCGCCCCGCACGGCCTGACTAAAACTTTCTTCGGCAACGGCGGGGCTGAAGCCATCGAAGGCGCCATGAAGCTTGCCCGGCTCTACACTGGCAAGCACGAATACATCTCGCTCCACGCCAGCTTCCACGGACGCAGTTGGGGCACCCTTAGCATCACTGGCAACCAGGGCCGCAAAAAGCGCGGAGGCCCCTACGCTCCCGGCGTAGCCTTTGCCCCCGCGCCCTACGCCTACCGTTCGCAATGGCGCAGCGACGCAGAAGAATGCGGACGCCAGTGCGGCAAAGCCATCGACGACGTCATCCGCTTCGCCACTTCCGGCGATGTGGCCGCGTTCATCGCTGAGCCGGTCATGGGCGAAGGCGGCATCGTTGTTCCGCCGCTAAACTATTTCAAAGAAGTAAAGAAAATCCTCGACCAGCACGGCATCCTCTTCATCGCCGACGAAGTCCAATCCGGCTTCGCCCGCACCGGCAAAATGTTCGCCATCGAGCACTACGGAGTCGTCCCCGACATCCTGGTCACCGCCAAAGGCATCGCCGACGGATT
>Ga0116221_1000818_pt1 | contig 21176 bp, 22 predicted proteins | sample Sb_taG_5_FD_88965 | JGI IMG/M metagenome (GOLD analysis project Ga0116221, IMG submission 88965) | Peat soil microbial communities from Weissenstadt, Germany - Sb_50d_8_FC metaG | ecosystem: Environmental > Terrestrial > Soil > Wetlands > Peat | place: Germany: Weissenstadt | collected 2010-09-21 | reverse complement strand
TATCTGTAAGATAATCACGATCTTTGACAACTTGATCACGAATCAAGCGAAAACGCCTGTCCCGGCCAACTCCGCCGCAGTTCCAGAACCGAACTGCATGCAGCCAGGGACCGTCGTAACTCCAATGTTTCCAAGATTTTGCCTCTAACTACCTTAAGAACCATATATCTAGGAGGCAAGAAAAATCCCGATCGTTTGTTTTCTAGATTTTGCGCGGAAATGAGAGTTTTTCTTGGCGGTTTTTCTGCACCAGAATGTGTGCAATCAGAAACCCGGCAGGAGGTAGTTCTTACGGCCCTTTGCGCGGCGGCTTGAACGCGGCATTCGGCGGGACCGGCACACTGGGCTTAGCGGGGCCAGAGTCCACGTTTACCGCTAAACTCAAATCGCTGGACCAGCAGTCGGCAAGGATCTTCCAGTCACCCGCCTGTCGTGCCAAGGTCAGCAGGTACTTACCGCGCTCTTCGCGCCGCTTGCCCATGGTCAATGGGACCAGCATCTTGCAGCGGCCCGCCTCGTAGGCAATATCTCCGAATATCTCGGAGCGCAGGGGCTCCATCTCGACTTCTCCGAGTCCTGCATCCAGCAGGCTGAAGAAGAACTCGCGAATCGCCGCAGTGCCACGAACCGGAGGCACATTCGGACGCAGCACAATGGCGTCGCTGCTGTAGAGATCGACCAGGTCGTCAAGTTGCTTCCCGTTGCAAGCCACCGTCCAATCCTGCGTAAGCTTGCGGATTGCGACCTCCGCCCGGCTCAACGAAGCTCCGCCCAGTGGTGCGCGCGCGCGGGCATCGCGCACCACGGAAGCACTGGCGGTCGCACGCGGCTCGCCCCCTGCGAACGGAACGCCCCCCTCGCTGGACGCGAAATAGTGGTGGTGGTAATGATGATGGTAATGATGCTGTCCAGCCGCGTGCGGCGCTGGTTTCAAGCTGGCAGCAGTCGGAGCTTCCGGCTCTAAGGGTGGGGCATCCTGCTGGGGAACGCCGCAAATCGCGCAAAAGCGGTTTTCTACGGGATTCGGACTGCCGCACGCCATGCAGTTGCGAAACTCCGCAGTCTCCGCCATGGCGCTGGCGGATGCGTCCGTGTCCACCTGCGCCGTAAGTCGCTGCACCGCTTGCAGAGCGGCGGCAATCGCTTCCGTGCCGGGCTTGGGCTGATGCAGATCCTGCTTCAGTCGCCGGAAAAGATCATCCACCGCAGAGTTGTGGCCGGCTTCTCCTCCGGATCCGGACGCCGGCAAGTTCCGAATCGGCGCAGTCGGTTTTTCATGGTCCATAGCGGGAGCCCAGCCAGCGCTCATTCTAGTCGAAAAGTAGCCCGTCGAACAGAAGCTAGCGGCTGGAGAACTCGATCTTGGCTTCGGTCTCGGTAGCGGCGCCGTTGCACATCGCCGGACGGTAACGCCAGGCGCGAACCGTGTCCAGAATGGTGCGATCCTCGGCGGGGCCAGCACTCTCAAGGATAAGAGGAGAATGAACCCGGCCGTCCGTGCCAATGATAAAACTTACGCTCACCCTCGCGCTCGGGTCGGCAATGTCGAGCAACGGATTCGGAGTGGCCAGAGGCTCCGGAGGCGCTGAGGCCTCGCAATTGGTGTCCGCGGTGGCGTGCAGCATGGCCGCAAATGTGGAGTCATGCAACGCCGAAACCCACACCTGACGCTCGCGCGCGGCCAATGTAACCGATGTCGCCTGTGAGAACTCTCGCGACGCGGGTCCGAGGGATGAGGCCAGACAAGTAGCGGCCGATGCCACCAGAAGAAACGCGCACAATCTCCGGACCTGCATATCCACAATCCCAAGAGCGTGGAGGTATGAGAAGAACCGCCAAACTCAGAACCCGGCACGGTAAAGCGCAATCAGTGTGCCAGGTGGACGTAGTGTATATTATTGAAACTACTACACTTACATGACAACGTGATCGGAACGGAAGCGGCGGAGGTGAAAATCATTGCAGCTTCGCGCTGTAGGACGCGCGGGGAGCGGCTTCCGGGGATGGATTGCTCTGGAACGGCTTTACGCTGAAAAACCCACTAGGAATCCGAATAAGTCGGCGAGGGGTGGCCCACCTTCAGCGGCCACTTGTTCTTTTGTAGCGCTGGCGTCCATGCGAGATCGGGCCGTGGCCCATCATCGCCCGGTGCGGTGCCGACGTCGGCCAGCAACGGAGCAACCAGCCGGAGCGCATCCACTTCGGTGCGCAGGCGCGCCAAGTCCATTTCTTTTTCACGCAGAACTTCGTATATGTTTTTCATGGCCGCCAAACTGGGCCGCAAAGGCCCAAGAACAGTTTTCGTAGAAATGAACCGCGTGTTACTTTCCGGCTGGATTCCGCCGATTGTAATACATAGCTAGTCCAAGCCGCCATTGTGAAAAAGAGTAAGTTTGCAGCTTCACGTTGTCCGTGATATCTAAACCTGTGGACTCGGAGCCGTTGCGGCAGCTCGATGGCATTTTGCCGGATGATGAAGTTCACGTCTGGCAGGTTGATCTCGTCGCGTGGGAAAAAGAAGCCGACTCTTTACTTGAGTTGCTTGATCCGCCGGAGCAAGCGCAGGCAGCGCGATTCAAGTTCGCAGAGCCTCGCAATCAATTTGTCATCAGCCGAGCTTTACTTCGACGAACTCTCGGCCGCTATCTGCAGATTGAAGCACGTGAGGTTCGTTTCCGGACGACAGCCAACGGGAAACCCGAACTTGCCCTGAACCGTGATCGTCAATCAAACGATCGTCAATCAAACGATCGTCAATCGAACGATCGTCAATCGAACGGTCGTCAAGCGAATGATCGTCAAGCAAGCGACCTTCGATTCAATCTGTCGCACACCAAAGGCATGACGGTCATCGCCATCGTTCGTCGCCGGCAGGTGGGAGTCGACGTGGAGCGCATTCGCGCGGATACGAATGCGGTGGAGTTGGCCGAGCGATTCTTTTCCCCACAAGAAGTGGAGTGGCTGCAATCGCAACCTGCCGACCAACACATTCCATCATTCTTCAGTTGCTGGACGGCGAAAGAGGCTTACATCAAAGCGCATGGGGACGGCCTCTCTTTACCGCTGAGCAGCTTCGGCGTCCTGCCGCGCCCGACTGCTTCCGAATTGCAGTTGCAGGTGTATGCCGATCCGGAAGAGTCACGACGCTGGTCCATGTGGCGATTGGAACTAGGGCCAACTTTGCGGGCCGCGCTGGCGGTCGAAGGCCAGAACTGCCGAGTACGCCTGGGTCAATGGCCATCGCATGAGATGGACGCGAACTCTCCGGCATAAACACCATGGCAGCTGAATGCCGGCAACGGGCAACACAGATCGCTAGCCCTTATTTTGTTGGTTTGAGAGCACCTTCAGCCGAGCGCAGTGTGAAGAGCGTGACTTCGGGAGGACAGTTCAACCGAATCGGCACACGAATCGTGCCCAGCCCCATGTTGGTGTACAGGGTTAAAGGGCCAATCTGATGCAGCCCGCGCGGATACTTTTGGCCATACAGCGGCAGCCACGGTGCGCCAATGCCCGGAAGCCAGACTTGCCCGCCGTGCGAATGCCCAGAGAGTTGAAGATCCACGGGATATTCGGCCGCGTCGTCGGCAAAGTCCGGTTCGTGCACCAGCAACACAACCAACTGATCGGCGGGGACTCCGCGCAACGTGAGATCCATGTCTGGGTTCCCTTCCCACGCCGAATCCAAACCACTGAGCCAGATTCTCGAGCCGCCCTGCTCAATGGGGATGGAACGGTTGCGGAGAACCGGAAGGCCATGCGAATGGAGAATCTCGATGATCCTGGGCGCGTCGGCATCCACGTCGTGATTTCCCAGGACCGATACCGTTCCAAGACGTGCACGCAACTGCGTCAGCAGGACGGCGCAAGGTTCAGCCGCCCTGGCGGCGCGTTTTCCTGCGTGGAACTGCCGATGCAGAGGCGGGACCGTGACAAAGTCGCCGGTCAGGACAATCACATCCGGTTTCATCTGGTTGGTAATTTCTATGGCCGCCCGTATGGGCACGATCGAAAAATATTCGTCGTAATGAAAATCGCTGAGTTGCGCGATCGTGAAACCGTCGAAAGCAGCCGGCAGCCTAGGCAACACGACTTCAATTGAGGTCAGGATGGGGTGGTTCGGTTCAAGAATTATGGAATCTTCACCCAGCACCAACCCGCCGGTCGCGGCTACCCCGGCGGCTACTTGAAGAAACTTTCGTCTGGTCAGGAATGGCAACCGAAATTCTTCTCCTCATGTCATGCGCGATATGTCCCGCGCAATACAGACGCTCTCCGGCGCGAAAGCGCGGGCAAGAGTCCTTTCTTAGATTGTATCGGACGGCAATCCCGCAATCGCTCCCCCGAGCAAAAGTGCCGTTCGTCATCCGTGAAATTGGAGGATCAGCTTGCACCTGGGCGCAGACTGTACTTTGAGTTGTGAGCGCGGCCGGCACAGGAGCAAATCGATACCAAAGTCCAATTGCGTTTTCGTATGGAGCGGCGCACTCTAGCGTGGTGGTGTGCGCGACAATGAGCCTGATCGAAAGCTAGATCAACAAATAGTCGAATCGCGCACACGACCCTACTCATCACAAACTTATTCATCACGACACAAAAGGAGAAAACCAGTGCCATACGTGACGGTAGGAAAAGAAAATTCGGGCGACATCGAGCTTTACTACGAAGATCATGGCTCGGGCCAACCGGTTATCCTGATCCACGGATATCCCTTGAGCGGAACTTCCTGGGAGAAGCAAGTTCCCGTTCTTCTGAATGCGGGCCACCGAGTTATTACCTACGACCGCAGAGGTTTTGGCAAATCCAGCCAACCAACCACCGGCTACAACTATGACACGTTCGCAGAGGACCTTCACAAGCTGGTCAGCCACCTCAAGCTGCATAATTTCACATTAGTCGGCTTTTCGATGGGCGGAGGCGAGGTGGCACGCTACATCGGAAAATACGGATCCAAGCTCGTGAGCAAAGCCGTGATTGTCTCCGGTGTGCCACCGTACCTGCTCAAGACCGGCGACAATCCCGAAGGCCTGGATGCCAGTGTATTTGCCGCCAGCGAGAAAGCTGTGGCCGCCGACCGCTACGCGTTCTTCACTGGCTTCTTCAAGGATTTCTACAACACGGACTTGCTGCTCGGTAAGCGTGTCAGCGAACAAGCCGTCCAAGCTAGCTGGAACGTGGCGGCCAGCGCCTCCGCCACCGCCAGCCTGGCGTGTATCCCAACCTGGCACGAAGACTTCCGCGCGGACTTGGCCCGCATCGACGTGCCCACCCTGGTGATTCACGGAGATGCCGACCGCATTCTTCCAATCGCGTCTGCGGGACTGCGCACCGCCAAGCTCATCCAAGGGGCACGCCTCATGGTCATAAAGGATGGGCCACACTGCATTCCATGGACGCACGCGGAAGAAGTAAACGCCGAGTTGCTGAGCTTCCTGGGCGGGAATGCTGCCAAGTCAGATAAGAAAGTTGCCTGAGCAACCGGATCGTAAGGGAGCGGCCGTGAATCGGCCAACAGCCGTGATGTCTTCGGCCGCATCTCTTATACGGAAAATCCGTGGTTGCGCAAAACTCATCACCCAATAGCCTTACCTGCCACTATTACGGTAATGTTTCTAAAGCCCAGGTCCGGTCAGAAACAACGCAAACGTATTGAGACGCGTTCTGAGCGGAGTTACAGTTGTGTTTTCAGGGATGACACCGATCGAATGAACGCGCTCGAAACGACAAGTAGAGTGCCTGCCCTCGCGCAGCCGGTAGACGCACCACTCACCCGTGCCGCGATCTTTCTGGTCGCGACGCTCAACCCGGGATCCGAGAACCGCTCCACCCTGCGCTCGTTCTGCGGAGACCTGGCAGCGCTGGTGCGCGCGGTGGAATTTCGCGACCTGGAAGGAGGGCTTTCGTGCGTTATCGGATTTGGGTCCGACGCGTGGGACCGCCTCTTCGGGGCGCCACGGCCGGCAGAATTGCATCCGTTCCGGGAGATTCGCTCCGGAGCGCGCCACGCGGTGTCCACACCGGGCGATCTGCTATTTCACATCCGCGCCAAGCGCATGGATCTGTGTTTTGAATTGGCCACTCAAATTGTGGGGCGTATCGGGACGGCCGTTTCTCCGGTGGATGAAGTGCAGGGCTTCCGTTACTTCGACGACCGCGATCTCCTGGGTTTCGTCGACGGGACGGAGAATCCCAGAGGCGCGGCGGTGCTCGACGCCGTCCTCATCGGCGACGAAGACGCCAACTTTGCCGGCGGCAGCTACGTGATTGTGCAGAAATATCTCCACGATGTTGGCGCGTGGAATGGCCTCTCCACCGAGGCGCAGGAACGCATCATCGGCCGCACCAAGTTATCCGACATTGAATTGGATGACTCGGTCAAGCCGACATCGGCTCACAACGCGCTCACTACCATTGTGGAGAACGGGAAAGAGATCAAGATCCTGCGCGACAACATGCCTTTCGGCCGACCGGGGACTGGGGAGTTTGGCACCTATTTCATCGGCTACAGCCGTTCGCCTCGCACCATCGAGCAGATGCTGGAGAACATGTTCGTCGGCCGACCGCCAGGCAACTACGACCGTCTGCTCGACTTCAGCCGCGCAATAACCGGAAACCTGTTCTTCGCGCCCTCGGCGACGTTTCTGGAGAACGTCACCGAAGACCAGAGTGACGCAGACCAAACGAAGGCGGACCAGCCTGCGGTTGTGGAGCCATCTGCCTCGCCTGCGCCCGCTTCATCTTCATCCATTCCATCGGTGCGCGATGGTTCGCTCGGCATCGGTTCTCTCAAAGGAGACATACCACATGAATAATCTGCATCGTGAGCTTGCCCCCATTTCCGATTCGGCATGGGCTCAGATCGAAGAGGAAGCCTCGCGCACGCTCAAGCGCTACCTTGCCGGACGGCGCGTCGTTGACGTGCACGGGCCCGCGGGCGCCGCTCTCTCTGCGGTTGGCACCGGTCACCTCCGGACGATCAACGCCCCGGCGAAAGGCATCGTCGCGAGGCAGCGCGAGGTGAAGGCGCTGGTCGAGCTACGGGTCCCATTCGAAGTGGACCGCCAGGCGATCGACGACGTCGAACGTGGCGCGAACGATTCGGACTGGCAACCGGCGAAGGACGCCGCGCGCCAGATCGCTTTTGCCGAGGACGCAGCCATATTCGAGGGCTATGCCGCTGCCGGCATTGGGGGAGTCCGTCAAGGGACCAGCAACCCGATCATGAAGCTCCCCGCCGATGTTCGCGAGTACCCGCAAGCAATCGCCCAAGGCTTGAGCCGGTTACGTCTCGTCGGCGTTAATGGTCCCTACTCCGTGCTGCTCGGCGCAGACGCTTACACCGCACTCGCCGAGACCAGCGACCACGGATACCCGGTATTGGAGCACGTCAAACGGCTGGTCAAAGATCAAATCATCTGGGCACCTGCCATCACTGGTGCGTTCGTGCTGACCACGCGTGGCGGCGATTTCGACCTGCACATCGGCCAGGACGTCTCCATCGGTTATCTCAGCCACACCGACGCCGCTGTGCGCTTGTACTTGCAGGAGACATTCACTTTCCTTCTGCTCACAACAGAAGCCGCCGTCGCGCTGGCTCCTTTCGAGAAGGCAAAGAAGAATTGATGTGAGAGGCGGATTCTTCTGACGCTGAACTCGCACGCTCTTCAACGGTTGGTCGGGCCGGTTGAGATTGTTTTGTTTGTGCTACGGAACACAATCGCGACCGACCCGCCGACCATACTCCGGATCGCCGCGCCGTTGGCCCCTACCAGATCGGTGAGCCGTCTTTGTCACGGAAGACGAAGGTTTCATTGCCGCGGGTGACTTCCCGGGCAAAGATTGTTTCTACACCTTCAAACTGCACCTTCGTACCAACCACCGTAACCACATCGCCCTTGCTGAAGACAAGATCGTAGGTTTTTACAAATTTCGTGCTGGCGAGATGGACCTCAATCGTCTGGGTGGGAGACAACCTGATGATCAGGTGTGAGCCCATGCCACCGCTCATTGGGCATTCGCGGTCTCTTACCTCCTCCACCGTTCCTTTGAAAGTGGCCTCGACCGCCGGATCATATTTCGGAACTGTAACCCCTGACGCGGACTTCTGGCCCGCTATCATCGGAGTTGTTGTCAGGACCGACACAACCAACGTAAGAATCAGAATGACAATTCGTGAGGTTTTCATAAGCCACCTCCTGCTGAGACATCCAACTTCTGATGTAAGTGTGGCCCTCTTTCTCCCACCGCGCTGTGATGACGATCACAGGGGAGTGTGAGCAGGACCGGCGTAACGGGCACGTGATCTCGCTCTCACCCACCAGTGACTCATGTCACAGCCACTTGCCTTCGCATTCCTGACAATCACCTCAGGACAAGCCATGGGGGAACATGTTCAAAATCCTGCACGCTGAATTCCTCGCGCCGGGCATCAAGCGGTTCGTGATCGAGGCACCACGCATTGCTCACAAGCAAAAACCGGGACAGTTCGTAATCCTGCGGTTGTACGAGCAGGGCGAACGCATTCCCATCACTATCGAAAGTTCCGATCCCGAACGCGGCACCATTCGCATTGTGGTGCAGTCGATCGGCAAAACCACCAGCATGCTCAATTCGCTGAAAACCGGCGATAGCATTCTGAACGTGGTTGGGCCACTGGGAAAACCGTCGGAAATCGAAAAGTTTGGCACGGTGGTCGTGATGGGCGGCGGTGTTGGAACCGCGATGGCTTACCCGACGGCGGTCGCGTTGAAGCGCGTGGGCAATCGCGTAATCTCCATCGTTGGTGCCCGCAATAAAGAGTTGGTCATTCTGGAGCGCGAACTGCGGGAAGCCAGCGACACGCTGATGATCACAACTGACGACGGAAGCTATGCCGACAAGGGCTTCGTCACCGACAAGTTGCGGCAGTTGATCGAGAACGGCACGCGCATCGACCTGGTACTGGCCATCGGTCCCATCCCAATGATGAGAGCCGTAGCGGAGATGACGCGCAAAGAGCGTATCCGCACCATCGTCAGCCTGAACCCGATCATGATTGACGGCACCGGCATGTGCGGCGGCTGCCGCGTGCTGGTCGACGGAAAGAGCGAGTTCGCCTGTGTGGACGGACCGGAGTTTGATGCGCACCGCGTGGATTTCTCGGTGCTGGTGCAACGCAATTCGATGTACCGGACGGCCGAACAGAAGTCGATGGAAGAATTCCAGCGCGAGACTGTTCACGCTGGTGAGTGCGCGTTACAAGGAGGCAGTCGGTGACCCAACCCACTAAGCAACCGTCGTTGAATCCTCTGCCCCTGAAAGAGCGCATGAAGGTTCCCCGCCAGCACATGCTGGAGCAGCCTCCGCTGTTGCGGGCCGGTAATTTCACCGAAGTAAATTTAGGCTATTCCGAGGAACTGGCGCGGCAGGAAGCGCTGCGCTGCCTGGAGTGCGCCAAGCCGCAATGCACGCTAGATTGTCCGGTAGGCGTCAAGGTAAAAGACTTCGTGCAGTTGATTGTGGCCGGCGACTACCTCGGCGCGGCCGCCAAAATCCGCGAGGACAACGTGCTGCCGGCGATCACTGGCCGCGTTTGCCCGCAGGAAGACCACTGCGAAGGCGGCTGTTTGATGGGCAAGAAAGTTCAGCCGCTAGGAATTGGATATCTGGAGCGTTTCGTAGCGGACTACGAGCAACGCCACTTGGATATCAGCAACCTGCCCAAGGCGACGCCCACCGGAAAGAAAGTTGCCATCGTAGGCAGCGGGCCATCCGGATTGACTGCGGCGGGCGATCTGGTTCAGAAGGGCCATCAGGTTCACGTATTCGAGGCGTTGCACACGCCGGGGGGCGTCCTGGTGTATGGCATCCCCGAGTTCCGGTTGCCCAAGCAAATCATCCGCGAGCAGATTGACTACATGCGCGCGATGGGCGTGGAGTTCGAGACCGATGTGGTCGTCGGAAAAACCGTGACCCTCGACGAACTGATGGAAGAAGAGGGTTACGACGCGGTGTTCATCGGCACGGGCGCGGGATTGCCTCAGTTCATGAACATCCCAGGCGAGCACCTGAACGGCGTGTACTCGGCGAACGAGTTCCTGACCCGCATCAACCTGATGCACGCTTACGAGTTTCCCAAATACGACGAGCCCATGCTTGATCTGCACGGCAAGAATGTAGCTGTGATTGGCGGTGGCAACACTGCATTGGATGCGATTCGCTCGGCGTTGCGCCTGGGCGCAAGCAAGGCTTATGTGATTTACCGCCGCAGCGAGGCGGAGATGCCGGCACGCAAGGAAGAAGTGAAGCATGCCCAGCAGGAAGGAATCGAATTTCGCGTGCTCACAAATCCCATTGAGTTTCTGTCAGACGGAAAGGGTTGGCTGAACGGGGTGCGCTGCATGCGCATGGAGTTGGGCGAAGCCGATGCGTCCGGACGCAGGCGCCCGGTGCCGGTTGAGGGTTCGGAGTTCGACCTGTCGTTGTCAGTCGCCGTCATCGCGATTGGCACCGGAGCGAATCCGCTGATCCAGAGCACCACGCCTGGGCTGAAAACGAACAAACGGAATTACATCGAAGCGGACGTGATGACACAACGCACATCGCGCAGAGGCGTCTTTGCCGGCGGCGATATTGTGACCGGAAGCGCGACCGTGATTCTGGCCATGGGCGCGGGACGGCGGGCCGCGAAATCGATCCATGAGTATCTGACTTCTGGTACGTGGTAGGAGCTTGACGTGACCGGCTTCACAATGAACAGTGCGCAAGGTCACCGCGTTCAGGCGCAGAGACGCTCTCTAATCACAACAGACCGGATGCGCGGCGGCCGTAGGACAAGAATTTCGCGCCGGGAGTTAGTCATGAACGACCAGGATCTTCTAAGGTGTCCATTGCTCCAGGGACTCAACCCCATGCATCGGGCCGAACTCATCGGCCTGCTGAACGACAGCAGTGTCCGCGAGAAGCTCGAGAAGTGTTTAGCGGAACATGTAACCGCTGCGGATTCGTCAAACCAGCCAGCGGCAGCGTGTGCCCATGAAAGGCAGCCTGGGGATTTTGAAAAGGAAGTTCATAGCTGGAACCCGCAACACTCCACTTGGAACAGAAGCCCGAAGGAGTGAAGCGCGCCAGCGATTCTTTCGCGCGGGCAAGCCTCATCGGCCTGCCGCTTTTACGAACGGTCTACGGCGTGGGCTGCATTCTTACGCAGCTTCGCGTGCTGCAGCTGCGCAGGTCTGTTCCGCTGTTTCGCTGTTTCGTAGAAATTCTAGTTCTTTGAATTTCCCACCGACGTAAGCAATCCATGCCCTTGGTCTATGGAGCCTCGCAGGCCTGCTGGCTGGTGCAGCCTCCGGGACCAGTGGTATTGATGTTGTCGTACGCGTTGCGAACGTGCGCTTGGGTCATGACCGCGGGATAGACCCACCACAAACGGCGGATGACCTTGTCCCCGGGTAACCAGCGGTGAGGTTTTTTCATTTCATATGCCACTGCCAGTTCGGCAGCGTAGATCACTAACGATTTGGCCACGACGTCGCGATGGGAAGGAATGCTGCCGATAAATGGATCTCCCGCCTGGCGCTCATGCTCAAGAACGAGAGTACGGGTGGTGTAGCGCATGGATTCGGCGGCCGCCAAAATGCTCATGACGGCCACGAACTTAATGTCGACCACTTTTGGCGGAATGGGCTTAGGTTGGGGGACGGAGGGCAGCGACGTAGCGATAGAGTAGTTGCGTGCATCGTTGGACGCGGGTTCCCGTTCTGCAACTTCCACTTGGCTTTGTGCTAGCGCGGACGTGGTGAAAAAGAAGGTGCAGAGTAGTAACTGAATTCTTCGCAATTCGGGCTCCCATGGCGTGTTTCGGCGTAGCGACAAAGGTTGAAGAAGGCGCTTTATGCCGGCTGTAATTCGCTGCGGCTTTACAGTGCACGGGGAGACCCGAGGTTCGGAAGCCGCATTTCAATGAGATAGGTCACGCTTTCCCATAATGGTCCCGTTTCTGCGGCGGTGTGCGCAAAGTGTTTCGCGGCTGGGCTGATTTTTTTCCGTGGGGTTTCCTGATGTCCGGTTAGCGGTTCGGGGCGGGCTCTTTACTTCGGTCTCAAGACTGTCGAATCCCGCTGGTGTGACCTATATCACAGTCAGCTGTGCTTTCTGCCCTAGCCGGGCTGACGGCTAAGGTCGAAGATGGCAGCAGGTCAAGGAGGGGCGGCGATGATGCTAGCGTACAGGCTACTCCGGTTGGTCGAGACCCATTCTGATGCCCTGGCGGCAGGGCTCCTCGAAAGAACACGGAACTCCCCTTTGCTTCCCGACTACACCAAGGTTCCACCTGAGGAACTCAGGCAACGGGTGCATGAAATCTATCGGCATCTGGCAGATTGGCTACTGGGCAAGAGCGAGTTGGATGTCGAAAAGCGCTACTTGGCAATTGGGGCCAGGCGCGCCCGGCAATGCGTTCCGCTAAGTCAGCTCATCTGGGCGATCGTGTTGACTAAGAAGAATCTATGGGACTTTCTGAAACAAGAAGCAGTGCTGGATCGGCCCGCGGAGATCTGCGGTGAACTCGAAGTCGAGGAGTTGTTGGATCAATTTTTCGATCGGGCCATCTTTTACGCGGCAGTCGGTTATGAGCAGTCGTGCGCGTGTGATGAGCCGGTGCAGAGGGTAAGCGCCGTTGTCTAGGAGAGGAAGAATGCCCTGGGAACTTGAATACAAGAAAAAGTTGCGGACACCAGAGGAGGCGTTGGGGTGTGTGCAATCGGGAATGCGCGTCTACATTCAGCCCGGTTGCGCAGAACCCGAAACCCTGGTTGAAGCACTGATGCGGCGCGCTCCCTATGTCCAGGACGTGGAAATCGTTCACATGATGACCATGGGACCGGCCCCTTATGTGGCTCCCGAGATGGCAGGACACTTCCGGCATAATGCGATGTTTATCGGCCCTAATGTGCGTAAGGCCATCAACGAAGGCCGGGCCGACTATACACCGATTTACCTGAGTGAGATTGAAGAACTGTTCGAGAGCGGGGCTATGCCGATCGATGTTGCCCTGCTGACCCTCTCGCCTCCGGACTCCCACGGTTTCTGCAGTTTCGGTGTGGGTGTGGATACGTCGCTCACTGCCGCCAAATGTGCCCGCTACGCGGTTGCGCAGATCAATGATCAAATGCCGCGTACTTTTGGAGACAGCTTTATCCATGTGAGTGAGCTTGATGCCGTCGTGGATTCTTCCCGGCCTCTGTGCGCCATGAAGCAACCGCCAATCACCGATATGCACAAGGCCATCGCCCGCAACGTCGCAGATTTAATTGAAGACGGGGCCGTGCTGCAAACCGGTATCGGCGGAATCCCAGATGCCGTGCTGCCGTTTCTCATGGATCGCAAGGATCTCGCGGTTCACAGCGAACTGGTTTCTGATGGTGTGATTCCTTTGATCGAGGCCGGCGTGATCACCGGTGCGCGCAAGAACTTTAAGCCGCGGAAAATCATCCTGGGATTTGCCATTGGCACGAAACTGTTGTTCGATTTCGTGGACAACAATCCGATATTCGAGTTCCATCCCACGGCCTATAGCAACGACCCTGGGCTGATTGCCCGAAACGACAACATGGTGGCGATCAACTCTGCGCTGCAGGTCGATCTCACCGGTCAGGTCTGCTCCGATTCGATTGGAAACCAGTTCTATAGCGGCATCGGTGGCCAGGTGGACTTCCTGCGCGGGGCTTCGCGCTCCAAGGGTGGCAAGCCGATCATCGCCATTTCATCTACCGCAAAAGATGGCGCGATCTCGCGGATCGTGCCCATGTTGAGCCCAGGCGCGGGAGTGGTTACTTCGCGTGGGCTGATCCGGTACGTGGTGACCGAATATGGGGTGGCGTATCTGCACGGCAAGACTATCCGGGAACGGGCGCAGGCGTTGATCGATATTGCCCATCCGAAATTCAGGGAAGAACTTTATCAATTTTGCGAGAAAACCCGGTGGCTGCAGCGGCCGTTAGCTGCGGAGACAGCGGTGACGAGGTGAACCATGGCAGGGCAAGCGCGCGGTAAGGTCACGGTCGATGTCGAGGAATGCAAGGGATGCGGGCTATGCGTGGAGTCGTGTCCGCCCAAGTGTCTGGAACTGGCGCCGGAGTTGAGTGCTTACGGAGTCCATCCGGCGCGCTATACCGGGGAAGACTGCACCGGTTGTGGAATCTGCTTTTATTGCTGCCCGGAACCGGGGGCAATTACGGTCTACCGCATAAAGGCTAAAGGAAAAGCGTTTGCGGCGGCCCAGGGAGGCGAACATGCGGCAGCTCTGTAAAGGAAACGTGGCGGTAGTGAAAGGCGCGATCCTCGCCGGATGCCGCGCTTACTACGGATATCCGATTACTCCGGCCAGCGAAATCGCCGAGTCCGCAGCGCTTTACTTCCCACAAGTCGGCGGAACTTTTTTGCAGGCGGAAAGCGAAGTTGCCGCCATCAATATGGTCTATGGCGCGGCAGCGGCCGGAGTCCGCGTCATGACTGGGTCCTCGGGGCCGGGCCTCAGCTTGATGCAGGAAGGCATGTCCTATCTGGCCGGTGCGGAACTGCCTTGCGTGATCGTCGATGTAATGCGCGGTGGTCCTGGCCTGGGCAATATCGCGCCGGAACAAAGCGACTATTTCGCCATGGTCAAAGGAGGCGGCCATGGCAACTATCGCAATATCGTGCTGGCTCCCGCCTCGGTGCAGGAGATGGCCGAGCTCACCATGCTGGCATTCGATCTCGCCGACAAATACCGCAATCCGGCCGTGGTGCTGGCCGACGGCTTTATCGGGCAAATGATGGAACCACTCGATCTCGAATATCGCGAGATTCATACGCCTGAAAAAATCTGGGCCGTAAAAGGCACGCCGGAAACGCGGGCCAATCTGGTCAGCTCCATTTATCTCGAAACCGATGAGTTGGAAGAACACCAGCGCAGAATGGAAGCCAAGTACATTCGTGCGCAAGAAGCCGAGCCGCGCTGGGAGCTTTGCCACACCGAGGACGCCGATGTCCTGCTGGTCGGTTACGGCATCGTCTCCCGAGTGTTGCTCTCGACGGTGGAAGCACTGCGCAAGGAAGGTGTGAAAGCGGGATTATTCCGGCCAATCACGCTGTGGCCCTATCCTTCGGAAGCGCTGGCGAAAGCCGCGGCGAAGGTTGAAAAGGTGCTGGTGGTCGAACTAAGTAACGGCCAAATGCTGGAAGACGTGCGCCTGGCATTGAACGGCAAAGTGCCGGTGGAATTTTATGGTCGCGTAGGAGGCAACGTGCCTTCGGTGACGGAACTGCAGCAACAAGTGCTGGAGCGCGTACCCGTACTCGCGTGAGGGATAACGACAATGGAAAACGAAAGCGCAATCAGCCTGATGGAACCTGAAGCCAATTCCGAAGTCAACAACGACGGATATGAACCAGTCCACTCCAAGTCGCCGCTGTTTTATGACCTGTACGAACGCAAATCAGAACTGAAACACCAGACCCACTACTGTCCCGGTTGCGGACACGGGGTGGCCCACAAACTGATTGCGGAAGCGTTGCAGGAACTGGGGCTGCAGGACAAGACGATCTTCGTGAGTCCGGTCGGCTGCTCGGTATTTGCGTATTACTATTTTGATGTAGGCAACGTGCAAGTCGCACATGGTCGCGCACCCGCTTCGGCCACGGGAATCAAGCGATCCTGCCCGGACAAGATTGTCATTTCCTATCAGGGAGACGGCGACTTGGCGGCGATCGGCACTGCCGAAATCGTGCATGCCGCCAACCGAGGGGAAAAGATCACGGTCTTTTTCGTGAACAACGGAATCTATGGCATGACTGGCGGGCAGATGGCGCCTACCACCCTGGTTGGGCAGAAGAGCACCACTTCGCCCTGGGGGCGGCGTCCGTCGAATGAAGGCTTCCCGTTGCACATGGCGGAACTTCTCGCCACCCTGGAGGCGCCGGCCTACATCGAACGCGTGGCGCTATCGGACAACAAGAACATCATGAAAGCGCGTCGGGCAATTCGTAAAGCGCTCGAGATCCAGCGGGACGGCGCAGGCTTCTCGTTTGTCGAAATCTTGTCGCCGTGTCCGACAATCTGGGGCAAAGACCCGGTGGAAGCGCGGCGATGGGTTTACGAGAAGATGACGCCAACCTTCCCGCTGAATGTTTTCCGCGATCGCCGGCCGGAGATTCCCGCGGGCAATGAGCCTCCGCAACGCCCGGTAGCGGACGTGCTTGAGATCACGCCGAAGGCGGGAGCGCACAATGCTTCCACCGCGAAACATGCTCATCACTTCAAAGACATCAGGATTAAAATCGCGGGCTTTGGTGGACAGGGCGTACTGCTGTTAGGACAACTGCTCATCGAAATGGGAATGCGTGAAGCCCTGGAAGTATCCTGGTTGCCGTCGTATGGACCGGAGATGCGTTCGGGCAGCGCGCACTGCCATGTTTGCCTGTCGAAAGAACGGATCGGGTCGCCCCTGGTTTCGCGCCCCGATGTGCTCGTGGCCATGAATGAGTTCTCTTTGCGCAAGTTTGCACCCGAGGTAGCAAGCGGCGGACTCATCCTCTACAACGGTGCCAGCGTTCCTGCCGACTTTGTCGCGCCGGGAGTGCAGGTAGTCGCGATTCCGGCGGCGGAGATCGCCGACAAACTCGGTTCGACCAAGACAGCCAACATAGTGATGATGGGCGCGCTACTGGAAGAGACCGAGTGTCTGGCTCCCGGAACAGCCTTGAGCGTGCTCGAAGACAAAGTAAAAAAAGTGGACCTCCTGGAAATCGATCGCAAAGCGCTCACCGCCGGCCGTCTGTTTGTCGATGACCAAGCGCATGTCGGTGCGGTAACTCAGCCCGACGGCTTCGCTTAATCGTTCTAGTGCCGAGTCTTCAACTCAGCGACTGCACGGGGTTCCTTTCTTGGAGCGTGGCTACTTGTCTGGTCCGTTGGACCTGGCAATTGCTTGTGATCTCGGTCACGGCTGAGGGAAATGTTTTGACGTATAAACAAAGCAGGAACAAGGACGGAAAGGAGGTAACCCAATGGAAACGATTGAGCTAAAGCGGGATGTCACTTTCAAGAACATCCTTCTCGCAACCGATTTTTCGGAGGTATCGAGAAAAACCGTACCATACGCCGCAGCGCTGGCGAGAAGATATGGTTCCAAGCTCTACCTTGTGCATGTAGTTCCCCCCGAACCACGAACGCCTATCCCGATTGAGCCGCTCCCGTCCGAGTTGGATTATCGTCGAGAGAACGCCGAACTCAGAATGAAGGATTTTCTCCGAGAAGACTCGCTCGGGGACGTGCCTCATGAAGTCCTGCTGGAGCGGGGACCTGTCTGCGGCGCGTTATCGGAATTGATTCAACGGGACGAAATCGAACTGCTCGTGATCGGCACGCATGGACGACTAGGGCTGAAGAAGGTCATCCTTGGTTCGGTTGCAGAGGAACTCTTTCGTGTGGCTTCTTGTCCAGTTTTGACCATCGGGCCGGCTGTTCCTGATGAGCCGACAGGCGCAAAGGAATTCCGCACGATTCTTTTTGCCACAGATTTTGGGCCGGCTTCTTTGCATGCACTGCAATACGCCATCTCGCTTGCAAGCGAGAGCAAGGCGAGGTTGATTTTCTTACATGTCGTGCCGCCGGTGCCGGTGGTTGACATTGGGCCATACTGGTATCCGAGCGAAGATCTCATGGAACAGCAGAGGAGAGTCAGGGCGCGTTACATGAAGCGGCTCAAGGAACTGATCCCAGCGACGACGGATCTGCCTTTTGATCCGACATTCTTGATTGAATTCGACTTCGTGCCCGACACAATTGCGAAGGTTGCCGGCCAATCCAATGCAGACTTAATTGTCATGGGCGTAAATCAAAGCGCGTGGACTCGGGTCTCCACTCATCTGCCGTGGGCAATCGCGCATGAGGTTGTTTGTCATGCAAAGTGTCCAGTGTTGACCGTGAGGTATTGATATTGATTAGGGCTAATACATAAGCACGCCGGCTAAGCCCTAAGCTGGCTGTGAGGAGAGTCTTGCTATGTCGACTGCCTGGACCGCTCGTTATGCGCTGCGTACCAAGGGCATTACCAGTTCTGCAATCCGTGACTTGTTGAAGATCACCCAGAAGCCCGGAATGATCTCCTTTGCCGGCGGGCTGCCCGCTCCCGATGTGTTCCCCATCCAACGCTTTGAGGAAGCCTGCAACAAGGTGCTTACCCAGCAGGCGGCTTCAGCCTTGCAGTATGGGACGACCGAGGGGTACGAGCCTCTGCGCGATCTGATTGCGAACAACATGGCGCGCTATGGGATCAAGGCGAAGGTGGAAAACGTTTTGGTCACTTCGGGATCGCAGCAGGCGCTTGACCTGATTGGCAAACTGTTTATCAATCGCGGAGATCGTGTGCTTGTGGAAGCGCCGACTTATCTTGGTGCACTGCAGGCTTTCAATATTTATGGCGCGGAGTATGTGTCCGTTCCGATCGATGAGGATGGCCTTCGCACCGACCTGTTGGAGGGGCCCCTGCGGTCGGGCCCCAAGTTCATGTATGTGCTGCCGAACTTCCAGAATCCGGCGGGAACCACGTTGTCGGAGGGACGTCGCCACGAACTGGTGTTGCTGGCGGACAAGTATGGCATCCCCATCGTCGAAGATGATCCGTATGGCCAGTTGCGTTATGAAGGCGAGCATCTGCCACCCCTGGTTGTGATCGACCGCGAGAACCTGCGGCGCGACAATGGCTATTCGATTGGCAACGTCATTTATCTGAGCACGTTCTCGAAGACGCTGGCGCCGGGGCTTCGTCTGGGATGGATCGTTGCTCCGCCCGAGGTCATCAGCAAGCTGGCGCAACTTAAGCAGGGCGCGGACCTGCACACTTCGACCTTCACCCAGTTTGTGGCCTACGAGGTCGCGCGCGATGGATTTCTCGACCAGCATGTGAAGCTGATTCGTCGGGTCTACCGCGAACGCCGCGACGTCATGCTTCAGGCTCTGAAGGACTTCTTCCCGCCGGAGGTTACCTGGACTCATCCTCAGGGTGGGCTATTCTTATGGGTCACTTTGCCCGAAGGGCTGGACATGCCGGCGGTTTTCAAATCGGCGATCGAGCAGAATGTGGCATTCGTACCGGGCGGTTCGTTCTATGCCAAGAATGGTCTGGGGAAAGATGGCCGCGAAGGCTCCCGCCACATGCGATTGAACTTCTCCAACGCCGCTCCGGAACAAATACGAGAGGGCATACGCAGGTTAGCTGCCGCGGTGAAAAGTCATCTGAGAATAGCGACATTCCTGCCAGAGCTGCCGGTCGGCGTGTAGAACCTGTCTATTTCGGCCAGCCTTCGGCAGTTTTTCTCGGCGAGAAATCTTAACCGCGCGCCGCCATCCCTCATTAGCCGGAGAACACTAGGCTAACCTTCGATTTCCTAGGCATTCTTTACGCTATACGACAGCGCCGATAAAATCATGGGGTCGGTCGCTCCGACTCCCCCGCTTCGTGCTTCCCAAAACCCGCCCTACTCCAGCACGAAAATGTTCTTGCCAGCGCACATCTCCTTGAGGATCTTCGGCCACACCGTGACGCTGACTTCTCCGAGATGAGCTTTGCGTAGCAAAAGCATCAACGTCCGCGACTGTCCGATTCCACCGCCGATGGAGAGCGGAATCTCGTTGTTCAGGATCGCCTGGTGATAGGGCAGTTTCAGGAAGTCCAGTTGCTTGGACATCGTGAGCTGCTTTTTCAGGGTCTCGGCTGTGACCCGGACGCCCATCGACGTCAGTTCATGGCGTCGCTGAGTAACGGGGTTCCATACCAGGATGTCGCCATTCAACCCATGCGTGTCTTTGCCGGTTTGATCGCGAGTGTCGGTCACCCAGTCGTCGTAATCGGCGGCCCGCATCTCGTGAGGATAACCATCCTTCAACGGCCACCCAATCCCAATAATAAAGACTGCCGGATGTTTCTGCAGCACCGCGGTCTCACGCTGCTTACGCGGCAGGTCGGGATACATATCGAGAAGTTCCTCGGCGTGCAAGAAGACCAACTCCTCGGGCAGATCCGGATAGTGAGAGTCTTTCAATTGCGGAAACAGGGATTGGGCAAACTTTTCCGCTCCAACGATTACCTTCCAGATCTTGCGAACGATCGTCTTGAGAAACTCCAGATTGCGCTGCTCAATGATGATGGCGCGCTCCCAGTCCCACTGATCCACATAAGCGGAATGGTCGTGATCAAGGAAATAGTCCTTGCGCACAGCGCGCATATCAGTGCAGATGCCCTCACCCGCAGTGCAATCGAATTGCTTGAGAGCAACGCGTTTCCACTTGGTCGCGGCTTGCACCACCTGCGCGTCGATGGGATGCAGGTTGCGGTCATTCGAGATATGGAACTGAATCGGGGTACGCGACCCGTCGCGATCCAGCATGTCGTTTACGCCGCTCTCCACGTCCACGATGAGCGGCACTTCGACCATAATCAGGTTGAGCTCTTTGCACAAGTTGTCTTCGATATAGCGTTTCACGTGGAAGATGGCTTGCTGCGTCTCTCGTGGACTCAGCAAGGAGCGGTAGTTCCGCGGCAGAATTTTTTCCAATTCCTTGTAATCGCCGATTCCCGGTCCAGCCAGGTCGGCTTTCTTATCGTTATCCAGCAAGAGCGTGTTCATGAACTTTCTCCTCCTCGGACAGAGTTTCTGTAGGCGAACCCTCGCCGTGCGGCTTATCGATATTCGGATTAAAAGAGGGGGCAACATCAGACTCTACAGGGTATGAGCGCTTACGTCTGGCCGGATGTTCGGCCGGGGAATGCTCCATTATTACAGCCACCACCAGCAGGATCCCGATCGTGCCAAAGGCGATTAAAGCGAGCAAAGCCATTATAAGGATCGGCATAACTCCACCTCGCTGCCGAGATTGTCTCTCCGAATTGCGTAGGGCGCGGTGACCGCAGTCACGTACCGATGTGACCCCCGGGAGGTGCGGATAGTTAGTTAAGAGTGCCCAGCTGTCCACAGGGTCACGATTGAAAGTGACTTGGATCACTGCGCCTGTACCCTCCGACGTTGAAACTCTCAACTGGGCAGTGACGTTGCTGCTGAGTTCTCTTACACTCGATTATTAGAGGATTGCATCGGTGATTACTTTCGCAACACAGACGCAAGACGGCGAGAAGAGCCGCCGATTCCATCGGATT
>Ga0116221_1000814_pt1 | contig 21225 bp, 15 predicted proteins | sample Sb_taG_5_FD_88965 | JGI IMG/M metagenome (GOLD analysis project Ga0116221, IMG submission 88965) | Peat soil microbial communities from Weissenstadt, Germany - Sb_50d_8_FC metaG | ecosystem: Environmental > Terrestrial > Soil > Wetlands > Peat | place: Germany: Weissenstadt | collected 2010-09-21 | reverse complement strand
GGGCCAGCCGGGGGATGACGGCCGCACCCCAGCCCTCCTGCCGCTGCCGTCGGTCAATCAGACGGCCAATGTCCCAGTAAAGCTGGACCAGTTCGGCGTTCGCGGCGAGAATGGCCTGCGTCTGTGCTTGCTGGATGCGAGCTTTGACTTCCTTAAGGAGATTCGGGAAGCCAGCCGGAACAGGCAATTGAGGCTTGCTCATGCCCCTCGGATCGGGTGCGATGTGCTTGGCGTGGTAGTCAGTTATCATGGCTTCCTTCGACGCAGCTGCGAGAGACGAAAGCGCACGCTTTCAGTCGCAGGCCTAATAGCACATGACACATGCTGTCGCAAGCATTTCAGACACCACCGCCGACACTTTTCTCGTCTCGTTTTAGTTCCTTGCCAGGATTCCCACAAGCCCCCTTCGATTTGTGGTGCCTGTACCTGCCAATATTACTGCCCGTGTCACCGCTCTCCGGCCGCCGCTCCCATCGCCCCAACTTCTTCGTCCAGGGTCCCAGGGCACGGCGATGGACGCCGTGGCTTGGGGGGACGGAGAAGTTGAGAGGCGGCCGCGGACTCGCGGGGAGGTGGCCGATGGCAGTACTACCAGCCGACTATTAGCGGATGACGGTCGGCTAGAGTTCCTACACCTGCGTCGCGGAAATCCGACCGGGCGCCCGCTCTCCATTTCTCAGGGCGAATCTATTCCGCCGAGCGCTGATAGTATTCCGACGACTCTGCCAATTGGGCAATGACATCCTCGTCCGGTGCTCCGCTTGCAAGCTGGATTGGTGAACGAGGCAAGGCCAGCCGCGTCGGGGGTCGGTGCATTAATCCCTGGGTGAGACTCTGCACCAGGTCTTACCGGTACTCAGTGCTGGCGAAGCTCGCGGTTGCAACCTTGCCGCGCGTCGTCCAGGTGGGGAGGGCCTATTGCCAATTCGCCAAACTGTTAGCATCGAGTAGCCGATCTAGCGCATCATCATAATGCGCGCTCAGAAACCAGCGTTCGTACCGCTGCCCTGGGTAGCAGATTTTGAAACGCCCGGCCGATGTGGGCGGATTGAACTAATCCTACAATCTCCTCGCTGGGCACTCTCTACGATCCGCCCGGCGACCGGGCTGCGCGTCAGCGTGCGGTGGTTGAGCAGGTAGATGAGTAGCTCAGGCCGGTCGGATCCACTTCACTGTCCGCCATCGCCGCAAACGGATGGCGGGTTGCTTGCAGCAGCGATGGTCAACTTGGGGCAATCGGGATGGCTTGTTTCGATCAGAATTTGGGTGCATAAGGCTTTTGGGCACGCTGCGTGATAGGACGCGTCGAGCCAGTGGTACTTCTTGCATCCGCTAGTGCTGGTTGAAACTTCTAGGGCCGTTGAATCTGTTCCAATGTGCAGAAGCTCAAATTCTCGTTCATCTGCAGCTCGGATCAGCAGCCTCTTGGTACGTGTTTGTCCCATGGGTACCGCGCCGAAGTGAACCATTTTTGGCGCCTCGATCCCGAAAGCCCTACGAAGTATCACGGGACACTCTGCCGTTTGTTCCGATGGTGAGTTTGCGGAATCGAAGCTGATGGATAATGCTGTGGGAGCGGCGGTGGACTGGAGATCCTCAGTCGCTGTGAACGCGACACTAATTTGCCAGAATTCCCTCCATAAATCTGCTTCAATCCTAGAAGCGGGAGCTGTCCTTTCAATGCGGAGCACTTTCATTTGCGGCGGAATGCGAGTTACCTTGAGCGGGGACGAAACCGCATTGTCAGCGCGGAAAACCCGCTCGACCTTAAGTGTTTTTTCAGCTACGCGGGGCTGAGCCGACCTAAACTCACACGAGAACACGCTCGGACGGAACAAAATATCAGGAAGCACGCGAACGCGGCATTGAACGCTTAAGCTCTCTTCTTTGCCTGGTTCAGCTGGAATCGTAAATGATGCCGAAATAACCGTTTCGCTTTTAGCGAGGGGCACCCGCATTGACAACTTAAGGCAATCTTTGCCGCCTCCAGCCAACGTCACCCTGTCCCCAACTTGAAGTTCTTTCTCTCCTAGTCGAAGGCCCGCGCAGCCGCAACTAACGCCCTCAAAACGAACGACCTGAGGTTCGCTCGACAAGTTTTCAAGAGCATACTTTGCTTCAACTCGACCGGCATTCCTGGCAACTTCACTGGCAAGAAGCGGCCCCAGGCTCCGTTGCGGGTCAATGATTCTGACCCTAGCCTCAGATCGGTGTGCCAGGGAGGCAAACCAAGCTACTGCGGCTAGGGTAAGGACCAATAAAACACCGTACAAGGTCTTCGATTTATCAGACAGCATGATCAATGTCGTCGCATACGGCCAGGAATGAAGGATCTAATGAAGGATCTATGGGCAGGTGGAACCCGAGCAATCGTTCATGTTCAACGTCTGCCACTGAGCTGGAATAACCTGGACCCATTGACAGGTACATCCATTTGCAGTCCCGGTACACTGCCAACTGCCGAAAAGACAAATGACCCCGGTAATTTGTGTATTCGCAGTACAACTCGTAGTTGGATTTGCTGGGCATTGGCCGACAACAGCACTCTGAGAAACAAATCCTGAGCACGTCCCGCCTTGCTTGTTAACGCATTGTTGTTGGTTGGGGTCCCAAACGCAGGACGTTCCGCTACCTGCTGGCGCAACTGGTGTAGTAGCATGCGCAGGATTACAACATAAATTATTTGGGCCGCTCTGAGCTTCTGCGATTCCGCACGTCGCGGAGATGCCAAACAAAACGGCGAGGCCGACTTGGCATAAGGAGAGACATTTCGTAATAGAGTCAGTACGCATTTGTGCAACCTCCCTTTTAGTAGCGATCTCTGTCGGACGATGCCCGCCTATCGAAGCAGACATCAGATTCACTGGGAATACGCGAGCAAGTTAACCGGCTGTCCGGATCCTTCGTCTTCGCCAGACTCCAAGGACAACCATGATGGCAAGTGCACTAGCCGCAAGTACCCACCACATGGAGAACCTACTCCTAGCGGGGAGGGTCTCGGGTTGGATTTGCGACCTGATATACGCAACAACATCGCTAATTTGCTCGTTTGTCCTAAACGTGCGGACGTGTTCTGAATCGCGCTCATCGAGAATCTTGGTGTTTGCTGGGAGACTGAGCGCGAACGTTTCCTTCGGAAGATCCGTGTTGAACCGTGCCTCCTCTATCCAGGAGATACTTATCCACTGCAACGTTTCGCTGCCGTCATACGTGGATTCTATTCGGAGCGAGGGAAAGATGATTCCGCCAGGATAGGTGACAAAGTTACTTTGACTAATCTCCCTTGTCACTTTTCCGTCGGCGCTGCTCGCGGTATAACGATGGACCGCTCCTGTGCTTCCATCCACGACGAGCGTGCTCGAGCCTTGGCGGAGGCTGATGAGAGAAGGGCCACGATCCTGGATGGAATAGGACTCAGGGCTTGGGTTAGGAACAAATCGGAACTCCCTCAAGCTCTTTACATATCTCTTGGAGATACCGGGGGACAATAGCGTGACGTGCTTGTTGAGCATATCGTATTCTATCTTTTCATCACCATCGTAAACTTGAATTGACGAAGCTCCACTCTTGTCGTTTTCGCGGACTTTCTGTCCTTCAAAGAACGATTCAAAGACGCTCCACGGCGGCTCTGCTTTAATGGGCGTTTTCTGCACGCCGTCGATCACGGTTTTCAACTGATCAGGATGGGCAGCCAAGTTAACGGACTCAACAAGATGCCGCAGTTGCTTGCAAGAGAGGGGTGCAAGGTCGCCCCCGGTTCGGAAAAGCCTGTACTTGAAGTAACCAGTGGCGATTTCCGATTGCTGTGCGCTCCAGGTAGATGCGAGTGCCTGAATCTGATTATCGCCCTGAGCACAGGCGGCCGCAGAGAAGAAGAGCGAGGACGTGACTGAAAGGGACAGCAAGCGAAGCAGGGCTGTCGAGGTTTTTGTGGGCATTGAAAGACCTTAGGATGGAACTCGAATGTTTTTCCTAGCGCCGGACCGGATTCCCTCGTCCAACCGCAGATTGGGCTGTCGGCCATCGGAGTTGGCTCTCGCGCTCAAGTCGCACTGTCCGAGAAGCTTAGAATACAGCTGCGTATCCAACACCCCTTTGCAACAGTTGTGCCCGCCAGCCTCGCTAAATGGCCGCAGTAGGATTGCAGTTAAATTCGGATACGTTGGTTCAGCCGATCTGACGCATTTGGCCCTGGCTGCTCCAGAGCGCAAGGCGACGAATGCGCTCCCCGTACCGCGGACAAACCCGGTAAGTCTGGCTAGGAAGATGCAAGGGAAAGAATTGATTCTTGACGGCTTCTCTGGTTCTTGGGCTGTTGTCGGTACGAGAAGGCCCCCGACTGCCAACAAATCTGGGCAAAGAATCATCATTGAAGCAAGCCGCTGGGTTCGACTGTTGAAACACGCATCCCTGCTGTAAAGCTATCGAGTCAACCATTCACAACGGGAACGCCAGATTCTTTTTTTGCGATCCCGAGCTTGGGGTTAAGCTACATCCGCTCTCTTGGAAAGTCAAATAAATTATTACGAAGAAGTAACCTATTTTCGCGGATTGGCTCTTTGTCCATTGGGTGAAAAATGCTGAGCCAGGTAGGTGAGAGCCGTTCATTTTTGTGAGTCCCAGGCATTCTAGCCTCCAAACCTAAAAACCCGAGAGCGGTCCGCCAGGCATTCTTTTGCCCGAGGGCGCGTGTGTGCCAGATGCGGCAAAGGTTCCTCGCTGCATAGCAGACCCGTACCCTAGAGGCGGTGCTTTGCGAACTAAACTGCCAGCTGCCACGACGTGACGCGAGTCGATGAGTCAGCAGCTTGAAGGGTCACGCGGGCAGCCGGTGTGAATTCGCAGGGTTCGAGATATGCGGCGTGACGTGACGATGGGCATCGCGAGGGAAGCCGCTGGCGCCCACGCAGGTGCAAGGCTTTCAATCACGACTGCGCGGCCGGACTCCGTCATTGTTCGGGCGACGATGTTACCCGTAGGTGCTGCCGCGATTCCTCCGCCAGCTCCGTGTGCTTCCGATGCTGCTCGCTCGGGACACCTCCACCGATTAAGGACAAATTTGGAATTCTTATCGATTGACAAGAGTTCGCTCAGCTTCGATACTAACGTTGGCTAGAAACCATTGATCATTGGTCAACCAGCCGTTAATTCTGCGGGTGTCGCGAGAAGGTCGCCGGGGGCACCTTTTAAGTTGCACGCGGTCACAGCTCGGCCTGCAAAGGCTCAATGATTCGCCGTGGCAGCGGCGTGGGAAGACAAGTCTTTCTCCGTCCCTCTTGCTCGGCACCCCAGTAGATTTGTGTCATCTTCAGTTCGACGTTCCGGAATTGCTTTTGGGGCAACCTTCCTCCAGAGGCAGTTGCACAGCATCAGCGCCGCACTTTCGGATAGCCGCCAAGGATCATGGAGTTTTCTCGAAGATCCGATGACTCGAAGGTCTTCCTCCGATGCGGTGCGGGCGACCAGGACATTGAGCGTTTCTTGGGGTAGCCACCATGACCGTCTCGTGGATGCGACAATTGCATTGCTAACTGATAGATTCTGCAAGACACGTGACCGGCAAACGGAACGTATTTCAAGGAGTCCGAAAATGATGTTTGTCAGTTGTTTATTTCCGTCGGTGTTGATGCTGGGCGCAATAGCCCGAGAAAACCCATCTTTGTCCAAGCCTCCCGTTGCGATGAGAGAGCATTCCAGATGGGAAGACAGTAGGCGAGGAGAGGCGCAGGGCACACTTGACCTAGATGCCGCCGAAAATGCTAATGCTGTCGTAGGCGCACTCGACCTCTACAAGGCTGCGAGCTTAAATCCGGCGTGGTTCGATTTGAAATTAAGCGGCAAAAGAATCCTAGTAAGAGGCCAACTTTCCAAGACAGAAACGCAAAGTGCCTCCGATGGCAAACGTGCTTACATTGCGTGGCTATCACTGGGTGGTGGCTTCGCAAAGCCGGGCGTGGCGTGTTCCTTCGCTGATTCCAGAGTGCTCGCCAATGTGAAAACTGGAGAGTGGTTACTAGTCCAGGGCGAGGCAGTAAGCCATCGACCTCTGCATGGCTATAGCAGTCAGCCATTGGGCGGCAGCGCGGGCGGCGGGCCGTGCGGAGGACAGTTGAGCGGTCTTGGCGACCAGCAGATCGGAAGTGGTGCTGGTGGTTCTCCATCGGGACCCTTTTGGGGCGGGGTTCGGGTAGGTCGTTGTCAACTCGCCGGTTTCTTGAGCGGCGCGGGAGAATCTGGCGTCAGTGCTTGGCAGGCCGAGCGAATAGACTATGTGGACTTACGATCTTGCAAAATTATCGTCCAAGACCAGAAGCGGGGCAAGTGATGCACGATTGGTCGAGTAGGTTCTTCCTCGGCAAGTCTTGAATGAATTTAGCCTCGGCATGGTGGTGAAGTCGGACAGGATGCTAGGGCTTTCCAACAGGTCGAGTCGCTCACGGATCGCGTGCTCGCAGTTTGCAATCGTGAGGAAGCTACGTGCGTGCATCCGGGCGGCTTCTCGATGAACTACTGGAGAGGCTCCCGTCAAGGGCGATACCACCTAATCGCCTCACGCTTGAATCGGATCCAATTAGCGCCGCGCCTAAAGGCGCAAACCATAGCCCAGCGATAATGAACCAATTGCGGGAGCGAGGGACAGCCATCCGGAGGGCTGGGCTCCGCACCTCGGATAAGCATGTCGGTCTATCAACCTAGACGATAGGGCGTATCACCTGCGGCGACTTCGCCTGCATGGTCGCGTCCCCTGGTTCCATCGCTTGCGAGTAACCAATGAAGGGTGGCGGACGATCCTGTTCCCTGCCCGCGGCGATGGCTGCTTGCAACGTCCCGGCTTGGCTCAGATCAGCTTTTGCCTGAAGAGACCCGGCCGCAGCAACATTGCGCCGCCGCCTCGATCAACTCGACGAAGCCATCGCGCGACGGCTGGAGGAGTAGGAACTTACGGCATGAACTTGACTCGACTGCGATGAGTCTTGCGAGTCAACTAAGCTGGTCTCCGGGACCGCCTGATTGACATTCGCATGAGCAGCGGTAATAATCGGACGATATAGAGAGAGGAAGAGAGGGGATCAAGTGCCCGACGAACCCATCTCCGGCCTGGATATTTCACATCAAGTCTATCTGCAGACCCAGGAGTTGCCACAGCCACTGCCGGAGGCTTATGGCGAACTCTGCAAAATGGACATCCTTCATCTGGCTTATGCGGATGTCCGGCGGGACTTCCGGGACCGAGGGATCGACCCACTCACGCTGGAGGCTTTGGAAGCTGACGCTCTTGCGAGCTTTCTTGAACAACTGCTCCAAGAACTCGAAACGCACGCCTATCGGCCGATGGCTCCTTCCCATCCTGAGCCGACCGGAGATCCGTTGGATCCCGAGAGCAGGGATGCCGTCCGCGATCAGGTAGTCCTTGCGGCGCTATACCTCGTCTTCGAGCGCGCCTGGGCTCCCACGAGTCCGCAAAGATCCCAATCTGGCGAGGCAGTCAAGTGGATCTGCGCCGCCATCGAGAAAGGCTTGACACGAGTTTATGCAGACAACATCGAAGCCTGCCTTGGGGTTGTGGACTGTGACCGGTTTTTGGCCAAGGTAACTCAGCGAATCGTTGACCCTGACGCAGTTGGCTTGCTCCAGAAAATCCTATCGACGCGACCACCCAGCTCTCAGCGCAAACTACTCGCACCCTTCCTCGCCAGCATCGTTTTTGACGGCATTGAGCGCATGTTGCGGCAAGCGAAGGCCCTCGGTCGCCAGGAAGGTTTTGCCCATCTCGAATATGCACGGTTTGAGCATGACCTGATAGTTCTGTCAGATCCCGACCTTCGTTACGAATGGATATTGCCGGCCGTCCAGAAACGACTTCGTGAGGAATTGTCCGAGTTTCAGTTCGAGACAAATCCCACCAAGACTCAATGGGTGAACATGGCGCGCGGGGGGAAGTTACGACTCCTGGGTTATGAGTTGCGAGCAACCCCAGACTCCAGCGGCAAGTTTCACGTTCGTTACAAGGCCCTAAAGAAACCTAAGCACGGCCAGTCCGAGGCTACGCCTTCGACGCCGACCAAAAAGGAGCCTTGCCACCGCCGCAGCCTCGCTGGTACATCCTGGCGCTGGCCGGCGTACGCCCTAGTAGCGGCCACATCGGCAGTTACAATCTTGACAGCACTTCTTTGGAATCGGCCAGCCAAGCTGACCGAACACGGCTTTGTAAAACGCATTTGTCCACGCGATCTGGCGACACAGAAGACGCATTATGTCGTGTTTGTCCCACAGAGCTACGAATACGGTGGCACTGAAACGTATCCCCTGATCCTCTACCTCCACGATGCCGGCGAGCGAGGGCACGATGGTTACCGACAAGTGCAAACTGGTTTGGGTCCAGCGGTGACCGGGAAGCAATACACCTTTCCGTTTATCACTCTGTTTCCTCAATCTGAAAAGGGAGAGTGGCAGCCTGCTTCGGACGATCTCAATCAGGCACTGGATGCGCTTGCTGAGGTAAAGAAAATATTTAGGGTTGATACCAAACGGCTTTATCTGACGGGTGTTGGTTCAGGCGGTCTGGGGACTTGGCACTTGGCCGCGGAGCATCCCGAACTTTGGGCCGCGATCGCGCCCATTTCCGCCCAGGGGTATCCCGAAAAGGCCGCGCTCATGAAGAACATCCCTTGCTGGTGCTTTCAGGCTCAGGCCGAGTACTTCACTGACCGGGTTGAGCGGGCGCGGGCAATGATCCAGGCTCTTAAAGACGCGGGCGGAGCCCCTCGTTACACTGAAATGGCGGGCGTCGGGCCTTTTCACAATATGGTTTTTGATCGCGTTTACGAATCACCGAAGATATTCGAATGGCTGTTGGAGCATCGACTGCACTAGTTTCCGAACCGACGTAAGTGCGTGCTGCAGGGCCGTCGCGAAGTTTCTCCGAAGTGTGTTCTGGATCGAGAAGTAGATTCGCGTCCAATTCCTCCGCGTTTGTTGCGGTTCCATGGCAAATGTGTTTTGGCCTTGTCAAGGGCCAGCCCAGCGGGTCAGGAGGTGCGGTGATGATTCGGAATATGAGTTCGTGTGCTGCTAAGCGGCGCATGGCGTTTTCCTTGGTCGAGCTTCTAGTAGTAATCGCGATTATCGCCATCCTAATTGGTCTCCTGATTCCCGCGGTCCAGAAAGTTCGCGAAATGGCGAACCGGGCGTCCTGCCTGAACAATCTGAAGCAGATTGGCCTGGCACTCCACAACTATGCCGGGACCGCCACGACGTTCCCTCCAGGAGGCGTTACGCCTAATGTTTGCTGCGAGACGCAGGATTCCAAAAGCAATGCGAACTGGGCCATGCTGATCCTGCCTTACATCGAACAGCAGCCACTTTACGACACTTACGATCCCACGAAATACTGCGAGGATCAGGCGGACGCTTTCCGAACGGCTTACGTGAAGACGTACGCTTGTCCATCAGACATCGACACAAGGCAGCCGCAACAGCCAGACGGCGGACCGGGGAAGGACAAGTTGTTCATGCCCTCATCCTATCGAGGGATGTCAGGACGAGGCAGCAATGATGGGGATCGCTTTTTCACTCAACCAGAAGAGGCTTACATCATGGAGCAATCGGGTCTGCGCCAGTACATAGGCGTGCTGCACACTTTTTATAGCTGCGACGGCACTAACATGAAGGAGCTTGGGAATGAAAGCTTCGCAACGATAAAGGACGGAGCTTCCAACACTTTGATGGTCGGGGAATACACGACCACGACAGCAGTTCGCCGCCGGGCTTATTGGGCCTACACGTACGACCAGTATCCGCTGTCCGGAGCTGTCCCCTACTCCCAGACCATCGGCAGCAGTTACGAGGCTTGCACGAATGATCCCGACCGGACTTTCGATAGCGACGCGTGCAAGCACGGCTGGGGCAGCATGCACCCAGGCGGACTCAATTTCATATTTTGCGACGGCTCCGGGCGCTTTCTCAGCAAGAGCATGGACATGGAAGTCTTCTGTGCCTTGGCGACGATTGCCGGCGGCGAGACGGTGGATGGAGGCTTTTAGGCGGATGGCGTCCTCCCTCCTCCCGAGGCGTGACTGGCTCCATTCGTGCGAATCCGGAATCCCCATGAGTGATGCAGCACAGAGGTTGCAGTCCGTCAAATGGAGGAGAGCGCTCTCATCGCGCTTTAGAGTTTACTTAGCGGTTTGTGGAATTCTTGGCTTCGCCGGCCTACTTGGCACAGTCCCTCTAATCACCCAACCGTGGTTCAAAGCTCAGAAAAAGCACGGCTTTCTTCATCGCGTCCACCTTGACTCTTCTTCGAGCGAACGCAAGTACATGATCTTCGTTCCTTATTCCTATGAATATGAAGGGTCGGGTACGTTCCCCGTCTTGCTTCTTCTGCATGGCTGGGGTGACAAGGGAGAAGATGGCTCCCACCATGTGGGCGTGGGCTTGGGACCCGCTGTGTCGGCTCAACAGAAGACATTCCCGTTCATTACTGTCTTTCCTCAAGGCAGAGAGGGAATCTGGTCGCCGGGCGACGAGGATTGGCAGCTCGCATTAGGCATCCTGGATGAAATAGAGCGCGAGTTTCGGGTAGATCGTAGTCGCATCTACTTGACGGGCATTTCGAGTGGAGCCACAGGTGCGTGGGAAATGGCAGCACGTCTTCCCAACAAATGGGCCGCTCTCGTCCTGCTCTCCGGCTCTTATAATCCTCGCAACGTGGAGAAGGTAACGCAAATCCCTTGCTGGATATTTCAAGCGCCAAATGACAAAAAGCTAGAGATCGAGGCAACAAGGAATCTCGTTGCGGAGCTAAAGGCTGCGGGCGGAAATGCGAACTATACGGAGATCCGCGGCGTCGGGCTCAACAACCATAATGTGTGGGATCGCGCCTACTCCACTCCAAAACTATACACGTGGTTACTCGAACAGCGAGTGCCTTAAGAGGGACCGCGTGACCGCGTTTGTACGAGGGCCTTTCGGCCTCCTCCGGAACAGGTCTTGGTGGGTAAATTCACTTGGTCTTTGCTGATGCTTGGGGCAATAGGCGCGAGATTTTACGATCATCGACACATACTCGGCGCGGAAACCATCTTATTGCCCCCCGAAACTTTTCCGGGCGCTTTCCCTTGGGTGGGGCCATGTCCGAACTTCAAGAAGTTCCAGGAAAGTCGCGCCCGCCAGCGGCGGATGGAGTGAAAGGGCAGCGCATACTCGAATTGGACGGACTGCGTGGCATTGCCATTCTATTAGTCATTTCCAAGCATTACGGGGTTTATCACTGGCCTGGAGCAACTGAATCATTGGCGAGCGAGTTTGTCACCAGGGTTTTCTCAGAACTATATGCGCCGGACCTGTTTCTTGTGCTAACGGGATTTCTATTGGGCGGTCGGCTACTTATAGCGCTCGATAAGCCGAAATATTTCTCCAGTTTTTATATTCGGCGCGTTTGCCGCACTTTTCCTCTTTACTACTTGCTCCTCACGTTCTTCACGGCCGGGGTCCTTGCAAACCACGTTTTTCCTGACTCTATGGGACTCTCCAGTCTGGAATGGCCATTCGGGACGCCCTGGTCGATGGCCGCTTATGCCACATTTCTGCAAAGTTTTGTGATCGCCGCTGCGGGAAGTTTAGGACCACAGTGGTTGGGAATCACTTGGACATTGGCAGTGCAGGAGCAGTTTTACCTGGGCTTGCCTTGGCTCCTCCGATGCGCCCCTGCACGTTGGCTGGGCATCGTCCTCGGCGCCTTGCTTTTGATGGCCCCGTTTTTCCGTTTCCTTGTAGTTCTGGCTGCGCCCGCAGGAAGGTGGCTTGGTTATGATTTTCTTATTTGCTGCCGGAGTGACACGTTAGCAGTGGGCGTGTTGGCCGCCTGGGTGCTGCAGAAAATAGGCGGGAGCGAATGGCTAGGGCGCTTTCGATCGCTTCTCTGTCCCTCTGGAGTAGCCCTTTTCCTTGGCTTTTTACTTGTCACCCAGATCGGGCACGGGATGGAAACACCAGCAATCTTTATCCTTGGCCATACCTATCGGGCCATTATGTACCTAGTCGTGGTCCTAGTTGCCTGTTTTGCATCCGGCGGGTGGGCGGGCGCCGTAATGCGCTGGGCGCCCTTGCGTGAACTCGGACGAATCTCCTATGGATTGTTTTTGTTCCATCAGATGGTCCGAGACCTGCTCGTCCGCTTAGTCCTGGGAGAACCTCGAAATCTGATTAGCTGGCAGACCTGGCTGGTGAACCTTGAAGCGTTCGTTCTCACTGCTTTGTTGGCAGAGTTCTGTTGGCACTTCGTGGAAAAGCCCCTCATCGCATGGAGCCGGCGATACTAAGGCTGCATAAGAGGAAGGAATCTCGACTCCGAGTCTTCGAGAGGACTGTATTAATTCCTTTGCGATGGACCATATGATCGCCAAACGATTCCCTTGCATTTGGGGAAAAGCAAATCCTGGCTGGGCCATCCTTCTGGTGATCGCCTTTGTCGAGATGATGTATTGCTTCAACTATCATGAAGATCGCTGGGACAGTGTCATCCGCAACTGCAAGCTTTCGCCCGAACATGCAGGCGAAGGACTGGTCATTCAGTGGAACGGCCTAGGCTATTACGCGTGGCTGCGATCGCTTCTTATTGACGGTGACTGGGATTTCGACAACGAGTTCGATGAACACAACCCGCATCATTATTACGTCCCGCCGCCGCAGTACCGCACGCCCATTGACCGCCGCGCCAATCAATGGTCGGTTGGGCCCGCATGTTTCTGGGCTGTCACGGTTGTGCCAGGTCATCTCTTCTTGGAATCCTTCGGGGCGTACCTGGGGCCCTGGGCGCCAGACGGCTATTCCTTGCCTTATCAACTGCTGCTTGGGGCGACTTCACTCTTCAGTTCCTTCCTTGGGCTGGGATTCATCTATGGCATCTGCAGGACAGAGGCCAGGCCCATCCGAGCAGCATGGGCGACGGCACTTCTGACTTTGGGTACGACGATTTTCTATTACAACGCGATCGAGGTCAGTCTGCCGCACGGCGTCGGCACGACTGCACTTGCGGCGTGCGTGTGGTACTGGCTGAAAACGCATGGGAGTATTCACCTTAGGCGCTGGTTTCTGGTCGGGTTCTTGGTTGGCGCGGCTTCGCTCGTGCGCTGGCAACTGGCCACTTATGCGATACTGCCAGCCGCAGAATTGCTTCTGGGGCGGCACTATTCCTTCCGCGGCTCGTTGCTCCGAGCATCTCTAGCTTTCGTCGGCGGGTTCTTCTCATTTCTGCCTCAGATGATTGCGTGGCGCTGCGTTTACGGCGCTTACTTGCTTAGCCCCGTTCAGGGCGTGCAATATCATTGGCTCCATCCTTCGCTCTGGACGATCCTCTGTTCAGAGGACCGCAGCTTGTTTTACTGGACACCGCTAACCTTGGTGGCATGCCTGGGCACCGCAGGTCTCTTGTTCCGCGGCAAAGTCTGCCACAAAGCGAGCGGCAAATTGTCCCCCAGTGCAACGGGAGAGCCCATTCGGATTTTGGCGGTCGCCTTTTTATTGCAGGTTTATGTCTTGGCCAGCATGTGGGGCCAAGGGCCGCTGCTGGCATCGACGGGCAATTTCGGCGGCGTATTTTTGGCCCGTTCCTATGGTCTGCGGGACTTGACCGAATCGCTGGTTCTTCTGGCGCCCGGTCTCGCTTGGCTCCTAGAGACCGCTCCTACCCGGCGATATCGCATGCTCGCGGGCTTTGGTTTCCTACTGGCCGTCTGGAACCTGATGCTCGTTAGCCTTTACGCGACTAATTCGATTCCGCAGGTGACGGGAGCCGACCCAGAACAGCTCTTTTGGAAGACCTGGGAATCGATCAGGAACAGCCCTTCATGTCTTTTGGAGGCGCTCACGGCGCCATTGCTGATTGCAGCCGCTTCTCTCTTGGCTCCAGAGGACTCCTTAGAGCGTTCGGAGAAGTAATGAGCTCAGATTCTCACGAATCTTAAACAAATGAGGTCAGAAGCCAAATGGAGGAAAGCGTCTTAGATTCCGGTGAGCCGATCCAATCGGCATCGTAAGCGGCCGAACGAATGGAGCCAAGAAAGGGTTCTCTCCACGAACCAACGGAATGCATCTAGACCGCTGCCGTTTTCCGTGTTTCGAGCGGCCGGTACTGGATGGATGCCCAGCCAACGCAAGATTTGCCGCAGAGGTTCCGAATCATAGCCACGATCGCCTTGTAACTGCTCGGGTTTCTCTCGCTTGGGTCCCGGCTTGCTGCCAAAATGTTCACCAGGACGCGCAAAGCCTGAGCGACCTCATTGACGTTGGCTGCCGTTAATGGACTTACAGTCTGCGTTCCGGGTTCTCCTTCCGTCGCCGCTCTCTCGCGATGCGTTCCCAGGAGGACATACGTGATTTGTGGGACGAAGGGGCAACGCTTGCCCCGTCCCCAGTTCGCCATCTGGTTCAACCGCCTGCTCGAAGAAGGGAGCAGTTACTGCCTCTCACAAAGCTGTAACGCACGAGGGCCGTAAACCCTTTCGGGTTTGGCGGCGTCAAGAGCGGCTTATGTATGCGGCCCTTGCCCATCGCACGGATCACTTCACCCGATAGGTCGTCAGTGACTGTTGCCCCTCCTCGATCAGCAAGTGCCGGTTGACCATCACCGGCTTGATCAAAATGCGTTTGCGGAGACTTTTTCCAACGCCATGCGCATGCGTCTTCCAATGTCCCCGCCGCCAGTGGGGACGACGGTGACTCTCATCACTTTCCTCTGGTCTTTCTGCGTCACTGCGTGCTTCATCGTGCAACACGATGTTCTGCTCAAAAGCATAGAGCTGAGGAGCAAGCCGCAATTCGCGCTCCGCCTTCGTAATCCGTTCCTTGCGCTTCCGGGCGACTTCCACATGCCGCTGCAAGCGCCGGTAGTGCGATTCATTCACTGGCCCTAGCCTTTTGCAGCCGTACTCGGTTAGAAGCAGCATCGCGTTCACCGCCAGGCGCAACAGCCCGGCCAAGACGACGCGCTCCTCAGGCGTCGGCGCATTTAGGGAAACGTAACTATCCTCGCCGTACTCGCGCACGATCCATGTTTCCAATGTGGCATCGGTCTGGAGCGTCGAAACGGTGCGAACGGTGCAGGAGCTGAATCCCAGCTGCACCCACACGGTCGGCACGTCGCATGCCGGGAAACCAACCAGAACAAATTCCGGGGTATGCCTGCCCACGTGCAGTGAGTTCACCGCCACGCAGGCGCGCTTCTCGCGATAGGTCTCCGGCAAGTCGATAATCGTCACCGGGAACGGCTGTGCGTAGTCAGCGATAGGGATGCGCGGGGCGATCTGTTCCAGATCGAGGCATTGTTCCTCCGTCGGTCGGAATAATTTTGGTCCTTTGAGGGATATTTCTCCGTGAAACCACACGCTGATCAAGTCATCGGCCCGCGAAGGGGGCTGCGATTCGAGGCGTTGATTCGTTGCAAGGGACAGCCGGTTGTGCACCACACTCACTTGAAGCAAGCCGTCCTTGTACCATGGCATGATTGCTTGCTGCCGTGCAAACTCTTCGAAATAGGCAGCGTCACGCCGGGTGGTTTCGAGGAAGCTTGCGCAGGACATGCGTGCTCTGGGTTGCATTGGCAGTTACCGCGTACTTGCTGGGGAACAGCAGAGCAGGCCGAATGCCCGGAAACCCTTCTTCTTTCGACATGTTACTCAGGCTTTTGCCCGCCGCCAAGCGGCGACAATTCCTCGCGAAGCAAACCTGGTCTTACGGCAGGCTTGGTTCCTGGTCCAGGCGTCGCCGCTCCATCGCAATGCGTTGCTGGAACGTCATCTGGGACTTGCCGGAAGAATCTCGGGTCATGCTGTTTAGGCAATCAGCCATTTTCTCGATCAGCAGTCGAGCGATGTGGCAGGTGGCTGGCCTTTCCACTCGACATGTATATCAGACGCCGGCCTGCCGCACGCCAGAGCCACGCTGATCTTTAAGGCGAGCGGCATAGTTTTTTTGCAGGTTCGGGGCATCCGCGATCATGTTGGCGATGGTGGGATTGCCACATCTAGCGGCTATAGCCATGGGCGTCGTGCCCATGTAATCTTCGACGTGAGGGCTGGCTCCTCTCTCAAGCAGCAGCCGGATCATGTCGGTGTGTCTTGCGCCAACGGCCAAGCGTAGGGGCGTTTCGCGATATCCGTCTTTCACGGCATTGATGTCGTCTCCATTGTCGAGTAGCAGCGCGGCGAGATCGGTCTGATTACGACTGGCGGCGGTGTGGAGGAGCCCACGATGATCTGCTCCGCGTTCAATAAGCAGCCTGACAGTGTCCAGATGACGGTTCGCAGCCGCCTCATAGATAGCAGTCCGGCGCCACCTGTCCTCTGCTGCGTTGATGTCCGCGCCGTTATCGAGCAGTAATTGAACAAAGTCGGTGTGGCCGCGGGAAGCGGCCTTATAGAGCGCTGTCTCAAGATCGAAGTCCTTGAGGTTCACATCGGCCCCGTTTTCAATGAGGATGCGGCCAACCTCAGTCTGGCCATGTCTGGCGGCCCAATGCAATGGCGCCACGCCATACTTACCGCGGGCATTGGGAGCGGCTCCTCGCTCGAGCAGCAACTTGACGATGGCGGGGTGGCCATCCATGGCAGCCGTGTCTAACGGCGTGAGCTGAAGCCTTCCCTCTCGCACATTGACATCGGCGCCCGCGCCAAGGGCTTCTTTCGCGACTCTGATATCTCCGTTTCGTGCGGCCGCTAAAAGGCGTTCGTTGGCTTCTTCTGGTTTCATAGTGTTCTCCATCACGTGTGGTTATCAATTATTTCAATAATGTGTTAAAAGAGGTTTACTAGCGTTCGTTACTAAGCGCAACAGAAAAAATATGACAGTTGTGTGACAATGCGGTGGAATGCTTGGCCAAAGGTGTCCTGAACCTGGGTTAAGTCAAGGCAGGTCCGGCCCGTTCTCTCTGCATTGCCGCTCGATCGCGATGCGTTCCTGGAAGGTCATCGGTCGGTCGCCGGGTGAATTCTCCCGTTTACCCTCTCGCAAAGTCTGACCTACTCCCAATTCACTATCCTGCTCAACCGCTTGATCCGTCGTGTCATTTGCCTCCTGTCGGCGGCGGATACGCGCAGTGACGGGTTCCTCGGCGGATGAATGCTTTAGCCGCACGCGCTGTGGCGTCGCCTCGATGCTGTGGGAGGCTTTGAGCGCCTTGATCTTCTCAGCCAGGTCGAAAACGCTCGGCCCTGCTTCGTCACCTTGCATCTGACCCGTTGCTGAAAGCCCGGCCTTGAGCTGGTCACGCAGGCTGGTCAATTCGGATAAATAGCCGTCGTGCAGGAAGGGCTTACCGAGCCGAGCCTGGTAGTCCCGGAGCTGAGATTCTGCGATGGCGAGGTCTTGCTTGACTCGGACGCATTCGGAGCCGTAGCCCCCCGCCAGGCGTTCCAGGGCGTTGAGGACCGCGCGCTGCCCCTGGTGCTCCCGTGACAGCGTGGACTGGCGGGTGATCGCACCTTCGAGGTACACGTCAGGCGGGAACTGCGGATGAACGACCATGCCAAATCGCAGTCCGCGGTAGGTGCCGACCGGAACGCGGGTTGTCTGCCCGACCTTGCGGGGCATGGCTTCCAGTTGGCCGGCCAGAATAGCGGATGCGTCCTCGCGGGGGTACGTGCGGCTGCCGATGGTTAACGGGTCGCTGGCATGTGCCATCGCGGTGGCCTCGTCAGCCGTAAGTTTGGCCAATCGCTCGGACAGGCTGGCAATGGTGCCTGGCAGATCACGCACGCTGCGGCGTGCGACGTATTGCTCATCCAGGTGGTTCTTTTTCAGAAGGTTGAGCCGCTGCATCTCGGCGTCGGCCTCGGCGAGCGTCAGCACCGCCGGGTTGCCCGACGCAATCGCCTTGACCTCGGCATAGGAGAGTTCCTGGCCGCCGATATCCTCGGCCCGGCGGGCAGCATTGTTATCCGTAATGACTTGCGAGATGAACCGGGCCTTGGTTTCGAGGGCTTGCCACATATACGCATCAAATGACCGTTCCGTGACGTAGCGGTAGATCGCCACTTCCTCGTTCTCGTTGCCCTGGCGGAGAATGCGGCCGTCACGCTGCTCGACTTCAGCCGGTTTCCACGGGGCGTCGAGGTGATGCAGCGCGACCAGGCGTTTCTGGACGTTGGTGCCGGTGCCCATTTTCTGCGTGCTGCCGATCAGCACCCGCACCGAACCTTGCCTTACCTTCTCGAAGAGGGCCTGTTTCTTGGCGTCGGACTCGGCGTCGCCGATGGCGGCGATTTGATCGCGGGGAATGCCGTGGGCGACCAGCTTGGTGATGATCTCCTCGTAGGGCGAGTAACCCCATTTCGTCGGATTGACCCCCATGTCGGCAAAGATCATCTGCGTGCCGCGCTTCGCGGCGGTCTCCTTCCAGATGGAAAAGACGTTTTCGACGAGCCGGTTGACCTTCGATTCCGGGAAATCGGGCGCCGGGGCCGAGAGCATCCTTGCGTCGGTGGCGAGCTTGCGCCCGTCGGTGGTGATCGCCAGGGCGTTATCAACACGCGGGTCTACCTTCTGTGAGCGGAGCCGCTCGTAGCGTTCCACCAGCTCCTGCTGGAGCTCGTGCTGCTCGTCGGACATCGGGCAGGCGACGACAATGGGCTTGCCGCCTTTCAGGCGGGGACACGGCAGGTCGAGCATCTCGGCCGTCTGCACGTCTGCGAAGGCGCGAAACATCTGCTGGAGTTCGGGCAGGTTGGTGAAGCGGGCGAACCGGCTTCGCGGCCGCAGGCCCGACCCGTCCGGGGAGATTTCCATGGTGTCGATGACTTCGCCGAAGGTGGCCGCCCAGGCGTCGAAATGCTCGAGGCCGCGGCTTTTCAGGCCCGCGAGGTCGAGGAATTTTTGGAGAGTATACATCTCCACCATAGTGTTGGAAATCGGCGTTCCCGTGGCGAATGTCACGCCGTGGCCGGCGTGCTGCTCGTCGAGGTAACGCGCTTTCATGTAGACATCGAAGGCGCGCTCGCTGCCGCCGGTCTGGATGCCGGCAACGCGTTCCATCTTGGTCGGCGTCTCCAAATTCTTGAAATAATGCGCCTCGTCGATAAAGACGTGATCCACACCAAGCTCGTCGAATACCAAGCCATCATCCTTTTTGTCCTTGGCGAGCAAGTCCTTAAGCCGCTCGGCTCTCGCCGCCTTCTGCTTCTCGATGGTCTTGATGAGATTGCGGTTGGCGCCTTTTGCCCCCGCGTGTTCGCGCAGCAACTCGTCATATTCGGCGATCTGTTCCAGCAGGAACTTTTCCTGGTAATCCCGAGACATTCCAATGCGCTCGAACGAGGAGTGCGTAACAATGATGCCGTCCCAATCGCCGCTGGCGATCTTGGCAGTCAGGAACTTGCGGCGGTCGCGCGTCAGGTCTTCCTTGGCGGCGACGAGCAGCCTGGCGTTGGGATAGAGCTGCATGAATTCGCGGGCGAACTGCTCGAGCAGGTGGTTGGGCACGACATACATCGGCTTCTTGCGAAGCCCGGCCTGCTTTAGTTTCATGCCGGCCGTTGACATGGTGTAGGTCTTGCCGGCGCCCACGACGTGCGCCAGCAGCGTGTTCCCGGAACTCATGACGCGCCAGACGGCATCCTTCTGGTGGGGATTCAGCCGGATGGTCTGGTTCATGCCGGGGAAATCGAGGTGCGAGCCGTCGAAAAGCCTGGGCCGCAAATTATTGTAGGTGTCGTTATAGATGCGAACGAGCTTTTCCGTCCTTTCGGGATCGGTGAATATCCATGAGCGGAATTGCTCCTTGATGAGCTTTTGCTTCTCGCGGGCGGCCATCGTCGCCTCCGGGTTGACCACGCGCTCCTCGCGGTCGCCGGCCTGGATGGTGTCGTAGATGGTCGGAGTCTTCATGTTGAGCGCCAGGTCGAGCAGCCAGGTGCCGTTGGCGCGTGCCGTGCCGTACTCGGAGGTCGCGGCGACAGAGGCTTTGGCGTCGTATCCGGCATCTATGCTCCACACGGCGTCTTTTTTGAGGTGGGCGATCGGGACGCTGGATGGGCCGACATGGAAGAGATCGGCGGCGAATGCCTGGATGTCGCGCTCCGGTATCCAGGGCGCCCCCAGCCCCGCGTCAATGTCGCCGGGAAGCACGTCCTCGGGCTGCACGGCTCGCAGGGCGGTGACATTGCGTTGATATTGCGGGCCGGCGGCTTCGGCGGCGGCGAGCTTGGCCCGCACATTGCCGGAGAGATAGGCGTCGGCGGTTTGCCAGGTCTTCGATTCGGGGTCGGGGAAGATCAGGTCGCCCAGCTCGGCGACAATCTGTGCTTTCGGCTTGCCGTAGAGGGTGCCGATAAACGGCAAATCGACCGCGCCGCGCTGGTTCAAGGACACGAGCAACCCTTCCTCGGCGCTTCTGACCTGTGTGATGGGCGGGGTTGGGCCCACCACGTCCCTGATCATGATGGCGGCCTTGGCGGCCTTACCGGTTCCTTCGTCGTAATCCTCGAGGGCCATGACCAGCATGGCGTCCGGGTCTTCGCGGAACTTGACAAGATTGGGCATGCGGCGAATAACGGTGCCGTCCCTCGTTTCGCCGAAGGTGGTCTTGTTGATCGGGCCGTAGGCGCTCACGAACCGGTCGTAGGCCCAATTGAGTTCGCGGCGTGCATCGTTGCGGCTGGCCTCGGGCCAGCCTTCGTTCTGCGACTCGAGGACGCGGCGGGCATGGTCGCGTAAGCCCACAAGGGCGGCCAGCCGTTTGCCGGTCAGCGTGCCGTCTGCCTTCAGTGTCGTGCCGCCGTAGACGACGGGCTCGCCTTGCCCGCCAATGGATTGGCAGATCGTCCGGTCATCGCGCACAAAGAAGCTGCCTTCGCCGATGTGGCGTTCCTGGGGCGGTGGCGTGAAAGCTGGGGCAGGTTCATTTAGCACCGGTGATGCTTGCAGCGGTGCGAATTCCGGCAGGTGGTGGATGGCTTCCTTGAGCTGCTGGGCCAAATCGCCATTGCTAAGGACGCTGTACCCCTCGCCTCCATAGAGCGTGTCCTTGCTACTCCAGCTACCCAAGACCATCTCTGGATGGCGGTGGAAATACTTATTGATCGAGACTTCCGTCCCCTCGATGGCAAGCGGGGCAATGCCGAGCCAGTCGGGATCAACATGGTGTGCGGGCTCTCCGGGCGCGCGCTTGCGGAGGAAGAGAATGTCGGTCACCACGGAAGTGCCTTCCCGCTTGAAGGCATCGGAGGGCAG
>Ga0116221_1000796_pt1 | contig 21495 bp, 15 predicted proteins | sample Sb_taG_5_FD_88965 | JGI IMG/M metagenome (GOLD analysis project Ga0116221, IMG submission 88965) | Peat soil microbial communities from Weissenstadt, Germany - Sb_50d_8_FC metaG | ecosystem: Environmental > Terrestrial > Soil > Wetlands > Peat | place: Germany: Weissenstadt | collected 2010-09-21 | reverse complement strand
CTCTGCGTAATTTCTTTGAACAGGTACGCTATGCCCGTGGCGTTGATTGCGGCCTCGCCACTCAGGAGTCCGGCTTCCTGCAGGGGATCGTCGTGGGTCATGTGGCCGAGGAGAAACGAAGCGCCGCCCAAGCCGATCATGGAATAGGTGCCGTAATCTGAAATGTGGAGGCTGGTTTGCATGTGGTTAGGGTTGACCTGCTTGGCCCACCAGGTATCGCTCGCGATAAAAGCTGCTGTAACCGCAACGCCGGGCAGGATCCACTTGAGATCTTTTGTGCGAAAGTGAGCCGGACTCGTCCAAAAATCCCTTTGATCGGACACGATGTGTTTGAGAAATGGCGAAACCAAACGGTTCTCTGGATCCTGCCCGGGTTGAAGCCACTTTCCGTTGGCGTCGTCTGGCACTACCTTGCCTTTAGTTGGCTGCGGACTTGAGGCAGTATTTGCTTGCCCGCCCGCAGGCGGAGGGGCAGAAGCGTCCGTCTGGCCGTGAAGGGTCATTGTGCTTAACAGTATGGTTGCCCCTAAGAACCATTGGCAAATACGCCGCATCAAGATTCAAGCCATGTCGCAAGGTAGGTCAACACAGGTCGCAACCGCTCGCACAAAACCAATCAGTGAGTCGCGTAATACGCTGAAATGGCAATCGCGCTACCAATCGAGGACGCGATCTGTGCGATCGCCAACGTGGATTTAAACTTGGTACTGAAAGAGTAAATCTGTTCCGGCACGACCAACATGTCTCCCGGCCGCATTTCAGCGCTCTCGACGCCGCCTCCGAACATGCTGCCGGTCCCACCGGCAACGGAGCCATCCGCCCGAACCACGAACGTGCCTTTCGGATTGGCCATTGCGGTTGGTCCACCAGCTTGTTTCAAGTACCAGCCAGCACTTTTGCCGGGCCTGTAGGTAATTCCGGTCGGGTTGTACACGGACCCGTCGACTATAACGACATCCGGTCGTTTGGGAATGTAGATCGTGTCTCCAGGGCGCACCTGAACATCAGCCGAAGTGTTGGCCCAGCGCTTGAGGTCGGCAGAGATGTGGATGACTAGACGACCAGCAGGCGGAGTATTCTCAAGGTTCTCGACGGTTCTTTTGTATTGCAGAACAGTCGCTTTCGCCTGCACCTGATCATCCTGATCCATCTCAGGCACAAGTTTGACCTCTTTTGCTTCAGCCATAATGCGCTGGATCAGATCGGCTCGATTCTTTTCTTCCATCTCACGCAATTCGACTCGCTCAAAAACCGCACCATACGGGTACGCGGTGGGTAGGAACCCGCCCGCCCGCGCGATGACTGAACTGAGACGCTCTCCCGGCTGTATGCCGTAACCACCAGGATGCGCCACTTCGCCTTTAACCTGGATAACGGCGCCCAGGTCATTCCATCCCGAAAGCTGGCGAATGGTGAGAACATCTCCGTCGTGCAAACGGACATCGGTGTCTGGTTCACCCGCAAGGGCTTTAGCGATTTGAATGTTCTGGTGGTCGGATACTACCTTGTCGCCATTCTGTACCATGTAGCTTGTCAGGTCAGCTTCTTCGGTGTAAGCGCCGCGCTTGAGTCCGCCGGCAAGACGAACCAGGCCTGCGGCACTGAGAGTCTCGCCCAAAGGATACTTGCCAGGACGCCCAACCTCTCCAGCGATGGTTACTGTGGGTGGATCCAGCTTGTTGATATCGCGGTGAATGAATACTCGGTCCTTAGGTTCAAGAACGATGTTGTCTTTATCGTCGCCTTCGAGCGCCTTGGCCAGATTCACGCTGATGACGTCAAGTTTGCCGTCGCTCGTCTTGCGGAAGACTTGCGCATCGTCGAGCAGTGCGTCGCGCGTCGTTCCGCCAGCCAGGTAGATTGCGTCGCGTAAGTGAGCGACTCCGTTGGTTAAATGATCCCCGGGATCCCTTACTTCACCCGTGATCGTAATCACCGGGGGATCTTCGAAATCATATTTGCTGAAGACGCGCACGGTATCAAAAGGCTTCAGAACTAAGTCTTGGTCTTTGCCAGCCAGCGCGTCGCCCAGATTGAACGCGAGCACGACGGGGGCGTTGTCAGGCGCGGACAACCGGATGATCTCTGCGTGACTTGTCGACGGTTCCGGCAATAAATCCTTGTAGGACTTCACCAGATCGGTGACCTTCATGCCATCGCTGTAGGCGAACTTGCCCGGGTGCGACACATAGCCATCGAGGTACACGGTTTTATCGGCATAGGGCAAGATGGGAGTGATCTTGATCTTGTCCCCTTCCTGAATCTTGAAATCTTCCAGGGCCTGGGTCACTTGTTGTTCGTTGTTGGCCTCGGGGATATCGAGCCGGAGCATGGTGCGGCTCTCATGGCTCTCCACGCGTTCCACGTCGACGTGGCGCAAGGTGCCCGACGGAAGAACGCCCCCTGCCAGTTCCAGCACTTCTGCGAGACTCTTCTCGCCATTCAACTCGTAGATCGCCGGCCGTCGCACCATGCCTTCGATCGTGATTTCCCCACTTAATGGTGGGACCTGAATGGTGTCTCCCGCTTGCAGTCTTTGCATGTCTCCGCGAACACCGTGCAGCAACAGGTCGTAAACGTCCACAGACTCAATGAGCTGGTTGCCGCGATAGTGGTGGAGAATTCGTAACGAGCCGCCTGATGTCGGCCCGCCCGCGATGTAGACAGCATTCAGCGGCGTTGAAAGCGAGCTCACGTCGTACGCTCCCGGACGCTCGACATCACCGACCACGTACACACGAACCGTACGGATGCGGGAAAGGGAAACGTCGGTATCAACATCGCGGAACTGGTGGCGCAGGGTGGTTTGCATCAGATGTTGAACGTCACCCAAGCTGCGGCCAGACACTTCGACCGCTCCGACTTCCGGCAAAACGACCCGGCCTTCACGATCTACGACTCGCTGCAGCCGCTGCGAGATTCCTCCCGAGAGGTTAATGACTAGGCCGTCACCGGGGCCAACTACGTAGTCTGGACCGGCCGGCATATCCATCGGAAGCTCGTCGAGATTCCCAGAGCCGTTGAGGAACACATCTTCTCCGAAACGCTCCAACGCGATCGGACGTCTCGTGTACTGGGCGTATAAGTCGTAGAGCGAGGGCACGTCAGCGTACGGGTTCGGGCGATGACGAAGGATCGGCTGCCGCGGAAGAGTTGGCATGTAAAAAGGCGGAAGCTGAGGACGCTGATTTTCCAGGCGCGCTTGTTCCGGAAATCCATTTGCGCCGTTCTGCCGGTTGAGCAGCGACCCTAGAGAACCGCCGGAGGATCCCAAAGAAGAACCCAAGGAGGACGGCAACGACATCCCGGAAGTTCCACCTCCCATTCCGCCCATTCCTTTCTTCGATAACGCTGACGAGAGATCCGTCTGGCTCGCACTCAAAAGGCTTGGAAGTTCGTCCGGCTGAATGCTCGCCATTTGGCTCTCATCGCTGTCCATACTCCCGAAGTAGTCTCCGGACGACTGCATCTGGGTCATTTCAAGCTGACGACGATAGTCCGTGGCTGGGCCCTGTGGCTGGAACTGCGAAGGAGGATATTGCTGCTGAGGGTTCTGCTGGAGATACTGCTGTTGCGGATATTGTTGTGGAAATTGCTGCTGGGGATACTGAAACGGAGAACTTTGCTGTTGGTTAGGGGCTTGGGTTGATTGCGGCTGTGGGTACAAGGATGCCGCCGTACCGTAAGGAAGGTATCGGGTCAAATCGCAATCTAAATCGTCCGCGTGTTTGGCCCAGTAAAACTCTTCCTGGGTGAGAGGTCGCTTCATGTCCGTCGGCAAATCCGGCGCCTTTGCCGCAGCTGCAGCCGCACCTGTCGGCATCGGAGGTCGGCATGGCATGTTCCGCGCCACCTCTTCTCGCGTGGGCAAGGCTCTGATATAGGAACGATCGACAATCTCGCGAGTGGCGATCACTCGGATGGTGTCGTCCTGGCGCAGCAAACGAAACAAGGCATCGTCGGTGAGGTCATTTGGATCAAGCACCCTTCCCTGCTCGAAGGCTTTTCTGACGAGCGCTTTCTTCACTTGGAGCAGGAGTCCGGGCTCGACTTGGAGAATCGAGACGATCTTATCGGCGGAAAGCGAAACCATCTGTTCTGCTTCATGTTCAGCCCGAGACTTGGACTGATCAATCGCCGTGCTATGGCTGAAGGCCGCCGGGGCTGTTTGCTGGCTCCACGCGATGGCAGAGAATCCAAGTCCAAGGCAAATCAAAGCCGTTCGTGCGCGGCGGCGAAACATGCTGGGGAATTTACTCATAACACCTCTGTTCGGCTGGAGCAGCCATAAATTCTTTCATCGTACTGAGTGAGCGGACTGGGAAACCGCATTGTTCAAAAGATGGTTCAGCAAGGATCGACATCCGCCTCATCTACTTCCACCGCGACCGAACGCATGATCAGGTCGATGGAAAGAACTACACGAAATTTATCTTTCCTGCGCACCAGTATGCCCTGCATCCCTGCCAGAGGTCCGTATTTCACTCGTACGCGATGTCCAACTTTCAAGTATGGATGCGGTTCGGCGCGAACGCCCTTGGCTAATCCACTGACCAGGGCCTCGATCTCAGCGTCCGGCAGCGGCGCGGGGGAGCCATTAAAACTTACGAATCGCACCACGCTGGGAACCTGCAAAACCCGCAAGCGATCCTTCAAATCCAGATGGACAAAGACGTAACCCGGGAACAGCACTAAGTCGAGTTCTTTGCGACGGTCTTTCCATCGGCGAACGCTGCGATACAAAGGCAAGAAACAGCTCACGTGCCGCTCTTCCAATTGCCGCGCTACTTGCTTTTCATGACGGGAACATACATGCGCCGCGTACCAGAACTGCGGCGCGGTACCGGAGTGCGGGTCTGGCTGCAAAGATCCGGCTGCGGCCACGAGATCGGAACTCTCCGTCACGCTCGCTAACCCCTCCATCCTAAATGGAACCCCTAGCTACAGCTTCGCCCCCTCACTTACAGGGCATCTGTGAGCTAACCCTTATCAATTCCATTGGTTTACCGATCCTGCATGCTGCGCGACACCGCACAGCTGATCGCAACCAACGTCCTATCCAAACCCGTGTCAACGCACGAAGTCGCGGAGAGGTGAGCTCTAGCGGCTTACGACTCCGCGACCTGGAAACTCCGAAGGGCGGCCGAACTTGTTCCCGTCGCCTTCGCTTCCGACCTCGTGCTATTCGTAATCAGCATCCGCGCGCTAGATTCCCACTAACTCTGGTTTGTTTCGCAAAACACTTAAGATACCCTGCTCAGAGGATTCGACATGCATGGACCGGATATCAACAAAGGCCCAATAAAAGATGCCACGATTCCGCTCTGCGGCCAGCGCCAGGATCTTCATTTCCGGATAGCGACCCAGCAAGAACCCACTCAATGCCGGACGAACTTCAGGGTCTTCCAAAGCGATAATCAAGTAGTCCGGTCGCGTGCGCTCCACCAGTTCTGTGATTTCCGCTTCGTCCTGGGTTTCGCCGACGACTTCGATATCCGGCTGATCCCCAATCGTCGCGAGGACCAAATCCTTCATCAAGCGCGGCCGGTTTGCAACCAACACTCTGATTTTTGGCACGATTCCTCTCCGTGCTCGACAGTGTCTCCTGTTCTCCGCAAAAAAAGTAGACTCAAAATAGATCTAGAGACTCAAGGCAGGCAGTACCAAGAAGGTTCCATGTAGCGCGAGAAATCCGGCCCATCTCTGCAAACAACCAGTACCCAATAAGTACCAACACCAAATCCGCAGTGCTGGCTCATGCGACTGCTCCCGGCATCCGACAAAGCTCCACCGCACCCAGCCGGTCACTTGCTCCTAGTTTACGCAACATCCTATGAATGTGGTTCTTAACCGTCTGTTCCGAGAGGTTCAACTGCGATGCTATTTCCTTGTTGGTGAGCCCGTGGCTAATCATTTGAACCAGTTGCTGTTCGCGGCGGGTGAGGCCGAGATTATGCCTGATCACAAAGCTGGAATGGTGGGCGTTCTGGCTGGCGACGTGCTCAAACAAGGCCAGGCAAAGACTCGGCGGACAAACCCCCTCATCGTTTGCCACAGAACGAACTGCAGCCGCGACTTCCATGGCAGAAGCATCTTTTAGCACGAAGCCCACAATCCCATCACGGACTGCGCGCAGAAAAATCTCAGGGTCGTCATCCATGCCGATCATGACCACTTTGAGGCCAGGGATCGCGGCACGCACTTCCGAAATGAGCCGCAAATCCGACAGCGCGACTGCGGCTGAATCAGACAGCAATACATCCGGAGCGACGGCGCTGATTTGCTGGACAAAGTCAGGCGAGAAAGCCGACGCCCCCACTACCCGGATGTCGTTTTTCTTGCTCAAGATGCGTGCAAGGGCTTCACGCAAGAGTCGGTTCTCCGTCAATATGAAAACCTGTATACTTTCGACCGAATCAGACATAACGAACCTCGACACCGTCGCATGCGCCCCCTCACGCGATGTTTTCGGTGCTCTCAGTAGAATGAACGCCGCTTTGATTCACCCAAGGATATATGGTTTCGCTGCAAAATGCGAGAAGGATAGCAGTTAATTATTTGCATCCTCTATTTGGCCGGTCAGGCACGCATCGGCATGGCAATCGGAACACCGTTTTAACTCCCTAGGGAACATGAAGGAATCTCACCAATTCCGATCTCTCAGCCGTCAATCCTCAAAGCCCAACCCGCTGACCAGGAGCGACTTGGCGATTGAGTGGCTAAGTATGCCGGGAGACAATCCGTTTGCTCGCCCGATGCACAGCTAGAATCGAACAGAAAGTCCGGAGGACAGGAGAAGGTTACGGCGCTCGAAAGCAGGCGATCCAGTTTTGAGTTCATCCGTCCGAATACGCCAACTCAGCAGCCGAGTCATCCGGAAATCGACTCCCACCCCTAGGGCTTCAGCGAAAGAGGTGTTTGACGTTGATATTCCGGAGATTTTTTCCTGGGTATGCACGGCTCCGATCAGGGCTTCAGCGAACGGCCGGAATCTTCCAATCGAGGCTCCGCCTCGCAGACCGAACAAGAAGTTACGCTCGCTCACACCACCGTATTGCCCGCTGAAATCAGCGACCGCTCCTATGTAGCGAAGGTATTTTTTCTCCACAGTTACATTCCAGCCGTCGAGGCTTGAAGCCTTGGCCGAAAGTGGGTCGCAGACAGTCGCCGCGCCCGAGTATGTTACTTCGCAGTGGACTGCACCCGTGTGGGAATATCCGAAAAATACGTCTCCATGGTTGGGAATTTGCGTTGGCGGAGTCTCACGGGCGGAAACGGCAGTTTTCTGGTCTTGGACAAGGCTCATTCCCCGAGCATTGCGCGAGGCCCGATACCACGGGTGCTCTCCGTGCAGGATATTGGCTCCCGCGCGAATGGGATTCAGCGCAACACGGACGGTGTCGATCAGAAAGCGATTGTCCGTGTTGTCCTCCACTCGCCGCACAATTTTGCTGTCCAAGAAATCCTCGCCGATCAACCAGCCGGTGCCACCGAGCGGCGTCATCACAATGTCGATCTGGCCTACGCCGGTTAAGCAATGTCGGAAACAGGGGTACGTCCCCGCGTACGTATTTGGCGGCCGGTCCTTGGTTCCATACTTTTCGACGGTGACTTCACTCACCGGCCCCAGATTCCACTGCGTACTGTAGGCGGCATTAAACAATCCCGCCTTCAGGCGGCTCCACCAATAAGCCTTGGTCCTGGAAAACTCCAGTTTCTCGCCCTGCGGATCGTTTTGTATCTCAATGAAGCCAGTCAAGGCTCCCTGAATCGGATGCCCCACATAGCCGAACCAATTGGGATCGCCGTCGTTCCAGCCAGAGTGCACCCACGCAGAGAGGGACTGCTTGTAGTCGCGCCAATAGTGATTGAATGGCACGCCGTTTTCAGACACTACCCAATTGAAGTCGCTGTGCACGACGTACGCCTGCTCGATCACCAAAAAAGTGAACGACTCTGTCAATGCTCGGCGCCAATGAAAGCCTTCGTTCTGAGGAGCTCTAATAGCTATCGTGGTCTCGCTGGAGGTTGGTGCATTTTGAGTCGTGGGATCGGAACTCCCCGCGAGCATCGCATCGTGATCGAGAGGAGTGCTCTCAGTCGCAGAGACTCGGTCCCGGACAGGCTCGGGCATTGTTAGAGAAGTACAGTCCTCAAGTGTGCTCATGCTTGTATCACACCGAAATGACAGCTGGCTAAAGCACATCGCGGACAAGAACAATACGACGAGGAAAACGGAACTGCCCCGGATGACTTTCATTCGTTCAAGGAACCGCACATGATAGCAGAGGTAATGCCTTTAGCACGGGCATTTTCATAAGCTAGGTATTTCTCGGCGTCGCGAAACACCTACTTCTTGGCGCCCGATTCGCGGAGCACAATTCTCCCTCCTTCCAGCAACTGATACCGGCTGTCGCGCCAGACCGTACGCCGGCTCAGGTAGCTGGCGCACCAGACCAGAAAACCGAAAATGTCACGCACGGGGTAGAGCCACGCGGCTTTCCGTGCCTGAGGATCGCGAACCACTTTCCATCCAACGATCCAGCACTCGAGCAATCGGTTCAGCAAGGCCGCGCCGAGCATCGCCATCCCCAAACGTGGGAAACCCAGCAATGCCGCGGACACGAATCCTAAGATTCCGTACGGCATGGCGAAAATCAACCCGGTGCCAACATGGCCTTTGGGTCGTGAATAACGCGTTCCCTTCGCCCATCGAACTTGCCGCTCCCACATACGTCGAAACGTCATGTGCGGCACCACGTGATCAATAACGTGACGGGAGAGAATCACGTGGTAGCCCGCTCTTGCAACAAAGTTCCCGATGGCGAAATCGTTGGAGAAGTAGTCGCCCACTGCCGGATAGCCGCCGATCTTTTCTAAAGCGTCTTTGCGTACCGCGATCGTCGGGCCTAGCGCAAATTTCATTCCTTCGAGCAAATTGGCGACCAGCACACCCGCCGTCATTTCAACCGACATGCCAATCGCGTCGAGGGCAGACCAGAATCCGCCAATATTTTTCCCCCGATATAGGCAAGTGACCAGGCCGTTCTTCTTATCGAGAAGTGGCGCAACTACTTCGCGCAAATAATTCGGAGCGACGTACACGTCGCTATCGCTCGTGACCAGAATTTCATGCTGGCTGATAGCGGTCATGCGATGAAACGCATACGCTGGCGGGTTCGGCCAGGGCGGCTCGCCAGTGACCAATACTCTGCTCGGTACACGCGGGTAACGGGCGCAAACTTCTCTTACCACCTCGAGCGCGGCGTCGTTCTCTTCCGCGGCGGCGACCAGAATTTCGTAGTCGGGATAATCCTGAAGAAAAAAACTTTCGATGTTTTCTCGCAGAGCCGGCTCAAGACCATGCACCGGCTTCAGCACCGAAACTGGCGGCAGAAGCGAAACTTGCGCGCCTTCATCGGAACGGCGAGCTCGAAGGTAGTGCAACGCACCAACCAGCGCCAATATGAGGAAGATGGTGGAACTGATCGTGCCAAGGATCGCGAGCACCAGGAACGTCCACTTGATGAGCGCGAACACGGACATCGTTCCGACTGCCAAACTGGAAATTTGAGCGCCCATCGTGCAAAGAATTATACCCGCGGCACGGACTCCTGAATCCGAGGCAAAAGGCAACAACTGATGCCATTGGAGTGGCTTGCGCCCGGCCGAAATCCGGGCCTTGTCCGTCATCCGAAAATCGCGTTAGAATGGCTTCCTTTGTTGTTCGTCCCTTTCCGCTCAGCCCTGGAGGTTTGACCATGACCCGTTTGCATCTAGCCGCCACCATCTCACTTCTGGCGATCGCTCTTGTGCTCCTGACCGGTTTCAACAAGGAGCAAGCTTTCTGGTCCCAATGGGGCCGCAACTCGCAACACACCGGGATGGTCGACGTTCCCGCCCAACCCCTCGACACGAAGCTCGCGGATATCGTGTATGACGAGTTCGTTAATCAGGAAAAAGCCGAAAACAAACTTCTCTTCGGAGAAGCTGTTCTCAGCGTGCACTACCAGGCCACGCTGGTCGACGGTGACAGTTTTTACATGGTCAAGAAAGACGGCGCCAAGTATCCGTCGTGCAAACCCCTCGGCTACTGGATCTACGGACAACACTGCGGACCCAATGCGTGGAACAAACTGGAATGGAATGTCATTCGCTATGACTGGAAGAACGGCAAGGCCGTCCCTGCCTGGAAGTTTTGGACCGATTGGAAGCCCGAGCCGAATGTCACCGACCTTCGCTTCGGCCTCACTGGATTGATCGGCTGGGAGCCGGTCTTTCATCCCGCCCTGGCGAACGGATATCTCTACGTTCCCGGTGCAGCCGGCAGCGTCTGGAAGGTCGACAAAACCACCGGCAAAGCGGTTGCCCACGTTGAACCCTTTGACAAGTCCAGCAACGTCAATAACACCTTCGTCTCCGGCCCCCTAACTGCCGACAACCAGGGACGCCTCTACTACAACGCGATCAAGCTGAATACTCTCGATGGCAACCCGTGGAACGAAAACGACGTGGCCAATGCCTGGCTGGTGAAGGTCACGCCTGACGACAAAGCCGCCACGGTCACCTTCAAGACGCTCGTGCCCGACGCGCCCCCAGGTAATTCCACGAACTGTCCAGGAACGTTCTTCAATCTTGGCGACGGAGGCGCGTCCTTGCCGTGGCCGCCCACCCCGACCTCCCAGCCGCCTACGGAGCTGTGTGGTTCGCAACGTCCCCCAATGAATGTGGCGCCCGCGGTCGCACCCGACGGCACAATCTACACCATCAGCGTCGCCCACTTCGACTTGATGGTCAGTTACATGATTGCAGTGAATCCCGATCTCACTCTGAAGTGGGATTCCACCATGCAGAACCGGCTGTCCGACGGATGCGGCACTCTTTTGCCCATCGCCGGACAGGGCGTCGACAACGAGCCCAATTCCTGCCGCTACGGCACCACTCCGGGCGTGGACCCTACAACGAATGCCAACGGCTCCGCCGACCTCGAGGACGAGTCCTCGGCCACGCCCACTGTGCTTCCCGACGGGTCAGTGCTTTATGGGGTGACCGATAACTATGACTACGGCCGCGGTCACCTCTTACACTTCGACAGCAGCGGCAACTACGTCAACGCCTACACTTTCGGCTGGGATTCCACTCCCGGAGTCTATACTCACGACAACACTTTCTCGATCGTCATCAAAGACAATCACTATCCGGGAGCCGCGTATTGCACGTTCAACAATCCAGTGTGCACTCCAGTTGCCGCCGGTCCATATTATGTTTCTCAACTCGACGCGAACCTGAATGTCGAGTGGTCCTTCAAGAGTACGACCATCGACAAGAATCATCCCAACGGATATGAGTGGTGCGTGAACGCGCCCGTCATCGACTCCAAGGGATTGGTTTATGTCACCAGCGAGGATGGGCATGTCTACTCGCTTCCGCAAGGCCACAAAGGAGTCTTCACCAAACCGCATCAGAAGATTTTCCTGAAAGAGGCCTTGGGCGCCGCCTACACTCCGCTCTCCATCGGCGAAGACGGCAAGGTGTACAGCCAGAACGACGGCCATTTGTTCGTGGTCGGCAAATAGAACCGCAAGTTAGCCGATAAAGCGGAAGTGGACTCGATGCGAGTCACCGTTGACTGCCGCCTTTCCGGCTGACGGATCGCGTATTAGTGGCCCACTCTTCTTCCACGAGACAAAATGAATCGTTCTTGCCGCCCTCACTCGTATTCAAGCACGCACATTGTTGCAGAACCTTGACAGTCGGGTTCAGAGGCTCTCATTCTTTCGTTTCTGCGCTCCGTTTTGTGCCCCCACTCGGTTGCGAGCCCTCGGTGCACAGTGTGCAGAACTGTTCAAGGTCGCGATGAGGCTCACAATCCTGGTCAATGAGTGTAACGGCGATTTATCAACGATGATTACCACCGGAGCAGATTGCGCCTATGTGAGACGCACACTGCTGCCGGATCGTGACGCAGCCGCCGCTGGAAGGATCTCCTCAAAGCTGGCGATGCGCATCGGCGTGAGCAGGCTAACCACCCCGGTCCATGCCAAAATTGAAGCCCAGCGCAATGAGGCCGGCATTGACGCCGTGGTAAGGGTCGCGTCCGGTGAGCATGAAGAGCAGGGCGACCACGATGCCGGTGACCAATCCGGCGAAGACGCCGGACGTCGTCACTCGGCGTGAGAAGAGGCCGAGCACAACTCCGGGGAAAAACTGCGCCACCCCGACGGACCCCAGCAACCAGAGCGATACCAAGCTCATTGAGCTGTAAAGGGCAAGAACCACAGCCCCCGAAGTGAGCACCAGCACCATGATTTTGGCCACCTTCGCTACCTGCTGGTCGGTCATGCCGGGGGCCAGCATAGGCCGGACCAGGTTCTTGGCATACAAGGTCGCTCCGGTAAGGAGCTGAATGGCCGCTGTCACCATGGCAGTGAGAGCCCCGGCGCCGCCAATCACGCCGAGAAACCAGGCCGGGAACGTCTTTCGTACCATGAGCAGCAATGACAAGTCGCCATTGCTCAGGCCGGGCAAAACCAGAACGGCACTCAGACCAACAAAAAGCATCAGCGGCACGGTGATGCCGTACAGCGGCATGATCACCGCGTTGCGCCGCAAGACCTTGCCACTGCGGGCGGTAAAGCTGGCCGCGAAGTATTGCGGCCACATGTAAAAGCCAAGCGAGACCATCAGAACGGTTGTCAGATACCAGCTATGGCCGAGGTTCGTGGTGGCTCCCGGCATAATTAGGTGATTGGGCTTAGCCCGCGCCAGAGCCGCGAACATCCCGCCGATCCCGCCGAAGTATATGCGAGGGATTGCGATTCCGACAAAAACGGCGGCCGATAAGAGTAGCAGATCCTTGATCACGCTGACCCACGCTACCCCCCGTACGCCGCTCACGAACACAAAGGCTGCCACCAGAGCGAAGCCGATAATGATGGCAGGCGTTCGGTGGATGGCACCGAAGCTCGCGACTTCCGTGATCAGCCCTAAACCGGTGAGTTGTATCTGCAGATAAGGGACCAGGCACACCACTCCGACCAAAGCCACAAAAGCGCCGAGGAGTGGGCTGTCATATCGCGCCTGAAAAAAATCCGCTTGCGTCTGCAGCTTATGCTTTCGACCCACTTCCCAGATCGGGGGAAGGATGAAGAATGAAACCACATACATCAATGGCCCATACCCGAGGATGTACAAGACCGGCGCACCCCGCGAATAGGCCCAGCCACAGGCTCCGAGGAAGGTGTAGGTGGTGTAGATTTCTCCCGCCATTAAGAGCCAGACCAGCACCAGCCCGAAGCCCCGGCCCCCAACCGTCCATTGCTCGAGGTCCATCTTGTGGTGATATCGGGCAAGGAAGCCGACGACCGAGCCGACGGCCACAATCCCGCAGATCACTGTCAGCGCCACGCTACTCGGGCTCAACGGCCACCGCCATCTTCGCGATCAGCCGTCGTCCTTGATGTTTCCAGGCGATAGGCTCCCCACATGCACAGCGGGGTGAGGAACAGCCAGGAAATCAGCCAAAAGAAGTTAAAGGGGATGCCGAAGACCATGGGATACACGCGATCCCAGAGATTGACCGAGAAACAAACAGCAACGAAAGGAATCAATCCGAACAGCAGCGACCCGAGCGATGGACGTTTCACGCGAAGTCCCCCTTCGTCGATTCGCGGAATTGTAGCAGGATTAGCAAGCGCCTAAATTACATAATCCGGAAACTAATCTGCACTGAGAAAAGACACTTAGGGCCTGAGGGGCAGGACAATTGACGAAATCACGATTACACGTTTTGACCGCCTGGTCAATGGGCAAACCTCTTACTACGTCACCACAGCGGTCGACTCCAAGGGGCAACAGAGCGCCTACTCCAACGAGACGGAAGTGGTGGTTCCTGAAAGCGCAAGTGGCCTGCCGTAAGCTACACACTGTTCCGCCCGCCGCGCCGCCCAGGCAAGATGGGCGAAAGCAAGAGAACCTAATACGAGTGCCCTTTGCACCTCCGGCACGGTGTTAACAACGGCTCAGCGCCGAGGCGCAGACGTCGAGACCTGTGTCCGCTCGCCTGGCGTTGACTCAAGAGCGCTTGATGTCTAGGTAGACGAGCGCTTACTAGCCACCTTTCTTGGTTCGTGGCCGCACGGTGCGCACGGTTTTCCCATCTCTTGCTACCGATTGCAAGGCGGCGAGATCCCTTAGCTTTTCTTTCTTGCGATAGCTGCGCATGTAGAGGCGTCGATTGTCTTTAAAGCCCATATCTCTCGAATGGAATTGTTGTCGACACCGATTGGTGCAATAAGCCTGATGGTTCGTCACCGCATAAAACCATATCCGGCAATTCCGGCAGTTTCGCAGCAGACAAACATCGCCCCGGGCGCGCAGGTTTAACAGCCAAAACACAAACTTATTCTCCCAGTCAGTCCGGCGCGTCCGCGCTCGCCAAGTGAATGAGTATGCTTGATTCGGAGGAGAAGCGACACGCGGCGACCAATGGAAATGAGCAAGAATTTCATTTGCCTTCGCATATGCGTGGTTTGGCGCGCCCTCGAATTCGCTGGGTAGGTAGTCGCGATCTTGCCGCAACTGCATCTCGACGGCGGCGTGCACACCTTCAACGCGCTCAATCTCACGCAAGATACGAACCAGTTCCTCTAACTTTCGTGTCCGTTCTGATGGGGGTTTCTTGTTGAGGGGAACGAGTATCCCAAAGCCTCTGTTCAGCGCCAAAGCGATTTGATGTCGTTTTTTGTGTCGTAACATACGCATATGTAATTATATACGTATGTCATTATACACTACCACGAAGCGATCTTTTCACCGTATTGTTTGGGCGACGGGATTTGTCGCCTGGCACCCAGAGCGGCAGATCAAAGCAAGGGCCAATGCGCAGGTCGGTCAGTCAGCCTCTCGCAACAATTTCCGTTAGCTTGCGCCGCCTGAGAGAGAGAGGACTGGTGGAAGCCACGCACAAGAATCGGAACGTCACGTACAGATGGATTGCAGATTGAACAAGACGGTAACAAAGGAGAACGCATACAATGGACACACAAAAAGACGACAGAAGTCTTCCCGAAAAGCGACCAGTATCGCTCCGAAAAGTTGAAGCCAATCGCAGGAACGCACTCAAGTCAACCGGTCCCAAGACAACAAGAGGCAAGGTGAACAGTCGCAGGAACGCTCTAAAACATGGGTTGTCCAGCAGCCGCATCCCAGATTTTGAGGCGCTAGGCGAGGATCCCCAGGAATTTCACGAATTGCTAAGTGGGATATCGGAGCAGTGCCAACCGGTTGGGCGGGTCGATCAGATGTTTGTTGAGCTTAGCGCGTTCAGTTATTGGAGGCTCAAACGGGGATGGCGCTATGAGAACGCTATAATCCGCGAAGCTGTGAGGCGGGAATTACAAGAGCAAAAATACTATTGTCAACAACTGGAGAAGGTGATCATGCAATTGCAAACCGCAACAGACGAGATCAATGAGACAGGCGAAGTCTCACAAGACACCAAGCGGCGAATATGCCTGAGCCAGCCAGACCTTCAGTTGGAACTTTCGAACCTGTGGTCGGATTGCGAGCGAATAGCTCGGGAACAAATGGAGCAACCGTTGTGGTCGCGAGCAGTTCAGAAATTAAGCCCTCAGGAACTCAGGCAACGCCTTTCGATGTATGCTGTGAGCGGCATGATCCTTCGTCTCAAAGCGCAGATTGCGCAGCGGTCGGACCCGGAAACTGCCATTGGCCAACACGCCATACCGAACCTCGGTCTACAGCGACTTCTTCTCTATCAGGCAGCGAACGAGCGAAGCCTCTGTCGTGCCCTCGACTCTCTTGAGCGCCTGCAGCGGCGTCGCAAAGAGGAATCGCTCTCTGCTTCTGTGACAGGGCATCTGACGCAGTGAACTAGCTGATGTCCCTGGTGGGGCGCTCCGATTATCAAGGAAGAGCCGACGTAACATCGGTGTGCGTAAAGTCGTCGCCCTTGAATAGCATTTGTTCTCTTTTTGCTTTCGCAAGGGCATACGCAAAACAGTCTCCGAAATTCAGCTTGGCCGGGTGACCACTGCCCTTGCCGAAGTCGCGATAGGCCTGGCGGGCGATGCGTGCCTGGGCTTCGGTGACAGATTCGACAGTAACCTCGGCTTCCTCGATCAGGTCATCGAACCGGCGGCTTGCGATCGGGTCCCGGCTGCCATCGATGACCGCCGCGGCTTCCACATAGTTGACTGCGGAAATCGGCCGGTGGGCAGCCTTCTCAATTGCCTTCGCAAACAGAGGCGCCTCCGCTTCATCCCGAAGAATTGCGATCACTGCCGAGGTGTCGAGAATCATCGCGGCAGTCCCTTTTCGTCGTACAGCATTTCTCCGTGATCGACCGAGCGAAACGGTTCCTTGAGATGTGCCGCGCAATCCTTACCGATCCGCGAGTCAGCCCAACTACGTAACTGTGAAACTGGTCGTACTGGTTGCTGTACCTCCTGGAGTCGTCACCTGGATCTTGCCGGTGACCGCACCGGTCGGAACCGTGGCAGTGATCTCACCGTCAGAGTTGACGGTGAACGTGGTCGCTTTCACTCCGCCAAAAGTCACTCTGGTCGCGCCGGTGAAGCTGGTTCCGTTAATCATGACCTGGGTGCCTACCGACCCACTGGGCGGGCTGAAGTTCAGGATCACAGGCGTGACGAGGAACTTGCGACTACTGCTAAGTGTGCCTCCGGGCGTAGTCACAGTTACAGGCCCCGTGGTCGCACCAGCAGGAACCGCGGTTGTGAGATAGGTATCAGACACGACAGTGAAGGACGTCGCGAGCGTGCCGTTGAAAGAAACCTTGCTCGTTCCGGTAAGTCCCTGACCGAGGATTTCGACCGTCTGTCCTACCTCACCGTACCAAGCGACCAGGCTGACGAACGGATTCAATTTCATATCCAGGCTGTAGAAAACGCCTGCGTTCACGCTGCCGCCATTTTGAGCCTCTCCGTATAGAGTCCCATTCGTGTTCTGAACCAACGTGCCTTTGGGATACGCGCCAGTGGTCGAGTCGAAATTGTAAAGAACGGTGTACTTGCCTTGCGGCGTGAGCTGGAAGATGACGCCATACGTTTTCGTGCCGCCGCCCACTGTGGTTCCGTAGAAGTTGCCGTCCGTCCCTTGCACCAGGCCGCCGTAAGGGACTCCTCCATCTGTGCAACCGAGTTGGTTGCACAAGCTATAGAGCACGGTGTACTTGCCCGTGGGGGTTATCTTGAACACGACTCCCTCGCGGATTCCCCCGACGCCGAGGCCACCGGCAGACGTCGTTCCATAGAAATTTCCGTCCGAACCTTGTACCAAGCCGTCGAAAGGATTGAAACCATCGTCGCAGTTCACTTGCGAGCAGAAGGTGTAGAGAACTGTGTACTTGCCGGAAGGGGTTATTCTAAAAATGACGCCACCGTTTACGAAGGTGCTCCCGATTGAACCTCCGAGCACCGTGGTCCCGTAGAAATTCCCATCAGTTCCCAGAACCAGAGGGGCATCAGAATTGGCGCCATCGTTGATCTGTTCGAAAGTGTAGAGGACTTTGTACTTGCCGGAAGGCGTGATCCTGTAGATGACGCCGCACCCACCGTTTCCGTACGTGCATTTGGTAATGTCTCCTCCATCACTGGCAGTGCCGAAAAAACTGCCATCCATGCCTTGCACCGGGGGCGAGATCGGAGTGTTTCCATTGACTTGGTTAGTGCCGCCAAAGACGTTGAAATCGGCTACTTTGCCAGATGCGCTCATGTTGAAGATATTTCCTACCAGGCCCGTACCACCCGCCTCAGCCGTGCCCCAGAAGTCTCCATCCGTTCCCAGCGTCAGGCCACTGAAGGGAAAGTCGCCGTCTCCCGTTTGCGACCCGAAGCTGTGCAGTACGGTCAGTTTTCCTTTGGGTGTGATCTTGAACGCGGCGCCACCCAAGTCACATCCTCCGTTTGGGGCCGTACTGTATAAGTTGCCATCGTGTCCCTGCGCGATGATGCCCGTATTCTCGGGCGTAAGCGGGTCGCAGGAGACAGTGCCAAAGTTGTAGAGCACAGTGTAGGTCTGTGCAGTCGCGCCCGTAGCGGACATTAGTGTCACGGCAAGCGATAGCGCTACGATCTTCGGGTTAAGAGCCAAAATTCTGATCCGGTTCATCTCACTCCTCCTGAACTTCGAGATGGAAAAGGTTGGGCTTACCGTGGCTAGTTTGTGAGAAAATGTCACCCCAGTCCGGCTTGTCGGCGTAGCTTGCACCACTCCCCCACTCGCTGTCCTGACGGAGTTCTGAAGAATTCTTGAAGAATGCTAAAGTCCATGGTTTCTAACGGTTCACCGACAGATATTCAAGATCGCGCCGGGCGTCTCTGGCTGTTTGCCGGCTGCGAATTTGATGAACTCTGTCTTGAGCTGCGGGTCAAGGGGAAGTCGGTAGACCTGGAATTGAAGCCGCTGGAGGTCTTGCTTCAGCTCGTGCTCCGCGCCGGCGCAGTGGTTACGAAGGAAGAATTGCTGGAAACGGTCTGGCCCGGCCTAACCGTCGTGGATAGCTCCGTTGCCACCGCGATCTCTAAACTACGAAAGGCATTGGAAGACGAAAGCGCTACCATTATTTCGACCGTTCCGAGGGTCGGTTACAAGTTGGCAGTCGCCGTCCACAGCAAGGATCTCTCCCCCTTCCGGACATGGCGGCGATCAGGCTTCACGCCGGGCGATCCAGTGCCAGGCCGCGAGCAATGGCGGTTGAGGTCTTGCCTCGATCCCTCATCTTCCGGCGATGTCTGGCTCGCCGAAAATCCGAAAACCCACGAACTCCGCGTCTTCAAGTTCGCTTCGGATGAACTGCATCTTAAAGGCTTGAAGCGCGAGGTGACAGTTTCCAGGTTCCTGCGCCAAGCCCTCGGCAATCGGCCCGAGTTTGTCCACATCCTGGAATGGAATTTCGACAGTCAACCATATTTCCTCGAAAGTGAATACGGGGGGCTAAACCTTGCGGGGTGGGCAGAGAGTCAGAATGGACTTTCCAATATCCCTCTGGCGACGCGCCTGCTCCTACTGGCGGACGTGGCGGAAGCGGTGGCCGGCGCACATGGAGCTGGCGTCCTGCACAAGGACTTGAAGCCCGCAAACATTCTGGTGACCCGCGTCGGCAACCTCTGGCAGGTGAAGGTTGCGGACTTTGGGAGCGCTTCGTTAGTCGAGCCGGCGCGCCTCAGGGCTATGGGGATCACCAATCTCGGCCTCACGCAGACTGGTGGGCCGCAATCTCCATCCCTCACCGGGACACTGATGTACCTGGCACCCGAAGTTCTCTCCGGGCAGCGTCCCACCGCAGCGGCGGATGTTTACGCTCTCGGTGTCATGCTCTATCAGCTTGCGACCGGCGATTTTCGCAAGCCACTCGCGCCGGGATGGGAAGCCGGAATCGAAGACTCCGTGGTTAGACAGGACATCGCAGATGCCGCCTGCGGCGATCCCGCCCTGCGCATTAGCAGTGCGACGCAGCTGGCGGAGCGCCTGCTGAACCTCGACCAGCGCCGCAAGCAGCGCGACGCGATCGAGTTAGCGGCCCAGCACTCGAAGATGGCCGAACGCAAGCGGGCGGAAGCGCGTGCCCGGCGTCCGTGGGTCCTGGCCCTCGCGCTGGTGCTGCTGGTTGGGCTGTTGGTAGGCCTGAGCTTCTACCGAAGGGTGGCGGCCCCAGGCGCACGCATGAAGACAGTAGCGGTTCTCCCCTTTCAAAACGCAGGTCCGGACCACAGCCTCGACTTTCTCCAGCTTGCTCTGCCGGACGAAGTGGCGACCACGCTGAGTCATACTCGTTCGATCTCGATCCGCCCCTTTACCTCGACTCGCAAATACACGGAACCAGTTCTCGACCTGCAGAGGACCGGAGAGGAGATGCAAGTGAACACCATCGTCATGGGACACTTCTTGCGGGCCGGTGAGCAACTGCAGATTACGCTTGAGGCCATCGACGTAGAAAAGAACCGCTCGTTTTGGCGGGACACCCTCACTGTTCCGGCGCAGAACCTGATTGCGATGCAGGAACAGATCGCAACCAAGGTCCAGGTAGGATTGGCGTCGGCGCTCGGAGCGTCGGCACTTACCACCGACGCTGCTCGGCGCCCGACGAATGAAGAGGCGTACGACTTGTACTTGCGCAGTGCTGCTGTGCCGGACGGTCCCGATTCCGATAAACAGGCCATCGGAATGTTGGAAAGGGCCGTGGGCTTGGACCCGAACTATGCTCCGGCATGGATTGCTTTGGGGCGCAGGTACTACACGGAAGCCCGCTTCGAAAGCGAAACTCCTGACGAGGTCATGATGGAACGTTTCCGGGTTGCCACCGAGCGGGCCCTGGCCCTCGATCCAAATTCCATCATTGCCGGCGCCGGACTTACCCTGGTGCGCGTCGAACAAGGACAGTTGGCCAAGGGTTATCAGCAAGCCGATGACCTGGTTCGCCGGCGGCCCGACAGCGCAGACGCTCACTTCATCTTGAGCTACGTGTTCCGGTATGCCGGACGGCTCGATGAAGCCGCAAAACACTGTGAGATCGCGTTCTCGCTCGATCCTCACACTCAGGTTAACCTGCTGCGTTCTTGCGCCGTTGTCTTCATCGCACGCGGGGACTATCGGCGCGCCACGGATTATCTCAACCTGGATCCCGGTTCAGAGCTCGCAAAAGCATTCACGATCGACATCCTGGTTCGCGAGGGCAGGGAACAGGAAGCCCAGCAGCTCGGACCATCGCAATTGCCGCATTGGGGAAGCTACAGCTTGCTGCTGGCTTGTGTGCAGCACCAGCCGTTGGCTGAAATTGTCCGTAAAGCCAACGCCGCGGAGCCTTCCGCGGATGCTGAGGTCAACTATTTTGCCGCCTCGCATCTCGCCTACTGCGGCCAAAGCAGCGCCGCTCTTCAGATGCTGAGACGCGCCATTCAGGGAAACTACTGTTCTTATCCGGCGATGGACTCGGATCCGATCCTCTCGAGCCTGCGAGCCAGACCTGAGTTTGCTGAGATTCGCTCCGACGCGATCGCTTGCCAGAATAACTTTCTGGCCCAGCGAGCTCAGCAGCACTGATGCTTCTTATTCTCTAAACGGCTTTGGCTGGGTTACGAACCACTGTGTCACGTGAGACTTCGACGTATCAAAAAATAGCCGACGTAACATCGGTGTGCGTAAAGTCGTCGCCCTTGAATAGCATGGGCTCCCTTTTTGCCTTCGCCAGCGCATACGCGAAACAGTCTCCGAAGTTCAGCCTGGCCGGGTGACCACTGCCCTTGCCGAAGTCGCGATAGGCTTGGCGGGCAATGCGTGCCTGGGCTTCGGTGACCGACTCGACAGTAACCTCGGCTTCCTCGATTAGGTCATCGAAGCGGCGGCTCGCGATCGGGTCCCGGCTGGCATCGATGACCGCCGCGGCTTCCACATAGTTAACTGCCGAAATCCGCCGGTGGGCAGCCTTCTCAATCAGCTTCGCTCCGCGACGAT
>Ga0116221_1000795_pt1 | contig 21504 bp, 18 predicted proteins | sample Sb_taG_5_FD_88965 | JGI IMG/M metagenome (GOLD analysis project Ga0116221, IMG submission 88965) | Peat soil microbial communities from Weissenstadt, Germany - Sb_50d_8_FC metaG | ecosystem: Environmental > Terrestrial > Soil > Wetlands > Peat | place: Germany: Weissenstadt | collected 2010-09-21 | reverse complement strand
TAGTAGGGCACCCGCGGTGACAGCGGGTTGTGCTCTAGGCCGTCCGGACCGAGCGCGCGCTGCGCCGGGGTCGGGCACAGTGCCCGCTCAACCGCGGGAAGGCTAAGGGTGGCGCAATCGGCCGCGGCGGCCATCCGGCCGTAAGTGGTGGTCACGCCGGAATGCGACAGCCAGAAGTGGCCGGTCCCGACGTAGGCCGCGGTGCTGTAGGCCAGGATCGGCAGCACGAAGGCTGCGGTCAGCACGGCTGCCCTGGTGAGCAGCCGGCGCCAGCCCGCCCGCAGCGCGACCAGATAGACCAGCGCGGGCAGGATCAGGATCTCGCCGACCTGGCGAAAGGTAGCGCAGGCACCGAGTATCAGGCCGGCCGCGATGATCGCGGGAAGCCAGCCGGCCAGCTTCGGTGCGCTGCGCGCGCTGGTCGGCCGAGCGGGCGCGGCGAGCAGGACGGCCAGGCCGGCCACGATCAGGGACTCGAACCAGACGTCGGGCATGATCGTCTGCTCGATCTGGAGCTGGTAGGCGTCGAGCAGGATCGGGGCGATGGCGAGGGCGGCGAGCCAGCGCGGGGTGCCGCGGCGGAGCAGGACGAGGTAGAGGGTGACCGCGATCGCCGGACCGACCAGGTGCTGGATGACTGCGACCGCGTTCAGGTTGCCGACACCGAGGATCAGCCGCAGCGGTACCCGGTACCCGACCGGGTCGTTCCCCCCTGCGTGGTACAGGTACCTGACGGTGTCGATGTAGAACAGGGCCGGCCGGTAGGCGAGCTGGGTCAGCACCCGGAGTACCAGGCCGGCGGTCAGCAAGATGGCGGCCAGCCAGTGCCTTCGGAGCACGCTGGGTACGCTCGCCGCTGCGGCCCGCAGATCTCGCCGTCGGCGCTGCATCGGAAGAACTACACCGCCGGGCTGGCGAGTTCCGGCAGTTCGTCGCGCTGTTCACCGGCCGGGCTGCGGGGGGAGCGGCTGAACCTGTAGCTGAGTACCGCGGCGATCCCGAGTGCGCCCGCCGGCGGCAGGGTGACCAGGGCCGGCAGCTGGTAGCGCCAGGAGAACTGGAAGACGTCCGACATCAGCAGCAGTGCCGCCCCGGAGCCGAAGAACAGCAGGCAGGCCAGGGTCAGCCGGCGCCGGGCCGGCGGAGACCTGCGGGCGAGCACGAGCAGTGACCCAGCCAGCCCGGCCAGCGCGAAGATCAGCATCGCCGGACCAGGGGTGTAGCCGCCATCCAGTTGGTAGCGGCGCAGCGCCGCCGCGATTGGCTTGTCGACCTGCGGCGCTCCGCCGTAGCCAGCAGCCAGCGGCTGGTAATTCACCGGCCCGTGGGTTCGCGGCAGGCCGACGAAGATGATCCCGTGGCGAATCGTTATCCAGGTCGGATAGGTGGGATAGAAGTCCTGGAACTGCCACCGGGAGATCGGGGTGCCGCCCTGGCTTGACGTCCTGGTCAGTGCGAAGAGCTTGATCGTGTCGCTGGTGATCGCCGACAGAACTCGCTGCGGCTGCTGCTCGACCACCGCGCGGTTGAAGCTCGCCACGATCGCGTACCGGTTCATCCCGGCCGGGGCAACGAACGACTTCAGCGGCGAGGCAATGTCGTGATCCAGCCAGTCCTCGCCGAACGCTCGCTGGCGGGCGGTCGGGCAGAGCGCGCCCTCGTAGGTCGGCAGCTTGAGCGTGGCGCAGTCGGCGGCGACCGCCATCCGCCCGTAGCTGGAGATGCTCGGGGTCGCGCTGGCCAGCCCAAACTGACCGGCGATCAGATAGGAGCCGGCGCTGTAACCGAAAATCGGGACGATGAAGGCCGCGAACAGCACAAAGGCCCTGGTGACCAGCCGCTCCCGGCCGCCGCCCAGGGCGACCAGGAAGAGCAGGGCGGGCAGGATCAGGATCTCGCCGACCTGGCGGACCGTGGCGCAGGCACCGAGGATCAGGCCGGCCACGATGACGGCCGACATCGCGGAGCCGGTCAGGGCACGCCACAGGCGGGCGACCGCAGCTGCCCAATGGGCCGCAGCCAAAGCGGCGGGTGGCCCGTCGCCGGCCGCGGCGAGCGCGGCGGGCGGACCGTCGCTGGCCGATGCATCGCTGGCTGTAGTGGCGGTGGCGGGCCGGGTGCCGGCGGCTGCGGTGGCGGTGGCGGTGGCGGGCCGGGTGTCGACGGCTGCGGTGGCCGCTGCCGTGACCGATGGACTTTCCGGGCCTGTCGCCATGGCTGGCCCGCCCCGGCTGCCCGGCTCGCCCGCAATGGGCGCGGCCGCGGGTGCGGCTGCCATGCCGTCGGCGCGCACGGCGAGCAGGGCGACGATGGCGACCACGATCAGGGCCTCGAACCAGACGTCGGGCATGATCGTCTGTTCGATCTGGAGCTGGTAGGCGTCGAGCAGGATCGGGGCGATGGCGAGGGCGGCGAGCCAGCGCGGGGTGCCGCGGCGGAGCAGGACGAGGTAGAGGGTGACGGCGATCGCCAGGCCGAGCAGGTGCTGGATGGCTGCGACCACGCTCAGGTTGCCGACCAGGAGAATCAGCCGCAACGGCACCTTGTAGCCGACCGGATCAGCGCCCGGGTATGCGTTATATAGGTATTTCAGCGTGTCGACATACAGCAGAGCCGGCCGGTAGGCGACCTGCGCACCGATCCGCAGTACCAGCCCTGCGGTGAGCAGGATGGCGGCAAGCCAGTGCCTGCGCAGCGAGCTCGCGACGCCAGCCGCCGCGCCGCGGTGCTCGGCTGGGTGCCGCAGCCCGCCGGTCATTTCGCAGGTGCGGCCAGCTCCGGTGCTCGCTCGGACACGGTGTCAGCTGAAGCCGGCCGGCGGGATCTCCGGGCAAAGGCAATCAGGACACCGATGCCTAGCGCGCCGGCTGGCGGGAGGGTGACCAGCGCGGGGAGCTGGTAGCGCCAGGTGAACTCGAACGCATCGGAGATCGCGAGCACGGCCGCCGCGGTGCTGAAGAACAGCAGGCAGGCCATGACGAGCTGCTGCCGCACCGGGGTCAGGCGGCGGCGAGCGAAGATGAGCAGCGAACCGGCCAGACCGGTCAGCGTGAAGAGCAGCAGCAGCGGCCCAGGGGTATAGCCGCCATGCAGCTGGTAGCCGCGCAGGAAGGCCGCGATCGGCTTGTCCACCTCGGGCGCTCCACCGTAAGCCGGGTTAAGCATCTCGACCTTCGGTGCTTGCGGCAGGCCGAGCACCGACAGGCCCTGCGGCAAGGAGAGCATGATGGAGTTGTTCTTGATGAAGACGTAAGGCGCGAACGTCTGGTAGCTGGTCTGGAACCGCCAGCGCCAGATGGGCGTGTCGCCGCGGCTGGTGACCCTGGTGACCGCGAACAGCTTGACCCCGTCGTGCAGAATGCCGGAGATCACAAGGGTGGGCTGGTGGAACTCGACCGCCCGGTTGAAATGCGAGACCAGCTTGTTGAAGCTTCCGTCCGGGGCGCCTTCCAGCTCATAGTTCGTGCGGTAGGCCTTCAGCGGCGAGTGAGTATCGTGATCGAGCCAGTCAGGGCCAAGGGCCTGCTGGGCCGGCGTTGGGCAGAGCGGCTTCTCGTACAGGTCAAGCCGCAGCGTCGCGCAGTTGGCGACCGCCGCCATCCGCCCGTAGGTGAGGCTGCTTGAGGATTCGGAGATCCGGAAATGCCCGGTGAGCTCGGCGGCGGCGCTCATGTAGAGCCCGACGGCCAAGATGAAGGCCACGGCCACGCTGGCCGCGTTGACGGCGATCTTGCGCCACCCGCCGCCCAGGGCGACAGCGAAGATCAGCGCGGGCACGATCAGGATCTCGCCCGCCTGCCGCATGCCGGTAGACCCGCCCAACAGCGCCGAGCCGATGATCAGCATGAGCAGGTTCGGCTTTGGATTCCAGAGCAGCACGGCCAGGCCGGCCACGATCATCGCCTCGAACCAGACGTCGGGCATGATCATGTGCTCGGCCTGGAGCTGATACCCGTCAAACAGCACCGGAGCGATGGCCAGGGCGCCCAGCCAGCGGGGGGCGCCGCGGCGCATCATCACGACGTAGATCGTGACCGCGATCGCCAGGCCGAGCAGGTGCTGGATCAGGGTTACCGTGCCGAGGTCCCCGACGGCGAGGATCATCTTCAGCGGGATCTTGTAGGCGACCGGATCGGATCCGGGCCAGGCGTCGTAGAGGTACTTGAGCGAGTCGATGTAGATGATCGCCGGGTGATAGGCCATCTGGACCAGAACGCGGAGCACCAGGCCGGCTGTCAGCAGAGCCGAAGCCAGCCAGTGCCGGCGCACCATGCCCAGCCCCACCGCAGCGAGCACCGCGACGCGGCGCCGTGGCTGCTGGCCGCCTGCCGTCCGGCCGGTCCACGCACCGTTGGCCAGGGAGCGGTCGGCCCGGGCACCATTGGCCGCAGCACTGTCGGCTGGCGCATGGTCGGCCAGGGTGTCGGCGGCCCGGGCACCATTGGTCGCAGCGCTGTCGACCGCGGCGCTGTCGACCGCGGCGCTGTCGGCCGGCGCATGGTCGGCCGACACGTGGTTGGCCGAGCCGTTGTGGCTGGCAGGGCTGGTCACCGGCGGCGGGTCGGCCGCCAGGGGCACGTCGCCGACGGCCGCACCAGACCCCCCGGTGCTGTCAGCTGCTGAGTCACCGGACGCCCCTGGTCCGGTGGCTGGCTGAGGCATTCGCATTGACGGTTGTCCCGATCGTGACTGGCTGTTCTCGGCATGCCACAGCACTCTGGTGGATGCGGTTTCCGTGGAAAACGGGAGCCGCTTCCCACTGCGGCTCCGCCGATAGCGGCGATGCCCGCGAGGCAGCCCGCTAAACCCCGGCCCAGGGACCCCCAGGTGCTGTCCTGGTGAGCCTACCGGACCACGAGAGTCTCGGGCCCCTAAGCTGCCTATCTCTCAGCCTTCTGGGCGCCGGTTCGCCCAGCTGCGGAAAATGTCAGAGGTTTTACCTACCGTGGCGCTTGTGCTGAATGAGGCGCCCGATCGGCGGCTGCTGCCTGAATTGCCCCACCGCCAAGCAGACGAGCTGGCGTGGCGCCAGTTGCGTGACCTAGTCCAGGCTCAGGCGCCACTGCTGAGCGCGCCGCGGCCAGGTCTGCCCGGGCTGTGTGCCGTCTGCCACGGCCCGGCCGCCGTAGGAGGTGCCCGCTGCTTCCAGTGCGACCTGCACTGCCAGCTCGCGCCGGACAGCCTGGCCGATGTTGTCGTGCCGGTGGCGTTCGCGATCAAGGGTGGCTCGCACGCGCGGCACCTTTGGCAATACAAATCATGCCGGTTCGGCCCGCCCGCGAGCCCGGCCATGACCGCGGCGGACACCGCCGCCGGGTTACTGCTCGCCTTATTACTTGTCTTTCTGCGCGATCACGGCGCCTGCGTCTGGCGAGCGGCTGGGATGCCAGGGCCGACGCACCTGGCGGTGGTGCCGACCGCCCGTGGCCGGCCAGGCGTGCATCCGCTCCGCGCCCTGATCAACCCCTATCTTGTGACATCGTGGGCCGAGCTGTCAGCCCGACCTGGTGGTCACCCGGTGCGTGATCTCGACCCGGCCAGGTTCACCGCCCAACCGCTGCCTGGCGCCAGGGTGCTGCTGCTTGACGACACCTGGACGACGGGATCGACGGCCCAGTCAGCTGCCATGGCGCTGCGCCATGCCGGGGCCAGGTCGGTGGCAACCGTAGTGCTCGGACGGCATGTCAGCGCCGCCATGCCCGGGTCAGGCCAGCCGGGCTGCGGCGTGATCAGGCCCGGCCAGTGCGGATTGCGGGGGCCGGCCTCCGGGCTGAGTGAGGTCGGCCCAGAATCGATGCCGTTCCGCCCGGAGCGGTGCGCTGTCCATCGTGGCGACCGGGCCGCCGCCGAACCATAAGGTGGACTAGTGGTCACCGTGTCATCCGCCCCGCCGTCGAGGACGGCTCTTGTCCGCCGCGCCCGGCGGATCAACCGCGAGCTTGCCGCGCTCTACCCCGACGCGCATTGCGAGCTTGATTTCAGCACGCCGCTCGAACTGCTGATTGCGACCATTCTGTCCGCGCAGTGCACGGACAAGAGGGTCAACCTGGTCACGCCGGTGCTCTTCGCCAGGTATCACACTGCGGCGGATTACGCGGCAGCGGACCGGGATGAAGTCGAGAAGATCATCATTTCAACTGGGTTCTTCCGGGCCAAGACGACCAGCATCATCGGGCTCGGTCAGGCCCTGTGCGACAAGTTCGGCGGCGAGGTCCCGGCCAGGCTGCGTGATCTTGTCACGCTGCCAGGTGTCGGCAGGAAGACGGCCAACGTCGTGCTCGGCAATGCGTTCGGCGTTCCCGGCATCACGGTCGATACTCACTTCGGCCGGCTCGCCAGGCGCTTTGGCTGGACCACGTCCGATGACCCGGAAAAGGTCGAGCAGGAGGTGCGGGCACTCTTTCCGCGCTCGGAGTGGACCATGCTGTCGCACCGGCTGATCTGGCATGGCCGACGGGTCTGCCATTCCCGCAGGCCCGCCTGCGGTGCTTGTGTGCTGGCCGGGCTCTGCCCGGCGTTCGGCGAGGGCCCCACCGATCCGGTCGTGGCCGGCCGCCTGGTTAGGGTCGGCCCGTTCTCATGACCGAGGCCGACCGTAACGGGGAGTCACCGGCCCCGAATCAGCCCGGCCAGGCGCCCGGTGAGGTGCACGGCCAGGTCCCTGGCTGGCTCGCTGATCTGGCCCGTTCGGCGGAGCAGATGGTGGTGCCTGACGGGCTGCGGCCACCGCCAGGCAGCGGCCGTCCGTCCGCCATCCTGATCCTGTTCGGCCTCGGCTCCGCCGGGCCTGACGTGCTCCTTGTGCAGCGGAGTACCGCACTGCGCCGGCACGCGGGCCAGCCGGCTTTCCCCGGCGGCGTGATCGATGCCGCCGACGACGGTCCGGCTGCCGCCGCGCTGCGCGAGGCGGCCGAGGAAGCGCAGGTCGAGCCGGGCGGGGTGCAGGTGATCACCGTCCTGCCAGACCTCTACATCTCGCGCAGCGGATTTCGGGTTTCACCGGTGCTGGCCTGGTGGCGCGATCCGGTGCCGGTCGCTCCTGGCGATCCAGCCGAGGTGGCCGCGGTCGCGAGAGTGCCGGTGGCAGACCTTGCCGATCCGGCCCGTCGGCTCACCATCCGTTATCCGTCCGGGAGCACAGGACCGGCCTTCCGGGCCGGCGAGATGCTGATCTGGGGATTCACCGCCTACCTGCTTGACCGGCTGCTGGCGCTTGGCGGCTGGGAACTGCCGTGGGACTCCCGTCGGGTCACCGACCTGCCGCCCGGTGCTTCGCTGACGGGCGTTGATGCCCAGGAACCAACCGCCTGAAGTGGGCTGCGGCGGGCCCGACCTGGGAGTTGCCCGGCAGTGGCGCACCGGCGTGGCCGAGGCCGGATACCGTTAGGAACTGTGCCCGGTGACCTGCTCGACTTGATCCTGATCGCGCTGGCGGCTGCCTTCGCCGTGGCCGGCTATCGCCAGGGGTTCATCGTCGGTGTCATGAGTCTGGCCGGCTTCATCAGCGGTGCGGTGCTCGGCATCTACTTCGCACCTGGCATCGCCGTCGCGCTGTCTTCCAGCCAGAACCTGCAGGCGGTGCTCGCGATCGTCATCGTGTTCGTTACCGCCGTCATCGGCATGCTGATCGCGTCCGGCCTCGGCATCCTGATGCGCTCGCACGTCCGGCCAGGGCCGACGACGGTCCTTGACTCGATCGGCGGGGCTCTGGTGAATGTGGTGGCGATCCTGCTGCTTGCCTGGCTGATCGGCTCTTTTATCGCATACGCCCCGCCGTTCCCCGCCGCCGCCAGGCAGGTGAACGACTCGATCCTGCTCAAGGGCGTCGACCGGCTGATTCCCCGTGGGGTCCGGCCCGAATTCTCGGCTATCCGCAGACTGATGACCACCGAGCCGTATGTGCAGGTCTTCGGCGCGCTGGGCGCGGAGACCGCGCTCAACGTTCCCAGGCCGGATCCGGCCGTACTGCGGTCACCGGCGCTGGCCTGGGCCCGCAACAGCGTGGTCCAGGTTAAAGGCGTAGCGCCAAGCTGCTCGCGGACGATCGAGGGCAGCGGGTTCGTGATTAGCCCGGACCATGTGATCACCAACGCGCACGTGGTGGCCGGAGTCGTCGACGGTCCCGAGGTCTACACCAGATCCCAGACCGGCTATCCGGCTCGGGTGGTCTTGTTCGACCCAAGGAGCGACATCGCGGTCCTTTACGTCCCTGGTCTGCCCGTACCTGCGCTGCATCTGGCCGGGCCCGCTCCGTTCGGCGCCAGCGCGATTGTGGCCGGGTATCCGCTCGATGCCCCGTTCACGGCCGTGCCTGCCAGGGTCGGCCGGGCCGAGCTGGCCTGGGGGCCAGACATCTATCAGACCACCCAGTTGGTCCGCGATGTCTATCCGATCCGGGCCGTGGTGAAGCCGGGTAACTCTGGCGGACCGCTGCTCGCCACCGACGGCGACGTCTACGGAGTGGTCTTCGCGGCGGCCACCTCGGTCGCGGACACCGGCTATGCGCTGACCGACAGCGAGATCGAACCGGACCTGCTGGCCGGCCGGCAGCGCACCGCTGCCGTCTCGACCCGCGCCTGCCAGTAGGCGCTCAGGAGCTGATCCGCAGCCGCAGCTCCGATTCGGAGATCGACGCCAGGCCGGTCTGCTCGATCTTGCTGGCCAGGGCAATTGCCCTCGCCCGGGCTCCGGCCACGTCGATGCCATCCGACCGGTCGTCGGTGTACCCGCGCAGCGCGGCCGCGCCCCGGCGGAGCAGGGCAACGGCGCCGCGGCCGTTGCCGCGCCTGGCGTGAGTCAGCCCGACGGCAAGCTGGGCCAGCCCCTGCCAGAGGTCACGATCAGCCTCGGGGGCCGACTTCCACACCACCTCGAGTACCTCATGCGCGTGGAACGGCCGTCCGGCGTCTATCAGCTCCTGAGCCATGGCCACGGCATCGACCGGTGCCAGGTTCAGCTGATCGGGCATGGCTGGCTCGCCTGCGTCGGCCCGGTGCAGCGGTCTGCCGAGGGCATCCCTGGGCCGGGCATTACGCGGCCGGCCGGCCGGGTCCCGATCACGGTCGCGGCCCTGGTTACCGCCAGGAGCCGGGGTAGACGTCACCGCTCTGGCTCTGGATCGGCAAGCCAGGATCGCAGCTCCAGGTCAAACCGCTCGGGCACCTCCTCATGCGGGAAGTGGCCGGCCCCGTCGATCAGCCGCCACCGGTAAGGTGCGTCCACGTATCTGCCTGAGCCGCGGGCGGCACGAGGCAGTACGCAGCTGTCAAGTGACCCGTGAATCTGCAGCGTGGGCGCCTGAACCTGAGCGTGCATCGCGCGGGCGTACCGCACCCCGTCTGGTCTCAACCGCGACCGGAGCAGCCAGCGATGATATTCGAGCGCCGAATGAGCAACAGAAGGAACGCACATGGCTGCCCGGTATCTGCGCTCGGTCTCCGGATCCGGCCAGCCAGGGCTGGACCAGGCGCCGAGCATCTGGCCGACTCGCTCAGCCCGATCCCGCACCAGCTGCCGCTCGGGCAGGATCGGCAGCTGGAAGCGGATCGCGTGGGCGATGCCACGCCCCTGGCCGAGCGGGTCGGAGAGCACGGCGGCGCGCAGCCGGAGCGGATGTGCGGCGGATACCACCCCCAGCCTGCGCACCACCTTGGGGAAGTATGCCGCCATTGTCCAGGCGATCATCCCGCCCCAGTCGTGGCCGACCACGACGGCGTTCGCCTCGCCGAGCGACCGGATCAGGCCAGCCGCGTCCGAGGCGGCCGTGACCAGGTCATAGCCGCGCGGCGGCTTGTCGCTGCCGCCGTATCCCCTCAGGTCCACGGCGACCGCGCGAAATCCGGCATCGCTCAGCGAGGACAGCTGACGCCGCCAGGTCCACCAGAACTGCGGGAAGCCGTGCAGCAGCAGGACCAGCGGCCCGTCGCCGCTCTCGGCGATATGAAACCGGGTGCCGTTGGCGCTGACCGACCGGTGCGTCCACGGGCCATCGAGGTAGATCGAGGCCTCGCCTCCGGCGGCCATTGCCTACCTGGCTCCCGCCGATCCGGTCACCGGGACGGTGTCGTCCCGCCGGATCAGCGCCAGGTCATCGGAGACCGTGCTGCGAGTCCTGCGCAATCCGGTCAGGCCACGGAACTTGGTGTATCCGATCGCGACAGCCAGCCCGGCGAGCACGATGTAGGTGCCCGCGACGATCAGGAAGGCCGCCCAGGCCCAGATGCCGAGCGCGATGAGCCCGTATGCGAAGGCGAAGGACAGCACCATCAGCACCAGGCAGCCGACGAACGCGGCGACGCCGATCAGCGCGCCGCCGATGCCGAGCCGGCGTGCGTCGGCCTTGAGCTCCAACTTGGCTAGGTCAAGCTCGCACTTCACCAGCTGCGAGACGTCGCTGAGCGCAAGGGCGACCAGGTCGCCTACCGACGCCTGCTCGGTATCCGCTGGGTAGCGCGTTGCGGGATCGGCCATGCTCTCCCCTTTCTCGCTGTCTGGTGTCCAGTCTCGCGCATGCCCGGATCAGCCATTGCCTTGGCATCCCATTCGGGCTCAGCAGAATTCAGTTGCTGCCGGTCAGTGTCGCGCCTGAGCGGTACTGACCAGGCCCGCTGGCAATGCGATCCCGGCAATGCGTTCGGGGCAAATGCGACGAGCCTGGCGTGTCCCGGGCGCAATGCGCTGAGGGCAAATGCGACGAGCCTGACGAGTGCTGAGGCGCAATGCGTTCCGGAATTATGCGATGGGACTGCGCGCCGCTCGGGCACCCACGATCTGATACAGCACCCAGACAAGCAGACGGCGCCCCTCGTGGAGGCGCCGTCGCTCAGCCACGTCAATCCAGGTTACCAAGCGTGCACCTTCACTGCCGGACAGGTCACCCAGCGTGAGCGCCTATTCTGACCGCTCTGTCCTGCTGGATGCTCCTATCTCGGCCGCCTCCCGCGGCTGGTCGCGCGTGGGTACCCGGTTGCCGTGTCCGGACCACTCGGTCCGTATCTCATTTCTACGACGGATCAGCCGCGTTGGGAAGACCCCAGCGTGATCAATTCGTGATCTTTATCGATCCCGGTGTTCACATGTCGCGTGGCCGGCTCGCGAACAGGAGCACCGGCCAGCCGCGCTCACGGGCCACCCGGCGGAGCTCTCGGTCCGGGTTGACGGCGTGCGGATGGCCGACCGCCTCCAGCATGGGCAGATCGGTGGCCGAGTCACTGTAGGCGAAGCAGTTCGCGAGGTTATAGCCGCGCTCCGCGGCGAGTTCGCGCATCCGCCCCGCCTTTGCCTCGCCGTAAGCGTAGAACTCCATCTCGCCGGTGTAGCACCCGTTGGCCAGCCGCATCCGGGTGGCGATGACTGCTGAGGCGCCGAGCAGCGCCCCGATCGGGCCGACCATCTCCTGGCCGGCGGTGGACACGATGATCACATCGCGTCCGGCCTGGCGATGCGAGTTGACCAGGCCGCGCGCCTCGGTATAGATGATCGGCACGATCGTCTCGGTCAGATGCGCGGTCACGATCTCGGTAACCCGGTCGGCGGACCAGCCGCGACACAGCGTAGTGACCTGCTCCTTGATCCGCTCCATCTGCTGATGATCAGCGCCGCCAACTCTGAAGACCAGTTGCGCGACGGCGCCGCGTACCGCCTGCCCGCGGCTGATCAGGCCATAACGATAGAAGGATGGCGCGAAGGCGAGCGTGCTTGACCGCGAAATAATCGTCTTGTCAAGGTCGAAGAAGGCCGCCGTACCTGCCGTTGTGCCCCCGGCCGGAGTATCCATGGTCCGGGAGCATAGGGGACGGTCATGAATCCTAATCTTTGTTCACCCTGACCGACTGGTAACTTTGACCCGCTGCGCGTAGGATTTCCTGAGTTACGGAACCGCTCTGTCCCCCCGGAGCCGGGCCGTACGGCGACCCCCGCTCTCCCCCCCGGCGGGGGTCGCCCCCTTTGCTCCCCAAGTCGGCCCGGAGGACGTTACTCCGCGGCATCAGCAAGCAGGCGGTCAAGCAGTGCGAGCGAGCCCTGCTTGGACAGCGGCTCGTTGCCGTTGCCGCATTTGGGGGACTGAATGCAGGACGGGCAGCCGGCCGAGCATTCGCAGCCAGCGATGGCAAGTGCGGTGGCGCGCAGCCACTGCGCCGCGGCCGCGAAGCCGCGCTCGGCGAACCCGGCGCCGCCATCGTGCCCGTCGTAAACGAAGATTGTCAGCCGGCCGGTCTCCGGGTGCAGGTCCGCGGACACCCCGCCGACATCCCATCGGTCACAGGCGGCTACCAGCGGAAGCAGGCCGATGGCGGCATGCTCGGCGGCGTGCGCGGCGCCTGCCAGGTCGACACCTGCGCTCCCCAGCTCAGCGCGCTGACCTGGGGAAAGTGTCCACCAGACAGCTCTGGTCCGAAGCGTACGGAATGGCAGATCAAGCGCCTGCTCACCAAGCAGCTGACCGGTTTCCGGCTTCCGGCGGGTAAAGGCAACGACCTGCCTGGTAACAAGGACATCGCCGAAATGGACCGCCGCGGCACCCCATTGCGCCCGGCGATGCTCGGCGCTCACCGCGATGCCGGTCAGCTCGCGCGCCGAGGTGGTGTAACCAGGGTCTGTGTGCTGGACCAGCGCCACGCTTTCGGCCAGGTCCAGGCGGGTGACCAGGTACATCTCGCCCTGGTGCGGGTAGACCGCGCCGGCGTGCGCGAGCACGTGGGCAGATGGCTCGTCCATCGTGCCGACCAGGCGCCCGGTGGCTTCCTCGACGATCCGGACCGGCCGGCCGCCGGTCCCGCGCAGGCCGGTCAGCGGCGTGCGGTGCGCGCTGGTCAGATGCCACCTGCCGCCCCGGTCCCGCAGCGAGCCCTGACCGGCCAGCTGAGCCAGCACCGATGGTGCGGCCGGGCCGAACAGCTCGAGATCGGCGGCGGTCAGCGGCAGCTCGGCTGCGGCCGCGCACAGATGCGGAGCCAGAATGTACGGGTTCGCCGGATCGAGCACGGTCGCCTCGACCGGCCGGTGCAGCAGCGCTTCTGGATGGTGCACCAGATAGGTGTCGAGCGGGTCATCGCGGGCGATCAGAATCGCGACCGCTTCCCTGCCGGCCCGTCCGGCCCGTCCGGCCTGCTGCCACAGCGCGGTCCTGGTGCCTGGCCATCCGGCGATCAGGACCGCGTCCAGGCCGGTGATGTTGACCCCGAGTTCCAGCGCGGTGGTGGTGGCCAGCGCCGTGATCGCACCGCTCCGCAGCGCCTCCTCAAGGTGGCGGCGCTCGTCGGCGAGGTAGCCCGATCGGTACGCGGCAACCCGGTGCGCTAGCTCGCCGAACCCGGTCTCGACCAGCCGGCTCCTGGCGGCCGCCGCTACCGCCTCGGCACCGCGCCTGGACCGGATGAACGCGAGCGCGGGCACTCCGTCGCGCACCAGATCAGCAAGCAGTTCAGCGGCCTCGGCCACGGCGGTGCGCCGCAGCGGCGCTCCGGCCTCACCACGCAGCGCGGTCAGCGGCGGCTCCCACATCCCGAAGGTCATCGGCCCGCGCGGTGCCGCGTCCGCCGTGACCGCCTCGGCCGGCAGTCCGGTCAGCAGTTCCGCGCAGCGGGCCGGCTCGCTGATGGTGGCCGAGGCGAGTACGAAGACCAGGCCGGGGGCGCCGCGGTCCTGATGATGCTCGACCACCCGCCGGAGTCGGCGCAGGACATGGGCAACATGCGAGCCGAACACGCCACGGTAGCCATGGCACTCGTCCACGATGACGTATCGCAGTCGCCGGAGGAACCCGTTCCACCGCGGATGCTGCGGCAGCAGTCCGTAATGCAGCATGTCCGGTGTGGTCAGCAGGTAACTCGCGTGCCTGCGGGCCCAGGCACGCTGGTCCGCTGGCGTGTCTGAGTCGATCACCGCCGCGCGGACGCCGAGTCCGAATCCCCGTCCCAGACCGTGCCCGATCCCCAGGCCCAGTCCGCGGCCTTGCCTGAATCCTGAGCCAGTTCCCTGGCCGAGCCCATGGTCGATCCCCTCGCTGAGCCCGTCAACCAGCTTGAGCTGGTCAGCGGCGAGTGCCCGGGTCGGTGCCAGGTAGAGCGCGGTGCCCCCCTCGCCAATCGCGGTCAGCGCGGGCGCCAGGTAGCCAACCGACTTGCCCGACGCGGTACCGGTGGCGAGAATCACGTTCCGGCCGGCCCTGGCGTGGTCGGCCGCTGCCGCCTGATGCGCCCACGGGTCGGATATGCCACTGCGGTCGAACGCCGCCACCACCTGACCGGGGACCCAGTCCGGCCAGGGCACCCGGACGCCCGGGCGAGCAGGTAGCCGCTCGGCGTAGGTCAGCCGCCCGGAGGCCGCACCGCGGCTCAGGACCGCAAACGCGGCTGGCTGCCGGGCACGCCAGGCAGCCGTCGCGGGCTCATCGGCAGCAAGCGGCGGCGGATCAGGCATGGTGTCTCAGTTTGTCATCGGCAGGTGGAGTGCCACGAACCGTGATCTGATATAGACATGACGTCAGCGCATGGTTGAATGCGCGACGGGATCATCCCGTCCGGCGCGCCGGATGGGATCTGCCCAGCTGACCGCTGGGATAATGGACGCATGGCGCTGGAGGAATCTGTGGATCTGAAGCTTGATCACCACACCAAGGACGGGATAGAGATCGTCGAGGTAGAGGGCGAGATCGACGTCTACACCGCGCCTCGTCTGCGTGAGCTGCTTATCGAGCTGGTCGGTGACAACCATTACCAGCTTGTGGTCAACATGGAGAAAGTGGATTTCCTCGACTCCACCGGCCTGGGGGTGCTGGTCGGCGGGCTCAAGCGGGTCCGGGCGCACGACGGGTCGCTGGATCTGGTCTGCACCCAGGAGCGAATCCTGAAGATCTTCCGGATTACCGGCCTGACCAAGGTCTTCGGCATCCACGACACCGTCGATGAGGCGATCGCCAATCGGAAGTCCGAGAAGTAGCCGTCTGGCTGCTGCCCTCCGATGGCAACAGTTGAGGTCACCTTCACGCCCCTGGCGGCGCACGTTCGCACGGCCAGGCTGGTCGCCACGGCCGTAGCCAGGCGCAGCGGCGTAGCTGAGTCGCTGCTCGATGAGGTCAGGCTCGCGGTCGGCGAGGCGTGCTCACGAGCGGTCGAGGCGCACCAGCTGCACTGCCCGACCGAACCGGTCCGGATTTCGCTGACCGACCAGGCCGGGAGGTTTGAGATCGAGGTCATCAACACGAGTCCGGCTCTGGGACCGCCAGAATCCGCGAACGCTGGGCCGAAGTCCAGGCCACGGCCCGGCACCGATCCGGTCAAATCCGCGGGCGGCGCCGACGACGCCGGCGCTTTGGTCCCGCAGGGATTCTCGCTGGCCGTGATCGCCGGCCTGGCCGACGATGTCCAGATCAGCGAGACCGCAGGCGGCACCAGCGTCCGGATGAGCTGGCCGTCCGCTGGCTCGCTTGCCAGCGGATCACCGGTTTGATCAGCGCCGATGGGCGGGAGCCTGGCCAGTTACCTGCCGATCACGAACCGATAGCGGCGACGTGACTTCCGGACCCGCCTTAGTATTCGACAGGCTGGATGCGTAGACTCCCCGGCACTGACGTGGCGAGACGTTGTGATATTTCCTGAAGATCGCGCGACGTACCTGCATGGGCGTGCCTGGATGGGCAGTGTGCCTTCGTGCCGGGCTGCGGTCGCGCCGAGGTTGTTTTCCCCTGCCAAGGAGGACAGATGACAAGGCTGAGTTCCGCTCTCGCGGATGGATCGGCCACCGTAACGGGCTCCAACCTGACCTGGGTCGTCATTGTGGCCGTCGTTGCCTTGATCGCCCTTGGCGTGGCCGGCGTGCTGGTCAGGCAGGTGCTTGCGGCCAGCCAGGGCACCGCGAAGATGCAGGAGATCGCGAAGGCGGTCCAGGAGGGGGCTGCCGCCTATCTGCGCAGGCAGTTCAGGACCCTCGGCGTCTTCGTGGTCGTGATCTTCTTCGTGCTGCTGCTGCTGCCGGCCGATTCGGCGTCGATCAGATGGGGCCGGTCGGCGTTCTTCCTGGTGGGGGCCCTGTTCTCGGCTGTGACCGGCTTCACGGGCATGTCGCTGGCGGTACGCGGCAACGTCCGGGTGGCAGCCGCGGCGCGGGAGACCGGCGAAGAGCGGTCGGCCATGCGGATCGCGTTCCGTACTGGCGGCGTGGCCGGCATGTTCACCGTCGGCCTCGGCCTGCTCGGCGCTGCGGTCGTGGTGATCGTCTACCGCTCGAACGCGTCCAGCGTGCTTGAGGGCTTCGGCTTCGGTGCCGCCCTGCTCGCCATGTTCATGCGAGTCGGCGGCGGCATCTTCACCAAGGCGGCCGACGTCGGCGCCGACCTGGTGGGCAAGGTGGAGAAGGGCATTCCCGAGGACGACCCGCGCAACGCGGCCACCATCGCGGATAACGTCGGTGACAACGTCGGCGACTGCGCGGGCATGGCGGCCGACCTGTTCGAGTCTTACGCGGTCACGCTGGTGGCCGCGCTGATCCTGGGCAAGGCCGCGTTCGGCTCCTACGGCCTGGTCTTCCCGCTGATCGTGCCGATGATCGGCGTGATCACCGCGGTGGCCGGCATCTTCTTCGTTGCGCCGCGCAAGACCGACCGCAGCGGGATGACCGCGATCAACCGCGGCTTCTTCCTCTCCGCGGTCTTCTCGCTGGTACTGGTCGTCGGCGCCGCGTTCTGGTACCTGCCGTATTCGTTCAGCAAGCTGACCGGTGTGACAGACCACGGGATCCTGAGCCACAGCGGGAGCCCCAGGCTGCTGGCGATCGGCGCGGTGCTGATCGGGCTGATCCTGGCCAGCGCGATCCAGTTGCTCACCGGGTATTTCACCGAGACCTCCCGGCGCCCGGTCAGGGACATCGCCAAGTCCTCGCTGACCGGCCCGGCCACGGTGATCCTGTCCGGAATCTCGACCGGCCTCGAGTCGGCCGTCTACTCCGCGCTGCTGATCGGCGCGGCGGTGTACGGGGCGTTCCTGCTCGGCACCGGCAATGCGACGATCGCGCTGTTCGCGGTAGCGCTGGCCGGCACCGGCCTGCTGACCACGGTCGGCGTGATCGTCTCGATGGACACGTTCGGCCCGGTGTCCGACAACGCCCAGGGCATCGCGGAGATGTCCGGCGAGATCGAGGGCGAGGCCGCCCAGGTGCTGACCCGGCTCGACGCGGTCGGCAACACCACCAAGGCGATCACCAAGGGCATCGCGATCGCCACCGCGGTGCTCGCCGCGACCGCACTGTTCGGCGCGTTCCGCACCTCGGTCACTGCCGCGCTCGGCAAGGCGGCCGGCTCGTTCAGCCTGTCGATCGACAAGCCGAACGATCTGGTCGGGCTGATCGTCGGCGCCGCGGTGGTGTTCCTCTTCTCCGGGCTGGCGATCAGCGCGGTGGGCCGGGCGGCTGGCCGGGTGGTCTTCGAGGTGCGCGAGCAGTTCAGGATGCACCCGGGGATCATGGACTTTACCGAGAAGCCCGAGTACGGCCGGGTGGTGGACATTTGTACCAAGGACTCGCTCCGTGAGCTGGCCACGCCGGGCCTGCTCGCCGTGCTGACCCCGATTGCCGTCGGCTTCGGCTTCGGCTACGGGCCGCTCGGCTCGTTCCTGGCCGGCGCGATCGCGGCCGGTGTGCTGATGGCCGTGTTCCTGGCCAACTCCGGCGGTGCCTGGGACAACGCCAAGAAGCTGGTCGAGGACGGCCACTACGGCGGTAAGGGCTCAGAAGCGCATGCGGCGACCGTGATCGGCGACACCGTAGGCGACCCGTTCAAGGACACGGCAGGCCCGGCGATCAACCCGCTGATGAAGGTGATGAACCTGGTCTCGCTGCTGATCGCGACCAGCGTGGTCAAGTACTCCGATAACCACGCGCTCCGGGCCGGCGTGGCGATCTTCGCCCTGGCCGTTGTGGTGGGCTCGATCGTGATCGCCAAGCGGCGCGCGACCGGCATCGCCTCGTCCGGCTCGGATGACGCCGGCGGACCCGCCGCCCCGGCGGGCGACGAGGAGCCGGCCGAGACGGCTTCTGCCTGATTGCCTGGATAACGACACAGCGGCGGGTCCAGGTCATGCTCCCTGGATCCGCCGCTGATCGTCGCCAGGACGCTCATCCAGCGCGCCGGCGTTTGTGCCGGAGCGGTTGTGGCGGACGATGGGTGTCATGACGCAGCGACGGCAGCTCATCGTGATGCGGCACGCGAAGGCTGGTGAGCTTCCTGGCGGCCCGGATGCCGAGCGGGCGCTGCGGCCGCGGGGGCGCAGGGACGCCTCGGCCGCGGGCGGCTGGCTGGTGGCCCACCAATTGGCTCCCGACCTGGTGCTCTGCTCAAGCGCCAGGCGAGCCAGGCAGACCTGGCAGTACGTCAGCGCTGAGCTCAGCGCGGGGCTCAGCGCGCAGCCCGAGGTCATCATGGATCCTCGGCTCTACCAGGCCGACGCCAGGCAGCTGCTCGACCTCGTCGCCGAGGCCCCGCCCGAGAATCGCACGATCATGTATGTCGGGCACAACCCGGCCGCCGCCGATGTAGCCGAGATCCTGACCGGCCGTCCGGCCGATCTGCCCACCGCGGCGATCACGGTGATCGGACTGGACGCCAGCTGGCTGGCTCTGGCCACTGGCTCCGGCGACGGCGCCGGTGAGGTGGTGGCTTCATGGACGCCCCACTCGCAGTGATCGGAACCGCGGTGACCGTAACTGCGCTCGGGAGGAAGCGGAATGTCGGCTGAGGTGCTGCGGCTTCGCCAGGTCGGGGTCTGTCGCGATCAGTCGATGCTGCTGGCGAATGTCAGCTGGACGGTCCGCGAGAACGAAAGCTGGGTCATCATCGGACCGAACGGAGCGGGAAAGACAACCTTGCTCCAGGTGGCGGCCGGGCTGATCTTCCCGACCGAGGGCTCGGCCGAGATCCTGGGCCAGCCGGTCACCCAGGCCGACCTGATCGAGCTGCGCAGCCGGGTCGGAATCGCCAGCGCCGCCGTCGCCGACCAGATTCCGCGCGGCGAGAAGGTGATCGACCTGGTGATGACCGCCAGCTACGGGATCCTCGGCCGCGGTGCCGAGGAGTACGACTCGCTCGATCTGGTCCGTGCGGTCGAGCTGATCGACGCTGTCGGCTGCGCCCACCTGATCCGGCGCCGGTTCGGCACGCTGTCGGAGGGCGAGCGCAAGCGGGTTCAGATCGCCCGCTCGCTGATGGCCGACCCGGAGCTATTGCTGCTTGACGAGCCAGCCGCCGGGCTTGACCTCGGTGGTCGCGAGGATCTGCTGAGCCGGATCGCGGCGCTGGCCCGCGATCCGCGGGCCCCGATCCTGGCCCTGGTCACGCACCACGTGGAAGAGGTGCCGCCCGGCTTCACCCATGCTTTGCTGCTGCGCAAGGGCACCGTGCTGGCGGCCGGGCCGGTCGGCGAAGTCTTCACTGACCTGAACCTGTCCCGCTGCTTCGGCATCCCGCTTCGGGTCGAACGGCGCGCCGCCCGCTGGATGGCCCGCGCCGTCCCGCTCAGCTGACGGCTCGGCCAGCGGGCTAGCCAGAACCTCGGCCAGCGGTCTGGCCGGAACACTGCCCTACGATCTGCTCATGCTTCGGGGACCGCGTGAGCAGCGCTGAGATCCTGGCGATTCTCGGTGCGGCGATCGCGGCCGGTGCCATCAACGCCGTCGTCGGCTCAGGCTCGCTGATTACCTTCCCCACGTTGCTCGCGTTCGGGTTCCCGCCGGTCATCGCTAACGTCTCCAACAACGTCGGCCTGGTCCCCGGCAACGTCAGCGGGGCTTATGGCTACCGGAAAGAGCTGAGCGGGCAGCGGGGCAGACTGCTCAGGCTAGGGGTGGCATCCTGCGCTGGAGCGCTGACCGGCGCGATCGCCCTGCTTGCCCTGCCGGCCAGCGTCTTCCGGCTGGTGGTGCCCGCGCTCATTCTGATCGCCTGCGTGCTGGTGGTGGTACAGCCCCTGCTGTCCGCGCGGGTCGCGGCTCGCGGCAAGGAACGCAAGCCACATGGCGGGCCGCTGCTCCTCGCCGGGATCTTCGCCGCTGGCATCTACGGCGGGTACTTCGGCGCGGCGCAGGGCGTCATGATGATCGGCCTGCTCGGCATCGCGCTGACCGAGAGCCTGCAGCGGGTCAACGCCGCCAAGAATGTTCTGGTCACGATCGTGAACGGCACGGCGGCGGTGGTCTTCATCATCTTCGCGCACGTGGCATGGCTGGCCGTGGCCCTGATCGCGGCCGGGTCGACGGCCGGCGGCCTGATCGGCGCACGGGTGGGCCATCGGCTGCCGCCGGTCGTGCTTCGGACCCTGATCGTCGTAATCGGCCTGATCGCCGCCGCGAAGCTGATCTTCTTCCCCGGCTGAGATCCCGTCATCCGGCGGGCGCGAGGATTCCGGCGGCGACGGCGTCGAGCACCAGCGTCCTGGCGAGCCGGCCGAGCGCCGGCGAACCGTCCTCGATCAGCTCGACCTTGGCAAGCACCTGATCGGCGGTTACCGCATGTTCCTGCCAGGTGCCGCCGCCCACCGTCAGGTTCTCCAGCATCGGCTGCAGCCGGTCCAGCGCCCTGGCGAACTTCGCCTCCGGCGTCCTGCGCTCGTTGAACTCGTCCCATAGCTCGCGGATTCGGCCTGCCTGGTCGGCTGGGAGCAGGGCGAAGATCCGGTCGGCGGCGGCACGCTCCGCGACTTCCTGCTTGTCGTGCTGTTCAGAATCGGCATAGAGGAACAGGTCTCCGGCGTCGATCTCCACCAGGTCATGGATCAGGACCATGCCGGTCACTCTGGCGATATCGGTACCTGATGGTGCGTGCTCGGCCAGTGTCAACGCCATCATGGCCAGGTGCCAGGAATGCTCGGCCGAGTTCTCCCGCCTAGCGAGCCCGGCCAGCGTGGTCTGCCGGAGCACCCCCTTGAGCTGCCCTGCCTCCGCGACGAACCGCATCTGCTGATCCAGGCGTTCCATGAGCCCATTCGATCAGCTGAGCCGCCCGTGTGCAGCATGGCAGGCAGCGGAACTCGTTCGCCCGGCCGGCGACCCTCAGGTTCGGGTGACCGCCACGCATCCGGCGTGGTTGGGCGGGATCCGCTGATCGTAGGGGTCGATCGGAGCGCCGGACGGATGGACCTTGTCGGGCAGGCTGGCCGGAAACTGCGGGTGCACGAATCCGTCATTGATGTCGCATCGGACCCCGGCGGGCCCGCCGCCGATCGGCCGCCACCACGGCTGAAGTGGTCCGCCCGGGTCACTCCACCGGGCGAAGTCGACGTCGACCGCCGCTCGCGCGACGATTCTCATCCTGGTCAGCGGCAGGCCGGAGCGCTGCACCGGATAAACGAACAGGTAGTCGGCGTAGACGCGCAGCACGGCACGGCCGCTTCGGCGGACGGCGAGCGCGGTCATGACGCCGTGCACCCTGATCACGCTGCCGACCAGTACAGTGCCAGGTGCGAACGAGATAACCCAGCTCCGGGTGCTCAGCGCGTAGCCGTGCGAGTCCACGCCGGT
>Ga0116221_1000784_pt1 | contig 21567 bp, 9 predicted proteins | sample Sb_taG_5_FD_88965 | JGI IMG/M metagenome (GOLD analysis project Ga0116221, IMG submission 88965) | Peat soil microbial communities from Weissenstadt, Germany - Sb_50d_8_FC metaG | ecosystem: Environmental > Terrestrial > Soil > Wetlands > Peat | place: Germany: Weissenstadt | collected 2010-09-21 | reverse complement strand
AGCGCCGCAACGTCTCCGTTTTCAGCTCGAGCGAGCGCAAGGCAAGCAGATACTCCGACTTGGCCCGACCGACGTCGGCGGCGTCGACGACGGCAAGCACCTCGCCTTTGCGGACCGACTCTCCAACCTGCTTGTAGATCTTCCAGACATTGCCGGGTACCCGGCTGGCGATGTGCGCCATGCGCGTGCGATTGTAATCGACCGTGCCATTGGCCGTGACCAGCTGCCGCAGCGGTCGGCAGGAGACCGTGGCCGTACGAATGCCGCTTTTGTCGAAAGCCTCCTGGGTTGGAAAGCGGACTTCCGAGGGCGGAGTTGGGTCTTTCGCTGAGGATTCGAACGACTTCGTCGCTGCCGGCTTTTCTTCGACCCTGCCGTTCCAGAGTTCCGGGACCTTGCTCAGTTTCCAGTCCGTGCGGTAACCGACGAACCCCATGGCACTGAGGGCGCCAAGAACGGCGAGCGCAGGGAGCATCGAAACCGCCGCACGAATCATCTGTACGATGCGCATGCTAGATCGTCCTGCCTCCGCAACCTCAAGCGCTGACAAACAGGATGCACGGCGAACCAGGAATCGGTTATTCTATCAGCCATTCTGGTATGCGGGGAAGCCGTCCGTCCTCTACCCTCCGAGAGCGCGACATCTTCCGCCCCGCCGACGCATCGCAGCCGGCATAAACGGATTCTGAGGCTCGCTATCGGCATACTGCTCGTGTCGGTAATCGCCGCATACCTCATTCTGCCGGTGGTAGTAGAGAGCGGGGCATCCAATTCGTTCTTGCAGTCGATTCTCGGAAAGTCATTCAGCAAGGGACTATACACACGCACCGGCGGAAACTTGCATTGCATGCGTGAGTCTCGGATACCGGCGTTGTTGAAACTCCGTGCGAAATACCGGGAAGAGACGGGAGGCACTTGGCTGCGGTCCGGCGCTTGCCACAAATCTGGGTTTGCGACCCGCGCGCACACTGCTTGCTCTTTTAGAAAATAACTCTTCAGCCGCGCTTATTCTCCTTCGCGCGAACGCCTCTCCTCATAGACAGCTCCGCGCTGAGTGCCACCTCCGCTCCCATGAAGTTTGCGCAAGCGCTCGGGCTTCTGTCGTGTCTTTCTACGCCAACAGGTGGATTATGCCGCCTGTTCAACCGCGGTTGGACTTTGTTTTGCTGGAGGATTGCCATGAATCTACTTTCTCGTGTTCGTCTCGGTCGCACCAAGGCTTGTCACAGCAGGTATCTCAGGCCCTCCAGGCAGTTGTCCAAGAGGTTGTCGGTCGAATGCCTGGAACAACGACTTGTTCCAGCCGTGTTGACGGTGGTGCCCGAGACATTTTCCACCGACGCCCTGCACTTCCACTCGCTCCAGGATGCCCTGGTCGCAAGCGTGAATGGCGATAGCGTCCAAGTCGAACCTGGAGCGAGCCAGAGCGCCTTTCTCGCCCCTGCCCTCTTCAATAACACGACACTGGCCTTGGCCGCGGCAGCAGGCGACACCAAGATCACGACCGACGATCCGATTACTCCCGCGGATGTGATCTCGGTGGGCGGAGAGATCGAGTTGATCGATGCGGTCGCTCCTGCTGCGGCAGGTCATTTCACCTTGACCCTTCATGACGCGCTGGCCAACCCCCACACCGCTGGGACTATGGTCACGAACCAGGACCGCGTCGGCATCGCCGACAACGTCACGGTCCAGGGGGATTTGAATGCCGCTCCGGCCACCGTTCCCGATCTCGAGGTCTGGTCCGGCACCACGCAGGTCACGCTGCTTAACCTGAACATTTCTGTGCTAATGCTAGGCACCGGCTCTTCCGGAACTCAGGTGATATCTTCGATATTCAATTCTGTTGCGGAGGTCGGCGGCGGCACAGGCAATGGTCAGAACGTTTTGGCCGACAACACGGTCACGGAGGACGGCTTTGTCAGCTTGACCGGCAACAACCCCGGGGTGACAACGGGTGACAAGCTGTTGAACAACCGTTTCATCGGCGGCGCCCGCGTCCTTCTCCAAGAGGACGATGGCACGCTCGTGCAGAACAATACGTTCACCGGCGAGCCGGCCAACGGTGTCGCTCTTTCGGTCGACGATAGCCAGGACGTGACCGTGGCTCAGAATCAAATCGCACTCATTGGCAGCAGCCTGGATAAGGCCCTTCGCGTCGAGTTTGTGGCTCATGCCACCAGTGCCACCATCCTCAATAACACCATCAGCACCAGCGGTCTGGGAATTGGGATATACCTCAATGTCGGTGAGTCCGCGAACTTCGAGGCGCTGCTGCAGGGCAACGACCTGCGTGGTAATGCCGTGGGCGTCGAGGATTTCGGCGACGCCGTCGGCGCCGGCGCTGTTGACCTGGGTGGAGGTGCAGCGGGCGCTCTGGGCACCAGCCGCGGCGGCAACAATTTCCGCGGTTTCGCCGCTTCGGACACTGCCAACGGCGTTTTTGCCGTCTACCTGACAAATACAAATCCCGCAGCCACGATCAGCGCCCAGGACAACATCTGGAGCGTCGCCGATCCGACGACCGTCATCAAGGACGGCACCCACAATACCAACGCCGGCGGCGGCAATCCCGGCACGGGATCGATCAATGTCGGCGCGACCCAGCTGAGCGCCGACCAGCAATTCGTGCAGACACTTTATAACGACTTCCTGGAACGCAGCGGCAGCGTGACCGAGCTGAACCTGTGGGTCGCCCAACTACCAACTCTGGGGCAGACCGGCGTCGCCAACGACATCATCCACTCCCAAGAAGGGCTCACAGATCTGGTCGACAGGTATTACCAGGAGTACCTGGGCCGAACCGCCGACCCCGCCGGCCAGGCCGCCTGGGTCAGCGTCCTGGAGCATGGCGGCACTGCCGAGCAGGTCGCCATCGGCTTCCTCAGCTCGCCCGAGTATTACAACCGCGCCACCGCGCTGAGCAGCTCGCCCGATCCGGACGCCAACTTCGTTCAGTCTCTGTACGAGCAATTGCTTGGCCGTCCGGGTAGCGCCACCGAGATCGACGGGTGGCTGACGCAGTTGCCGACCCTCGGCCGCAACGGCGTGGTTGCCGGCATCGTCGGCTCCGCGGAATATCGGACCGACGAGGTGCTCGGGCTCTATGTCACCCTACTGCACCGTCAAGGCCGGCCTTCGGCCGCGGAGCTGGCATTTTGGGCCAACTCCAACCTCGACCTCCTGAGCATCGAAGTTCAGTTCACCGGGTCCCAGGAGTTCTACACGAATGGTTGACATAGACGGTGCATGAACGAGCACCCAAGGATCATGACGTAGCGTCCGGGACTCCCGCGGAAAAGCGCTCAAGGCTGCGGCGCCGTGAGCGGGCATCCGCCGGAAGCTCGAGGCCGCCTGGTCTTGTCAACGAAGGAGGGCGCACGCCATCCAGACTGGCGTCCAAGTGAGGGAGTGTTGGCGCGAGGAGAAGTAAGCGCCCGGGGCAGGATCTTTCGGAGCACATCGTGCCGGCAGGTTTTGACGCCTGCTTGCTGATGCCAAGATCCATCGCGGGGCCTTATTCCAGCCCAGTGACTACTCCGGCCCTCATGACCCCAGAAAGCGCTTGAACAAATTCGCCGTGATCGTTTGTACGCGCGGGTCAGGGCCCTTGGGAAATGCGCCGTGGGCAGAGGGGTGTATGTAGCCGGGCGGCGCGCTCAGGCCGTCCGACCACCAGATAGTGGCTGAGTTGAAGACCAGGTTGTCCTTGGGACCTGGATAAATCGTGGAGGTGTAGAACGCCTCCTTGCCACGGCCCTTCACTTTCCCCCGACCGACGACTTCGAGTCCCGGGATATCGGCGGGGTCGCCATGCCATTCCCAGCCCACAAGGCCCCCAATGCCGTCGCCATTCTTCATGCCGCTGCCGGCAAAGAGCCAGTGGTTCTCCTTGGCGCAAATCCAATCTGCGCCGCCCACGACCGGAAACGTGCTGCGGGCGCCGATCAGGGTCGCTTCGTTGGGGCCGTTATGCTTGAATTCGAGCAGCTCGGGGAAGCCATTCTTAACTGCTTCATCCTGGATGGGGCCATACTGGCCGATCCGGCTGATGGTGCGATTGGGAACGCCCGCATCACTCGGCGAGAACGAAGTGACGCCGCAACAGGTGTTGCCGCTCAGGAAGGCGACGTTGACGCCCGCCGCGATTGCCAACTTGACGTTGTTGAACATCTCGATCGACCAGTATTCGTCGTGTCCAACCGAGAGCCAGGATTTGCCGCGGAGCAAACCCGCGGCGTCGGTGTGCGTGTCGACGTTGCTGATGTAGGAGACGTCGTAGCCGTGCTGTTCCATCCAGAAGGCGAGTGGAAACTCCCAGAGCAGGAATTCGCCCGAGCCCTGTGAAAGAGGAGCATCGAGAATCTGGCAATACTTGCCGTAGGGCCGGTCCCAGCTCACGCGTACGCCCGGTCCCCAGTACCATTCCTTTTTGCCGTTGTCGTAGAGGGCGTAGTGATCGGGCCAACGGTTGTAAGCCGACCAGGTGGTGTCGCTGCACTGAAACAAGAAGTCACAAACTCGGTCATCGCGGAGGATGAAGACGACGTAGCTTTGCAGGCCCTCCTTTTCGGCGGTGAGTTTGCCCAGGTAGACTCCGCTCGGCCATTCCTTCGGGATTTCGATCTTCGCCGACGCCTCCCACCGGCACTCGCGGAGGCGCTCTTCACTAACCGGCGGATCGGGCTGGACTTGGCCGTGGAATGGACCGAGCTTGGCCAGGTGCCGGCCGCCCTTGCCGCCGTAGTAGCCCAGGCGATAGATATCGATCACGAAAGGGGAAGGTGGATTCGTGCTGACCATGATGGAAAGAGTTTCGCCGGCCCGAAGGCTCGTGTGCGAGCAATAGCCTTCGATCCAGGGGCAGCGGTATTTCGTCTTGGGATCGACGCGCGTTTTTTTGAGTAGCCAGTCCATGGTGCCGGGCTTTTGATTCTCGCTGCGGATCAGACCGCGTCGGGCCGCCTCGGGGCCGGCAAGTGCACTGGCCAGAGAGGCCACAGCCAGCGTTCCGCCAACTGCAGCGGCTTTCTTGAGCACGTCGCGACGATCGAGCGTGGGATCGAAGGAAGTTGGTTCGATCATGGATGGCCTCCTGTGCGCGTGTGGAAACAAGGCGTATTTGGCGATGGCCGGTAGGAACGATAGCGAGTTTAGCCCGAGGCCAAGCAAGCTGCAAGGCGCGGGCGGAGTCACGGCTGTACCAGGGTGCGTTCTGCTTTGACCTTCTTGCTTGAAGCGTCCGCTATATCTGGGTATCTATGGAGAGGGAAGGTCCATTTTTCCCCGTGACTACCTGCCTTTCACGAAGGATCGATTCCATGCTTCGTTGCGCAGTCTCTTTGGCACTCGTGCTGTTGATGCAACTACCTTCTGCGCTGTGGTCGCAGGAGCCCGCGCCGGGAATTCGCCCCGGAGCGGCCCAGCGCCACACGCCTCGCCCAAGCGATGCCTTGCCGGACGGCGCCATCCTGAGGCTGGGAACGTCGCGCTATCGTGCGCCATTGGGCGTCTACCGCGGGGGCCTGTCTACAGACGGGAAACTTCTGGCCATTTTGGACAACTCGGGTCTTCTGATCTTCGACCTGGCCACGGGCGAGTCGCGGCGGTTGCAAGAGGCACACGATCATTCCGGATTCAAAGAAATTTGGTCGGGGTTGGCGCTCTCCGCTGACAACAAGGAGGTTTTCATTACCACCTCGCGTGACAGTCTGTGTGGCATTGATGTGGAGACAGGCAAGCTTGTGCGCGAGTTGGACGCAGAGGGCAAGCCGGCTCTAACCAGTTCGCCATATGTTTTCATGCCGCAAAATGGCTGGAGACAGGTCTGGCCGCTTGCGGCCGGACGCGGGTTAGTGGGCGAAACCAGCCGCTCCGAAATCGTGATCTTCGACCCAACCTCGGAGAAAATCGTGCAGCGATTTCCCGTGACGGGCCAGCTGGCCTCTGTCGCGGCCGACGGGAACTGTCTGGCTGTTCTCCATTCCCAGCCCTCGGAAATTGTCCTTTTTGACTTCAAGGGGAAGGAGCTGCGCCGCGTCCATCATGACAGCATTATTCGCACTGCCCTGGGGCCAAAGGGACACGTCCTCATAACGATCAACAAGGTTCGCGAGATTCGTGTGTGGGCGACCGAGTCCGGCAAGGGGCTCCACGTATTGAGAATGCCTGGCTCGAATGTTGACGGGCCAGCCCCATCGGTCCTGGCCGTTTCCCAGGATGAGAAGAATCTATTTGTCGGCACCCAGACGGGCGAGATTTTGCGGTGGAATCTGACAACGGGCCAGGAGTTGCCTCCCCTGGTCGGCCATTCCTACGAAGTGACAGGCCTGTATCTCTCGACCAACGGCCAAACTCTGGTTTCTACTGCCTGGGATTGCATGGTTCGCCAGTGGAATCTTGCCACGGGAAAGCCTCTATCGGGATCTGAGGAAGGTTACCACGGAAATCTCAGAATCGCGCGTTCGCCAGATGGCCGTACTATTGCTCTTTGCGATGGGGGAGGCAGGTTGGAGACCTGGAGCGCCGTTTCGCGTCAGCGCTTGCGCATCCTGCGACAGTCCGGGCCAAGCTGCAGCAATTTGGCGTTTTCTCCCGATGGCAAACGGTTGGCAGTGGGCCAGGCTGATTTCACCATTCGCATCCTGAATGTCGAGGATGGCCGGGAGCAGCACAAAATCGATTTGGCCCTGAAGCCTCCGCGCAGTTACAGCGAGTTATACGGGCTCCTGTTCAGCCCCGACGGCCGTTTCCTGCTGACCTCCGAATCCGGCGTAGGAACGAGCCTGCTTGAGGCGACCACCGGCAAGGAAATATGGCACCTGGGCGACTACCTGGATACGGCCTTTTCACCCGACGGCAAAATACTCTTTACCGCCGACGTGAACCAACGGCTCGTCATCCGAAATAGCGCTACCGGGCAAGCGCTTCATACGGTCACGATGGAGAAAAACAGCTCGTGGATCGCCTTTGCCCCCGACGGCAGCAACCTGGCCACCTGTCATGCGGATGGCAGCATCGAGCTACGCGATCCGCGGACATTGCGGAGGCAGAAAACCCTGCGCGGACACATCGGTGAAGTCTTCAGGGCCGAGTTCTCCGCCAGCGGCAAATGGCTGGCGTCCTGCGGAGACAAGACAGTCCGCATCTGGGAGGTTGCCAGTGGAGCCCAGGTCTTGTGCTTGAACGGCCACACGGGGCACGTTAACCAGGCGCTCCTGGCGCCTGACAGCCGCACGATTCTCTCGTGCGCGGGCGACTCGACCGCGATACTCTGGCGTACCCGGCCGGTGCCGGAGAAAGGCCCCGCTCCATCTCTCGAAGCTCTTTGGAACCAGCTGGACGACGAACCAACCAAGGCATACGCGGCTATTTGGAGCCTGACCGACAACCCCAAGGCCAGCGCCGCCTTTCTTCGTAGCAAAATTGCGCCGCTCAAGATAGATGGCGAGAGAAGCCTTCAGAAGCTGGTGGCGGATCTGGATAGCAAAAGCGAGCCCGAGCGCGAGGCGGCGAGTCGTGCCCTGGCGGAGCTCGGCAGCGCCGCCGAAGCCGTACTTCGCGAAGCACTCGAGAGTAGCAAGTCCCGGGAAGTCCGCCGGCGCATTACGAAACTGCTCGACGGTTTGAGCCAGGCGACGCCCGTCGATCTACGGCGTACACGGGCCGTGCAGGCGCTCGAGCTGTGCGGCACGGCCGAGGCCGAGGAAGTGCTTCGACAATGGTCGGAAGGTTCGGAAGAAATCCTGCTCACGCGCGATGCGCGGGCTGCCCTCCAAAGGATTCGCAAGGAAACTCCTGCTCCGAGCGGCCCCCAATCTGCTCCCTTGCCCGCGCAGCAAGACGGCCGCGACTTACAACCCAAGACCAAGGCTCGCGTGGACCTTTACGGCGATCTCCTGCCAGAGCATGCCGTGGCACGGCTGGGGACCACGCGCTTTCGGGACACCGCCCTGGCCCTTACTCCGCATGGGAAAATCCTGGTCGTTCTAGCCGGGAATGGGGCGCTTTCTTTGTGTGACGCAGCGACCGGCCGAGAAATTCACCGGTTGAGCGAAGCGCTCTCGACTCCGGTCGAGGCGGCGCTTTCGCCCGACGGCAAGTTGCTGGTCGTTGGCACCGACTCCACGATTTTCGTCTGGGAAATGGCCAGCGGCAGGCGGCTGCTTGTTCTGGACGACTTCCAAGATAGAGTGAATTCGATGGCCCTGTCGCCCGATGGCAGTACCTTGGCCGTCGGTCTTGGCCTCCGCTCCGCCGTTGGGCAAGGGGCTGGACAGGCGATCCGGCTTTTGGCCATACCCTCCGGAAAGGTGCTCCGGGAATTCGGGCAACAGCCAGACTCGAGCATCCATTCTCTTGCGTTCTCGCCTGACGGCAAGAACCTCGCCGTGGAGAGCGTGGCGCTTAGGCCTGACGGCAACTTTAAAGGGCCGTGCACCTTGCAACTTTGGGATCCCAGCACCGGCAAGCAGCGGGGCGTGCTGGGTGAACCTCACGAGAGTTGCAGGAAGGTCGCCTTCTCGCCTAAAGGCGACCTCCTTGCCACTGTCGAAAACAACACTCCTCACGATGGCGGCACCGTGCGCATTTTGCAAGTCGCGACGGGTCGGCTCCTTCACCAATGGTCTGTAGAAGCCAGACACTTGGTGCTGGCCTTCGCTCCCGAGGGCAAGCTCCTGGCCGCTGGGGGCTGGGGAGACACGCGTGTCTGGGATCCGGCAAGCGGCAAGGAAATTCTTCGGTTTCCATTTGGAGTTGACTCGCTGCTGTTTTCCGCAGATGGCAGGTTCCTGATCACCTCGTCAAGCCTAGTGCGCTTCTGGCAAACCAGCACGTGGAAAGAAGCCCGGAAAATCGCTGGACATCAAGAAACAGTGAGCTGTCTTGCCTTCGCGCCGGATGGCGGCACCATCGCCACGGGGAGCTGGGATCGAACGGTTCGACTTTGGGATGCCTCGTCTGGCCAGGAACTCGCCTGTTTGGAGACCAATGAAGGCGGCTTCCGCTCGCTGGCTTTTTCCAAGGATGGCAACTTGCTTGCCACCGGGGGCGGCAGGAACGATGGGATATGCATTTGGGATTGGCGCGGCCGCCGACTCATACGCCGTCTTGACAAACCCAGCCTTGACTTCGATGGGTTAGCCTTTACTCCCGATAGCAAAACCTTGGCCTCTCTGGGCATCAACGATGGGAAGGTATATCTTTGGGATCTGGCTACCGGAAAGGCGCTTCCGAATTGGAATGGCAGGGCTATCGGCACGAGCGGTCTTGCTGTTTCTACGGACGGACGGTGGCTGGCTACCAAATACGATATGGGGCTGACACGGCTGTGGGACCTTGCAAGCGGCAAGTTGATCCGAGAAGCCGGCGAAGAACCGAACATGAGTAATCAGGGCAGAATTCTCGCCTTTTCCCCCGATGGCCGAATGCTGGCCGTTGGCGGTCAAGAGTTGGCCCTTTTGGAAGTAGCATCGGGGCAAACGCGCTGGAAATTGGCCAGTGGGTCCCTCCGCCTGGAAGTAGCATCGGGGCAAACGCGCTGGAAGTTGGCCAGTGGATTCCACCGTCCCATCTCCGCCCTGGCGTTTTCACCGAACAGCCGTCTGCTTGCCGTCGGCTCCGAGGATGCAGACGTACTCATTCAGGACGTTCTCTGTAACGAGGAGATCGGTCGGCTGAAGGGGCATTATCGGCGAGTTGGCGCCGTAGCTTTCTCACCAGACGGCAAAAAGCTGGCATCGGGCGGCGGCGACATGACCTCTCTGGTCTGGGACGCCAGCCAATTCAAACCCGCTGGCTTGCCCACAACGGTCAACCTGAACAATGCCTTGCTCGAATCGCTCTGGGCCAAGCTAGCGGAGAAAGACGGGCAGAAAGCCTTCGAGGCCATGAGCGTGCTGGTAGGCGGTCAAGATTCGCCTGTCCCCTTTCTTCGAAGGAAGCTGCAGCGCGGCTCCGGTACGCGAATTGCCCAGCTGCTCGTGGATCTTGACAGCGATCGTTTTGCCGTGCGCGATACGGCCGCGCAGGAGCTGGAGCTCTACGCCGATGCCGCCGAGTCTGCCCTGCGCCGGGCACTCGCGGAGCATTCAAGCCCCGAAATAAAACGGCGCATCGTGGACCTTCTCGACGCTCTCAAACCACCACCGCCGCCCCCGGAGCCGGAATTACGATGGGGAGGCAGGCAGGTGCCAGATCCGGCCAAGCTCATCAGGCCGGAAGGCAGCATTCTTTCTCAGAGGACACTGCGGATAATGCGCGCCGTTGAAGTGTTAGAAAATATCGGCTCCCAGGAAGCGCGAAAAGCTCTTAAAACTCTGGCCGACGGCGACCCGGATCTGCTCTGGACGCAGGACGCCGGCGCTTCTCTGCGCCGGCTCGATAAGCGCGCACGCGGGAACTGAAGAAATTTCGGTTTACGTCCATCCTCCCGCTTTGCGGCCCGCGTCACGCAATAAGCTCAGAGATTGGCTTCCCGTAGTCAATCTCCAAGCGCTTGCGCCCCGGCACGGCGAGCCTGCGCGGGTCCAGTCCAAGTTGGTGCAGCACGGTAGCGTGGATGTCGGTGACGTAATGGCGGTTCTCAACGGCGTGAAAGCCGATTTCGTCGGTGGCCCCGTGCATGATGCCACCCTTGATGCCGCCGCCCGCGAGCCAGGCGCAGAAACCCTGGGGATGGTGGTCCCGACCATCACCTTGCGCACCGGGGGATCGGCCGAATTCTGTTCCCCAAACCACGATCGTGTCCTTCAGCATGCCTCGTTGCTTGAGGTCTTTCAGCAACCCCGCCATCGGCAAGTCCACCTGGGCGGCGAGCGTTGCGTGGTTATTTTTGATGCCCGCATGCGCATCCCACGCGCCGCCACCGCCGCCGCCATGGAAAATCTGCACAAAACGTACTCCCCGTTCCACCATGCGCCGGGCGGTCAAGCATAACCGGCCAAAGGGCTGCGTAACGCCTTGATCGAGGCCGTACAGGGTGCGCGTCGCCGGTTTTTCCTTCTCCAGTTGGAGAGTTTCAGGAACAGCTTTCTGCATGCCGAACGCTAGCTCGTAGGACTTGATGCGCGCGCGCAACGCCGGGTCATCGGGATAGTCGATGCCGGCCAACCGATTCAACTTTCCCAGCAAGCTGAATTCCGCCTCTTGCTCCTCCGCCTGCAGACCCGCGGAGCGGTTGACGAACGGCAGGGGCTCCGGCCCATCTACCTGCAAGCGCACCCCGGCGTGCTCGGGCCCCAGGTAGGCCGCCCCGTGGGTCCATTCGCCGCCGCAGCAATCTCCAGTCGGCTGACCGAGCACGACATACTCTGGCAGATTCTGATTCAAGGTTCCCAGACCATAGGAAATCCACGAGCCGATGGTGGGAAAGGCGCCTTCGCGAACGTGGCGGCCGGTGTGGAACTGGAGCTGCGCCCCGTGATCGTTATCGGTGGTCCACAAGGAGCGAATGACGGCGATATCGTCGGCACATGATCCCACGTGTTGCCACCAATCCGCAATCGCCATGCCACACTTGCCGTAACGTTTGAAGCCGGTGTTAAGGCCCATCAGGACCTTGCGGCCGCCGTGCGCGGGATTGGGTGAAATGACATTCTTGAGGCGCTCGGGGTTGAGAGCATCTTTGTACGGCGTACTATCAATGGTCTTGCCGGCGTACTTGGTCAATTCGGGTTTAGGATCGAAACTCTCGACGTGACTGACGCCGCCGCAGAGGAAAATCCAGATGACGGATTTGGCTTTGGGTTGGAAATGCGGTTTGCCGTCCGGTGGGGCATCCGCCGCCCGGGCCACGCCGTCGCGGAAAAGCATGGCGCCAAGTGCCAGGCCGGTGAAGCCCATGCCGGTGTCCGCCAGGAACGAACGGCGTGTGACGCCGGGACAGCCGGGGTGCGAAGCAGGTCGTTTGTTTGAGAACATCCGATCATCCTCAGGGGTTTGCGTCGCGGATTTTCTTGAGTTCTTCGAGTTCCAGTAAGTGAAGTCGATCTTTGAGTCTTCCGGCAGCTTTCTTGGCAACGATCAGGGCATCCAAGGAGAGAACACGGACCGGCATGTCGAAGAGAGATTGCTCCTCGGATTGGGCCAGGACTTGTTCATAGCCACCAATGCCCATAATTTCCCCAAGCAAGTCGATATCGCCCAGATCGGTCCTCAGTTTCAAGTGCAATTCCCCTTGAAGGGCTGCTGCGTCAAAGCGGAAGAGTAGGTTCGCAGGGGCGCCACGTAAGCCAGGGTGGATGGACGCTAAGGCCACAACGACCTTGGCCATGTTTGACGCAGACCGATCATAACAAATGTCCAGGTCAACAGTGGTGTAGGCTGAAGCATGCACTGTCATCGCCAGTCCGCCGACCAGTACGTATTCGACCTTACAATCATTGAGGAGTCGGAAGAGCCCAGCCGCATCGAGCGTTTCCTGCTCCGAATCATGTGGGCTAGGTCCGCGCATCCGACGACCGGCCCGACTCAGTTCAGTGAGGAGTGGTAGCATGCCTAGATTCCGTTGCAACCTTTGAGTAGGGGAACGCTTTAGATTCTCATGTAGCAGGGTCAGGTCGACGCCGGTGTCGGAATAAACCTGGAATCCGCCATAAAATTCGATTCCCTTGGTTTTGGTGGAGGGGTTATCCGACGGCATCTTTCAACCCTCCTGGGTACCAACCGGCAGCAACTGCAAGCACCAACCACCATGTGGGCATATGTCAGTGCTTGCATGGAGAGTTTTCGTTTAACCGCGACCCGAAAGGGAGCGCGTCGAACACAAAGCGACCCGTCGCCTTCTGTTCCGCGCTCGCCGTTGGCTCGCGGTTAAACGATCGAGCGTACGCATCCACGGGAATGTCCCCCCTTTGGCCATTATGTCAGATCTCGATGGACTTGAGATCCTTGGTCCATGCGTTTCTTCGTTTCGGACTATCAGCGCACAGTCACAAAGTCATTATGATTCATCAAAACATGAACCAGGTTTTCCCGTGCTCGCATGATCGGGTCCGCAGCCGGCATCTGTCCAGCCGCACTCGGAGCGGCTGAGGCCTGTTTTTCGCCTGCCCGTCGAGCCCGCTGCTTCAGAAACGTAACACATTCAGCAAGTTCTGCAGACGTCGGCGGCCGCGATAAGACCCTCTCGAAAACCGCGGTCGTAAAGGCCTCCGGCGCGGATCCTGCCTTGGTTGACAATTCGCGAGCCAGCAGCCGCGAATGTTTTAGTGTCACTTCACTGTTTGCCAGGGCGAGTGCCTGCTGCGGCAGCACGCTTTCCTTGCGCTGATAGCATTCCGTTACGGCCGCACAATCGAAGATCTTCAAGAACTCCATCTCTTTTTCGGCTGCGTGCCGGAAGTAGACGCTCCGGCGCGGCGTTGTCAAACCCAGATGGTAGTCGATCTCCCGCCCTCCCAATGTCGGTTCGAGCTTGCCTGCGACATAGAAGATGCAATCACGCACGATCTCCGCTTCCATGCGCCGCGAGGGCATGTGCCAGAGGTACTTGTTGTCGCGGTCGATAGCGACGTTGGCTGGGTCGGAGGTCGAAGCCTGTCTGTACGTGTTGCTCGTGACAATCAGCCGGTGCATCGCCTTCGTGCTCCAGCCGCAGTCCATGAATTCCACGGCTAGCCAATCCAGCAGAGCAGGGTGGGAAGGCGGCCGGCCATTGCGACCAAAATCGGAAACCGACGGTACAATCGCCTGGCCAAAATGGCGTAACCAAATGTGGTTCATCGCAACCCGCGCCGTAAGCGGATTGTCACGATTCGCAATCCACCGCGCGAACGCAAGTCGCCTGCCGCTGCTGACTGGAGAATAAGTTGCCAGCGTTCGTTTGGTGTAAGCAGTAGTGGCAGGCAGCTTGGCATCAGCTTCGGCCTTCGCGAGCGCTCGCTCGACGTTCTTCACTTTCTGCGAAAATTCGACCTTGGGCTTCGCTCCCACGGCGCCATGCAGGGCTTTCTGAGTCGTCAATAGTTGCTGCTTGTTCTGCAGCACGGCTGTTTTTCGCTGAGCAATCGTGGCTGCGGTCGCGGCCTGCTTCCATTCCGCCGTGTCCTTCTTGCCGGCCTCCTCGAGCTGCTCTGCACGAATCGTGACCGACAGGGCCGCGTACTGTGCCTTGGCGAGTTCTGCATTTACCTGAGCGATTTGCAGGCTTTCCAGTGTCGATTGTGTTAGAGGGAGCCTCGACAAAGTATTGGCGCCGACAGCTCGCGCGAGTGCTATGGCAGCGTCCCGAATACTCTTTTCAAGAGCATCCTGGGAGTTCGCGATCTCGGCTTGGCTGGCCGCCAACGTCTCATGCACGACGAATTCTCGTTTGTCAGGCGTATAGGATGTGAGTGAAAACTTCACAGGTTCGACCTTGAGTACGCTTCCGCCAAGCACCTCGGGAACACCCGGGGATAAAGCTGTCTTGTCTGGCGTGCGATCGTCGCCGCGGATAAAAAGGTGCGTTGCAACTTGCGGATTGGCATCATAGACGCGCGCCAGACCATCCTTAACGGTGTCGGCGTGGCCGGGAACCCGATCGATGCGGACATTGTGGGGCTCGAAGATGGCCCGCACCTGATAGTATTCTTTTTGCAAGATGGGATCGTACATGTGATCGTGGCAGCGGGCGCAGCCAAGCGTTACGCCCAGGAACGCCATGGCGGTGTGATCGACGGTATCCTGCATCCACTTCTCGCGGCTAAGCATCTTGTAATTGCGGGCGAGATAGCCGGTGGCCCTGAGCGTGTCGGGATCCTCCGGGGCCAGTTCATCGCCGGCGAGCATCTCCTCAATCATCCGGTCGTAGCCCTTGTCGCGATTGAGAGATTCGATGATCCAGTCCCGCCAGCGCCAGATGTGCGGTTGGCTGTCGCGGATCTGGCCGCCGTCGCTCCAGCCTGCCCAATCGCTATATCTCCAGATGTCCATCCAATGCCGGCCCCAACGTTCGCCGTAATGCGGACTATTAAGAAGTCGATCGACGACTTGTTCGTAGGCATCGCGGGAGTCGTCTGCAAGGAATGCGTGCAGTTCCTCCGGGGTCGGTGGCAAACCGATGAGATCCACATACACGCGCCGCAAGAGGACCGCCTTAGTCGCTTCGGGACGTGGCGTCAGACCGTGTTGCTCGTGCTCCGCCGCGATCAACGCATCGATGCCATTGCGAACCCAGGCGCTGTTCTTCACCTGCGGCAGCGGTGGTCGCTGAACTTTCTCAAACGGTCTCCATGCGTAGCCGCTTTTGAACTTTCGAAATGCAACCAGGGTTTTCTTGGCTTCCTCGATTTCGGCAGGCGTGGGTTTATCATCGGGGTCGCCGGGATAATGCCCGCTTAACAGCTCCAGAATGTTGGAGACGCCGTCGCCGTCGCTGTCTTCGTTGGCAATCGCTTCCAGGCGATCCGCGATGGTGGTCTTCTTGCCGGCCTTGCGCAGCTCAGACTTCACCGCTTTCAGACGTGCCCCGAACGCATTGTGCGGTTTTTCGGCAGTGAGATCGTTCTTGGATTCTCCAGGTTGCTCGGGCAGGTGACACGTTCGACAGTCATTCAGTTTCCTGGAGAGATAGGGACCGAAGTAGTCGGCCAGAGCTTGCTTGTGTACGGGTCGAGCATGGAGAGCAGAAGCAATCAGCAGGCTGACAGCGGCCACCAGCAGCGGGGACCCCCGAGTTCCTGGCACCATGAGTGAACTCCGGTAGACGGTTTTCCAACACCAACGGAGACCAGTCTTTCGCCGGCAGGCAGGAAGATCAGGCGGGCTATTCTTGTCCCTATGGTACGCGGACCAAGTACGAGGGTGCAAGCGCCATCGTCGAAAAAAGACGGCAGGTGAGCGGGGTCGCGTCAGCACGCCAGGAGGGTAGCCGCGTGCAAGGATCGACTTCTTGGGCTCGATGGCGTGCTTTTCAGAATCAGGTCGGATGAATTTCGCCTTATCCGAGGCAATTTCTTGGTGCCATTTTCTCCTCACCCTCGTCTATAGATATAGAGGGCCCGACAGGGAAAGTAGGCAGTGCAATTCCCATCTCTGGAGAACGGGCTCTTTAGGCCCCAAACGTGTGGCGAACGCTCTCGGTTCCGTCTCCCAAGCAGTTGGAGGATAGGGTCATGTCCAGGTCCCGTGCCAGTTTCGGTAACCTGTTGTGCATTCTCGGCTTCGTGCTCGCGTTCGCGGCCAGCATCTCGGCCGCCGGGGATCCCGTGGCGGACAAGCCCACAATTGCCGCCCCGGCCTACCGCCTATCCGGGCCGTACACCTATGAAAATCTGACCATCTACCTGATCCACGGCCAAGATCGGGTCAAGGACAAGAACTACCTGACGCTCCCGGAAGCCCTCGCCCAGAAAAAGGTCATCGTTCACGAAACGAAAAACGTCAACCAACTCAGCATCGAAAACGTCTCCAAGGACGAGGTGTTCGTTCAGGCGGGCGACATCGTCAAAGGCGGGCAGCAAGATCGCGTGATTGCCCACGATCTGATCGTGCCCGCGCAATCGGGAAAAATGCCGATCGCCTCATTCTGCGTGGAGGCCGGCCGCTGGACGCAGCGCGGCGCTGAAAACGTTGGGCGTTTCGAAGTCAGCCTGAATCAGGCGCCGACCAATGGCCTGAAGATCGCTTTGCGAAAGAGTAAACAACAACAGGAAGTCTGGAAGAATGTGGATAAGACACAGATGCAGCTCGCGAATAACCTGGGCCAAGAGGTGCGCAGCTCTGCATCAGCAAGCAGTCTGCAACTGACTCTGGAGAACGCGAAGCTGGGACAAACGACCGATGCCTATCTAAAGAAACTTGCCTCGATCGTGGATGGCAAGAACGATGTGATTGGCTACGCGGTTGCGATCAACGGCAAGATCACCAACGCCGACATCTACATCTCGCACGGCCTATTTCAAAAAGTTTGGCCGGGACTCTTGAAGGGCAGCACCGTCGAGGCCATCGCCGAGATGCAGAAGGACAAGAAATTCACCGCGCCCACTTCAGAGGCCATTCTCGGATTTCTTGCGGACGCTGAGCGCGGCAAGGCCACCAGTCAGGAGATCACCAAACGCGTTCGGTTGGTTCAGCACGAAACGGATAAAGGCGTCCTCTTCGAAACTCACGACGTCAGCGCGAAGAACATGCCGGCCGTGCGCCGTAGCTTGATTTCCAAGTAGTCACCGAGGGGAGGTCCCGCTTGCCAAGCGGGTGCGCCAAGCAAGGCCGAAATCCATGATCCGCGGCTGCGAGCGCCGATCGAGCATGATGTTGCTGGTCTTCAAGTCCCGGTGGATCCCGCCGGGCTTGTGGGCCTCCTGGCAGCGCCATTTTGCGTGTCCCAAAGGCACTCGGCGGCAACGAACTCTCCGAGCGGCTTCCTTCGATATGCAGGCCCTGTGAACGGGCCGCGTCCCGTTTTTTCACTTTTTTCACCCGTTAAATTGGCGTGTTTCGGAGTATTAGAGAAGATCGATAGATTGCGCAGTTTCTAGTTGACTAGCCCCTGTCTCGACGTTACGCTCCTTAATTCAGATATTATTTAGTGCCGAAATGAGAGTGGGGAGTCCAACCGTCTCGCGGCGGCTCTCGGCTCGCGTTCCTCGTCCTTCTTCCCTACGCGAAGTGAGGCCCCCTCATGAAGAACTGGTTCCGCCAGGCATTTGCATCATCCCCTCGCAACAGCAAGCGTGAAACCAAACCAACCTCCCGAATGCTTTCGAAGAAGTGTCGGCCGCTGCTCGAAACCCTGGAAGACCGCACAGTGCCGTCGGGCTTGAACATCAGCAACGGAGTCCTGTCCTACATCGGGAACTCGAGCGGCTTGACCGTTTCGACCACGGGTCCCGGCGGAACCTACACGCTCGTCGACAACCAGCCCTTCATCCTCTCTCCGGGAGCGGTCAGCGCGGGGTGGACGACAAACGGCAACACGGCGACTGGCCCGGACAACTCGGTCACGTCCATCAATCTCGCCACGAACCCGAGCGACGCTACCATCTCCATCCAGTCGGTGGATGCCGATACGACGATCTCAGCATCTGATGCAGGCAGTGACACGTTCGACGTGACCGCCAATGGAATTCCGGCCGGCAATACCGTCACCTTTGCCGACACGGCGAACAGCGGCAGTGACAGCTTCGTTATCGACACGGGAGGGACCCACGGGACGTTCTCGACTGGACAGTTTGGCCGTGAATCCTATCAGGCTGCCGGCAGGGGCTTGGTCGACTTCACTACTGACAAGCCCGGCTTCGCCGACAATTTCACGGGAGTCGCAAACGGCGCCCTGACCGTGAACCTCAACACCCTCTACACTGCTCCGACCGCGCTCAATACGACGATTTCGGTCTCCGCGGGCGAGTTTGAGGCCAATGTCTCCGGTGTCTTCCAGCGCTTCTTCCCGATCAGTGATCTCGCCAGCGTCGTGGTGGGTGGCACGACCGCGGGCGAGAGTCTGACCATCGACTACGCCAACGGCAACCCACTTCCCGGTTCTGGTCTGAGCTACAATCCCCTGGCGGCGACCGGCGGCGGTTCCAACTCCCTGGCCCTCGAGGGTGGTTCATTCACCAGCGAGGTCTACACCGCCACCGGCCCAGGTGCCGGTTCCATCACCTACAACGGCAGCATTCCGATCCAGTTCTCGAATCTGACCCCAATCGACGACACCGTTCCCTCCCCCTCGTTCATATTCAACTCCCCCTCAGGGAACCAGACCGTCGACGTCGTCAACGGCCCGATCGTCGGGGGCGCGCAGACCGATCAGATCAATGACGGGGGAACGGGCTCGTTCGAGCTCATCAACTTCGGCAACAAGACGGCAGCGACGGTCGACACCCAGGCGGGCAACGATACGATCCAGGTAGATGTCACCCTCGTGGCCGCCGGCCTGACGACCCTCGATGTGAACTCCGGCAACGGCAACGGCACATTTAACATCAGCCCTGTCCCGGTGGGCTTATCGGCCACCATCGACGGCGGTGCGCCCACTGCTGTGCCGGGCAACACGCTGAATTACGATGGCCCGGGGGCAATCAACCCCACGGGCACCGGCGCGGGGACGATTACGCAGCCTGGCTTCGCATTGGTCACCTTCTCGGGCATCGGGTTGGCGTTCACCTCTCTGTCCTCGGTTGTCTCCACGCCGGGCGGCCAGGTGGTGACCGTCACTGGTGACCAGGACTTCCCGGGCGAGGACGATGCCTTTGCGGTAACCACAGACGCCACGGGCCAATTCCTGGAGATTTCGTTGAACGGCGCGACGGGCTTCTTTGCCGAGCAGGCGGCGGTGTTGCAGATCAACATCAATGGTCTGGCTGGAAACGATAATCTAACGGTGGACAGTTCCCATACCCTGATCGACATCCCCAACGGCATCCGCTATGACGGCGGCACGGGCTTCAACACACTCGATTTAACGCAAACCGGCGGCGTTACGCAGACCAGCGACACTTATAACGTGGGACCCAACCCAGGCGAAGGCTCCAGCGTGATCGTCGGCCCCAGTGGCACCCAGACGGTGTACTTCCAGAACCTGGCTCCCGTGCTGGACAACGTTCCCGCCGTGCTGGCCACCGTCAACGGCGCGTCCGCCGACAGCACCATCGATTACTCCCAGGGCCCGGGCGGCGGCATCTTCGTGGGCAACACGGGATTGGTCACTGTCGATAACCAGGAGCCCTACGAGTTCAATAACAAGGCCAACCTGGTTATCAACGCCCTAGCCGGCAGCGACGCGATCAACATTAGTCACGTGACCACTCCCACAGCGTTGACCGGCATCACCGTCAACGGCGGCGGAGCGGGCGGGTCGGGCACCCTGACGATCACCGGCACGTCGAGTGCCGAGAGCTTCGAATACGACCCAACCGGCGTGGACAGCGGCAGCGTGCTGGCCACGGGCTCGCCGAGCGTGGCATTCACGGCGATTGGAGCAGTGGTGATTGACGGCCAAAGCGGCACAACCGCGGACACGTTGGCGGTCCGCACTCCGGCCGGGCAGGACGAAGTCCTTCTCAAGCCCGGCAGCAGCCCTGACTCGGGGACGGTTGACGTAAGCACCAGCACCGGCGCCACGGCCCCGCTGACCTTCCACGGGCTGGGACAGGCCGCCACCCTCACGTTCCTCAGCGGCGCCGTCAACACCCCGGAGGATTCGCTCGAATACGACGGTGCCGGCGGCGCCGATACCTTCACCGTAACGGCGCCCAATGGCGGAACTATTCAGCTAAATCACCAGATCGACGTCTTCATCCCGGGTGTCAACAGCCTCCGTCTCAACAGCTTGGGCGGCAGTGACACGTTCAACGTAACGCCTTTGACGAACGCGGCCATCAACATTGACGGCGGAGGGCCCGCCTCCGCGCTCAATTTCGACGCCGCCAATCTTGCGCTGTTCACGGCCAACGGCCGATTCACCGCCAACGGCCAGCAGCCGGTGACCTTTACCAACATCGGGCCAATCAATGTCGCCAATGCGGCGAGCGTCAGCACGTTCTACGGCCCAGACACGGCGGACCGTACAACGGCCCTGGCCGGCCTGTCTCCCGCGCAACGGTTCGTGCAAGTGCTCTACCTCAACGCCCTGGGTCGGACCGGCAGTTTGTCCGAACTGAACGCTTGGGTCGCTACTCTACAGAGCAGTTCCAATGGCCAGGCCGTGGTTGCCGCGGACATTGAGGATTCGCCGGAAGCCCGCCGGCATTTGGTCGACACGTGGTACCGGACTTATCTGGGCCGGCCCCTGGGCGCCAATGAACAGCAGCCTTGGGTCAGCATGCTTACGGGAGGGGCTTCCGAGGAGGTGACGCTCAGCGGCATCCTGGGCTCTCTGGAGTTCAACACCCGCGCGCAATTGCTTGTCAGCTCCGGGACTGCGGACGAGCGCTACGTGCAGGCGCTGTACCTGGTGCTGCTCAATCGCACGGGCAGCAACGGCGAAGTGGCCAGCCATGTCGCCGACCTCCCGTCTCTGGGGCACGACGGCGTGGCGCAAGAGTTCCTGTTCTCGGCCGAACTCCGCGGCAACCTGATCGAGGCGTACTACAACACGCTTTTACACCGCAGTTCCGATGCCGCGGGGCTCGCCGCCTGGTTCAGCTCCGGCCTGGATGCAAACCACATTCGCCTGGAATTCGAAGCCTCCATCGAATTCTATACTTTTGGTTAAGCCTTCTGCCGGATGAGCCCTTTTGCCAGTTTGGAACTGAAGTGCTCGGCTCGCTTCTCCGCGCTCGGCGAGGGTCTCTGACCCCGCCGCTCCTCATGACCGAAGGTCTCCCTCCCCCGCCCTCACCAGTAAACCCGGCTCAGCAACGCGTCGCAAGCCATTTCATCCTCGTTGAGCCAATACCCAGCCGAGGAAAAGCGCCAATGCTCCGGCTGCCTTACCAGCCCCTTGCGACAGGAGTTGGCGTGCAGATAGTCAAGCTTGGCCTGCCAACAGGAAGGACCAAAAGGCGCCTCAGCGCGAACTCCGCACTTTGCAAAAATCGCGGAAAACACGCGGCTTTTGGCAAGGCCAAAGCATTTTGAGAATGGCCCCCTCCCGAAATGCCCTGTCGAGACCTCAGAAAGTGTCAAAAACACGGGCTTTTT
>Ga0116221_1000774_pt1 | contig 21714 bp, 16 predicted proteins | sample Sb_taG_5_FD_88965 | JGI IMG/M metagenome (GOLD analysis project Ga0116221, IMG submission 88965) | Peat soil microbial communities from Weissenstadt, Germany - Sb_50d_8_FC metaG | ecosystem: Environmental > Terrestrial > Soil > Wetlands > Peat | place: Germany: Weissenstadt | collected 2010-09-21 | reverse complement strand
AAGTGAACGTCACGGCGATACTGAGGCTCGACCAGGTTTGCGCGGTGACGGCGGCGATGGCGGATGGGGCGGCTTCCAACGTCAGCGTGTTCGCGGGGCGCATCGCCGATACGGGCGTCGACCCGGTGCCCATCATGGCGCAGGCGGTGCGCATGCTCGAGCCACATCCGCAGATCGAGCTGATCTGGGCCAGCCCGCGCGAGTTGCTGAACGTGTTTCAGGCGGACGCGGTGGGCTGCCACATCATCACGGCCACGCCCGACGTGCTGAAGAAGCTGGCACTGGTGGGCAAGGACCTCACCGAGTACTCGCTCGAGACCGTGCAGATGTTCGCCGGCGATGCGGCCAAATCCGGCTTCATGCTATGAGCTACCGGATCCCGTTCAACAAGCCGGGCCTTGCGGGCGACGAGCTGCGCTATATCGCGGACGCCATCACGCAGGGGCACAGCGCGGGAGACGGCGACTACACGGCGAAATGCCACGCGTTCCTGCAGGCGAGACTCAACGCGGCGCGGGTGCTGCTGACCACGTCGTGCACGCACGCCATCGAAATGGCGGCGCTGCTGCTGGATATCCAGCCGGGCGATGAAGTGATCGTGCCGGCGTTTACGTTCGTCTCCACGGTGAACGCGTTTGTGCTGCGGGGGGCGCGGCCGGTGTTCTGCGACATACGGCCGGACACGCTCAACCTGGACGAGAGCCAGGTGGAGCGGGCGATTACGCCACGCACCAGGGCGATTGTGCCGGTGCATTATGCCGGGGTGGGGTGCGAGATGGACGCCATTCTGGCGACGGCCGCGCGGCACGGCGTAAGGGTGGTGGAGGACAACGCGCACGGTCTGTTCGCGCGCTACAAGGGCCGCTACCTGGGGACCTTCGGGGATCTCGCGACGCAGAGTTTCCACGAGACCAAGAACATTATCTGCGGCGAGGGCGGAGCGCTGGTGATCAACGATCCGGCATATGTGGAGCGGGCCGAGATCGTGCGCGAAAAAGGCACCAACCGCGCGCGCTTTTATCGCGGGCAGGTGGACAAGTACACGTGGGTGGATATCGGGTCGAGCTATTTGCCCTCGGACATTCTGGCGGCGTTTCTCTACGCGCAGCTCGAACGCTACGAACAGATCGACGCGACGCGGGAGCGCATCTGGCGGCGCTACGACGAAGGGCTGCGGGACTGGGCGCGGGAGAACGGAGTGGAGCGTCCGCACGTGCCGGAATACTGCCGGCAGTCGTATCACATGTACTACATCCTGCTTCGCTCGCAGGAGGACCGGCAGGCGCTGATCGAATTGCTGCGGGAGCGCGGGATTCTGGCGGTGTTCCATTACCTGCCGCTGCACCTGTCGGAGATGGGCCGGCGATTCGGGGGAAGGAAAGGGCAGTGCCCGGTGACCGAGAGCGTGAGCGACCGGCTGCTGCGGCTGCCGTTCTACAACAACCTGACCGAGAGCGAGCAAGGGGAAGTGGTCGCGGCGATTCGCAGTTTCGCGGCGCAGGCGGTAGTGCATCGCGTACTACAATGACTGTTCGGGTGCGCGCAGGACCGCTCCGGACCCAGGGGGTACCACGGTCGCGGCTCCGACTCGGAACAGAGCCGCGACCGTTAGGGAGCGGTCGCGTTAATCACACGGACTGTTCCCGGGGAGGGCCGTTTTGCAGGCAGTTTCGGTAGTGGTTCCGGTCTACAACAGCGAGACTAGCCTGGATGAGCTGGTGGCGCGGCTGGACGCCGTCCTGAAACAGCAGAAGCTGGCGGCCGAGGTGATCCTGGTCAACGACGCCAGCCGCGACGGGTCGTGGGATAAAATCATGAGCCTGTGCGAACGATACGCATTCGTGCAGGGCGTCAACATGATGCGCAATTACGGGCAGCACAATGCGCTGCTGTGCGGCATCCGGTTGGCGCGAAACGAAGTGACCATCACAATTGACGACGACCTGCAACATCCGCCGGAGGAGATTCCCAAGATGCTGGCGGAGCTGGAGCAAGGGTTCGACGTGGTCTACGGAACGCCCCTCGCCGAGCGCCACGGTTTCCTGCGGGATATCGCGTCGAAGGTGACCAAGATCGCGCTGCAGGACGCCATGGGGGCGAAGACGGCGCGGCGGGTGAGCGCATTCCGCGTCTTCCGGACGCAACTGCGGGATGCGTTCGCCACGTACCAGGGGCCGTTCGTTTCGATCGACGTGCTGCTGACGTGGGGCAGCACGCGCTTCTCCTCGGTGGAGGTAAAGCACGTGGAGCGGCCGTACGGGGTCTCCAATTATACCTTCCGGAAGCTGCTCATCCATGCCATGAACATGGTGACGGGATTCAGCGTGCTCCCGCTGCAACTGGCGAGCCTGATGGGATTTGCCATGACGTTTTTCGGGCTGGGGGTTCTGGCGCTCGTGTTTATCCGGTTTGCGATCTACGGGCACAAAGTGCCGGGGTTTTCGTTTCTGGCGTCGATCATCACGATTTTTTCCGGCGCGCAGATGTTCGCCATGGGGATCATGGGAGAGTACCTGGCGCGCATGCACTTCCGGAGCCAGGAGCGGCCTGCGTATACGGTTCGGGAGCACGTGGCGGTAGGTTCCAGGCAACCCCAGGGGCGGATTTGACGGTTCCGGGGGAGTCCGATCCGCGGCGGGGTGGGCGCGACGCATCGTCGTACGCTGCCCGTCTGCACGTAGAAAAGAGCATCTACCACGATTGCCTGGATGTCCACGAACTGCCCGCCATCTTTCATTACTGGTCGAACCGGTACGTGCGGCCGAAGCTGGAAGCGCTGGGTTTCAGCACGCCCGACGAGATGTTCCGGAAGTACGCCGCCGAGCGATGCCGGGGGAGCGGCCGCAAGCGGCTGGTCAGCGTGGGCTCCGGCAATTGCGAGCTGGAAATCGCACTGGCTTTGCACCTCCGTGCGATGGGCTGCGGCGAGTTTGTCATCGACTGCCTGGAATTGAATCCGGCCATGCTGGAGCGCGGCCGTAACGCCGCGGCCGGCGCCGGGGCCGGCGATCATCTGAATTTCGTCCAGATGGATCTGAACGAATGGACCGCGTCCGAGGAATATGACGTGGCGATCGCCAACCAGACCCTGCATCATGTCCTCAACCTGGAGAATCTTTTCGACCAGATCGGGCGGTCGCTCAAGCCGGGCGGCGCCCTGATCACGGCGGACATGATCGGGCGCAACGGGCATTTGCGATGGCCCGAGGCGCTCGACATCGTGCAGGAATTCTGGCGCAAGCTTCCTCCGTCGTATCGGTTCAATCGGAGGTTCGGGCGCTACGAGGAGTCGTTTGAAGACTGGGATTGCTCGGTGGGGAATTTCGAAGGCATACGGGCGCAGGACATCCTGCCGCTGCTGCTGGGACGATTCCATTTCGAGCTGTTTGTGGCTTACGCGAATGTCATCGACCCGTTTGTGGATCGGACCTACGGGATGAATTTCGACGCGGCGGCAGCGTGGGACCGGGAGTTCATCGACCAGGTGAACGGCCGCGACGAGAAGGAGATCGCCGCGGGCCGGATCAAGCCGACCCACATGCTGGCCGTGCTGGGGAAGGACCCGGGCGTCCCGACGGTCTATCGCGAGTCACTGACTCCGGAGTTCTGTCTGCGGGACCCGTCGCGCGTGGTGGTGAGCACAGGCGTGCCTGGGGGCTATGAGTGGGCCGCGTGGCCGCACAATCCGCAACGCGAGGTGGAGATTGTGTGCCGGCTGGAGGAACGGCTGAAAGAAACCAACGCCCTGGTGGAGGAGCGAACTGCGTGGGCGTACCGATTGGACCAGGAAATCGACAGGGCGTGGCGGAGAATCCAGGAGTTGGATAAGGAACTGGAAAGGCACGCCGGGTGGGCCAAGGGGCTGGACCGGGAGATCGACCGGGCGCGGCTGCGAATTAAGGAACTCGAGGGGGAAGTGATTGAGCGGACTGACTGGGCCATGAGGCTCGAGCGGGAATGGCAGGAGCGGACTGACTGGGCACTGAGTCTGGAGCAGGAGTTGAAGGAGTGTTCGGAGCGCGTGCTGCTACTCCAGAGGGAGCTGAAGGAGCGCACCAGTTGGGCGCGCATGCTCAATCGGCAAGTGGAACAGGCGCGGGAGCTGCTGGCGCTCGGCCGGCGGGGCCGTAAGTTACTGGGCCCGGTTTTTCGGATGGCCCGGCGGGTTTGGCGGCGGTGAGGACAGACGTCAGTTATCAAGTCCCGAGTTGAGATGCGAGATCGAGCACGTCATCGGCCACGACGTCGAATTCGCCCGGCGCCGCTTGGTCGGATTGGCCGCCGGGTCCCTCAGCGGCAGCCAAGAGCAAGCCGCCACGGCTTGGTCGTCCGATCCGGCTGCGGAGAAGTACCTTGTAACATATCATGATGACGGCTCGTTGTCCGTATTACGTGGCTGAGACGTAAGGGCCGCGCTGCGACGCAGGGCTATTGGGTGTAATCTGGGAATATGGCTACGAAGACAGCCGCGCCACCTCACGAGCAGATCGGGCGCGTCGGACAGCGCTGCCAGGTGGTCATCCCGCGCGAGATGCTGGAAAACCTCAATCTGAGAGCGGGGGATTTGGTGGCTTTTGCGAAGCGGGCCAACGGCGTGCTCATCACACCAAAACGGGCGGTTGATCCGGACGACGTCCTGACGCCCGGCGAAGCGCTACGCTTGCGTCGTAGCCTGAAACAGACGCGCGCGGGGAAAACGCGCCCGTGGTCCCAGATCAAACATGAGATGGGCCTGTGAGTTCAGTGAAGAGGCTGAGAAAGACTTGGATGGCTTGCCAAAGGCGATCCAAGAGCGCGTCGCCCGGGTTCTCGCGCAGATGGAGGCCGATCCCTTCCAGGGCAACGTAAAAGCCCTCCGGGGGAGGGAGTGGAAGGGCGTGTTCCGCCGCCGCATCGGCAACTATCGGCTTCTCTTTACCGCTGACCATACCCAGAAGATTGTTGTTGTTCAGCAGATCTCTCTCAGGTCTGGCAAGACGTATCAATAGCGGTTCACTCGCGTCCTTACGTACGCTTGCGCTGGGCGCTGAACGTCATGGGGCGCGGGGACACTATGTCCTCCACGGCATGCGGATCGCCCTCGGCGGGGCCGTGCCAGCGCTGCTGCCAAAGGTGGTGATGTAGATTTTGGAGCGGTCCGCGGGGTCGGGGATGATGCGGTGGCCGTCCTCGAAATTGTATCCGCGGATGCGGCTCCAGGTTTTCCCGCGGCCGGTGGAGCGCCACGGGGAAGCTTCGAATCCGGCTCCTGACCGCGATCGCAGTCGCCGGTGCGCCACAAGCCCGTGGCGTTGGCCAGGGCATAGACACGGCCGGGGCGTTGGGGGGCGACGGCGAAGCGGCAGGTGAACCGCAGGTTGAAGCTGGCGCCAGGATTGCCCTCCGTCTTCGGAGACGAAGCACTGTGTCATGTCGATGGTGGCGAAGACCAGGTTGGGGTCGTGCGTGCTTACGGACGGATGGTACAGGCGCCGCCGTGGCAGATGATGCTCCAGGCGTCGAGGCGACGGGGCGTGACGAGGTCGTGGTATCGCCAGAGGGGCAAGTCTTTGACAACCTGGGGGACAGACGGGGGAGGCGGAGTACGTTGCGAGAAGATGACTTTTGCCGTGCCTCCGGCCAAGAGAGCTAACCTGCGGAGGCCGCCGGGCGCGCCGCAGACAGAGTAGACCACCCGCTTCGTCATGCCGGTATCGGGTATAGCGCAACGTCAGTGATCAAGTCCCGAGTTGAGATGCGAGATCGAGCACGTCATCGGCCACGACGTCGAATTCGCCCGGCGCGGCTTTGTCGGCTTGGCCGCCGGGTCCAAATTCATCGGGCCTGTAGAGGAAGGCCGTGCGCAATCCGCAGCTCCGGGCCGCATCGAGATCGGAACGGTGCGCGGCCACCATGGTGATTTCTTCCGGATCGAGGCTGAGGAGCTCGGCAGCCGTCCGATAAACTTCCGGGTCGGGTTTGTAATGCCTGGCTAACTCGGCCGAAAGGATCAAGTCCCATGGCAAGCCCGCGTTCTTGGCCATGGCGGCCAGCAAGGAGACGTTCCCATTGGAGAGCGGCGCGATAGTGAACTTCCTCTTGAGACGCGAGAGGCCGGCGACCGAATCGGGCCAAGGCTTCAAGCGGTGCCAGACGCGGTTCCAATGATCTTTGGTCTCTTCGGACAGACCGGTGACCTCGAATTCCCGGAGCAGATCTTCGAGCAGCATCCGATGCAGGGCGTCGAGCTTGGTCCAGGGAAGCTCGCCTCTGCGGACCTGGTTCATGGCGGGCGCGTAGCCGCTCCGCCAGCGGTCCGAGAACCGCGCCCAGTCGATGGTCAGGCCGATGCTCTTGCCCCACACTTCCCCTTCGGCAACGATCGACCCTCGCCAGTCGACCACGGTTCCGAAGACATCGAAGATGAGCGCTTGGGTGGATGAGATCATAGGCGCAAGATATTTTCGTAACGGGGGCTGTTACGATGGTAACTCGAAGCCCGCGCCATGACCCTTCCCCGTCATGCAGAATTGTGGTTGCCGGGATATCTGCGCAGCCGCCTGAGGAACTGGGCGCCGGCGGGTCCCAGCCGCGTTTGGGTGGCAATCGCCGATCACTGGGAGCCGTACTGGCTGCAGGCTTCCGATGAGGTTGCGCGGGAGCGCGTGGCGGCGTGGTCGCGGCACTGGCCGGAGATCGCGGCGAGGCACGCCGATTCCACGGGCAAGCCGCCCCGCTACACCTTCTATTACCCGCAGGAAGAGTACCGCCCGGCTTTTCTCGACGCGCTGGCGGACATGACTCGGTGCGGCATCGCGGATGTGGACGTACACATCCACCACGATGGCGAAGGCGAGCGGGATTTCGTCGACCGGATGAGCGGCTTCATCGAGACGCTGGCCGGCCGCCATGGGCTGCTGCGCAAAGACGGCGGACGGACGGTTTTCGGATTCATCCACGGCAACTGGGCGCTCGACAACTCGCGCCCGGATGGCCGGTACTGCGGCTTGAACAACGAGATCACGCTGCTGCGCGACCTGGGATGCTATGCCGATTTCACGATGCCCTCGAGCAACTCGCCCACTCAGTCGCGCATCGTGAACACGATCTACTGGGTGACGGACGATCCTCTGCGGCCACGGTCGTTCGATCGCGGAGCGGCGGTGCGGCCGGGCGCGGCGGGCGCAGGCGACCTGCTCATGATTCCCGGACCGCTCGGCCTGCGCTTCGCGGAGCGCCTGCTGCCGCGCATCGAGAACGGAGAGATTGCGTACCAGGATCTGCCAACAGCGTACCGCATACGGCGCTGGCTGGACCTGGCGCCGCGCATCGGCCGCAACATCTTCATCAAGCTCTACACGCATGGCGCGCAGGAGCGCAACGCCAAGGCGCTGCTGCTCGAGGGCGGGCTCGACCGGCTGTTCCAACTGCTGCCCGAGGAATGCCGCCGCCGCGGGCATGAGCTGCACTACGTATCGACGTGGGAGATGCGCCAGGCGGTGGATGCCGCGGCGGGCGTCGTACCGCGGGGCGATATCCTATCTTCATGAGCCGCGAGACTCCGGAGAATCACGCGTTGGACCGGCTGAAGGAACTGGCGCTCCGGAACGACCCCTACTTCTTCGACGCCCTGCGCGAGCAGACACGCCACGCGCGCCACTGCGCGGAGATCCTGCGGCTCTCCGCTCTGCGCAGGAAGGCCGCGCAGAAGGGCCACTTGCCGGAGCAGCAGGCGATCCGCATCGCGCTCATCGGCGGCTACACGCTATATCCGCTGAACGAGTTGATGGGCCACTTCCTGGCAGCCGGATTCCCCATTTCGTGGAACGCGGAATTCCTGCTCGGCGATTTCGACAACTACACCGCCGAGATCCTGGACGAGTCGAGCCGGCTGTACGCGTTCCAGCCGCAGGTGATCGTCTTGCTGCCCTCGCATCGGCGGTGCCAACCGAGCGGGCGGCTCTCCGATGGCCGAGACGTCCACGAAACGGAAGCCCGCAACATGGCGGCGCAGATTCTCGACCTGTGCCGCACCGCCCACAGCCGCAGCGGGGCCGAAATCATCCTGGCGAACTTCCCGCTGCCGGGGCGCCACGATCCCGGCCCCTATCGCACCCGTACCGCGGGCTCCGCCTGGAGCTTTCGCAAGCTGGTGAATCTCGAGCTCGGCCTCAACGCGCCGGCATGCGTGCATATCTGCGACGTGGAATTCCTCTCGGCGCGCCGCGGCACGCTCGAGGCATGGGATGCGCGCGCCTGGTTCGAGAGCAAACAACCGTACGCCAGCGGCCTGTTGCTGGACGTGGCGCGCGAAGCCGCGCACGTGATTTCGCGCCTGCACCAGGGTCCCAAGAAAGTCGCGGTGGTGGATCTCGACAATACGCTGTGGGGCGGCGTGATCGGCGACGACGGAATGGAAGGCATCGAGATCGGCGGCGCCTCGCCGCGCGGCGAAGCATTCCAGGCGTTCCAGGAGTATCTGCGGTCGCTGGCCGGGCGCGGCGTGCTGCTGGCGGTGTGCAGCAAGAACGATTACGAAAAGGCCGCCGAGCCGTTTGAAAAGCATCCCGACATGGTGCTGCGGATGAAGGATTTCGCAGCTTTCCAGGCCAACTGGCAGCCTAAACCCGATAATCTCCGGCGCATCGCGAGCGCCTTGAACCTGGGGCTCGACAGCCTGGTCTTCATGGACGACGACCCCGCCGAGATCGAAATCGTGCGGCAGTTCCTCCCGGAGGTGGAGTCGATTCCGCTGGGCGCCGATCCCGCGGAGTACGTGGCGCTGTGCCAAGACGCGCGCTGTTTCGAGCCGGCCCGCGTGACTGCTGAGGACGCGGCGCGGGCCGGCCAATACCGGCAGGCGGCCGAGCGGCAGGAGTTGCTCGAGAGCGTCACCGATATGGATGCGTATCTCGAGTCGCTCGGCATGGAAGCGGCGATCCGGGAGTTCCGCCCGGTGGATGTGCCCCGCATCGCGCAATTGATCACCAAGAGCAACCAGTTCAACCTCACAGTTCGCCGCCGTACCGAAGCGCAGGTCGAAGCCGTGATGGCCGACACCGCATATTTCGGATTCACGGTGCGGCTGGCCGACCGCTTCGGCGACTACGGCCTGATTGCGGTGGCGATCGGGCAGGTGAAGGAAGAGGAGGCCGAGATCGACACCTGGCTGATGAGCTGCCGGGTACTGAAGCGCCAGGTGGAAGACGAGGTGCTGAACCACATCGTGTGCCTGGCGCGGATGCGGGGATGCCGGCGGATCCGCGGAGTATACGTGCCGTCCGCGCGCAACGGAATGGCGCGGAGTCACTATCCGGATTCAGGCTTCGCGCCGGAGTTAGTAAGTGATGCACGCATGGAGTTCACGCTCGATGCGGCAAGTTATACGCCGAAAGTAACTCGAATCCGGATAGCCGAAAGATCCTATGACGCGAAATGAAGTAATCGCCCGCCTGCAGCCGATCTTCGACGACCTGTTTATGCAAAAGGTGGCGCTCACCCCGGAGCTGCGCCCGGCGGACGTGGAGGAGTGGGATTCGCTCATCCACATTTCGGTTATGCTGGCGGTGGAGAAGGATTTCGGAGTCCGGTTTCGTGTGGGTGAAGTCGAGACGACCCGGAATGTGGGAGAGTTCGCCGACCTGATTGCGAAGAAGGCCGGCGGCTGACGGCTTAATGCCACATAATTTTCCCACGATCGGACGTTCTGCGTTAATTGTGGGGCGGACCCCCCGGTCCGTGGCCGACGCCCTCGTCGGCCTCTCGCGGATCACATCGGGCTGATCTGATGTCAAAGAGCGGGTCCAGGGGGACCCGCGCGGACCAGGGGGTCCGCCCCACAATTTGTGCAGCATTCCCAGTGGTGGGAAACTATGTGGCATTGGGCTGACGGCTTGCCCGCCTACAGCCGCACGATCTTCTCCGACCGGAAATCCTTCAACGCGTTGCGCGAATCCACGATCAGCACCGCGCCCTCCACCAACGCCCGATAGTCGAACGAGGAATGGTCCGTCACGATGACCACGCAATCGGCCGCAGCCGCGTCTTCTTGCGGCGTGGAGACCACGTCCAGGCCCTCCATGCACAACGCCGGGACGTGCGGATCGCTATACGAGATCACCGCTCCGCGCCGCTTCAGCAACAACATCACATCCAGCGCCGGAGATTCGCGCATGTCGTCGATATCCCGCTTGTAGGCCACCCCCATGACGTGGATGCGCGATCCCTTCACCGGCTTGCCCGCGTCGTTGAGCGCGTTCTGCACCTTGTCCACCACGAAGTGCGGCATCTGCCCGTTGATGTAGCCCGCCAACTCGATAAAGCGCGCCTCGATGCCCGCCTGCTTGGTTTTCCACGACAGGTAGAAGGGATCGATGGGAATGCAATGCCCCCCCAGCCCCGGTCCCGGGTAGAAGGGCATGAAGCCGAACGGCTTGGTGGCGGCCGCGTCGATTACCTCCCACACGTTGATGCCCATGCGGTCGCACATCAGCGCCATTTCGTTGGCCAGCCCGATGTTGATCATGCGGAACGTGTTCTCGAGCAGCTTCACCATCTCGGCCACTTGCGTGGAACTCACCGGCACCACGCGCTCCAGGGCCTGCGCGTAAAACAGGCCGCCCATGGCGGTGCACGCCGCGGTACAGCCGCCCACGACTTTCGGAATATTCGCTGTCTGGTATTTCGGATTGCCCGGATCCACGCGCTCCGGCGAGAAGCACAGAAAGAAATCGCGGCCCACTTCCAGGCCCGCCTTCGTAAGCATCGGCAGTACCAGTTCGTCCGTCGTGCCGGGATAGGTCGTCGACTCCAGGATGATGAGCATCCCAGCATGGAGATACCGGGCGATTTCCTGGCACGATGCCACGATGTAGCTCATATCCGGGTCTTTGGTTTTGCGTAGCGGAGTGGGCACGCAGATGTTGATAGTGTCCAGCTCTTCGACGGCGGCGAAGTCCGTGGTGGCACGCAGCTTTCCGGCGTCCACCAGCGCTTTCAGTGTTTCGCTGGGAACGTCTCCTACGTACGAATCGCCGGCATTCATGCGATCCGTCTTGGCCTGGCTCACGTCGATGCCGGTGACTGTGAATCCCGCCTTGGCGAACTCCACCGCCAGGGGCAGGCCGACGTACCCCAATCCTACGATTCCCACGCGGGCGCGCCGCGTGCGGATCTTCTCTTCAAGGCTTGTGGCCGTTGTTTCGGTTGTTTGCGGCATGGAATCGTTATTCTCTCACGGGACGCCCGTCCGCCTCAATTCCGACTCCCCTGTCTGAAGTCGCATGCGCCCGCCGCGTCTGGCAGTTACTATAGGTGCATGATCGATCGGTATTCCCGGCGCCTGTCAGGCGCCACCCTATCCGCCCTGCTGCTGCTTGCCGGCCTTCCCCGCGCCGCGGAAGCCGCCACCGCCATCCAGCCATCCGCCGAGCGCCGCCTCAGCTTCAACGATGGCTGGCGTTTCTTCAAGGGCGAAGCCCAGGGCGCGGAACGTCCCGATTTCCAGGATTCCCACTGGACCCCCACGCCATTGCCCCATGATTGGGCCATCGAAGGCCCCTTCGATCCCCAAATCAACCCGCACACCGGAGCGCTGCCCATCTCCGGGACCGGCTGGTACCGCAAGTATTTCACCATCCCCGCCACCTCCAAGGACCGCTTCTTTTCGATTGAGTTCGATGGCGCCATGTCCAACGCGCGCGTGTGGGTGAACGGGCATGAGCTCGGCGGCCGTCCCTACGGATACATCGGGTTCGCCTTCGACCTCACGCCGTACCTGCACTTCGGCGGGCAGGAAAACGTGGTGGCTGTCCGAGTCACTCCCGAGGAGCGTTCCTCGCGCTGGTATCCAGGCGCCGGCATCTACCGCAACGTGTGGCTCGATGTGACGGGGCCGGTGCATGTGGGGCATTGGGGAACGTACGTCACCACCCCGGAGGTCTCCGATGAGAAGGCCACGGTCACAGTGAAGACCGAAGTGCGCAACGAGTCCGGTCACCCAGCCGAGATCACACTGCAGACCTCGGTGCTCGACCCCTCCGGCAAGATAGTCGCCCGGACCAATAGAGCGCTCGCGCCAACAACCGATTCGGCCGCGGTTGGCCCACACGCGACGCGGGTGGTGACGAGCAATCTTACAGTCAGTCACCCGCAGCGCTGGGACATCGATCATCCTTATCTATACTCGCTGGTCAGTGAGGTGATGGACGCCAACAAGAAGGTGCTGGACCGCTACGTCACGCCGTTCGGCATTCGCACCATCGCCTTCGACAAGGGCAAAGGCTTCCTCTTAAACGGCCGCGCCGTCAAAATCCAGGGCGTCTGTGACCATCACGACCTCGGCGCACTCGGAGCCGCCGTGAACCGGCGCGCCACCGAGCGGCAGTTGCAGATTCTGCGGGGCGCGGGCGTCAATGCCATCCGCACCAGCCACAATCCGCCATCGCCCGAGCTGCTCGAATTCTGCGACCGGATGGGCTTCGTGGTGATGGACGAGTCTTTCGACATGTGGCGCAGGCCCAAAGTTCCCAACGGCTACAGCAAGTACTTCGACGAGTGGTCCGAGCGCGACGTTCGCGACATGGTCCACCGCGACCGGAATCATCCCAGCATCATCATGTACAGCATCGGCAACGAAATTCCAGAGCAGGGCAGTCCCGACGGCGGCGCCATGGCCAAACGGCTGGTCGATTTCTTCCACCAGGAGGATCCGACCCGCCCCACCACTTCCGCCTTTAACAACCCCGATGGCGCGATCAAGAACGGGCTCGCCGCTGCGGTGGACCTGGTGGGCGTCAATTACCGCCCGTGGCAATACGAGAAGATTCAGAATGACCACCCCGACTGGATCGTCTACGGCTCCGAGACCGCGTCGTGCGTCAGCTCGCGCGGTGTCTACCACCTGCCCATCGAGAAGTATGAAAAGCACCCGTCGTTGCAGCTCTCCAGTTACGACATCATCGCGCCGCCGTGGGCCTACTGCCCGGACGTCGAGTTCTTCTACCAAGACAAACTGCCCAGCGTGGCCGGCGAATTCGTGTGGACCGGGTTCGACTACATCGGCGAACCGACCCCCTACTTCGGGGGCAGGGGAGCGAACACCACTGACTGGCCCTCGCGCAGCTCTTACTTCGGCTTCATCGATCTCGCCGGCTTCCCCAAAGACCGTTACTACCTCTACCAGAGTGTCTGGACGAAGAAGCCCATGGTACACGTGCTGCCGCACTGGAACTGGCAGGGCCGGGAAGGGCAGGCCATCCCCGTGATGGCCTACACCAACAGCGAGGAGGTGGAGCTGTTTTTGAACGGCAAGTCACTCGGCCGCAAGAAGCGCTTCTCGGAGCCAGTGGGAATTCCCGTGGGGCAGAATGCGAGCCAGGATCGGAAGTTCACGAGTAAGTACCGGCTGGAATGGCAAGTGCCGTATCAGCCGGGCACTCTGAAAGCGGTAGCTTATCAGGACGGCAAGCAGGTAGCGGTGGACGAGATCCGCACCGCGGGCGCACCCGCCCGGGTGAAACTCACCCCCGACCGCGCGGCCATCCAGGCCGATGGCGACGACCTTTCCTTCGTGACCGTCCGGATTGAAGACAAGGATGGCAATCTCTGTCCGATGTCCGACAACCTCGTGAAGTTCAATGTGACCGGCGCCGGCAGCATCCGCGCCGTGGACAACGGCAACGCCGCCACCGTCGAGCCTTTCCATGCCGATCATCGCAAAGCGTTCAGCGGCCTGGCGCTGCTGATCATCAGCTCGCAGAAGGGCCAGGCGGGGAAGATCCACGTCACCGGGACATCCGAAGGACTCGCCGAGGGAACCACCGAGATCACCACGCGGCGGTAAGACCATGAAGCTCGCGCTTTTCCTTTTCGCCGCGGTGGCCCTGGCTCAGCCGCCGCCGGTCCGCATTCTCATCGCGTATCACTCCGAGACCGGCAACACGGAAAAGATGGCGCAGGCCATCCGCAAGGGCGCGGCATCCGTGGAAGGTGTCGAAGTGACGCTCCGCAAGACCGTCGACGTGAAGGACCAGGAGATCCTCCAGGCCGATGGCATCATCGTGGGCACGCCCGTGCAATGGTCGAACGTCACCGCCGAGACGAAGCGTTTCCTGGACCGCGTCGGCGCGGTCCTGTGGAAGGCCAAGACCAACGGCGACGGCCGGACGGCTGGAGCCTTCTGCACCGGCGGTGGAGTGGCTATGGGGAAGGACGTGGCGCGGCTATCGATTCTCTCGGCGTTACTGACCATGCGCTTCACCGTGATCGGCGGCGTCGATGACTCGGGCTTCGGCACGCTGGGTCCCGAAGCCACCACCGGCCCGGACGGCCACGGAGTCGGTGACAAGGAACAGAAGGAGGCGCAAAATTTCGGTGAGCGCTTCGCCAGTATGACCCGCAAACTCCACCGGTAACGCCGGCGATCTTGTCGCCAGCCGGCCCCCTCACTCACTTAATATTGACCGTCACCACGTTGGCCGTCACCCCATCCACGGTCAACACCACCGGCACTTCACCCGCGCCCGCCAAACTGCGCGGAACATAGACATTCACCTGGTCCAGTCCCGCGTACTGCCCCTGCGCACCGGCATACGCCACGGTCGCCGGCACCCCGCCAATCTGTGCCACGACGTTCGAGAGCGAGCTGCGCCCGCGAATGCCTGTGCCGTACAACTCCACCACCAGGATGTCGGTGGCAGCCCCCAGATCCATCGGCACCGAGCTGCATCCCGCCGACCCGCACTGGAAAACCGCCACCGGAACCTGCGCGCCGCTCGCGGAGGCCCGCACCGCAAGCGCCGCGGCCACGCCCTTGCCGCTGCCATTCGCCGCAAACAGTCCCGGCGCCACGGCTCCGATCAGCGCCGCGCTGGGTGTCTGCCCCACGGTCACGGTCGCCACCCCGGCCGCCGTCCCCGCGGGAATCTCGTAGTCCACCTGGCCCGGGCTCACGTAATACAGGCCCGCCGGCCGCGACACGCCCGCGCTGTCCTTCACCGTTACGGTGATGCCGCCCAGGGTGACCGGCAATGTCGCGCCGGTCGGCAATGCCGTGCCGGACGCCAGATTCTGCCCGTACGCCACCGCGATCGATTCCGGCGCCAGCCGGTAGCCGCTGTCCGCATCCGATACATTCACCACCCAGGGCCCGCTGGTGGTGTTGCTCGCATTCGTCACCGAAGAGCTGTTGGTCACGACCACGGGCTGGAGATAGTCGGCTTCCACCTGCGCCAGGGTCTCGCAACAGGCCGGCAAATACCACAGGTAGTCGGTAGGCTGCAGCGCGTAGTTCAAGATAGTATTGCCGCTGACTTGCCCGCCGGCCACGTTCTCCATACGGATCCCCGTGCGGATCGAGTTCGTCACGAAATTGCCCGTGATCGTGATATTGGAAAACGGCGTCGTCGAAACCCAGGCGAAGTTCTGATCATACGCCACCACGTTGATCGCGGCCGCTCCGATCAACACCGTGCTGGTCGGCGTTCCGTTGCCCAGAGCGTGGTCCACGATGTTGTTCTTGATCGTGATCCCCGACGAAGGCCCGGTTTTGTACGAGTAGGTCAGAGCCTCGTCCTGTTCCACCAGGATGCCAGCCTCGGCGGTGGTCTCGGTCATATTGTCGGTGACCGTGACGTTCGCCACTCCCGCCGGATAGATTCCGCGCGCGAACACCTCTTCCTGAACCAGGTTCCCGCTGATCACCGTCCCCGACCCGCGCAGCTTAGGGTCGGACGGGGTCACGCCGAAATTCGGCTTCAGACTGATGGCGTGGTCCAGCGTCAGCGTGATCAGCTCGCCGCCCGCGCCGGTCTGCTGGCTGGGCGGCGGACTCTCGGCCACAATGCTGGCGGTGCCCACTACCGTCGCGTTGGTGATATCGATGAAATCGAAAGATACGCCGATGGCCAGCGGCGAATCGCTGTTGCGCATCACCTGAACGTTGGCCCCATTATTGGCCGCGTTCACCATCGCATACCACTGGCCGTCGATGGCGATGCCGTCGTCGCATCCCCGCCGTACCGTGTTGTTCGTGATCAGGTTGTTCGAGCCCGCATGCGAGATGTGAAGTCCGTCGGCGTTGGTGCTGATCAGCCGGTCCGTGCCCGGCCGCGGAATCACCTGCACATGGTCGTACGTGACCGCCGACCCATAGCCCGCGTAGACCCCGATAAACCCGGACGAATAGACCGCCACGTTCTGCACTGTGAAGCCGGTGCACGTGCTCGCGAAGATGGCCCCCACCCCCGCGCGATAGGTCAGCACCAGCGTGTCGCCCGCCTGGATGGTGCCGATGCTCGCCGCGTCGGCCCAGGGATTGGTGCCCGTAATTTGAACCGAGCTGTCGTTCAGCGGGCTCGCGACCGGCATCCGTCCAGTCGTCCGCAGTTCCTGGCCGTTCCGGAAGACGAAGAGATAGTACCCGTCGTTGATGTAATTGGCAGGTATGGTGACGGCATTGAACGTGGAAGGCAGGGGATAATTGCCGGACTGCCGGAAACTCACCGTCTTCGCCGATGCGTTGACGCTGGTGACGGTCAGTTGTGTAAAGGGCAATTGCAAATAGTCGACGGTGAAGTTTTTCAAAGTTAGGTTGGTGCAGTTCACTGGATGGATCGCGATGATGTTGCCCAGCGCGAAGTACAAGTCCGAATATTGCAGGTCGACCGTGACATTGGCGATACCGCTGAGAAGGGCGTGCTGGTAGGCGCCGTTTTGGCTGAGGAAATAGTAGCTGCCGCGGTCCGCGATCACGGTGGGGATGTGGTTCTTGGAAGCGTACGCGATGCCCGCCTCAAACAGCGGCCGGGCGTCCAATTGCGGCGAATCCGGCGTCATGTTCTGTGAGGCGATGCCGTTGGACACCAGGTCATGAGAGAGGTTGAGCACCGCCGGAGTCTGCCCGGCCGCGTTGGTGAGGCCCGCGAGGAGTAGCAACAGCCGAATCTCCATTTTCGGCAGTATACACCGGCGCCTTTTGTTGGACAATCGATTATGCTCGCAAAAGCCCACGTGCTGTCTTTTGTCCTGCTTGTGTCTTTTATCGCCGCGGCCGCGGAGCCCCAGCCGATTTTCCTCTGGCCGAATGGCGCGCCTGGCTCTGAAGGGAAAAGCTCTGAGGGCAAAACCGGCGAAGAAACCATGCGAGTGGCCCCCGCCGGCGATCACATCGTGTCCAACATCCATCGCCCTTCCATTACGCCGTACCTGCCATCCAGGGAAACCGCTACCGGCGCCGCGGTCGTCGTCGCTCCCGGTGGCGGGCACAGTGAGCTATGGATGGATCACGAAGGCTACAATGTCGCGAAGTGGCTGAGCGATCACGGCATCGCGGGCTTCGTGTTGAAGTACCGGTTGGCGAGGGCGAAGGACTCCAGTTACACGGTCGAAGGCCATTCGCTGGCGGACACCCAGCGCGCCCTGCGCCTGGTGCGGAGCCGCGCCGCGGAGTGGGGCGTCGATCCCGAGCGCATCGGCGTGATCGGTTTCTCGGCAGGCGGCGAGTTGGCTGCCCTCGCGGGGACGCGCTATGACAGCGGAATCGAAGGCGCCACCGACCCGGTCGATCGCCTCACCTCGAGGCCGGCCTTCCAGGCGCTCATTTATCCGGCGATCCCTCGCGACATGAAGCTCTCCAAGGATACGCCGCCGGCCTTTCTCGCCTGCGGTGAAATGGACCGGCAGAATATTTCGCAAGGGCTGCCGGAGCTGTACCTCGCGATGAAGCGCGCCGGCGCCATGGCGGAATTGCACGTCTACGCCGACGTAGGACACGGCTTTGGCGTGAGGGCGACCACTCGCGGTGCGGTTGCGGGATGGATCGACCGTTTCCGCGAATGGCTGGATGGCCGGGGGTTCTTGAAGCGGTAACACCGGCGGTCTTGCCGCCGGTGCTTTTCAAGAATCCACTGCTCCGTTCCCGGTTCCTCGGCGCCCTCCACTACCTCAGCGCTCTCAATCTTTGACTTCTCTTTGTTTTCTCCGCGCTGCTCTCCGTGACTCCGCGCCTCCGCGTCAAGGCCCTTAACTAGAAATCCACCTGCTCCGTCCGCGCGATGATCTCATTCTGCAGCGCCGCGGTCAGGTCGCAGAAATAGTCACTGTACCCCGCCACCCGCACGATCAAATCCCGATGCTTCTCGGGATGCGCCTGCGCCTCCCGCAGTGTCTCCGCCGTCACCACGTTGAACTGTATGTGGTGCCCATCCAGCTTGAAGTACGACCGCACCAGGTGCGCCATGTTGCTCAAGCCCTCTTCGCCCTCCACCACTCGCGGCGTGAACTTCTGATTCAGCAGTGTGCCGCCCGTGCGCGCGTGGTCCATCCGCGCCGCAGACTTGATGACCGCCGTCGGACCCCGCCGGTCGGCCCCCTGCGCCGGGGAAATGCCGTCGGAGAGCGGCTCCCACGCCTTGCGCCCATCCGGTGTCGCGCCCGTCACCGACCCGAAGTACACATGGCACGTGGTCGAGAGATAATTCACCCGGTAAGTGCCGCCCTTGGTATTCGGCCGCCCGTTGATCTCCTCGAAGAACGCGTCGAATACTTGTTCCAAAATCGTATCGGCATAGTCCTCGTCGTTGCCGTACTTCGGAGTTCGGTTCCACAGCATCAGCCGCGTCTTCTCGTGGCCCTCGAAGTTCACGCGCAAAGCCTCCAGCAGCTCCGCCATCGAAATCGCCTTGCGGTCGAACACGTGATACCGGATTGCCGACAAGCAGTCCGTGCACGTCCCCGGCGCCACCCCCATGATGTAGCTCGAATTGTACCGTGGGCCGCCGTCATTGTAGTCCTTGCCCTTGGCAATGCAATCACTCACCAGCATCGAAAGGAACGGCGCCGGCAGATTGCGCGCGTAAAGCCGCTCGATGACGTTGTTCCCGCGTATCTTGATGTCGATGAAATGCCGCAGTTGCCGCCGAAGAGCGCCGAAGACTTCCCCGTAGGTTCGGAATTCCAGCGGATCCCCGGTCTCGATCCCGATCCGCTTCCCGGTCCGCGGATCCACGCCGTTATTCAGCGTGATCTCCAGCACCTTCGGCAAGTTGAAATACCCCGTCAGGATGTACGCCTCCTTGCCGAACGCGCCCGTCTCCACGCAGCCCGACGTCCCGCCCGCCCGTGCATCCTCGATCGACTTGCCCTGCCGCAGCAACTCCTCCACCACCATGTCGGCGTTGAAAATCGAAGGCTGCCCCCAACCCTTGCGCACAATCTCGAGCCCCCGCTTGAGAAACCGCTCGGGGCTCTTCTTACTCAGTTGCAGGTTCGACGAGGGCTGCAGCAGCCGCATCTCGTCGATCACGTCCAAAATGAGGTACGTCAGGTCATTCACGCCCGACGACCCGTCCGCCTTCAGCCCGCCGTTATTGATGTTGCAGAAGTCCGTGTAAGTTCCGCTCTCGGCCGCCGTGACCCCGACCTTCGGAGGCGCCGGCTGGTTGTTGAACTTCACCCAGAAACAGCCCAGCAGTTCCTGCGCCTGGTCGCGCGTCAGCGTCCCGTTGTCGGTGTCGCGCTCGTAGAAGGGATACAGGTGCTGGTCGAGGTGGCCGGGGCTGAACGAATCCCACGTGTTCTGCTCCGTGATCACGCTCAGGTGGACGAACCAATAAGCCTGCAGCGCCTCCCAGAAATCGCGCGGCGCGTGCGCCGGAACGTGCCGGCAGACATCCGCGATCTTCTCCAACTCCGCCCGCCGCTCCGCGTCGCTCTCCGCGGCCGCCATTTTCTCCGCCATCTCCGCGTGGCGTTCGGCGAAGCGGATTACCGCGTCCGCCGCCACGTCCATGGCCTTCAGCTCCTGCTGCTTGTCCCAGGCCAGCGGATCGTCGAAGAAATCCAGGCGCGCCAGGCTTTCGGCCACTTCGCGCTTGAGATCCAGCAGGCCCTTGTGATAGACCACATCGCCCAGCACCGTGTGGCCCGGCGAGCGCTGCTCCATGAACTCGGTGTAGATGCCGGCCTCGTAGGCGTCCTTCCAGGCGGGCTCCATCTCCGCGAAAATCCGGTCGCGCATGCTGTGCCCCTGCCAGTACGGGATGATCTTCTCCTCCTGGGTCCGCCGCGCCTCATCCGTCACGCAGTACGAAATCTTCTCGCGCGAGTTCAGCACTTCGAAATCGGCCAGCGAGTGACAGCAGATTTCCGGATAAGTCGGAGCGCTCTTCGGCCGCGGACCGCGCTCCCCGACAATCAACTCGTCCGCCCCGATATAAATCGTCCGATGTTCCAGCACGTGCGCCAGCGCGCCGGCCCGCAGCATGGGCGGCGAAAGCGGCCCGGCCTCGCGGTAAAACTCCGTCACCAGCGCGGCGCGTTCCAGCGTGAGCCATGGCCTGGCAGCCAGGCTGCAGTTCCGCAATCTCGCTACTCGTTCCGTCATCTCGAACCTCCAACTACCGCCCGCATGCGGGCCATTTCCGCCGCCGCCGGCTGCGTGGTCTCAGAGAGCTTGCAAGTCAATCCCAACCGCCGGTACTTCTCGGTGCCAATCTGGTGATATGGCAGCAACTCCACGTCGCGGATCGCCAACTTCCTCAGGTACTCCGCGAACTGCCCGGCGTCTTCATCCGAATCGTTGATCCCGGGCACCACCGGAATCCGCACCCGGACCACGCGCCCGCGTTGCACCAGTTGCTCCAGGTTCCGCAGAATCCCGCGATTCGAAACACCGGTGTACCGTTTGTGCCGTACCGGATCCATCAGCTTGAGGTCGAACAACACCAGGTCGGCGGCCAGCGCCACCCGCAAAAACGTCTCGGGATGCGCGAAGCCGCACGTCTCGAGCACCGTGTGAATCCCGCGCTCCCGGCAGGCGCGCAGCAGCGCCTCCGCGAATCGTGGTTGCGCTACCGGCTCCCCGCCCGACAGCGTCACGCCGCCGCCCGACTCCTCGAAGAAGATCAGGTCCCGCTCGACCTCGCGGACCACCTCGCCCACCGTCATCCGCTTCCCCGCGACCTGCCGCGCGTCGGCCTGGCATGCCTCTGCGCACACCGAGCAGCGCCGGCAGCCAAAATCCGTGACGCCCTCAGGACACGCCGCCAGGCAATCGCCGCAATGCCGGCAGCGCTCTTCGAAATACAGCACGTCGCTCTGGAAACCCTGGCTTTCGGGATTGTGACACCACCAGCACGAGAGCGGGCAGCCCTTGAAAAATACCGTCGTGCGGATGCCGGGCCCATCGTGCGTGGAGAACCGCATGATGTTGAAGACACCCCCGCGCGGTACTAAGGTCGATCCGGCCATAAAAGACTTAAATACCTGAAAGTAGTATCGCACGAGAGCTGGGGCAGGCGCGCCATATGTGCGTAGGCATACAAAGTAACCGAAGACTCACCCTGCTGTAACCTGGCTGTCGCCAAGCAGTTGTTATCATGAATTCCCGCCCCCGGCGAAAGCACTCACAAACTGGAGTAACCACTTGAAAAATCCCGATTCGATTGCCATCCTCTCGGCCCTTGCCGCGGTTGCCGCTTCCGTCGGCGCGCTGGCCCAGCCCCCTTCGTTTTCGGGCTTCACTCCCGGCAACCTCATAGTCAGCCGCAGCGTATACAGCGGAACCGCCTCCAGCATTACCATCGGCCAGCCGCTGCCTCCGGTCTGCCCCGCCACCGCCACCGGCTGCGGCGCCGCTACCGATAACGGCGCCTTCCCCGCTATCGGGAGCACCAACAACGTTTGGAACAACACCAAGGTCGATGGCAGCTTCGGCATCACCTCGCCGATTCTCTT
>Ga0116221_1000773_pt1 | contig 21715 bp, 17 predicted proteins | sample Sb_taG_5_FD_88965 | JGI IMG/M metagenome (GOLD analysis project Ga0116221, IMG submission 88965) | Peat soil microbial communities from Weissenstadt, Germany - Sb_50d_8_FC metaG | ecosystem: Environmental > Terrestrial > Soil > Wetlands > Peat | place: Germany: Weissenstadt | collected 2010-09-21 | reverse complement strand
GCGACCGAGCAATAGAAGACGAAGGCCGCCTTAAGAATCTAAGCATCCGCGAGCATTTTCTAACGCGAGTGTTTGCGTTTGCTCGTGTTCGAAGGCTGCAACAATCCCCGTCCATGCACGATCTTGTGTGCTTTCATGCTGAGAATAAGCTGCTCTTGATGGCTTACAGCCAGACTAAGATGCGGGAGTTGGGCCGAATTGTTGCGAATGCCGATGGAAAGGGAATGGGGGCGGTACTGGAGCTGTACGAGAAGTCTTTTCGAGCAGCATTGCATAAACCTCCGCGACACTCGTCGCCAATCAATGTCCTCATGCACACTCTCGGGTACTTCAAAAAACAGCTGTCCGAGCGGGAAAAGCGGCACTTTCTCGAAATGTTGGAAGCATATCGCCAAGGCAGGACACCCTTGAGCAGTGCGGTCAGCATACTGCGGTCCTGGGTCATACGTTTTGAGACGGAATATTTGTACGGACAGACTTTCTTTACTACCTTCCCAGAAGAGCTCATGGCATTGGACGATTCTGGTAGGGGACGGGCCTGAGGGGAAGTTTTCCATAATGCCGTATGTGGAGCCTGTTCTGTCGAAGCACAGCTAGAGAAAGGAGATGTCGTGGTTCGCACATTGCAGAGCTTGTTTGTCGTAATCGATCTGCACGCGCGGAAGGAACGTCGCTCCTGATCCGTTTCGGAGAGCCAATGTACCTCTCTGGGTGCGTGGGGAAATGACGGTCGAGTCACACGACGGCAAACGGTACGAAAAACGGAACCCTGTGACGCTCTGCAGTTGCGGGGCGTCCGAGAACAAACCGTCTTGCAACGAAGCGCACTCAAGCATTAAGTTCAATGACGGTCTTTTCAATAAGTAAATCCGCTGAACCGCGCGGTATTTTAGGAGGCTCACATGACAGAAATGAACCCACAGAATAATCTCGAACTCATGCGTACACTCGACGATTCGTGGAACGCACAGGACTGGGAGACGTTTGAAAAACGGCATTCCAGGGACACTGCTGTGTTTTGGCCGGGTCAACCCGAGCCGACAAGAGGGCGAGATAATCACAAGGCGGAATCCATCGAATTTTTCAAGACGTTCCCCGACAATCATCTGATCAATCATCCCTATAAAGTGGAGATTGCTCAGGGCGAGTGGACGTGCACCGTTGCGGATTTTACAGGTACGATGCGCGGACCGATGAAGGGATCCAACGGCAAGCTGATCGCCCCGACGAACAAGAGGTTTCATATCGAGTTCTGCACCGTCGCACACTGGAAGAACGGCGAGATCGTCGAAGAGAAACTCTTTTATGACTTAGTGGGATTGCTGAAACAGATTGGCGTTATGTGAGCATTTCTGGTCCGCTAGCCACACTTTATTATTCGTGGCTGCTTGCTTTCAGAACCCTACCGTAAAGCGCTGCCGAACATGAGTCGGGCTCCAGTTCGTCGATCATCGCGACGGCATAATCCTGAACCGAAATCTTGCTCTGGCCGGTAGCATCTACCAAGAGTTGGTCGTTTCCGAGGCGAAATTTTCTCGTACGTTGTCCGGGCTTTAATTCTGCCGAAGGGCTCAGATAGGACCACTCACGTTAAGAATCTTTTCGCAGTTGGTCCAGAGCATTGATCGTAGCCAAAGAACGTCGCTTTACCCAGAGCGGCATATCCGGGCTGTCGATAACACGGACTCCAGGTTTGACCTCCAACCCACCCGCCCACCCAGAGCACCGTTTTAATTCCCGCCTTCTTAATCGCGGCCATGATGGATGCTGTTCCTCGAACCTGGTCGTCATAAAGGTTCAGGTGTTTCCATCCAGAATTGAAGGCGCTGATAATTGCTTCGTTTCCCTGGATCAGCGTCGCAAGAGAAGTCGTGTCGTAAACGTCGCCAGCCTTCGCGGTGAGACCCTCGCGTTTTTCAAGCTTCTCCGGATGCCGCACAATCGCTGTCACCAAGGGCCCCCGGTCGAGCGGCTCCTTAAGCAAGGCTGAGCCAACGAAACCTGTTGCACCTAATGGTGCTATCTTTATTGCGTACTCCTCCAGCTCCGTACGTGCACAATCGGGGAACTAACCCACCTGCACGGTTAGCATCGATATCGATCCACCATCGACACCTTCGATGGGGAAAGTAATGATTTCGCGTTGCTGCCTAGTCGCGACGACATACAGCATCGGCAAGTAATGATCCGGTGTGGGAATCGAAAGCAAAGCTTCTGGGCCGAGCCTCTCGTATTCAATAAGCGGCTTGTACTCTCCGGCTACCATCATGTCCTTTGCATCCTGTTCAAAGCGAACAGCCCAATCGTAAGGATCGGGCATGTGCCGACCCCAGGCATAGGCGTGGAGATTGTGGACCAGGTTTCCGCTGCCGACGACCAGGATGCCCTCTTCGCGCAAGGACGCGAGCTTTTTGCCGATCTCAAAGTGGAATGACGCCGGTTTCCTTTCGTCAATGCTCAGCTGGACGACGGGAATGTCGGCAGCGGGATATACGTGCCGGAGCACCGACCATGTCCCATGATCGAGCCCCCAAGAGTTGTCGAGCTTTACCTCGATCGGCGCGAGCAATTTTTGCACTCGACGCGCGAGTGCGGGATTACCAGGCGCAGGGTATTGCACCTGGAACAATTCTTGCGGAAACCCGCCGAAATCGTGGATCGTTCTCGGCGCAGTCGCGACTGTTACACCCGTTTCTGAAACAAACCAGTGGGCGGAGATTGACAGAATCGCTTTTGGCTTGGGTGTCGTCTGCCCAATGCGGCTCCATGCTCTTGTGTAGCCATTGTCGAGGACGGCATTCATCGGATTCCCGTGACCAAAAAAAATTGCGGGAAGTATCTTGGGCACGTCGAGGCACCTCTCTTTGGTTCACAGGCCTTGCGGGCGATTTCGCGGGCTGCCCTTCGATTGGAGACGATGAATTGCGCTGCATAGCCGTTACGCGGCGACTGAGCCACAGTATCACGACTCACAAGGTCAAAGTGAAGCTCGTGGAAGCAGGTGCGATCCCTTTGCCAAAAGCGTGCCAGAATGCGATGTTTTTTGATTCATTGGGGTTGGCTTTGAGCGAAAAGCAGATTCCCCAAGTTAATGAAAACCCAGAAGAATAGAATTGATTGTTGGAGCCCGTGGAATCGGTTTGTACGCGCCCAACGCAGGCGTTTCATCTAGTTCATGCGTCAAGCTCTGCGTCGGAACTCTGGTTCGCTTCTTTCGCGGGCGGCAAAGTCTTCTTCTCGAGAATCTCGCGTTACGTCAACAACTCGCCGCGTTGAAACGTCGACATCCTCGCCCGAGCCTCGGCCTCTTCGATAAGCTCTTCTGGGTAGTTGCACGGCGGGTCTGGTCGGCTTGGAGGCAGTCCCTCATCATCGTCACGCCCGAAACCATAGTCCGCTGGCACCGGGCTGGATTCCGTTTGTACTGGAGATTGATCTCCAAAGCCAGGACGCGCGTCGGGAGAAGGCCGACGTCTAAAGAAGTGCGGGAGTTGATCTTCCGGATGGTCGCCGAGAACCCAACTTGGGGAGCACCACGCATCCATGGCGAGTTCCTCATGCTCGGTTTTGAGCTCTCCGAGAGAACGATCTCCCGTTGGATGAAACGGGCGCCGAGACGTCCCGAGCCAGCCGGGCGTTGGCTCGCTTTCCTTCGCAACCACCGGGAAGCAATTGCCGCAATGGATTTCTTCACAGCCCCGACGATCACTTTCAGCGTGCTTTATTGCCTCTTCATCATCAACCATGGCCGGCGGCGCATTCTGCACTTCAACGTCACTAGGCATCCGACGAGTACGTGGATCGTCCAGCAGTTGCGAGAGGCGTTTCCGTTTGAATCGGCTCCCAGGTTCCTCATTCTCGACGGGGATGCGAAGTACGGGTTGGAGGTCCCCGCAACCGTTCGATCTCTGAAGGTGAGTCCTGTCCGCACTTCGTTGCGGAGTCCTTGGCAGAATGGAGTTGCGGAGCGTTGGGTAGGCAGTTGCCGCCGCGAGCTCTTAGATCACATCATTCTAGTTGACGAACGCTATCTGAAGGGTCTGCTCGCTGATTACGTCGGCTACTATCATGAAGATCGCACGCATCTTGGACTCGCGAAGGGAACGCCGAATTGCAGACCTCGTTCCAGAGCCTCTGGTTGCGTCCTGTCTCATGAGCGACTCGGCGGGTTGCATCATCGTTACGATAGGGCTGCCTAATCCCAACAGTATCGTTCTGAGACCGCAGCCCGAACTCTATCCTTATATATCAGTGGGACACAGTCTCGGGTTGCTGCCAGAGAGAATCTTGCGTTCGGCAGAGCACCCCTAAGTCAATTCTCGGCTCTTACTCAGACGTTTGCGACAGGCGCTCGCGCCATCTTCGGCGCGGATGTCATTTTGGCGAAGCACAGGAGCACGAAGTTCTCGAAGACAAGATTGCCGTGGCTGCAAAACAGGCGGACAAGCGCGCCGAACTACAAAAGAGACAGGTTGAACGTGGCCTGAAGTTATAGCGAACTAGCGGCGGGGAGATTCGTGCAAGCTGTTGATTTTGCAGTCGGACAGAGGTTTGGCGAATGACTACCGTTTTAGGCAATAAATAAGTATCACGTCTAGAAGAAATCGTGTCCTGTGACATCCAATGCTTTGTCCGCTGCTCTACTTCGCCGAATGATCGATTGTGCGGCTCCGATAGCAGGAATTCGTCAAGTCATAGCCATACGATCATCGGCAGTATCTCAGAGGGATCCGGAACCGCGCGTCACGCGATGTGTACTACGAGCAGCTGGAAAAAGCCTTAAGATGGAGAGAAGAACGAAAACGCGTCACGCTCGAAGAGCGCTTTCAGTCCAATCGCAGAAGCTCGAAGGAGACAACTATCGGTGTAATCTGCCCGGAACCGTACCTAACCAATAGGCCTCCAAGCTCTCGTGGGTATTGAAGCCGAACATCGTTATCTACTCAAAGACGCGGTCGCTGCCCGTGACATCTTGCCCTCGAAGTAATACAAATGCTTTTGATACCATTCAGTTGTCAACCGCAAGCCTCTGTGCAGATCGTAGCTCGGCTTATAACCGAGGATCTGGCGGGCCTTGTCCAAGGAGGGAACGCGGATCTCGATGTCAGGGCATGGTGACTCCACAAGATCGATGGGGACCGATTTGCCGGTCACGCGGATCACTTCCTGCGCGAGCTGCAGAATAGTGAGCGTGTTCTGCGGGTTTCCGATATTGAAGTCTTCGCCCACCGCCCCGGGCCGCGCGATCATTTCGATTATGCCGTCACAGAAATCGTCGATATAACACCACGAACGAATCTGCGAGCCATCCCCATGAACTTCGATTGGATTTCCCATTAAAGAATTGAGAACGAATCCAAGAATCGCGTGGGATCCCAGACGTCGAGGCCCGAAAACGTTGAACGGTCTTACCGTCGCGACAGGCATCCCGGCTTGGCGATGATAGGCTTTCACCAGGTGCTCCCCCGCAAGTTTGGCTATGGCGTAGCTCCATCTTGCCTCCGCGGCTGGTCCGACGGCCGTTGGAGTATCTTCATGAACGCGAAATGAATTTACTCCGAACACCTCGCTAGTAGAAAAATAGATTAACCGCTCAAGCCTTGAACTCTTTTCCAGTGACTTCAGGATGCGCGAGGTACCGATGAAATTAGTCTCAAGAGTCTCGCGAGGATAACTGCACACCCGGCCCACGCCTACGATTGCAGCGGCATGAATCACGATATTCGCCTGCCGGGCTAAATCATCCACCGCGGCACCCTCTAGAATGTCGGCTTCGACGATTTTTACGTTGGGGTTTTTATGGAGAGAAGTGAACGAAAATGGCTGGTCACGAAAAAGACGGTCCAACAGCACGACCTGATTCTCCTTGGCCAATCGCTCGGCCAAAGTGGAACCTATGAAGCCAGCGCCGCCAGTGATGAGGATGCATTTGTTTCTGATATCGCTCTTTGCTTCTACGGTCGCCGTTGGGGTAGAGACTGCCTTCGCTTCGCTACCGTTCCCATGGACTTCAGATTGGCCGAGCGCCAGATGAAGTCCATCTTTGGCATCGAGAATCTCTGTGATTGTAGGGACGAACTTGCTCGTTACCGGCAGGCCGTCGAGGACGGCGATCAACCGGTTGAAGGATCCACGTCCGTTGGGGGAAATGCAGACGAGGATCGAATCGATTTTTTCTTTCCGAACGATTTCCGTCAACTGGGACGTCGTTCCTATTACGCTTACCCCGGCGATCGCGCAGCCGAACTTGCGAGGATCATCGTCGAGGAATCCAACAATTTGGAGAGAGGGGTCCGATATTAATTCCCTCGCGGCGTTAGCCCCCATCATCCCGGCCCCGATCAAAAGCAGCCGACGTGGCCTCTCGGAATTGGACTGATTTTCTTTTTTGGATTGAACCTCATAGACATAACGGCGAAGGAGTCTGATGCTAAATGCTCCGAGTAACGACAGTAAAAACTCGATTGCGATGACGCTCCCAGGCAAGCGAATGAGTCCCGCATTCACCGGCACACCAAAACGGATGAGCGCGAGGAGACACGAAAATGCAGCGTAGGATCGGGCGACTCGGATTCCATCTCGGACGCCAATGTATCTCCACTGAATGCGGTGTAAGCCAAACGCTGCATTGACCAGCAATCGGCCCGCGACAAAAGGTAGTACGAGGGCCCAAAACTGATATTGATCGTACGCGGGAATGGCTCCTTCGTAGCGAATCAAGAACGCGAGGAAGAATGACATCGCGATGATCGTGCCATCGAGAATTTGCTGATTCATTCGCGAATATAGGTCGTAGCGCATCTAGTCTCCTCGCTGTTTTTCGGAACGACACAAATCTCGAATGGCTGGACAGCCACAGCTCCCGGAAAAAAGAGCGCATCCGAGGCCACTTTCCGCTCTCAAGTGGAGATCTCATCCATAAGTATCTGAGCTATGTGGTGGATTGCTGTAACGTGGAGTGCCGTTTGACAAAGCAACCAATACGAATGGCTTCAGGACCGCCGTCCATGCAATGCATATTCATTTTTCAGTGAAAGTCTGCGAACAAATCCGAAGAAGCTTGGAAATGCGTTTCTTAAATCGGGATTTTCTGGGCCTGCGACTCAACGAGTTCGATGGAACCACCTAAGCCGGGCTGATCGATGGGTGTCTTTGCTTTTGGGCGCGCCACGGCATAGATCACTTTGTACGTGGCTGTTTTTTCTTCCCCAGAGGGAATTGGCTCAGGCGGACGGAACTCGGCTATATCTTCCGGGATTTCCGATCCCAGGGTGACGAGCCGGCCATAGAAAATCTGTTTTAGGAACTCCTTGCTTCGCATTGTTCCTGGGATCAAGCCCAGTCTGACGGCAATCGTTCGGGTGAAATTGACGAGTTTCTCCGAGCGGGTTTTCGCGAAATCCCGAAATGCACCGAAGATTTCAGTATCAAAGTGATTCTCTGCAAGCAACTGGCACAATTCATAAGCGGAGAAATAGTTATGGCTAAGCGCGCTCGGGCTGAATCCGGCCCATTCCTTGTTCGCCGAGCAAAGCAACACAGTTCCTCCGTCGCGAAGTACTCGGCGGCATTCGCTGAGAAATTCTTTCGGCCTGGGCAAGTAGTAGAGGGCTTCGAATAACAGCACGACATCAAAACTTGATTCTCGAAAAGGAAGCCTTTGCGCATCGAGGCGCACCAAAGGGGCCGGCACACGGTCCGAGCGCCGTGCTAAGCACAATAGGGATTCACTGATATCTCCGCCGACCAAAAGACGCGCTCGTCGCGCCAGGTATCTCAGTCCGATGCCTGCGCCGCAGCCCAATTCGAGAACATCCTTGTTTTCGCAGAAGCCAGAAACAAATTTGTAACGCGTGTGGAGCATGGACGCCGCTTCTCGAGTGACTCGAATTCCTGGAATCTCAGAGACCAGGGCGTAGTCAGCATGGCTTGTAACGTCTGGCGGCGGTTTCATGACTGACCTGTTGTGCTCGCCTGGCTCGCCATTCTCGCTAGGTCGCCGCTTTAGCTTGCAGAATGGCCGCTGGCCGCGACTCGAAGAATTCACGAATGGATTGAATAACGAAGGCGGCCTGCGCAAAGGTAGTCTCGCCACTCATCGGCAGCGAAATAACCTCTTTGCAGATTCTCTCAGTTTCCTTTAGACCCGGATTCTTGAGTCCCAATCCCTGGTGTTCCCACATCGGCTTGGGCCAGCTAACCAAGGTCTCCACTCCGGCCGTGGTGAGATGTTCGCGAAGCTCATCCCGCGACGGCGTGCGAATCACGTAATTCTGGAAGCTGTCAAAATGATTGAGCTCGCTAAAATGAGGCACATTCAGGCCATCAATTCCTTTGAGGCCTTGTCGATATGCACTAGCGATACTCCGCCGATGCTCGATCCATTCCGGAAGGCGGCGAAGCTTCACATCGAGCACCGCCGCTTGAACGTTATCGAGCAAAGCTGTTTGTCCGTGACAATGGAACTCTCTGGTCTGCCGGTCTTCGCCGTTGAAGCGCAGAAGCGTGACAATTCGTGCGACCTCGGGATCGTTCGTAGCAACAGCTCCTCCGTCGCCCAATCCACCAAGTGCTTTCAACGGGTAAAAACTGAAACAGCCAGCCAGCCCGAAGGAACCTGCCCTGCGCGCTTTGAACGATGCACCGATGGCTTGGGCTGCATCCTCGATGACAATGAGTTTGTGTCTCTCCGCCAGCTCCAAGATAGGCGTCATCTCACAGACACGACCGTTTAGATGCACAGGCAAGAGGGCCTTGGTTCGCTCGGTGATCGCAGCCTCGATCAGATCGGCGCTCATGTTGTAGTCGGCGGAAACATCGATCAACACCGGCTTGGCGCCGGCGTGGACAATGGCCGAAACTGTCGCGGGAAACGTATGTGCGACGGTGATTACTTCGTCTCCTGGGCCGATTCCGGCTGCAACGAGAGAAAAATAAAGTGCGTGGTAGCAGCTATTGACGCCGACGGCGTAGCGCACTCCAACGAACTCAGCCAAGTGTTCCTCGAATTCGCGGAGCTGGCGGCGAAGAACCAGGTCACCATTGGCAAGCGTTTCTGTAATGGCCAAGTCGATTTCGGATTTGTGGCGGCGATAGTGTTCTTTCGGGTCGACGAACGACACTCGATAGATCACGATAACTCTCCCCAATGAATACAGATTAAATAGCCAGGTTTGAATTTCAAATGGATTGAATTGCGTTCAGGCCGGTGCGATTTCGAGTAGGTTCAACACAGTTTGAACGACCGATTCTGCCCCGAGTCCATGAGCTGCCCGCAAGTATTCCTGACTTCCTGCAAGCGGAGCGAACCCCGGGGGCAAACCAATGCGCCGGAAGGGGACGTGAATTCCCTCGATCTCTGCCAATACTTCCGCCACCGCGCCGCCAAGACCCCCGATTCGGCTGTGTTCTTCCAAAGTTAGGATCGCACCTGTTTCGCGAGCCGCGGCGGCAATGGCGTCCTCGTCGAGCGGTTTCAGAGTATGCATGCTCAGAACCCGCGAGCTGATACCTCGGACGTCAAGCTGCGTCGCGGCATCAAGCGCGGTCGTGAGCATCCCGCCCGTGGAAATAATCGTTAAATCGGTGCCATCTCTTAGTTGAATTGCTTTCCCGAGCTCAAAATCAACGCCGGAATCGTGCAGCACCGGCTCTCCGGCACGGCCGAGGCGTAAGTAGCAGGGGCCGGGGTGAGCGATGATTGCCCGCGTCGCGAGTTCCGCCTCAATCGGGTCACCGGGAGCCACGACAGTCATCTCGGGAAGAGAACGCATTACTGCCAGGTCCTCGGTCGCGTGATGGGTCACTCCGAGAGCACCGTAAGCAAATCCCCCCCCGACGGCGACAATCTTTACGTTCGTCCGGTGGTAACAAACGTCGTTGCGAATCTGTTCGAGGCACCGCAGAGTCGGGAAATTCGCGATCGAGTAGGTTAAGACGATTCGGCCCATCAGCGCCATCCCCGCAGCGACCCCGGTCAAGTTCTGCTCGGCCACTCCGGCGTTCAAGAACTGGGCAGGAAATCGTTTCGCGAAAGGTTCGACGACACCGAAGCCCAGATCACCCACGATCAAAGTAATTCGAGGATCGATCGAGGCAGCATCCATCACTGCGCGGAAGAAGGCCGTTCTCATCGATGGGTCTCCAATTCCCGTAAAGCAGCCTGCAGTTCGTTTGCGTCAGGCGAGCGATAGTGCCAAAGTAGCTGTCCTTCCATAAAACTGACACCTTTGCCCTTCACGGTGTGCGCGATGACGCAAGTTGGCCGGTTCGGCTGAGTGGGCACGTTTTTCAGTGCGGCCACAATTTGCCCAAAATTATGTCCGTCAATTTCAGATACCGCCCAGCCAAACGCGCGCCATTTTTCAGCGAGTGGATGGAGATTCAAGACCTCTTCCACGGATCCAAAACTCTGGATCTTGTTGTAGTCGATGATGGCCGTCAGATTATCGAGCCGATGATGGGGAGCGAAAAGAGCAGATTCCCAGTTCGAACCCTCATCGCATTCACCGTCACTCATGACCACAAAGACCCGTACAGGCCGCCCATCGCGCTTGGCAGCAAGCGCCATACCGCAGCCCAAAGGGAGACCGTGACCGAGCGAGCCGGTGGAAACTTCTACGCCTGGCACGCCATGATGCGTGACATGACCTGCCAGTAGTGTGCCGTCCGCATAGAATTCGTTGAGCCAGTCGCCCGGAAAAAAACCACGATCGGCCAAGGTGGCATAGAGCGCGGCCGCGCCGTGCCCTTTACTTAGCAAGAAGCGATCCCGGTCGGGCCACTCAGGTTCATCGGGCCGCACCCGCAAAATTTTTGCGTAGAGGACCGCGAGAAGATCCGCAATCGAAAAGCTGGAGCCCACATGCCCGCTCTTCGCGCGGTGCGTCATTTGGAGCACCTGCGCGCGGATCTGCTGCGACAGTTTGTTCACTTCATCGATGCTGGGATTGAAGTCGTCCATCTAGGTTCAGTTCTCCCGCGATATCTTCTGGCAATCTGCACTTGGCTCCCGGCACCAGAAGAATCCTCAACGTTTCCAACAAAATCCTGATATCCACAGCAAATGAATGGCGATCCACGTAGGCCAAACCCAACCGGATCTTCTCGGGCTTAATCTTTTCCTGATACGTACGGTGAGGTTGCGGGCTACCACGAAGAATCTCACCTTCATCGCGGAATCGCATTGAGGCCCAATCAGTGATGCCTGGCCGAACCTCGAAAAGCCGACGTTCCTCCGGGGTGTAGGCTTGCGTCTCGGAGAAAACTTCCGGGCGTGGCCCGACCAAACTCATCTCTCCCCTTAGAACATTGATTAATTGTGGTAACTCGTCCAACTTACGGCGGCGCAGCCAGGCTCCGACTCGCGTGATTCTTTGATCATCGTCGGGTGACGAAGGTCCCCCGATCCGGTCGGCATCCTTCACCATGGTCCGGAATTTGAAGATCCCGAAAGGCTTACCAAATCGGCCGGCCCGCAAACCTCGATAGAACACAGGACCCGGGGAATCACGTTTTACCAACATGGATGCAAGCAAGAGCAGCGGCGCGAGAAAAACCAAGCCAACAAGCGAAGCAAGTATGTCAAAGCCTCTCTTCACCATGCGACTAGCTACTTGATCCGTCCTCTGCGGCCCTTCCAGTGTTCGCCCGGAAAGGCCAAAAGTATTGCCCCGTAGAGCGCGCCGATCCCATGCGCGAAGTGGCGAATTGCGAATGTCAGCGGAAGAAAAAGCAAATATTCGATCTTCTTGTTCCGCGCGGAAATCTGGAAGGAAGCCGCCAGACTGGCAATCGCATAACAGCCTAGGATGGCAAGGAACAGCAGTCCAAACGCCGGCAAAATTGGCGCAAGAACCGCGGACACCAACAGGCTCAAGAGGAACCCCATAGGAACCCAGTGCCTCCACGCCCAAGCTCTAGTTTGGAACTTCAGTATATACGTGGCCCAAACTCCATCCGCGAAGTTGTGCCGCGAGAAGGCGCCGAGGGTCGGGTCGGCGAAATAGAGCATAACAATATCCGGCACCAACAAGATTCTGCCGCCGGCGGCAAGAATGCGGCGATTGAAATCGATATCGGAACTGCCCAGCAACCGCTCGTCGAACAGACCAATCTCTTCGAAAAGCTTGCGCCGGTAACATCCAAAAGCCGCCGTGTCGGCCCACGTCGGCTGGTCAACTCCGGTCTTGACGTGAGCATTGCCCGAGCCAAAAGGACTGCTGAGTGTCAGCGCGATTGCCTGCGCCACTATTGTGTCCACTCCGGGTTCGATGTGCAGGGCACCGCCGACATTCTCGGCTCCACTTTCCTGCTGGTATCGCACACAGGTGCTCACATATTTTGGATCACACAAGGAATGAGCGCTGGTGATCACAATTACGTCCCCGCGCGCATTGCGTATTCCTACATTCATCGCCGCCGGAAAGTACCTTTGCGGATTATCTACTAAGCGTACGAGCGGATGGCGATCGGCGTAATCTTTGACAATCTCTCGCGTCGCGTCCCCGCTCATTCCGTCAATGACTAGAATTTCCATTCGGTCTTTGGGATAGTCACTGGCGACGATCGAATCCAAGCACCTCGAAATGTACTTCTCTTCGTTCCAGCAAGCCACGAGAACGGAAACAAACGGCGCGTTTTTGAAGGAGATAACGGATACGGGTTGTTCCAGATCCGCGAGACAATTCGAGCTAGAGCTATTCACGGGCACCTTGAAGAGAGGCCGCGCTCAAATCGTAGCAAGAAGAAAATTCCATGAATGCGCCGACAATTCGGATCATCGTTCTCAGTCGCCACGCACCGACGCAACTCCCGCCGCCACACGCTTTATACTCAGTGCGCTGTCTGCACTAGCCGCCACTTCCGCGCACGAATTTTCCGTCACGCGATAGCTCCTCCGGCATGTGCCGCAGGTCACCACTTCAGCCTCGTTCGACAGGCGCACCCCACACGAACAGACCCAGCCTACCGGCTTCGCAGGAACTCCCATCACCAAGGCGTGATCAGGAACGTCGCGAGTGACCACGGCGCCCGCGGCGACGAACGCATATTGGCCAAGTGTTACGCCGCAGATCACTGTAGAATTTGCTCCAAGAGTCGCACCCCTTTTAACTAAAGTCCTCTGATACTCGCCACGACGATTGACATGGCTGCGCGGATTGATCACATTGGTAAAAACCATTGAAGGTCCACAAAAGACGTCGTCTTCGAGCTCCACTCCGGTGTAGATGGAAACGTTGTTTTGGACCTTGACGTTTTTTCCTAATTTGACTCCAGGGCTGACTACGACGTTTTGTCCAATATTGCATCCGGGCCCGATCACTGAGTTCTCCATGACGTGAGAGAAATGCCAGATCTTCGTTCCCTCTCCGATCTGGCAGAGCTCGTCAATCACCGCTGTTGAATGAGCGAAGTAGCGCGGCGAATTCTGAACCACGGGAACACGAGCGCCGTTCTGGGTCAGCGATCGTCCGCAGGCGTCGAGAACTTCCAAGACATGCAATGCGTTTTCTCCGGTCGTCCGTGGCCGGGACGAATGGCGCACGCATTCGAGAAAGTGCTCGCACTCCTGTCGGAGCGGCTCTTCGTTTGGCAGAGAGATGACTTGGCCACCGTCACGTTCCGCGACCGGCTTGCGATCCAGCCAATTAATGCGGTGCGCGTACAATACAAGCTTTTTCTCCGGCTCCAGATCGTCGAAAACAGCCATTTTTGATGTGCCGATGACGCACAGCCTCTGCTCTTTGAAGGGATGCAGCCAGCTCACAAAAATGTGCGCTTTCACGCCGCTTGCAAATTCCAGAGTGCTGAGCGTTGTGTCTACGATTGGAGGATTGAGGTAGGTTCCACCTTGCGCAGTTACGTGCACGGGAACCTCGCCCAGTAGCCGCAGGATCACGGAGATATCATGTGGGGCAAAGCTCCATAAGATGTTCTCTTCTGTTCGAAGTTTCCCGAGATTGAGCCTGGACGAGTATATGTACTGAATCTTGCCGAGGTGTCCTTCTCGCACCAGCCGATTCAGCTCCACGATAGCCGGGTGGTATTCGAGAATATGACCCACCATCAACACAAGACCTTCCTCTTTCGCCAGTTCGACAAGCTCCTTGCCGTCTCGCGCAGTCAGGGCAAGCGGCTTCTCTACAAAAACGTGCTTGCCGGCGCGCAGTGCTTTGGCCGCGAGTTCGAAATGTTGTGCCGCAGGAACGGCGATTACCACGGCATCGACGAGTGGGTCCGTGAGTACAGCATCGTAATCCCTCGTTGTCGCGACCCGATACTCCTGCCGCACGCGGGTAAGCGTATCCTCACTCAGGTCACAGACGGTTCCCAGAACCCCGAGGGCGTGAAAATTCCGTACCAGATTCTTGCCCCAGTAGCCGGCGCCGACAACGCTGACTCGGGCCTTCTGTCTTACTTCTAGCGGTTTGGACATGGAATCCTCGTTCAGATTACTCCGCATCAAAATCAGCCATTGCGGCCACGACGGACCGCTGTTGGGCTTCGGAGAGTTCCGGGTAAATCGGAAGGGAAAGCACTTCGACGCTGGCGGCTTCGGAGGCTGGAAAATCTCCGGGTTTGTGTCCCAGATATGCGAAAGCCTTCTGAAGATGCAACGGTTTGGGGTAATAGATCTCCGTGGGTATGCCCCGGCCGCGCAGGTGTTCACGCAGAGCATCTCGATCTTTCACCCGAATCGTGAACTGGTTGTAGACGTGAGATAGACGCGGCGGTGCGATGGGCGCCGTTACCATTGATCCTAGACGAAATTCGCGGAACAGTTCGCGATAGCGATCGGCATTCTCTCGCCGCGCTCTGGCCCAGCGATCGAGATGGCGGAGCTTTACACGCAAGATCGCGGCCTGTAGGGCATCGAGACGACTATTCATTCCGATCAGCTCGTATTCATATTTCTTGCGTGCGCCATGCACTCGCAGTATGCGGAGCCGATCGGCTAACTGCGGATCACTTGTCGTTACCAGGCCTCCATCGCCGGCAGCACCCAGATTCTTCGAGGGAAAGAAACTGAAACAGCCCATAACGCCCCGGCTGCCTAGTGCGCGACCCTCATACCGCGCGCCGAGCGCCTGCGCGGCGTCTTCGATGATGGGTAGCTTGCGCGCCGCGGCAATTTCCTCGATCTTGCTCATGTCCGCCGCGAAGCCAAACAGATGGACCGGCATGATCGCTTTCGTTCGCGGCGTAATCGCTTTCTTGATAGCGTCGGGAGAGATGTTGAAGTTCTGTGGATCTATATCTGCGAAAACGGGCTTTGCGCCCACCCTGGCAATCGAACCGGCGGAGGCAATAAACGTAAAGGGCGTAGTGATCACTTCATCCCCGCGGCCGATTTCAAGCGCCGTGAGCGCGAGAATCAGCGCATCGGAGCCCGACGCACATCCGATCGCATACTGGCATCCTGTCAACTGACAGATCTCTTTTTCTAGCGCCTCAACTTCCGGGCCAAGAATGAAATGCTGGCTTTCAAGGACCCGCGCGGCCGCGTCTATCACCTCGCCACGAATCGAGGCGAATTGCGCCCTAAGATCGAGAAACGGAAAAGCTTGCACTGTCGGAGGCATTCTTGTTGGAACTGCCCCTGTCTTCTGTGAGGCACTCAGGTGGGACATAATTCGCAAATAACCTCCTAGTGAAGATCGCGTGCATTGCCGTTCAGCACCCGTTCGTAGACGCTGAAAAGAACTTTGCTCTCGCTCTCCCAGTTGAATCGCCCCACGGCTGCTTTCCTGCCATTTTTTCCCATTTCCGCGCGTACGTCTGGGTTTGCATGCAGGTATCGGATCGCCGCCGCAATCTTCGCTGGATCCCGAGGATCCACACAGATACCGCAGCTACTGCCCTCCACGATCTCCTTCCACAGAGGGAAATCCGATGCGACGATCGGGATTCCGGCAGCCATGTACTCGAATAGCTTCGTGGGGAGAGAAGTCAGATACTGGTTCAGAGGCTGGATGCAAACCAGCCCCACATCTGCTTCGCTGAGCACATCAGGTACAAATTGCGGAGCGACCCATCCGCGATAGTCAGTCCTTTGAAAACCCGGCAATCTGCGGATCTCTTCTTCGTAGGAATCTGGAGAACAGGCCCCGCAGAGTATAAGTTTGATATTCAGATCATCGCCGAGCAGCGCCATCGCTTGAATTGTTTTTGATACTCCCCTGCCGTCGCTCAAGGCGCCGACATACGCGCAATGGAAGTCCGACCTATGCCCCGAGGTTTTGACCGGCCCTGGGCTTGAGAACCGAGGGTAGTTCTTGACGGTGGCAACAGTACGGCAGCCTGAAAAGTTCTTCGCAATATCATCCGTAGCCGGCACAATTGCATCGAACGCGCGGGCAATTCTCTTCTCCAAAAGGTTCGCGGCAGAGGCGACCCATCCGCGGACGGAACCAGGAATATAAGATTTATTCTCAATTGTCTTTGGCACGTCTTCGTGCACGTCGTAGATCACTTTGTGCCCGAAAAGTTTAATGGCGAGCCCGGCGAACATTAGCTCAGGGTCGTGGAAGTGATAAACTTCTGCATTCTCGGAAAGCCCTGCGATCCAAACTCTCCAGGAAGTGACCAGCCAGCGTTCAAAGCGAGACCGAGGTCGAGGAATCGCCCTGACTCGCACGCCATCTCGCTCCTCGTCGTGCGAGTGAGGTGCTACCACGGTCACGTCATATCCAGCATCAACTAGTGATCTCGCCTCTTTATGAAATATGCGCGGGTCGAACGGCGGATGCACGGAGGTGAGGTGCACGGCTTTTGCCCTTTTCATAACTCCATACCCCGAAACCAACGCTCAGACCTACGAACGCAAATAGCGCTTTGCTGTCGTTTAGTTCGCCGCTAACTTGCTCATTGGCAATGAAGAACAGGAGAAGAGCGAACAGAAATTGGAACTCCGGATGGTGGATCTTCTTCAACGCCCGAAAGTAAGCGCCCCGCAGCGCTCGCCAAAACAGAACAGCCAAGTAGAGACCCGCAAGCCAGCCGCCCTCCAAAAGAGTCTCGAGGAAGATGTTGTGGGGAAAAACTCGGTCCGCGGAGTTCTCGGCTCCATAAAGATTGGCAAATCCACCTAGTCCCACCCCCCACGGATGTTGCGGGATGCTCCCGAGAGAGAACCGAAAGTAATCGACCCTCTCGAATTCGGATTCCCCAAGTTCTCCTCCGAAGAAAGTTCCGATTCTCAAGAGCGATGTTCCGGGGATCCAGGACATGCTGTATCGAAAGATCACCATCACAAGTAGGATCAGGAGGACGGCTCGTCCCCAGCCCAGCCAGGATTTCCGTTGAAAAAGCAGATAAGTCGCGATCAGAGCGAAGGCCGTGGCGAGTATGGGGCCACGTTCCCCCGCAGCCACAAGCAGGATTACCAATGTAATCACCGCAACTGCGACAAGAAGGAAGCTCGCTCTTGATTTGACGTACCATACGGTCACAAAGAGGAATACTACTCCGACCGATCTCGCAAGGGCGATTGTACTCGCCGAGAAAACGAACAGCCGCTCCACATCTTTCCCGACGGTGAGCAAGTTTGCGAGGGCGCCAACTACTACCACAGTGGAAAGCAGAGTAAGCGCACACAGGAAGCGGCGTAGCTCTTCTCGTGTTCGCAACAAATAAAGCGGGGCCACGGCGGCGAGCAAAGTCAACGTATAGAAGCGGCTTGCCTTTTCGACGGCATAGTCATGCCAACTGGTCCACAGGAGGGTCGGTGCGAAGATCAAAAAAAAGCCGAGCAATAAGAAGAGCGCTCCGACGCGTCGTTCGTCGCTTCGCCATACGCTGTGAATGACAAATCCAAGAGTCGCTAACGCGCTGAGAACCGTTAAGTCAAAAGGAAAATCTTCCAAAATCGGAATAGCCTTGAACAATCCTGCCAATAGAAAGAAGGCGAAAATTGTTTCTTTAAGTCCGAAGAAGTCCCGGAACTGGATGGGCCAAATATCAGAAGCCTGACCTGTTTCGAGAACTTGTTTATTCATAAACGATTGCCATCCGTTGGGACCATTGAGTCAAATTGATCCAGCGCCATACGCGGGAATCAAGTCGCTCGCTACCGTGCAACACTTTTTTCCATTCACGCCTGATCGCACTCAAGTTGAGCGCGGGAATCTGTTCCGCGGCATCGCTATTCAGAACGCGTTCCACCCAGGAACGCGCGACTGTGACCCACTCGCGTTCCGGCGTGGCAAAGCCAATCTTGTCGCGACGATCCAAAATGGCGTCCGGTACAATGCCGCGCATGGCCTTGCGAAATACCGCTTTCGGTGTCCCATCCGCGGCCACAAGGTGCTCTTCGGGGAGGGAAAGCATGAACTGTACAAGCTTGGGGCTGAGGAACGGCACCCTGCTCTCTATCGAAAAGGCCATCGAGTTGCGGTCTTCATAGCGAAGCAGATGAGGAAGACTTGTTTCAGTCAAAGTCTCATGGAGGAGTTCCTTGAAGACTTGTTTGCCGGTCAAAGAATGAGGTGGCGATGGCGTGACATTTCGCTCGCGGAACCAAGCCGCGTTCATGGAGGAAGGAACGAGGTCCCTGCCCACAACGCGCCGCGCGAGGTTCTGCCAAGCTGATGGCAACAGGAAGTCACTCGTTCGGAGCAACATCCAAGTGCTGTCTATTCCGGGCGACTTGGAGCTCTTCTTCAGGAAGTGCAGAGCTTCGTCCCATCTCCTTTGGCGAACCAGCGAGGCCAGGCGGGCCGCCAGATAATACCGGTAGCCTCCCAGAATTTCGTCGGCTCCTTGCCCGTCTAGCATCACCTTGATTCCGTTGTCCCGTGCAAGCCGAAAAACGCAATATTGCGCGCAGATGCTCGTGCTGCCGAATGGCTCATCTTGCGCGACGATAAGTGCCTCAAGGTCCGATAGGATTTGCTCCGCCGCAGGCCGCACTTTGTGTGCCACGGCTCCTGTCGATTGCGTAACTAAATCAATCCAGCTCTCCTCGTTGATTCTTGGATCAGACGCGACGTAGCTAAAGGTGTGCAGCTCGAGCCCTCGAGGACAGAGCGCCCGAATGACGGACACTATGGAAGAGGAATCAATGCCGCCCGATAGGGCCGTGCCAATGGGAACATCGCTTCGAAGGTGGAGGAGGACATTCTCGAAAACCAGTTCCCGCACTTTCTCCGCGGCTTCCTCGAAGGAAACCTCTGGCGAAGCGGATAAGTCCAGCTTCCAGTAGCACTCTTGGCGCACCCGGTCAGGGGCATCGATAGAAATCTCGATCAAATGGGCCGGAGCCAGCTGAAAAACCTCCGCGAAAAGTGATTCCGAACCGTGATCCGTATGCCCATATCGAAGGTAATCGTAGAGTCGGCTCGGGTTCACGCGCCGTTTAACCCACGGAAGTTCGAGAAGCGCCTTTATTTCAGACGCGAAAGCGAAGACACCCGACGTCAATGTGTAATAGAGAGGCTTAATTCCGAAGAAGTCCCGGGCGAGCAGGAGCTTGCGCTCCTTCGTATCCAAAATCGCAAAGGCAAACATTCCTACAAATCGAAGCAAGGCCTTATTTCCCCATTGCACATACGAAGCCAGGAGAACTTCCGTGTCGGAGGAGGAACGGAAGACGTGCCCCAATTCTTCTAGTTCTCGACGCAATTCAAGGTAGTTGTAAATCTCGCCGTTAAACACAATGTGGTAACGATTGTCCGGTGAGCTCATCGGTTGCCATCCGCCAGGGCCGAGATCTAGGATTGCTAGACGCCGATGAAGCATGGCAACTCCCGTAATCGCGTCGCGGCACGGCAGATTTCGGCCCAGTCTTGTCTCACCATTTGAGAAAAATAAATACCCGGAATCATCCGGGCCCCGATGTGTAAGCCGCCTGAACACCCGGCACACTACAGAGGGTTCTATAGGATTTGAGTTGGTTACGAATCCTGCGATTCCGCACATAGTAGCCCTAGCGGCACCTGCGGACGATCCGCGCTAGAAGAACGAAATATAGCCCGTTGGCCAGGACGTTCGCCAAGCTCAACCAGAGGACAGTATGAAAGACGCTGAATCCGCGCGCATGGCCAATGAGGACTGCACCAACTGTTAAAGCTAGGCTGACAATGTCGTACACAAGCTTGAGCTCGAGACCCCGCAAAATATAGACAACGCGGCTGAGCGGGCTCACGACAAGCTGTGCCAGGGTCCAGGGAGCCATAGCCGTCGCCAGTTTTCCGGCCAGCGCCCAGTTTTGGCCGAATACCAGCCGGAAAATGTTTTCACCGAACAACACGAGCAAAATTGCCGGCCCAATACCAAGAAGAAACAGTCCTCTGGCTGTACGGTAAAAGAATTTCGCGCCCTCGTTCGGCTCTTCACGCACATGCGAAGCCATCCGACCGTGAAACGCATCGCCCACGCTTGTTCCCACGAGCGCTAGAGGTAGAGATAGAACTCGCAGCACAAGAGAAAAGTGCCCAGCGGGCTCAGGCCCGTACAGGCCCGCAATCAAAGGCAATGGAATGCTTATGGCGAGTGAATCGAGAAGGGCTGAGGGCAGCGAGTAAACGGGAAATTTGTAGTAAGAGCGAAGGACTTCAGCGATCTTTTTTGACTTTAGAGGAAACGTTTCACTGGAAATTGCTGGCCACGCACATCGGAGCATCCGTCCTATGCCGGCGCCTCGGCCTAGAATATCGCCCGCAATTAAACCCAGCCACCCCGATCGTAACGCGCCGAAACCAACCTGCCAGAGAGACCTTGCGCTGTTTTGGATCACGAGCGCTTTTGAGACAGTATTGAACGATTCTTCCCGAACAAACCAGTAACGCAAGGCAGCAAAGATGCCGGTCAGTAGCACAGATGGAATCACAAGTAATGCGGTGAATACAGGCAGATGGCCGAAACCCAGGACAGACCACCTGATCAAAACGTAGAGTGCAGCCGCGCAGACCAAGCTGCATGGCAACACCAGGAGCATCGCTGCCACCGTCAAATATGAAGCCTGGCGTCTATCGGGTGCTGAAACAATCGCCGTTTCATAGCGCAACGATGCGGCGACCGTGACAAACCCGAAGTATGAAATATATAAACCCATCAGGCCCATGTCATCCGGTGAGTACAATCGGCTTAGTAGAGGCGCAGCCAAAACAAGGACGCCTTGTGCAAGGGCTGTCCCTCCCCCCAACACGGCCGCATTCTGAGTGAAACGACTCCGGCTCAGAGCGCCTGTGAATCGTCCGACGATAGAGCTCATGCCAGCTCTGAAGTGAACAGCGTGGCCCTAATTCGACTGTCGTGCGGCATCGCCAACTCTCCTATTCAAGAGCGACGATGTCCATTAAATCCACATCTGCGATGACTGACCTCGAAATAGAATCGATCGACAAAACTACTCGAAATCCGCCCTTCCTCTTCACGAGGAGTCCCGTGAGCCCCTCAAATGCGCCTCGCACTATGCGTACCCGCTTCCCAACGTTTAGATACGGGTGTGGTTTAACTCCCGCGGGATCTGAGGAGCTCGTGCGGAGTGTTTTGATTTCTGTCTCGGACAGTGCAACGGGCAGGCCGTTGAATCCGACCAGACGAACCACGCTCGGGATACGCAGCACACGAAATCTTTCGCGCAGTGCTAAGTGCACAAAGATGTAGCCAGGAAACAGCGGCAAATCCAGCTGCACGCGGCGGTCTTTCCAATGGCGCACTGAGGTGTAAAGCGGCAGAAAGTGCTCGAGCCCTCGCTCCACGAGTTGCTGTG
>Ga0116221_1000756_pt1 | contig 22094 bp, 18 predicted proteins | sample Sb_taG_5_FD_88965 | JGI IMG/M metagenome (GOLD analysis project Ga0116221, IMG submission 88965) | Peat soil microbial communities from Weissenstadt, Germany - Sb_50d_8_FC metaG | ecosystem: Environmental > Terrestrial > Soil > Wetlands > Peat | place: Germany: Weissenstadt | collected 2010-09-21 | reverse complement strand
GCACTGCGGACGATGCCAGGCCCCGGATACCAGGGCGGCGTGGGAGGCCGCGGGTCTACGGGGAGAGCCGCATCGACCTGGGCTATCGGGCCAGTGAGCACCGCAGGTGGTCCATCGGTCGGTTAAAGCCTGTCCGTCGAGTCCGAGGCCAGGATCTCAGCTACCTTCAGTTCACACCTCGCGGTGGACACCACGGACTGGCCAAGTGGTTCCTGGGATCACCACGCCTCGAACGATCAGTACCTTTTAAGTTTACTACATGCCTGGTACACATCAGCGTCGGTCAGCGTCGGGTGCCAACCCGACGCTGTTATTCGACGTAAGCTACAGCTCTTGGGCTTGTTAGAGAAACAGCGTCGGGTGTCGGGTGCAAACGAAGTTCAGGAAGACCATGGAACGACGTCTCGCGTAGTCGATCCACCTGACAGAAACAACCCGCCACCCGACGCTGTTTTCTTTAACCTCTGCTGGCGTAGCACTTCTGACAAATAACAGCGTCGGATGAGAACCCGACGCTGTCCGACACTGATGTATGGGGGGCGAAGTCTGGGTCACGCGACTGGAGGCATCGCAGCCGTACCGGTGGTTCGCACGGGGAGGAAACCTAACTGCACTGGAGTGACACAACGGCGGTTTGGACTGGGGCATAACCGCGATTGCTATGGTATTCGGCGGGGCCGAAGACCGTTCTCTACATTCCGTGCGGAGTTGCTCACTGACCCTCGGAAAGAGGGAATCGGCTCTCAGGAATAGGTCCGTGCTGGACCCTGAAAATGACTGGTGGCTCGCAACGCTGAACTCTGTGCAGTTTCCTGTCTGTCAGCCTCCGAGCCGAGTCGTGTTGACGAACGCCGGCCCGCCCGAAACGAGCGGGGTAAGCACACCAACCAGACTCCCAAAGACAAGGGCGTCCTTCCCCACTGGAGCACCCACCACGATCGGAACGAGGGCTATCGCCGTAGCTGCTCCAGCAAGTGTAAGCCCGGCACACAGTCGCAGCAACCGCGCCCAGCGGGGCCCCCAGCCGCCCCAGCAAGGCCCCTCCTTCCTCAGGCGGCTAGAAACTGGGGCTGATGATCGGACGCATGGAGGACCGGCTACGTGCCCTTGCGGGAAATGTGCAGCCGGATGATACCGATCGGTAATTCAGCGCCAATTTCGATCGTCAGGCAAGCGCCACCGACAGTGTCTCCTTCCTTGGTCTCTCCCCACCGAAGGCGTGCAAAACCGTATCCCTCTGTGTTTCGTTCCACTGAGGAGCGACGCAGTCCGGAATCTTGTTCCTCGTTTCGATCGAGCGAGGAACCTCACGGCGGGTTTACCACCATCGTCCTTGGCTGTCTGACTTGAGCCAGCTCGGGGGTGCTCCCTGTCGGTTCCTTGCGCGCCCTGGCTGTGGCGCGCGTCGGTGTGTCGGACCGACGCGCGCAGGTAAAGACGACAACAGACGAGTGAGGCTGGCGTGCCTGGTCTAAGGAAGGGGATGTGGAATAACTTCCCGATTTCCGTTCGGCGCGAGTCTACCGCACACCGGTGCCGAGGCGTGCCGAAGGTCACCGACTTCGGCCTGGCCAAGTCGATTGACTCCGCCTCCGGGATGACGCAATCGGAGGCGATCGTGGGCACTCCCAGCCACATGGCCCCCGAGCAGGCCTCCGGGCACTCGAAGGGGGTCGGCCCAGCCGCCGACATCGACGCGCTGGGGGCAATCTTCTACGAACTGCTGACCGGCCGGCCACCGTTCCGGGGCGTGACGCTCCTGGAGACGCTTGAGCAGGTCCGGTGGTCCGAGCAGGTCGCCGCCTCGCGGCTGGTCCTCGGCCTTCCCCGCGACGCCGAGACGATCGCCCTGACCTGCCTCGGGAAGGACCCGGCGAAGCGGTACGCATCGGCCGCCGCGCTGGCCCAAGACCTGCGCCGGTTCCGCGAGGGGGAGCCGATCCTCGCCCGGCGGGCCGGCGTGCTGGAGCGATCGTGGCGGAGGGCCCGCCGTCGGAAGGCGTTGGCCGGGTCGTTCGCTGCGGCGGCCGTCTTGCTCGTCATTCCGCTATGAGCCCGAAGCCGTGAGACTCGGCGACGCCGGCAAGATGCTGCTCTGACACAGGCTCAAACGCAAGGAGACTTACCGCGTGCGCTATGGCGATCTCCACTTCGCCGACGTGCCGGCTGACCAACTTCCCGCCCACGAGAAATGGCAGCCGAAGCCGTGAACGGCGCTGGTTGTTGCGGGTCAGGCCGGTGCCATCTCGTGTAGCAACGAGGCCAGGCCGGGCTGCATGTTCAAAAGCGGTGGCTCGATCGCCAGCGCGGCCAGGGCGTCAGCCGTGGCCTCGTCGTTTCGCCCCTGGGAGAGGCGGCACAAGCTGCGGCCGATGAGGGCCTCGGCGCAATTGGGATCGTGATTGAGAGCCTGCGAGTAGTCCGCGTCGGCTGCCTCCAGGTTCCCTCGTGCGTAAGATGCGTCGCCCCTGCGGAGATAGATGCCCAGTCGTTCCGGTTCCAGTTCAATGGCACGCGTGAATTCGGCGATGGCAAGGTCGATCTGGCCCGATCGGAGCAACACGTCGCCAAGCTCGATTCGCCCATCCCCCTTCTGGCTCTCCAGGCTGGGATCGAGCCTCATCGCCTCACGCAGGTCGGCGGCTGCCTGGTCGAGATCACCCAGCTTGGAATGAGCGGTTTCCCGGCCGTAATAGCAGAAGGCCTTCTCTGGTGCGTCCAGCCGGATCGCCTCGGCGAAATCTTCTACTGCGTGCACATGGTCGTGCATCTGCATTCGAACCAACCCGCGGTCTCGAATCGGAGTGGCCAGCCCAGGGTGCTCGGCGATGTACGCGTTCATCTGGTTGAGGAGATTGTCGAAGTAAGCTTGCCTGGCAGCGCCGCTGGCCTTGGCTTCGGCGGCCTGGCGTACCGCCTGCTGGGCCTGCCACTGGCCAGGATCGCCGAACATGTCGGCGAGAGTCTGCTCGGGCGCACGCGCCGCTGGGGCCTCGCCCGGACCATTGTCATCGGTCCTCAGCCGCTCGAGCAAGCGGATCCGTTCCACCGGGCTGGGGTGCGTGTCCTCCTCGGAGGTTCCCGCCTTCCAGATCCTGTTCACGTCCCCTGCTATCATCCGCCTTACCTCGGCGCGGAGGTAGTTCGTTCTCGGCTCCGCCGCCTGGCCGCCGGGCGTCGGCGCAAACCGGTTGCTGATCTGCGCCGCCTCGGCGCCCGCATCGACTCCAGCCTCCCGTTCTGCCATGGCTGCGCGATAACGCTCGGCAACATCACGCTTGATCACGTGCCGCAATCCTGCTTCGAAGGACCGCTTGCCATAAGCGCGGGCCGCAACCCGGTCTGCGTTGATCTCCTGAAGCCGCGAGGCCCCGTGAGTAATCCTGCGGAACAGCAGGTGATAGAGCCGCACGAACTGCCAGCCAATGTTCCACCATTGCGCGTTTCCCTGCTGGATCATCGCCATCGCGAATCGTCCCATCGTGGCGTTGACCCGAAGCGCGACGTCGCCGCCGGCCGTATCGCGGTGGAGGAAGTGACCGTACTCGTGGGCCAGGACCGCGCGAAAGGGATCGAGGCCGAAGCCGTCAACGACCTTCTGGCCCAGAATCAGTGATCGCTTCGCTCTGTCCCGCAGCTTGTCGAGCCACCGACCCCGCTCGAAAACCGCCAGCTCGATCCCAGGCGTCAGGTAGATGACGTCGACCGGTCGCGTTCCGACCTTGGCGGCAACCTCGCGCGCCAGGTCCCACAACCGGGGTGCCTCGGATTCCTCCAGGACTCGCCCGGGATCTTCATCCTTGAGCCGCACGAAAAGCGATTTGATGCTCGACCAGATCATCATGAGCATAGCAAAGCCGAAGCCGAGAACGAGGACAAGCAGCTTCGCAGGGATTCTGGGCAGCAAGAACACGGCATAAACCAGAGCAAGCGCCGCGGCAATCGCCAGCACGGCGATGAAGGGGAGCGAAATGTAGTAATAGAGCCCGGCGAAGCTGATTACACCGCGGTAAATTCTCCTGAGCGTCCGCTGCGCGGGGCTGATCGCCGCGTTGGGATCGTCTGACCGCGCCGACCTGAGTGTCGCGATCGATAGTCCCTTGCCGACGACGAAGAGTGCACCCAGGCCCAAAACCCAGGCCAGCCCCGCGTAAAGCGTGTAGTAGGCATACCGCCAGGTCGACGCCCGGGAATGGAGACCGCCAGAGAGGATGCGGTTCACGGTTTCCTGAGGTAGTCCCAGCTCACTGGCACGGCGCAGCTCGTCCTCGGAGGTAACCCATTCCTTGTCACGCGCCGCGCGGATGCCGTTGAAATAGTGCGATTCCATCGCGCCCGGGAACCGCTCGATGAGGTTGGCCGTGGCCGTGCGGAAGTCGGGCTCACGGTCCAGTTCCAGCGCCGCCATCGCCACCAGGATCAGCTTGTCCTTGTCCTGGGATCGTTCGTACCCCAGGGCCTTGGCCTTCTCCAGGGCGCGCGCCCAGTACGGCTGGGACAACGGCGAAACGCCTCCGGACCGGCGTTCGGGAGTGGGATCGAGCTGCTGGGCGACTAGGGTGAGATCCTGGGGACTCGGGTTGGCCCCCAGTGCGTCGGCGATCGCTTTGTTGCCCCTCGAACTCTCCCCATGGAGGACCAGCGTCGTACCGAGCAGCAGCCGCGCCAGGCGGAAATCGGGAGCCTTTTCGATCACCTGGGCGTAGTATCCGGAGGCTGCTGGCCAATCACGCCGCTTCGTTGCCTCGACGCCTTTCTTGAAGAGCTCCTCGGCCTCCCGGGGCAAGCGAACCTGAACCGCTGCAGGCACCGGGGCTGGAGAAGTGCTTCCTCGCCTGTCCTGAGCCTGGACCTGGTCTGAGACCAGGACGGCCCACCACGCCGCCGTGATCAGAAGCCATGCCTCGATCCTCCCCCCGCGCGTCGCCATGTCTCCCCCCTCCTAAAGAATTGATCCGAAAATAGTCAAGATCGTCGGACAAAAGCAAGCGACCGTCTGGGAATCGACCCGGTTCGGTCCTGGTTCAACGCTTCAGGTCGTCGCATCATCTTCTCATCGGCTACGGACTAAGCTATACAGTCAACGACGACTTCTTGATGATCACCTGTGAAGGGTCTCAAGACCAGCAGACAGAAGCCCCATCGACTCCGTCGCCGATCGGCCCGGAATGCCCCCCTCGCAGACGATGTCTATCCCAGCCTACGGCGCTGCCCTCTACCGCGCGGGAGGGTTTGAAGACGCGATTCGCCAGCTTGAAGAACAGCTCAAGCTCCGCAACGGGGCAGAAGAGCCCATCTACTGGCCCTTCCTGTCGATGGCGCACTACCGCCCTGGGCATCGCGACGAGGCTCGCCATTGGCTCAACCGGCTCCGTAACCGACAGCCGAGCATCAATCCGAATAAATCCTGGGACAAACGCGCATTTGCCTGATTCGATCAAGAAGTGCTGTCGGCGGGCGCCTGGCTCGGTGTGTCGGACCGACGCGCGCCAGCACGTCCTGTCGCACGGCATCGCCGCATAGGGACGATCCGCGGCGAGGCCCGTCGGTCTCGGCTCTATCACGTGGCAAGGAGTGCAGCAGCTACGACCGTCGGGGGCAGCCGTTCCTCCCCGAAGTGGGTCTATGTGGTCAAGGGACGGTGCGCACCTCGACGTGCGGCTCCGAGGACAAGCGCGTACGGACCGCACCCTGTCCTTCTACCGTAGACTCTGGCCCATGCGGCGACGTCTAGGTGGTCACATGCGTGCAGGTATGCTGCCCGAGGATGTTGAACCGGATGCCCCGTAGCCCAGGTGCCGACTATCGGAAACGATCGTCCGCCTGTACGTGCGAACCGTGTTGGCGCGCGGTACGATGGCGCTAATGGCGATGTGGATGCGAGCGGGCGCGACTGTTGTCCGGAGGGCGGTATCTTACGGTTGGAGAACGTGTAAAGACAGAATCTCTTTTCGGAATCGGTGTTTCCCGATGCGGTTTTTCGGAACTTACGTCGACGGCTTCCTGCAACGGGTGGTCTAGTCTCGACAATCTACAGAGTCTTAGGACGATATTCACCCGGGGCCCAGAAAACAGAACTCGGCACATCGCGTGTCCAGAGGATTGAACTCTTTGCGGAAAATCAGGTAGCCCTGCTGGCGGAGCAGGCTGATGATGTGCACGAAAGAGCTCCAGTGTTCATCGTCCCACAAATGGAATTCCACTAAGAGCTGCTTGACCGCCAGTCTTGCAAGTATCCCGGAAGAGAGGATTTCCGTCAAAGCCGCCATCTCTCCCCCTTCGATATCGATTTTCACAATATCTACATGCGCATGTCCCAGTTCGGCAGCAAGCTCGCTGAGGTGTTTGACCTGACATTTCCGGTCTTCGAGGACCAGATCATCGGCTTTTTCGGGGTCGAGGGAAACCGGTCCCAGACCCACGGCATGATACCAGAATCTCCCCTTGCCGACCGGTTGGCCGGGGCGGCAATTGGCAAAAGCACGCTCCACGGAAGGTGTGGGGTCGAAGCAATGAACTTCGCAGCCGAAGAGTCCCGCCGACTCGGTGTCGAATGAGATCTCGGTGCCGGCGCCGAACGAGTAAACCACAGCCCCGGCTTTCAGGGACTGGGGATCGCTCACCCATTTCCCGCCGTCAGCAAACGTCCCGACGCGAACCATGTTCTTGGCGTCGATGACGGCATCAAAAAGGAAACCCCGTTCGTTCCCCTTGTATCGATTGAGAAACGTCGCTGGGTCTTTCTCGTAGGCCTCCAGTAAGTTCGCCTGATCCTCGAGGCGCTTGTTCTGAACGTACTGCGCGGGCAGACTCTGGTAGAACGCGTTGCGACCAACGATGTAGGTGTTCAGATCGACGGTCGCGTCGCCTTGCGTCGGCACGCTCGGCGAACGCATCTTGGTGCGTTCGCCGATCGCAGCGCCTTGCGTCGGTGTGCTCGGCGGAAGTACCGAGTGATGCCATCCCGTGAAATACAACCATAGCCCAAGTCCCGAGGTACACACCACGCACAAACCGCAACAGAAAAAAATGAGATTACGAGGTGGGTATCGCTTCATGTGATTGTTCCACGGAACACTGTTAATAGCGCCTGCGCAAGTTGATAGGGATCATGATCGAACGTGACGCTTCTGAGTGTACCTCTGACACTAGGCGGGCTCAAGGGGATCCAAAGCGGTCCGTTATCGCCGATTGTCGCGGCCCGAAACTCGAGCTACGATGTGACCACTGTCAAAGGATAACGTCAAGGGTAAGCAATGGACACCGGCCGGGCACCGAGCCAAGGGATCGGAGGGCACGCTTCAACCCCGCCTCGCGCAGGATCGGATTGTGGCTGCGCTTCGTGAACCAATCGAAGACGGCCTGACCGGTCGCCTGCCGAAGTATGAGAGGCCGCCCGTGTCGTAATCGGTAAAGTACTGATGGTGCCATCAGATCACGGCGCGTAGGACGGCCGGGGTTGCGAGTGAAGGACGTGGTCTTGGCCGTTAGCGGGCGGCAGAAGGTCGAATCGTAGAGGCAGTCCGCAGATGGGTCGCCCGTCGCGAGGATTGGCGTGAGTACGGGCGGTTCCAGAGGCCACTGGTCGAGCACCTCAAGGCCGTCATCCTCCGGATCGCTCGCTATTACGACGAGACCGGGTAAGCCTTGCGCGCGTCCGTCTGATCGACCGTGGTGTGTCGGACCGACGCGCGCAAGGCCTTGACTTCGTTGAGATACTTGCGTGAAGGGCCGAGCTCGTGCCGGTCCCGACTGTCGCGGCTGCGGTCATCTACCTCGATAAAGGTCACGATCTCACGGTGTCCACTTCGACCACGACGAAGTGCACATGCTTTCCCGACGTCTGTCACTCTGCCTCCCAGCACCGAGTGTATAGTCGAGGGATACGGAATCGCGACCCTGGTCCATCAGGAGTCTGGACGACGACTCGCTGAAGAAAGCCCAACCTCTCAAGAAGGTCAGTTTGGGCCGCTACTGGCCCATCCGCGAGGTCAAAGAGCGGTTCTACCTGCTTGACGGTGAGCTCCCGATCCTTACCAGCTCGGCAGTTCTTGACGAAAGTAGTCGATACGCGGTAATCGCTGACAACTTCTCCAAAGCTCAGTTCGGACAGGCGCGTCATCGCCTTCCGAACCGCTGCGTCGTCAAACAGGGGACAAAGCCGGTCGCCTCCTGCCTTCACAGCTTCCTCCTGAGCCAGTAGCAGGAGCAGCACAATCTGGCGAGGGGATATCCGGCCCTTCCCGTTTGCGAGTTGATCGGTGAGCCATCGGCGGATAGGCACACCTTCCAGAACCTCTGGGAACACGATCCGAAGCGATATGACGTCCTGCGCGTCTTTAGCAATTGCCTGAAAGCGAAGTACGGCCGCAGTCTTCGAGAGCTGATCGTTGGCAAATAGTCTCCGCATCATGATCTGGAGCAGCTGGTTGACTTCCCACTCAAGTATTACGGTGCGAGATATAAACTTGTTCTTCTCTTGGATGTCATAAAGCTCAAAGAGGTCGGTGCGGAGGAGCACAATCAGCTTGATGGCAGGATTTTGAGCCAGATACGACTCAGCCATCATCAGCCCTTGCACTAGCCGCTCTTGCTGCTTTCGATCATACTTTGCGATCTCGTCGATCCGATCGACGATCACCAGGATGAGATGTCCGCTGCGCTTAGACAACTCGTCACATCGGTCGAGGTAACCAGCCAGGTCCAGCGGTTTCCGTGCGAATGAGTGGCTCCTGCCGTCAAACTTGGGCTCGATCGTCACAGGCCCGAACGCGACTTTGTTGACCTTGCTGAAGACGACATCAGCGGCCCAATGGCGGAACCTCTCAACCCACCCGGTCGAAACGCTGTCCTTGCTTTGCCATCCGATACTTCGCAAGATTCTCCAAGCGTCGTTATAGAGATCCTTTGATGCCGTCGGATGGGTGCGGATTCGGGGGGATATCAGTGCGGAAACGTACAGCAGCCACGCTGCTCGAAATCGCTCGGCACTTGTGTCCGAAGCGCCGGGTTCAACAACCGCTCCGAGCGAAAGGTGGTTGCGAGTCGGTCCGGTCCAGGCGAAGATAGGTCGGTTTGACGAAATCGAAACATCCATGGACGATCGCCATGCCATCACCGACGCGCCGCGAGTTTCTGACGGGGGCTGCCCAGGCGGCCGGTGTCACTACCCTGGGATCGTTCGCGAGAGCCGGGGAGGTACTCGTGCTTACGTTCAGCGCCGATGAACTGGCGAAGGCTTTTGTTGCCCGACACGAGGCCGAGGTACGCCCGCTCGAGAAGGCCTCTTCGCTCGCTTGGTGGGTTGCCAACGTCTCCGGGAAGGATGCCGATTTCGCCGCCAAGGAGCAGGCGCAGAACCGGCTCGATGCCCTCCTCGCCGACCACGAGCGCTTCGCCCAGCTCAAGAATATCAAGGAGCGCTCGGTCACCGACCCGCTGCTCGCACGGCAGATCGAGGTCCTTTACCTGATGTATCAAGAGAAGCAGGTCGATCCCGCACTCCTGAAGAAGATCACGGCGAAGGCGAACGCGATCGAGCAGGCGTTCAACGTCTATCGCGCCAAGGTGGAAGGTAGGGAGCTTACGGACAGCGAGGTCCGCAAGATCCTCAAGGAGTCGAAAAACTCCGCCGAGCGAAGGGCGGTCTGGGAGGCGAGCAAGGGCGTTGGCCAGATCGTGGAGGCCGACCTGAAGGAGCTGGTCAAGCTCCGCAACCAGGTGGCCAAGGGACTTGGCTTCTCAAGCTACCACGCGCTTCAGCTTCATCTCAACGAGCAGAGCCAGGACGCGGTGATCGCCCTGTTCGACGAACTGGACGCCCTGACCCGCGGGCCTTTCCTCAAGGCTAAGGCCGAGATCGACACCCGGCTGGCGAAGACCTACGGCATCGCGCCCCGCGAGATCCGGCCCTGGCATGTCCATGACCCCTTCTTCCAAGAAACGCCTGCCGTCTTCGACACCGACCTGGACGCCGCCTACAAGAATGCAGACATCCTCAAGCTCTGCCGGGAGTTTTACGCCGGCATCGGTCTGCCGATCGAGGACGTGATCGCGCGCAGCGACCTCTACGAGAAGCCCGGCAAAAGCCCACATGCCTTCTGCACGGACATCGACCGCGAAGGAGACGTCCGCGTGCTAGGGAACATCGTGCCCACCGAATACTGGATGGGCACGATGCTCCACGAGCTGGGCCACTCGGTCTATTCGAGCCGCAACATGCCCCGGAGCGTGCCATACGTCTTGCGCACCGAGGCGCACATCTTGACCACTGAAGGCGTCGCGATGATGTTCGAGAAGTTCAGCAAGGACGCAGACTGGCTCCGCGCGATGGGTGTGACGCTTGACGACCACGCGGCCTTCGACGCCGCCGGCTCGACCATGCTGCGGCTTCACCTGCTGATCTTCTCGCGGTGGTGCCAGGTCATGCTCCGGTTCGAGAAGGCACTCTACGACGATCCCGAGCAGAATCTCAACGCTCTCTGGTGGGACCTTGTCGAGAAATACCAGGGGCTCTCCCGTCCCGAGGGCCGGAAAGCGCCGGATTACGCCAGCAAGATCCACATCGTGAGCGCACCTTGCTATTACCACAATTACATGCTGGGCCAGCTCTTCGCCTCGCAGCTCCACCATGCGATCGCCCGCAACGTACTTGGCGGGGTCGTACCACTTAAGGCGAACTACGTCGGCAGCAAGGCCGTCGGTGCCTTCCTCAAAGCGAAGGTGTTTGAACCGGCCCGCACGTTGACCTGGAATGGCCTGACCCGCCACGCAACCGGCTCAGACCTGAACTCCAAAGCCTTTGCAGCCGACTTCCAGGGGTGAGTCGTCAATCAGTGGCGGACAATCTGCCGGCCGCGGCTCGATGGGCGGCTGTCTTGTGGGCGTCGAACAGGACCATCAGCAAGAAGCGGATGTCATGGGCGGCTTCTGGAAGGGCGCCAGCAAGCTCCAGGCTCACGTCGGTTCCTGGACGCTCACACCGGACCCTGACACCGAGTCGCCCAGTGAGAGCCACGGCCAGGTCACCTACACCGGGACGCGAGCCCCTTACATCCAGCCCCTTCAACACGTCGCCCCTTGCATTATCATGAGCCAAGGTAACGGATTACGTCCCTCCGAATTGCCGAGGCAAAGATACATCCCCCGTCATGTACTCGTGCCGCTGCCCGCGCTCGGGCCAATGCCCGTGCCCACGCTCGTCGTTCCAGGGAGTTCCACCGTCTTGAGAAACTCCTCGCTCAGTCACGTTTCCAAGTGATTCCGATTGAGATTCTCCCACATTGTCAGGCAGCACCGCTCGGCGTCATGGTCCGTGGCATCATGGAATCTCTCCTGGACGCGGAGGCTCTGGAAGAGCTTCTCCAGGTACATGCTCCCGAACAATTTACCCTTGAGTTGACGATCGACGCACTGGTCAACTTGCTCATCCAGGTTTCCGCAGGCCAGCGTGCCTCCGTGTTCGCGGCCTACACTGCCGACCAAGCCGCGCCGGAACCAACGATCTCCACCAGTTATCAAGCACTTTACGGCAAACTGGGACGGATGAATCCCAATCTCAGTGAGGCCATTGTCCGCTTCTGCGCCGAGAAGCTGAGGCCGATCCTGAAAAAGTTGCCGCGGGTCGGCGAACCGATTCTTCCGGGCTACCGCACCCGGATCCTCGATGGCAATGTTCTGACGGGAACCGATCATCGGCTCGGGGCGTTGCGTCAATGGCTCAACGCCTGCTTGCCGGGGAAGTCGCTGGTGATCTTGGAGCCGGACTTGGGCCTGATCAGCGATCTGGTGCTCTGCGAGGATGCCTACACCCAAGAACGCGCCCTGCTCGAATACGTCCTGGATCGTGTACAGCCCAACGACTTGCTGGTCTTCGACCGCAATTTTACGACGAGGGGGTTCGCTTTCGGCATCGCGCAGCGCGGCGCTTTCTTCATTGGCCGACAACATAAGATCAATCTGCCCGTCACGCCTCTCAGCAAATTGGTCAAGTGCGGCAAGACCGAGACGGGAACGATTTATGAGCAGACCGTTCAAGCCACTGATCCCGAAACCGGCGCGACCTTGCTACTGCGACGCATCGAGATCCGCCTCTTCGAGAAGACGCGCGACGGCGAGCGGGTAATCGGGCTGTTGACCAACTTGCCGGACACGGTCTCGGCGATGGTCATCGCGGAGATTTATCGCAAGCGGTGGACCATCGAGACGCAATTTCAGTTCCTAACCGTCTCGCTGCACTGCGAAGTGCCAGGGCTGGGAAAGCCGAAGGCGGCTTTGTTTGCGTTCGCGATGTCGTTGGTGGCCAGCAACGCGCTCGCGGTGGTGCGAGGGTCGCTTCGAGCGGCCCACGGGAAGGAAGCCGAGGCAGAAGTGTCAGGGTACTATCTCGCGGACGAAATCTCGGCCGAGTATCGGACGTTGGCGAAGTACATTCGAGCAGTCATGTGGGTAGGATGGCGGAAGTTGGGAGCGGAGGAAATGGTCAGCTTGCTCACTGAGATTGCTCGGCAGGTGAACATGGCAGAACTGCTCCGCAATCAGCGCGGGCCGAAGAAGCCTCCGGACAAGAAGCCGGTTTACAACAGAAAACACAAACACTTCTCGACTTACCGCCTTATAGAAGAGGCCGAGAATCCGTGTTGAAAGGGCTGCTTCTTGAGAACCTCCTCCAATCGCTTCAAGATGTTGACGACAGCAACGTCACCGAACCCGTCCTTGAACAAGACGAAGTAGCCGTGTCTGCCCTTCTCGTGGGTTGACGGCTCGTGGTAGAGGTCGGGGAAGTAGTTTTGGCTGAGCCAGTCAGCGAAGGCTTTGGCAGATTGGGCGTTTCCGTGACCGTGACAATCGATATCAATCATGCTGAGGGTCAGGGGACTGCTCTTTCGACCATCAGCCCAGAAGTAGAGGGTATCCTGCCCGGCAAAGTGGGCGTAGATGTCGCTGTTGGTCGGGGTTCCCATGAAGCCAGAGGCGTTGTACCACCGGATCAGTTGCTCATTGGTGTATCAATCCACCCCACCTGGTTTGGACCAGCCGAAGCCATAAGGGCTGATCAGCTTTCTCAGGTAGGAGCAAACTGGGTCTTTGATTCTCTTTTTCGTAAAATTTGTGGATAGCATTACTATATATAAGTAGCAGGAGGTTCTTTTTTCTGCGAAATTTGCTGATAACATTGCAACGAGGGCTGGGAGCGATCCCAGCCTTTGTTGTTTTCGTTGAGAGAGGGGCGGGACTTGATAGGGACGGCTGTTCACTGGTGGCTCTATCAACAAAAAACGCCGGGGAAGCCCGGCGTCGATGGAATCAGTTTACGGAGTCCAAAGGGATCAACCTCGGTTCAACGCTCCGTAGAGCAACCGTCTCGCCCGTCTCAATGAATCCTCGATCTGGCTGAGGTCACCGATCCCCATCACCTTGAAAATCAGCCGATCGATGTCGGCTTCGAGTTCAGTCAGAGCCAGGGAACGGTCGCTCTTCCTTCCTCGTGGTTGCCCGTTGCCCGCAGCCGTGGGCTCCTTACGAGGTCTTCCCAATTTCTTGCCGGTGGAGGTTGCCTTTCCTTCTGCGGCTGCCTTGGTCTTCCCACGAAGGTTGCCCGTCAGACCCAACGATGCTCTCGTCTTGTAGACGAGGGTTTCGCTGATGGTCCCGTCGAATCCGGCTGCCGTCCACGCCTCGTTGGCCGCTTTGACGTTGCCTTGGGGATGGTCGTGGAGGAACTCATTCAAGAAGCTGGTCTTGCCTGGTGTGGCGGTAGCTGTTTTGGGCAGTCTGGGGGCTGACTTCTCCTTGGCGGCTGTTTTGGAGTTCCCACGCAGATTGTCGGTCAGCCCCAGTTGCTTCCGCACTTGGCTGATGATGGGGTGACTGATCGTTCCTTTCATCCCGGCAGCCGTCCACGCCTCGTTCACGGCTCTGGCGTTGGCTTGGGGATTGTCGTGGAGGAACTCCTTCACGAAGCTCGTTTTGCCTGGTGTGGCGGTTGCTGTTTTGGGCATTCTGGCGGCTGCCTTCCCCTTGGCGGCTGTCCTGGCCTCCACACGCCGTTTACCGGTCAGCTTCACTCTCGTCTTGTTGACCAAGGTGGGGCTAATCGTGCCCTCGAATCCGGCAGCCTGCCAAGCCTCGTTCACGGTTTTGGTGGTGCCGTCGGGATGGTCGTTGAGGAACTGCTTGACGAAGCTGGTCTTGCCTGGTGTAGCGGTGGCTGTTGTCGCCATGCGTTCGTCTCCCGGATGGATTAAGTGTCGTCCAGTCTCAACTGGGCGCAAGCATAAGCTACATGGTCAACGAAATTCACACAAACTTCAAGGTAGAGTAGGGTCTTCGCTTGGCTGACTACCCCAACTGAGATGTATTCTATCGATTACGCTGGGTGTATCTTCAGACGGCATGAATAGGGGGCAGGGTGTTCGATCGTGGTCTTGATGGGTGTAACTGAAACGACCCCGTACGGGGGGTTACGCCGGAGCCGGCGCGATGCCGTCGTGCTGCGGCTCATCGACGAACTCGGGTTCGACGGCGTCGACGCCGGGGGCCTGGACGAGTCCTGGCGGCAACAGCCCGACACCCCGGTCTACGGCACGAATCATGACGCCGCGGGCGTCCGTCGGGCCCTGACCGAGGCGAGCCCGGAGCGCAAGCCAGAGTGGCGCGCCACCGCGAATAGCCCCGGCAGGTTCGAGTCGCCGGCCTGAGGGTGTCAGCCATCGCGGCGATCGTTACTCACGTGCTCACGTCGCTGCTCACGTGGCGAGGGCATGTGAGCAGCCGCACGATCCCCATCGTGGACCAGCCAATTCCCTATCGCCGCTGTCCTACGTGCCGCTTGCCAGAATCTCAAGCACGTCCTGCCCCCGCGAGCCACGTCACCAACGCTGCCCCGATCGACCTCCCCGCAGCCCACGGAGCCGTGAGCGAGACCGACATCATGCCCCCTCAAAATTGACTTCATGCGAGATCTCACAGGATGCTTGACAACAGTCTTGGTTCGATCGATGATGTGGGCTGAGGAACTGCTCAAGGCGGGCAGAAAGGTTGAGGCTACGGCGGCCACGCTGTGCGACTTGTCGCATGGCAGTGGCTTTTTTTTCGCTGCGGAGGAGGACTACACGGAAAGTATCAAGTCAGGGTCCAAGGCGCTCGCTCGGGGAGATTGGACAAGCAAATCGCCAGTTCGACTTCCCGGTCCTGAGTTCCACTCATTGAGAGTCATTCCCCCCAATTCGACGACCATGTGGTGTCTCAAGAGATGGGGAGGTAGGAATGTTTATCACAGCGGCCTCGATCGAACATCAGAACAATGTCCTGCAGTTGGGGTTTTCGAGTTTAAGGATGCGGTTACGCGCCAGATTACCACGAAGACCAAGCCGTAGCTGGCAGCGACAGATAGAGTCGCTCGAGAGGCGACAATTGCTCAGCGTCGTTGTGCTGCAGCCTTCTGACCTTGCTGCCGTGTCACCACTCTATGGATCAGTAAAGAGAGAGTCTGCGGCTATCCATACCAGCCAAGCACCGGCAACCGGGCAAGGGGTCGCTGGGCTCCTCAGCTCGATCAGCCCAGCGGTCACCCCTCCGAAGAATACGCCCCCGAAGTTGGTCGAGAAAGCCAGTGCCAAGCCCAGCCCAGTGACCGGCACAGCGGTGACGCTCGCGGCACTGGCCACCGACGTCCGTGGCGCAGCGAACTTGACGTATACTTGGGCCGTTGCCGCCATGCCCTCCGGTGCCTCAGTCCCCGTGTTCTCGATCAACGCCACCAACGCCGCCAAGAACACCACGGCCACACTCGGCGCGGCGGGGACGTACAGGTTCACCGTGAGCATTGCCGACACCGCAGGCTTGAGGACCACCAGCTCCGTGAACGTGGCGGTCAAGCAGTCGTTGACCAGCGTCACGATCAGCCCGGCATCGATCATCATCAGCGTCGGCGGCACGCAGCAGTTCATAGCAACAGCTAAGGACCAGTTCGGCCGGGCACTGGTCTCGCAGCCGAAGTTCACCTGGAAATCGAGTGGCGGCAAGATCACACCCCGTGGGCTCTTCACCACGCCGATGACGATGGGCAACGTCACGGTCACTGCCACCGCGACCGCCATGGGCAGATCGTTCGAGTGTGGAACTACCGTCACAGTCATCCCATCTTTTGGCGATCCCCAGATTCGTAGCCTGATCCTTACGCTCGATGCCGATGGCTCGCTCGACCGCGGAGACTTGATGCAGATCCTGCTCACGGTAGGCAACGAGGATGGTGTGGTCGATGCCACCGAGTTCAACGATCTGAAGACCCTTGTCGCCGACGCCTCGATCTTCCACATCCCCGGGTACGTTGCGGCGCTCGCCGGATACGTGGTCGACGGCAACCCAGCCAATGCCCACTACCAAGGGCAACCGTTGGGAAACCTTAGCGCCGGCAGTTCCACCACGATTCTTCATGATCTCGTTGACAAATGGTTCCTGGGAACCGATCACCCAGCCGTGACTGGCACCGGCATCACTTATCGAACCGTCGCAGGCTCATTATTTGTCAATGGGCCATCTTATACCGATATGTTTCAGGGTAACCTCGGCGACTGCTATCTGATCGCAACGCTGGGAGCCTTGGCTAAGAGCAACCCGTCCGTCATCGAGAATATGATCATACCCAATGGTGATAATACCTGGACCGTTCGCTTCTATGAGAGCGACGGCGCGCCCGACTACGTTACTGTGGACCGCGCGTTGCCCACTAATGGGTATGGCTATCTCGTCTACGCCGGCTGGTGCTTCCAGGCGACGAACTCTCAGAACGAGCTGTGGATCCCGCTGGTGGAGAAAGCTTATGCCGAGTGGAACGAGACCGGCCAGGAGGGAGGGGCCGGCACGAACAGCTACAGCAGTATCGAGAGTGGGAATCCCGCGGCCGTTTACGACCAGGTCCTTGGGAACCAATCCGCCGTCTATCTGCCGACCACCGATCCGACCAATCTGGTCGAGCCGGCACTGATCAACGCCATCACCGCCAACAAGCCCGTGACGGCCGGCACGTATGACGATCCCGGCAACGGCCTGGTGGGGTCTCACGCGTACACAGTCATTGGCTACGACAGTGCAAGCGATACATTCCTGTTGTACAACCCATGGGGATGCGATCAACCTTCACCTCTGACATTCTCACAACTTCAGGCAAGTGTTGCTTACTTCTTTTCCGCGGACGCGTCGGTGTCGGTTTCCTTCGGCAGCGCACTGGTCGGTTTTTCTGGACCAGGGTTAGCCGGCTTGTTGAACCAGGCGCCCGCCGCTTCGCGGGCTGACGTGTTCGCCAGCGACCTGGCTGCGTCGAACGGCGTCGCTCCATTGAGCATGCCGGTCCCCGTGCATCCGGCGAAGACTCCTGTCGCATCAGTGGGCATCAAGGTCACTGCGGATGACTGGTGGCTCGATGCCCTGGTGGCGAGCCACTCGCCACGTTCCCTCACCGCCCGAACTCCCATCCTGAAACGTCTCTCTCCATCCCCTCTGGAGGCGATCGACGCCGCGTTCGCGTGAGAATCTGACCCCAGGGCGAGGCCACGTCCAAAGAAGAATCGGGCAGGCATTGCGCCCAGAAAGCTCGGGAAAGGAGGATAGCCTCAAACTTGAAAGCTTTCGTAGGGAAACCTGCGGGTAACCAATCCCGCCCGGTTGAGCCGGAGCCGAAATGAATTCCGTCGTGCGCCGCGGGTCAAGGATCCACGAGAGTTGACATCTGGCCCCTGGAAGTCCTGTCCATGCACGTGCCCCGCTTTCGGTTCTCGGCGCGGACGAGTTCTCTGAAGACCGCCGTCATGGGGCTGGGCCAGCGCCGAGTCTTCCGCCGCAGGCTGCGGGTAAGCGTCCGAGGTCCTGGCGCTCAGAACGACCGACCCGTCACGATCTTCCGCGACTGCCTCCAGCACTAACGACGATTGAAAAGTTTCCGGGCCGGTCGAAGGCGACCTGTCCGCTGCCCAGAAGCAGCCCGAGTGCGATCGGCAGGTCGAAGGCGTAGGCAGCTTTGTTGAGGTCGGCTGGAGCGGATCTTCCCCGGTGCAACGGGGCGAGCGTTCGCTACATGGTCTGGTAGCCTCGATCCTGATGAGGTCGTGCGCCGATTCACTTAGATCGAGCAAAGACTGGTCCCGCCGGAGTTGAGTGTGGTGTCTCCGGAACTCACCCCACGGAGGGACCGCCCAAGCCTCGCTCGGCAACATCGCCCGCCGGGCCGGCATCGATCGACAGATGGCATCCCGAGCGGTCGACAACCTCACCGGCCGGAAGATGCTCCAGTTGCTGCGGCGGGGAGGGTTGAATCAACGTCCTTCGGAGTACCGCGTCTTCCCGTTTCCGATGGATTGAAGCTCATAAGACAGTACGCACGACCGCAATCGGGGTCTTGAGCGAAGTGTCCAAGGTGGGGCCGAAGGTAGAGACCGATGAGTCGCCCCATGCCTTGTTCCGCGGTGTAGGGGCCTGATGGACGGCGCGGACGACTGGTGAAGTGCATCGATAGCCCGAAGGTGTGACTGATCACTCCCACCCTCCTCCGATTCGTCATGGTTTCCTGACGTTAGCTCCTCGGGATTTGACGATTGATCGCTCTCACCCTCTGACCGAGCGTCGGGCTGGAACTCCGAGAGTTTTCGTACAGAGACCGATCGCAGATCCTTCACTAGTCCCTGTATCTCGAAAGACGCGGCAGCGAGCAACGCGAGACAAACGAACATGGTGTGAGGTTCCCACGACCTCTGAGATCTCGCGGTTGATGTTCTCATCGATGCCCCTCGATCCAGCGGGTAATTCAAGTCAAGCTCTGTCGCGTTCTCGCCACTCCGCCAAAGGTTGCGTCCACTAAAACCTACGTCACGATGGGTTCAATAGGCTTAAGAGTCTCCTTCATGAAACGGGAGTCGTTTTTCGGAAACATGATCGGCGAAAATGAAATGCGCGAGCTACTGGGGAACCGATCAGAATCGCCCCCCGGGCGATCCAGGCAGTCTTGCCGGGGGGCGAACTCCGAATTAGACAAGTGCTCATCTGACTGTAGGTGCTGGTGCCTACAGCACGGTGGGCACTGCCCATTATGATCGCGAATTGCGGGGGTAGCCGCCGTTCCACCCCAGGATGATGGTCGCGCTGCTTTTGTATTGCTACGCCACCGGTACTCGTTCCTCGCGGAGAATCATGCGCCGTTGTCAGACCGACGTCGCCTGCCGGGTCATCGTCGGCGAGCACGTTCCTGACTTCCGCACGATCAGCGACTTCCGCAAGACCCACCTGGCTCGGGTCGGAACCATCGCCTTGGACGGGACCAAGATCAAGGTCAACGCCTCGCGTCATAAGAAGATGAGCTACGACCGGATGAAGGAGGAAGAGAAGCGGCTCAATGAGAAGATCGCCCGGCTCATGGCCGAGGATGAGGCGCACGGTCGCGACCGACGCGGCGACGAGACTCCCGCCGAGCTGAAACGGCGTGAGAGCCGGTTGGCGAAGATCCTGGAGGCCAAGGTCTTGCTGGAGGAGCGGGCGTGGGCCGAGGCGGTCGAGGAAGCAGCCCGCCGCCAAGCTGAGGGCAAGCAGCCGCCGGCCAATCCACCAACCGAGGCGGTTCCCAAGCCCAAGACCAGATCAACTTCATCGATCCCGAATCGCCGGCCATTTGGCCCCTTTCCCACTGCCATGCGGGATACCGAACCGACACCACTGCACGAATTGCACAAAATGCACGAAATGGGCCTTCAGCGTCTCCCTGATAGCTAAAGAGAAGCGAGCCCGGACGGCCGCGGCTTTCGCCGTGGCCATGCGAGCCTGGTATGTGAGCATCGAGATCAGTTAGCCAGTGCCTGGTTCAGGCCGTGTCCTGGTTCTTGAGCAGGTCGATGAGTTCGCTGGCCTGGCCGATCGTTAAATCCTGCGGTCGCTGGATCTCGTACTCGTGACGTAGCAGGCCCACGAGGTCGGTATTTTGCCTTCGCGCGATTGCCTGGATCGCCTTGACCTGCTTTCCTGTCGCGGGTCTTGGAGCCCGCGTTCGATCACTCTGGGTTCGCGCGGCTACGGCACCGTTACCGTTTTCCCGCGTGCTGCCGTTCCTGGTCGGTGTGCCGGCCCGCGCCGGCGACGGTGATCCGGCACCGTTGCTGACCGGCACCTGTAGCCGCGCCAGCTCGTCATGAACTGCCTGGTGTGCGGCAATATACGCCCCGCGAACGCGGGCGTGGAAGCCGTCCAGGTCCTTTTCGAGCAAGCCGGTGTCCAATTCAAGCTCGAGGTTGCAGCTTGCGCCGACGGATCCATAGTCGGGCATGCCGATCTTGCGCGAGACACCGACGTTGAGCTTCATTGGCATGGTATGGAATCTCCTTGGGAGAGCTTTCCGATGGATGGGTTTGGGACGCGAGGGGATCACTCGGCCGTTTCGGTCAGCTTGAGTTCCCTGAGCGACTTCAAGGTTTCGGTCACTAACCGTGACTGCTTCCGGTGCCGGCGCAACCCGGCTATGAGCCGGGACATGCTCGCTCGTGCGTCGGTCAGGGTTGCATGAAGAGCCTCGGCATCCTGGATCAGGGTCGACAGGCTGGTGCCGGAGTTCTCGCTGGCTGGGTGGCCATTGCTGTTCGCGGGAGCCGCGGATTCGTGGCCGTTGCTCTGGATCGGTGCGCTCATGGAACTCCTCGGGGACTCGTTGTTGGTCGTGACGGTTTTCGGGATGACGGTTTCGGGGTGCGATGCAATTCGGATGACGTTGTCCGTCGGCTCGATGGCCGCATCGCCGCTCAGCGGCTGCCACGCATAGACCAGATGCGATTGCCGACAGACCACCGGCGTCTCCACGTCCGAGATGCCGATCTCGCCGAAGCCGAGCTGGATAGCTCGCTTCAGGAAGTTCCGGTTGGTGTTGATGCGAATGGATGGGCCGGCATAGCTCGAACGGTCGAGGGCCAGCTCGGTGATCTGCGCCTGATCCGAACCTCTGGCCCGGATCGCCACCCTCCCGTTCATGTCGATCGTGGCGGGACTGTTCAGCTCCTCGTTTCCGGGGAGACGATCGATGGCCTCTTGCAGGAAGCGGGCGTCCTCGTGATCCAGTTGCAGCCGGGTTGTCAGGGCATCCGTACCGGGAATTGCTTCCTCGACTCCTGGAAAGCGGGCGTCTTTCTGGATCTCGTTCCACATCGTCCAGGGACCGATCCGGAGCACCAGGTGCGTATCCGTCTTGCCGATCTGAACGGACTGATCACGGTTGAGTGTCTTTGAGGCGAAGATCGGCGAACCCTTGATCAGCAGGTCGCCGTCCCAGGCGAAGCCGAAGCCGGACCTGACAAGCAGTTGATGACCGTCGGTCGCGATGATCTTGTGCAGAGTGCCCCGGAGCTGCATGCAGTTCAGGGCGTACCGTGTCGACTCGTCGGTGCAGATCTCCGATGCCTCTGCAAGTGCCGCCAGCAAGTCCGCAGGTGCCTGCGTCCAGGCCGTGGGCGTCTCCGGGAACGGTGCGATGTTACCGAATGGTGTTACTGGACATTCTCGGACCTGGGGTACGCCATGGTCCTGCCAGCGGATGACGGTCCTGTCAGGATCCGCGGCCTCGAAGACAACCGGGCTATCGTCGCGGCCTTCGATGTCGCCGAGAACGTCCAGTGGGACGGGAATCGAGTCGAGAGGGCGATAGCTCCCTGGCTCGACGTACTCGACAGCCAGGCTGTCGTACTGATACTGCGCCCGTAGGCGCGTACCCTCGGCATGGAGCACCAGCGGCGGAACAGAGCTCCTGTGCCTGATGCCCAGGGTCGCTCGACGTAGTATGGACCGTAAGGCTCTCACCTCGCAACGGGTGATGGTGATCACGTTTGTGGGTCCTTGGTAAAAAGAGATTCCGGAAGGCAGCGGCGTGAAAGGCTTCGAATATCGATATTCGAAAATCGAACCTGAGATCAGTTTTCTCGGAGACCTGGCTCCTCGGTCGGTCAGTGTCTCCTGGTCTTGTCGCCCGTTCCGATCGCGTCTGCGAGGCGGTTATCCGACTCCAGGACATAGATCTCTTCGGGGTCGAATGGGAAGTAGACGTCGCATCGATCGCACTCGGCCATCGTTTC